>Ga0233425_10000432_pt1 | contig 110335 bp, 78 predicted proteins | sample Watercolumn_Towu_2_FD_181712 | JGI IMG/M metagenome (GOLD analysis project Ga0233425, IMG submission 181712) | Freshwater microbial communities from Lake Towuti, South Sulawesi, Indonesia - Watercolumn_Towuti2014_140_MG | ecosystem: Environmental > Aquatic > Freshwater > Lake | place... | reverse complement strand
CACCCGCACCTGGGCCACCCGCACCTGGGCCACTCGCACCTGGGCCGCCCGCACCTGGGCCACCCGCACCTGGGCCGCCGGCGACCGCACCGGGGGTCGGACTTGAACCCTGAGTTCCAGGAACTCCGGGGCTCTTTCCGGTCGGGGCCGCGTCACCAGCAACCGAGCCCTTGTTCAGCACGCTATCGGGTGCCCGTTCCGCTTTGGGCAGTTCCTTTTCGACATACTTGCGAGCGTCCAACATGACCACATCGCCTTCTTTCAGACCTTCCTTCACGGTAACGAACTTGTCGTTGGACGACCCGACTTTGATCTTCCGCAGCTCGTGTTTAAGCGGTTGCCCTTCGGCGCTTTTCCGAACGACCGAATAGACATCCGGACCATGTTCGAAAATTCCCTGGACCGGAACCTGCAGGGCTTCGGGAATCTGTTCCACGAACACGCGTACTTCCGCGTTCAAACCGGGTCGGATTCCTTCCGGGGGATCCAGGATCTTCACGTAGGTCGCGTATTCCTTGACCTGGCTGCTGAACCAACTGCCTGGCTCGGGATAAGGATTGACCTTGGTGACTTCACCCTGGCTGACGCGATCGCCGAACGCATCGAGCCGAATCAAGACCGGCATCCCGGCTCGCACGAGGGTCACCCGCGATTCGTTGATCTTCGCCTTGACCTGCATTTGCGTCGGGTCGGGCAGTTTGAGGATGGTCTGACCTTCGCGCACATTTACACCGGCCTCAACAACAAACTCGCCGGACCCGCCGCCGCGATTGCTGGCGACATTGGCAAAGACCACTTGGCCGTCTGCCGGAGCCTTGATTTCGCATTTCGTAATCTGGTCGAGAATATCTTTGAGCTTCTTTTTTTCCAGATCGTAACTGCTTTTCTCGGCCGTCCATTTCGCTTGGGCCGTGGCAATATCGGCATCGAATTGCTTCAACATTTTCGGCTTCGTGTATTGCTGCAGTACGTGCAGTCGGGTCTTGGCTTTGGCGAGTTCGGCCTGAGCTTTGTCGATGGCGAATTTATCCCCTTCCAGTTGAAACGGCGAAATAACGCCTTTTGCTGCAAGGCGTTCGGCCGATCGATAGAGCAATTCCGCCGTTCGCAGGTTCTGTTCCGCGAAGAACTCCTCGCTCTTGGCAGCCTGCTCTTCCTGCTTGTATGCCCCTTCCAGGTACTCCGTCTTGGAAACCAAGGCCGCTTCATAGACGTTTTGGGCGTTGATCATTACCGCTTCGCTCGAATTGCAGGAAATCTGCTGCTGGTCGCGTTCCCGCTCCAAGGCGGACGAATCGAGTCGTACCAGGACATCCCCTTTTTTCACATGGGTTCCTTCGGCCACGACCCAGATAATCTGCGTGCCCGACGTATTACGCGATTTGACTTCGCAGCGAACTTCGATGTTGCTGGAACTTTCCACTTCGCCCTGTTCCAGGACGATGTGGTCGAAGGGTCCCAGCTTGACTTCCTTGACGAGTGGTCCATCGCCGCTGCCGCTTTCGGAACGCATAAAGAAGTAGATGCCACCGGCAACCATTGCAACGACGACCATCACGGCCAGAATCAACAGTATCGCGTTACCGCGCGAGCGTGGACGGGACATCGAATTCTCCTTTTCCCCAATTCTCGGGGGGTTCCAACCATCGGCGAACGCGCCGACGCGTAAGGCGGGCTCAGGTTGTCAGGTGGGTGATCCGTCGCGTCGAGCCGACGACCGCCGTCATTATAGTCACGTCGGACCGATCCGCCACTCTCAAATTTCGTCGGGCGAGACGTGCTGGCGAATTCACCTCAGGGATGCGCGGCGAACTTTGACCGCCGGTATGGCTTTCCGCCCCCCTGGGGCGGCCGAATGAAGAATTACCATCCATCCGAGCCAACGCGCGCAGCCCAAACCGGCTCGATCCCTCGCATCCTTAAACCGCCTCGCCGCCCCAAAGTTGCGACGATCTCTACCAGGGAATCTCTGCAAACCTGCGCGTGGTCCCGGCTGGTGATGGGAACTCGCCCTGGGCGCGATCGCCATCGACCGCGAAAGCACGACGCGACCACGTGTCGCACTTCAATCTGCCCGCGGTCACCTCAATAGACTCGCTTGGAGTATTGGCTCGGAGTGCTACCTGGTGTGGGAGATCGGGACCAAGGCGGGGCGGCGCGAGGACTGATCTCTCGCCGGTTCGTCGTAGTAACCCGGTGCTCCGGCCGGAGTTGGCGCCGGCGAGACGCCGGGTTGCGGGCCCGAACCCGGCTGAGAATGTCGGTATTCAGGGATCACCCCTTCGGATTCCCACATTTCGATCACCGCGCCGTCGTCCCCCAGCGGGATTCGTTCGGCAACCACCGCGGCGAAATCGGGTCCAACCGGGCCTGGATCGATCCAAAGTCCCCGGTCGTCGAGCTGCAGCGTCCCCAAGTCGAGGTCCAGGCCGCGGCGAAGCACCTCGTAGTTGACCCAGATACTCAAGAAGTCGTTCTGGGCGTTCAGCAGGTCGGTCAAGGCCGACACCGAGTCGCGGGCGGCGGTAGCACCGGACGGTTGCCGCAACGCCTCACGCAACACCCGGATATCCTCGTTCAGATCGATCTGCTCGGCGGCCACCAGCACCGAGAATCGTTGGAATTCGAAGTTGAGACGATTGTTCTCCAGCGTGCGAATGGTCGTCCGCAGACCTCGCGCGATTCCGTCCTCGGCCGCGTAGTACGTACGGCGTGCCTGCTGGTATTCGATCAACGCCTGGCGATAGGTGTTGCGTTCCGCCAACCGCACGATCGGCGCGTCGAACTGAACGCCTACGCGTAATCGGCCTGTGGTACTCTTGAGATGGAACGGATTGCTGGTGGTGTTTCCCACATCGCCGGAGAAGAACAGGTCCAGTGTGCTTTCGAGGTTGTCGGCGTTGAACTCGATCAAGCGCCAGGAATCGACCAGCTGGGCTCGTGCGTTCATCAGGTCGTGTCGATACCGCAACGCGATTTGCATCGCCTCGCAGGCTGGGATATCAATATCCACCAGGGAGATACTCTCGGTTCGTGCCCGGACCTGGGCGATTTCCAACGCAAGGATGTCGAGGCGCAGGTCGATCAGCACATCCTGGCTGCCGAGCAGCGCCTGGTCGCGAATCTGCTCGAACAGCTGGATCGGATCGAGTTCCGCGCCTTGCCTGAGCAGCTGGTCCAGGTTGGCGCGGAGCTTCGCCAGTCGTTTGGGATAATTCTGGAACCGTTCCGTCAGCCGATTGATTTCGGTGCGCAGCGACTGTTGCACGCCGTCCAATCTCCTGGTGTCAAATACGATCGGATCGATATTCGGCACCGGCAACAGCGGGCAGGGGCATTTCGCCAGTTCCGCATGTTTGTTGCGCAGTTTTTCCAGGTCGGCGCGCCGACCGGGAAGTACCTCGGACAAATGACGCAAATCATCTTCTACTCGCGGCAAATTCGTGGCGCGAAGTTCCTGCTGCAGAGTTTCAATCGGATTGAATTCCTCGCGAAGCTGCATCAGCTGCGAACGCAGGGTATCGGTCCAGACGATCGAGCGCCGTGTGATGTTCGTCGTTTCGTCCTTCTCCTCCGTTGCCGTCGCCAAGATCTTGCCGTTGATCTCTCCGATCCGCTCGATCACCTCGTCGACCAATGCCTGTTGCGGCTTGATCGCTACGTCGATCAGATTGAACTTGTCGAGCATCTCGTCTTTGATCTCCACACAGATTTCCGGTGGCAATCCGATCTGCCCTTTGTAGGCATCGAGCTGCTGCTCGAACTGGTTGCGCGAGTTAAGCAAGCGGCCTTCGGCCTGGAACAACGCCTGCCGAGCCTGGGCGACCTGCAAACGCTGCCGCGGGATTGCTTCCTGATCGGTGGGCAACGTGGTGAGCATTTCCTGCAGGCTGATTTCCAGCCGCATCAGGTTGACGCGTAATCGATCGATGTTGTCTTCCTGGTTGCGGATCTGTTGCTGCTGTTGCAGCAGTCCGATATAACCGCCAGCCTGCTGGGCACCCGCGCCCGTGGCTCCAGCGCCTGCGATGCCGGCACCCGCGCCCTGGCCGCCGACACCACCGAAGCCGCCGCCGCCCACTCCGGTAAATCCTTCCAGACCGGCGCCAAACACGCCACCACGCCGAGAAGGTCCTTGACCCGCATTACGTCCGGTCAACAAGTCAACATAGAAGGCGCCGCGATACCGCTGCATCTGCCGCACGTTCGCCAGCAGAATCCGTTCAGCGACCGTCAATCGTTCCAGGATCCGGTCACGGCCGGCGTTGCGCAACAGAGGCTGTACCAAAGCGAAGTCAATCAGGGTCGAGCCGTTGTAATCATCGGGACCCGAGAGCTGCCAGACCAGGGAATTGGCCATGCCGACCACCAGATCCGCACCGGTGGTGAACGACTTCTGCAGCGCCATGTCGCGGCGACCCTTCGAAAACAGACTGGTAGTCAGGTTGCTGCGGGAATTCCCGCCCAAGCCGGGGCGCTGCCGACCGTCCGCCGTGAAAAAGGTCTGGTAACCCGCGAAGAATTGTGTATCAAAACGGAAACGCTCAAAGCTGACGTCGAGTGCCGAAAGGTAGATTTCCTCCTGCAGCCGCTGGTAAGTAGGTGAATGTATCAGCGCCAGCTCGACGACGTTCTCCGAATCGAGCTTGAGCACGCCGCGCTCGTCAGTGGGCAGGAAGTCGATCCAGGATGGGTTCTCAACGAACGGGCTGTCGCCGTTGCGATGCCACTGCGGGAAGCCGCGCTTGCCGTCGACGAAGTGCATCAGCCGGTGGGAGGTCGGATCATCCGGCGGCATCGGCGGTCCGTCCGGATCAAACGGATCAAACATGCGTGAGCGCGGATCGACGTAAATGTTGTAGTCCGGGAGATCCCAGTGCGGATGATCGGTCTTTTCCCGAATCAAATCGATTGCTTCCGCATCCGCCAGGCGGCGATAGCGTGACCGGCTACAGGCGTTCGTCAGCAGCAGCAACGCCAGTCCGCACGCCAACCACCTCCCATAGGTTTCAATCTGTCGCCGTTCGCCGTCCATGGCCTGTCCTTTCAAAATTCACTCTTGCGAAATTACTCGGTGTCGTAGCGCCGTTGCCACCGGTAAAGTGATCCGCCGGCTCAATCCCTGGGCCCGCTCACGACGCCCTCCTCATCGGTCGGTCATTCTCCGGACCATTCGAGCTGTATCCCGTCGCTGGCGGATGCGCCAGCGTATTCAGCTTCGACAACTCCCAGTGCAACCGGTGTTGATCATCGCCCGGTACCTGTCGGTCCAGTTCGGCCAGCAACCCCGTCATCGACTCCAGTACTCGATGCAGCAGCAATTGGCCGGCTCCCGTGATCCGCAACTGTTGTCGCCGACGATCCCGGGCCGGGCGCTCCAGGACCAACAATCCTCGATCACGCAGGTCGTACACCAACCCGCTCATCTGGGCCGCCGAAACACCCAGCGACACTGCCAGATCATGCTGCGCCATGCCGTTTCCGGCTCCCTGAGCGCAACTCCACAGGCAGAGAAACTCGGTATCCGACAGGTTCCAAGGCAGCGTTACTTCGCCCAGCATGCGGCGCATCTGACGACCGCAAAGGGAAATCTGCGTGACCAGGTCCAGCCAATGCGGTGGGCGCAGCGCAGATTTGCCTGTGTCGCCAGCTAGTTTGTTGGCGTCTTCCATCCCCCCTACTCCCTGATTCCACCGTTCCGTTGAGCCAAACCGATTCGCCGGTGCCGTGGTGCTGTCCAACGCCGGTCGAACTCCACTTGCTGAGAGCGGACTTCAGTTGGTCCAACTTTCAACGTAAAATGGTTCCCTGCAGAAAGTTTCGGGATACGGCGGTTCGGACTTGAACGATTGTGCCAACGGTAGCGGTAACGACCACCTGTTACGCCGCAATTCGGTGTCCCCGGATGCCGGGCCCGCTGCAAGATGGGTCGACTGCCCGCGGAACCGATGCCGAATCAAACTTGACCAGCGGCCGATATCGCTTTTCTTGACACCCCAAATCGCCCAGTTTATCATCGAACGGTAATCTATCGCCGCGCCTGCCGCACTATTGCGCGATCGTCGCATCGCCTGAAGTCGAGCGTTCCATGGAAACTGTGCTCCTGCTGGTTGTCATCCTGCTGGTCATCCTGTTCTTCGTTGGCTTCTGGCCGGCGTCGCGAACCTGGAAGTGGTTTCACTTGCTGTTTCTGGCGTTTGTGATGCTGTCCTCATTCTGGTATCTGACGATGGCTGCGATGTCGTTGAAGACGCGGGCCTTCTGGGGTGATCTGTATGCCAAGACACTCAAAGATCTGGACACCGCCAGGGAGAAGAACGCGGAACTGATCAAGGGTACGCCGCAGATGTTGAAGGCGGATGAAATGGCAACGCAGCCGGCGGCGAAGGGAGCGGTCGATCGGCTGTTGGTCGGTCGCGGTCGCGTATTTCGCAACTGTGCGATTCAAGGCATCGTCGATCAAGGCCCCGAAAAAGGCAATGTGCTGGTGCGCGTTCCACTGACGGCCGCGGTGCAACCGGCCGCCAATCCGGGACAGCCCGGGATTCCGGCGCCGGCCGACCCGGCCGCCGAAGGCCGCGCACACGGCATTCAGGAACACACCATCGTCTATCTGTTTTCCGAAAAGGTCGAAGAGGGGTTCAGTGTTCCCGACGTTTATCTTGGTGAGTTCGACGTTTTCGCAACTTCGCCCGACGCCGTCTCGCTGAAAAGAACGCTGCCTGGAGATCAGCTGCAGGACCAGATTCTGGTCACGCGAGCGGCCTCGGTGACGATCTACGAGCGGATTCCAACCGACTCCCATTATGCGTTTGACGATTTCCTGAAATTCCGCAACGGCGGGCAACCGCCGACCGCCGAACAGGAACAGATGGTCGCGGGGATCATCAACTACTTGATCAAACGGCCGGCGGGAGTGACCGACGAAGCCTACGAAAAGACAATCCGCCAGTTTCTGCGGGATGGCAAAGCGGTGCAGCCAGACGATCCCCCCGACCGCGTCTACGCTCGCGTTCGCTTCAAGAAGCCGTACGAGATGGAAGTCGACAGTCCGAACAAAGAACAAAGGCTCGACTCCGAGTATTTCGACTTGAGTGGCCTGGCGGTCCAGTCCGACCTGCGCCGCTCAGAAAAAGCCAAGTTTGTTGCCGGTGACCTGGCATTGCTTCCGTTGCAGGCCGCCGATCAACTGACGAATGATGACATTTGCGAAAAACTCGAGACGATCTATCGGCGTCCGCTGCAGGATTTCAAGTTCCATTATCATGAGATCTTCAGTCAGCTGGTCGAAATGGATATCCGGATCGAATTCTTGTCGCGGTTGATCGCCGACACCGATCAAATACAGAAAAAACTCCAGGCGCAGGTCGACTACCGCACCCGGGAGTTGATGCGATTGCAGCAGGACCTGGTGGGTCACAAGGCCGATCTGGCTGCCGTGACCGAATATGAGGAGCGCCTGCGGACCGAATTGGAAACGGTCCGCGGCCGCATCGCCGGTTACGAAGAATCAAATCAGAAGCTGTTTGACGACATCGCGCTGCTGCAGTCCCAGATGGCGGATGAGATCCTGAGGAAAACACAGCAGGCAGCCAGCGACCGCGCGGCCAATTAGCCTGTTTTGAACTGCGGCAAGCCGAATTGTGTTGTCGTCGTTTTGGACCCTGCCGCCGCACGAATTCCTGTCGGCCGGCCTCCATCGGTACTGCAATACTGCCGTCTTTCTCAAGTCGCGTCGCCGCGGGCACTCGACATTCCTGCAACGTCCGCTGCTCGATGACGCTTGCCGGATTCGCTGGTGGAACGTAGAGTTGCTGATGGCTGGAAAGGCGCTCCGCGATGGGAATTCACGATCGAGACTATTACCGAGGCGACGAACGGGAGGGTTTTATTGCCTCGAATCGCAGCATGGTCACTGGGCTGATCGTGCTGAATGGGCTGTTTTTTCTGGCCGGGTTAGTGCTGGAAGATGCCGGGCCCCGGAACTGGTTGCGCGACGGTATGTGTGTCTCCAGCCAGTCGATAACCAACCCGCTTAAGATCTGGCAATTGCTCAGCTACGGGTTCGCTCATGCCGACCTGCTGCACCTGGCCCTGAACATGCTCACACTCTGGTTCTTCGGCCGCGAGATGGAGGATCAGTATGGCAAACGTGAGTTTTTGGCCTTTTATCTGGCATCGATGTTGTTCGGCGGGCTCTGCTTTGCTGTAGAGCAAGTCGTCCTGCAACGCTACGGTTTTACTCAGAGAAATGCCCTGGGAGCGTCGGGAGCTTGCGCGGCGACGTTGCTGCTGTTCATTTTGAACCACCCGCAGAGAACGCTGATTTTCTTTGTGCCGATGCCGGCTTGGATTCTAGGGATTGTGGTGGTGGCGATGAATCTGCTGGGGATCGGCGCCCGACAAACAGCATTTGACATTCACCTCTTTGGTCTGTTCTTCGCCGCCGTCTATTTTTGGCTGGGGATCCGGCTGACCAGGCGGATGCCGAGTGGGTCATGGTTGGGGAACCTGAGGCGGAGGTGGCGGGTCTCGCGATCGAAGCTCAAAGTCCATGCCTCGAATTGGGACGATGCCGACGTCGATCTGGAAACGGAAGGCGACAGGGTCTTGGCCAAATTGAACGCCAGTGGCGATGCCAGTTTGACGGACCGGGAACGGCGGGTACTTGAGGAGTACAGTCGGCGGACGCGGGAAAAGCTCCGGCGGCGGAGCGGGCGAGAGTAGTAAAGGAGTATTGGCCACCGCTGCGAATCGGGGAATCGTGCCCCGCAAGCGCTGCGGCGCACAGCTGACGCGAGGCGGTTTCCATTCTGAAACTGGGTTGGCGCGGCGGCAAAATCGCTGTGATCGGCGAATTCGGACGGAATGGCGGTGGCTGTAAGTGTCTGCTATTACGTGACTTGTTGGCGGTCGCCGAACGAAAGGCTTTCCCAGGGCGCCGGGGATTAGCTATAGTTGCTTATCGCGCCAAGCAGATCTGAAAACCTTGGGGTGGCCGGCAGAGGCGACCATTTTGAATGACCGAAGCCACAATTTCGTTGGTTGATCCGAAGCTGGTGCTCCCGCTGTTTGGTGCTCGAGACCAGAACCTGCGCCTGATTCGCGACAGCCTGGGAGTGACCATCACGCATCGCGACAGCGTGATTCACGTCACGGGCGACGATCAATCGGTTGCCCGGGCGACCGAGGTGCTCGAACAACTGAAGGCGATCGCCGAGCGGGGCGGCAGTCCGGCGGTTGAGGACGTTTCGCAGATACTAAACCTTGGCCAGGAGCCTCCGGCGATCGACATCAGTCACGCCGTGAAGCGGGTCAAACCCCGGACGCCTGGTCAGGTGCAGTATGTGCAGGCGATGCGCAAGAACGACCTGGTGTTTGCTGTCGGTCCCGCGGGTACGGGGAAGACGTATCTGGCTGTGGCGTTGGCGGTCGAAGCCCTGAAGAATCGGCTCACACGAAAAATCTGCCTCGTGCGACCAGCGGTCGAAGCCGGCGAGAGCCTGGGCTATCTGCCGGGCGACCTGCGCGCGAAAATTAATCCGTACCTTCGGCCGCTGCTCGACGCTCTGCACGAAATGATGGAGTTCGACCAGATCAAGCGTTTCATGGAGCAAGACATCATCGAGGTCGTTCCACTGGCTTATATGCGGGGCCGAACATTAAACGAGGCGTTCATTATCTTGGATGAGGGTCAGAACACAACGGTCGCACAGATGAAGATGTTTCTGACCCGGATGGGGTCGGGTTCCAAGATTGTGGTCTCCGGCGATACCACTCAGGTCGATCTGCCTCAGCACACCCGTAGCGGATTGACCGACGCACTCTCACGTCTGCGCGGGATCGAGGGGGTCGGGATCGTGCAGCTTACGAAAGCCGATATTGTCCGCCATCGGCTGGTTCAAGAGATCGTTCGAGCCTACGACGAGCCGGCCCGGACCTACCCTACCGCTCGTAACCGGCACTGATCCTCATGTCGACCTCGCGCATTCGTCGCTCACGATCGGAACGGCTTGCAGCTTTGGGAGCTCGACCGGGCGGGGCGGCTCGCGCCTGGGACACCGTTCGGCAGCCGGGGGCGATGCTGAGAATTGTGCTCTGTGTGCTGGCCGTTGTGGTGCTCTGGCTCGTCACCGCCGCTTGGCGGCAGCCGTTTTCGTATCGGCTCGGGGAAGTTCGTCCCCGGGACCTCGTGGCCCGCGTGAAATTCAGCGTCGTCGACGTGGAACGTACGGCGCGTGCCCGGGAACAGCGCATCCGTGAAACACCGCTGTTCTATCGCAACGATGCGCAGGCTCTGCTTGAGTTGCGCGAAACGACGAGAAGCCGCATCAGTGAACTGATGCAGATCGAGTCGTTTGAGCAGTTGCCTGCCGACGCGCGTGCCGAACTGGGGTTACTCGAATCGAACCCTGGCCAAGAGCCGGCCGCCGTGTTCGCGTCGCTTAAAGCCGCGCTTTCATCCGTCGAAGGCATCGCGCGTCTGGAATCGATGTTGACGCGCCTGTTTACCGACTGGGAACACAACGGCATTCTTGACCGGCTCGACGACCGCCATACCCCCGACAAAGGCAGCCAGACCGAAATCCGCGTTTATCCGGACGGCAAACCGGAACTCGTGACGCGCGTCGAAGTCGATTCGGTACGGCTATCCCGGATCCTGCCGCAACTGGATCGGCGACTGATCGACGAATGGCGCGAATCGAAGATGGACGGCGAAGCCGGTTCCAACTACGCCGCTCGCTGGATCGCCGAGTACTTGCGCCGACGGCTGAGGCCGACGCTGACTTACGACGAATTGATGTCGGTCAAAGCGCGCGAGGAGGTCGAAGCCAAAGTGGCCGCCAATCCCGAGTTGATCACCTACGAGCCAGGCAAATCGGTGCTGGCGCGAGGTCGCCGGCCGCTCGATACGAAAGAACTGGATCTGCTGCGTTCCGAACACGAAGCGCTGATCGCTCAGACCCCGCTCTTGCCGGCGGTGCTTTATTCGCTTTCGACGCTCGGACTGTTCGTGGCGATGTTCGTACTCTGCGGCTACTATGTCGCGGTCCGCGAAAGCCGATTGCTGGTGGACTTCCGTCAGTTCATCATGCTGCTGGCGGCGATTCTGACCACGTTCACCACCGGCCGCATGTTTGCGATCGACAATTGGCGTGCCGAACTGGTGCCGTTGGTCCTTTTCGCGATGACGATCACGATCGTGCACCGGCAGGAACTGGCTCTGCTGCTTTCCGCCGCCACCGCCTTGACGATGACGCTGGCGTTTGGATTTGGACTGGCGCACTTTGTCGTCTATTCTGCGTCGGCAGCGGCCGCCATCCTGCTGCTGGGGCGCATTCGCAGCCGCACCCGACTGATCCATATCGGTACCCTGGTCGGTCTGGTCGGTTTTCTTACTTCTGCGGGTGTCTGCACGCTGGTTGGCCACGCCTTCGGATCACCCACAATTCTCGCCAACCCCACACCTTACTCGACCGAAGTGCCGTATACTCAATTCATCAACAGCCTGTTTGCCGGTGCCGCCTGGGAAGGCGCGTGTGGCGTCATGGCGGGACTGCTGATGACCGCTCTGCTGCCGTTCATCGAACGGCTGTTTGACATCCAGACCGACATCAAGCTGCTGGAATTGGGTGACGCCGCCCATCCGCTGTTGCAGGAACTGGTGCGGCGAGCTCCAGGCACGTATAACCACTCGATCAACGTGGCCTCGATGGGCGAGGCGGCGGCGGAATCGATCGGCGCCAATGGCCTGCTTGTCCGCGTCGGTGCCTATTTCCACGATATCGGCAAGATGCTCAAGCCGAATTACTTCATCGAGAACCAGGGACAGGATGTCAATCGACATTCCTCGCTGGTCCCCGCCATGAGTACGCTGGTTATCATCGCCCACGTCAAGGACGGCGCTAATCTCGCTCGTCAGCATTCGCTGCCGCAATCGATCATCGACTTCATCGAACAACATCACGGGACAACGCTGGTCGAGTATTTCTATCGCGAGGCGACCCGGCAGAGCGAGGCCGATCCGGACGGTGCGGAAGTGGATGAAGCAAGCTTCCGCTACCCCGGTCCCAAGCCACAGACGAAAGAGGCGGGTGTGCTGATGCTGGCGGACGCGGTCGAAGGCGCCAGCCGTACCTTGGTCGACCCGACACCGGCGCGGATCGAAAACCTGGTCCATGAAATCGCCATGAAACGATTGCTCGATGGTCAGTTCGAGGAATGCGGTCTGACACTGCAGCAACTGCACACGATCGAGGAAAGCCTCGTCAAATCGCTGACCGCTGTCTATCATGGTCGCGTCAAATACCCGGACCAGCAGTCGGCGTAGCGGCCGTCACACCGCTCACTCCTTCGCACTTCGGACGCCGCCGATGATCTCCGTCGAGTTCACGAATCGCCAGCCGCAGCCGATCGACCCACAGCCGCTGATTGCGGCCGTCCAGCGTGTTTTGCAGAGCGAAGGGATCAAAGCGGCCGAGATCAGTCTGGCCATCGTCTCGGACGCGGAAATCCATGAAGTCAATCGCCGATTCCTGCAGCATGACCAGCCGACCGACGTAATCAGCTTCGTCCTGGAACATTCCGATACTACTCTGGTCGGCGAAATCGTCGCCAGTTACGAGACCGCCCGGCGCGAAGCAATAGGTTATGCCTGGGAACCGGCTGCCGAACTGCTGCTCTACGTGATTCACGGCGCCCTGCACCTGGCAGGATACGACGATCGCAATGCGACAGATCGACGCATTATGCGGAGTCGGGAACGCCACTATCTGGCATTATTTCAACTCGAACCCCGTTACGACACGGAAGACGCTGATGGCGAGTGAGAAGTCGCTGGCGATTGTGTTGCGCGTCGTCGAGTTCAGCGAGACCAGCTGCGTGGTCACGCTGTTCAGCCGCGAATTTGGCAAGATAGGCGCTCTGGCCAAAGGGGCGCGGCGGCCGAAGAGCCCCTTCGAGGCTGCTCTTGACCTGTTAGCGGTCTGTCGCATAGTGTTCCTGCGCAAATCGTCCGAAGGACTGGACCTGTTGACGGAGGCCAAGCTGGAACGCCGTTTTCGATCGGCGTCGCGGGATCTGGGACGGCTCTACTGCGGCTATTACCTGTTGGAATTGCTGCGTGAATTGACCGACCAGGCTGACCCGCATCCGGACTTGTTCGACCTGGCGGATCAAAGTCTGGCGGCGATTGACCGGGGAGCCGACCTGGCTCCGATCGTGTTGTGGTTCGAGGTGGCGGCGCTGCGGATTTTGGGTCACGCGCCGCGACTGGACGAGTGTGCCGAATGTGGCGCGCCCCTGGCGGACCTGGAGCGGACCGCATTCGGGCAGTTGTCCGGCGGGACGCTCTGCCAACGCTGCCGTGAAGGGCAGCGGCAGGTAATCAGCGTGAGTCGGGAGGTGCTGCGCGTCTTACGGGAATTCAACGAATGTTCATTGGAGCACGGCCCGCCGGCATTGCCGGATGCCCTGCGAGGAGAATCACGCGGACTGATTCAGCACTACATCGCGCACCTGCTGGGGCATCGGCCTCGGTTGCACAGCTATCTGGCCACGGCCATCGGCCGCCCAGGAGCATCGCAAGTGCTGACAGGCGCGCGGGGAGTGTCGCTGGCAAGAGATGGAGATCATTCCGAATCGTCGCCGCCGTGATCGGAGAAAATTCGAGACGTTTGCGCAGTTTTTGAAGGAACCGAAAAGTAGTTCAGTTCCGTTGAGTCCAGGCAGGGTCGGACAAGGATGGACCGAGGGCCTATGCGAGTTCGGTGGGATGTAAAGTTCGTGGCGCGTGCGATCGGTTGGTTGAGCCCGCTGGTCGTGATGGCGTCGGGTTGTGCAGCGCCGCGACTGCCGTCGTTCACGAGCGTGAGCGGCGCCACGACCGGCGGTGCGGTTGGCAGCGCGAAAGCCAGCGCCGCGGCGTCGACGGCAACGGTAGCCACCGCTTCTTATAACGAGTCACCCTACGATGCGCGGCGTGCCCAGATCGAGGAGATGTATCGGGACGACGGCGAACCGGTGCGGCGGAAGAAGCCCACGGGTTTTGACGCACTTGCTCCGGCAAGCGTCAAAGCCGGAATCAAGCAGTTGACCGGGTATGGCCCCAACCCACAGGTGGCCCGGAATCTGATGGCGGACGCGGAAGCGATTTACGAACGGGCGCTGGCGGCGCAGGGCGAGGAACGACTGCAATTGCTGGGTGAGGCGTCGGCGAAGTACGCCGAGGCGGCCGATCGCTGGCCCGAATCGGCTTTGGAGGAAGACGCACTGTTCATGGCCGGTGAAGCGGCTTTCTTCAGCGATCATTACCCCAAGGCCGAAGAGTACTACGCCAGGCTGATCAAGCACCACACAAATTCACGCTACATGGAAACGGTTGACCTGCGGCGATTTGCGATCGCCCGCTACTGGCTCGACGTCGATCGGGCCGCTCCCCAGCCGTTCTATCTTGTCAATCTCACGAATCCGGCTCGACCCTGGTACGATACCGACGGCCACGCATTTCGCGTCTTCGATCGAATACGAAACGACGATCCCACCGGAAAGCTCGCCGACGACGCCACGATAGCCGCCGCCAATGCTCATTTCCAGTCCGGCGACTATCAGAAGGCCGACGATCTCTACGCCGATCTACGCAAGGCATTTCCCAGCAGCGAACATCAGTTTGAAGCCCACTTTCTTGGACTCAAGACCAAACTGTTGACCTATCAGGGTTGGGATTATTCCAGCGAACCGTTGGATCAAGCGGAGAATCTCGTCAAACAGACTCGTCGTCAGTTTCCGCAGCAGGCGGAAAAGGAAAAAGAGTTTCTGGCCCGCGCCGCCGCCGAGGTGCATTTCAAGAAAGCCGAGCGACTATGGAGTCTTGGCCGCTACTACGAGTTGAAGCGCGAGTATCGTGCCGCCACGATCTGCTTCAATCAACTCCAGCAGGACTATGCCGACACGCCATTTGCGAAAGACGCGGCCTCCCGCATTCCTAACTTCGTGGGAAAGCCACCCAGCCCGCCACAGCCCGTGCCCTGGCTGGCCAACCTGTTCCCGGCCCGCAGCACGGCGAAGCCACTCTTTCACAGCGACGATGCGCCCGTCAACTCGTCGAAGCGACGATGAGATCTAAGCCCCCCCGCCGTACGTTCGGCCTTCTTTCGTCCGCGGCCACCGGCCTGCTGCTGCTGTACTGCGCCGCGAATCTGCAGGGATGCGCCGGGTACCAGCTGGGAAACCGCAGCCTCTACCGATCCGATATCCATACGGTGTACGTACCCGTCATCGAATCCGACAGCCTGCGCCGGAATCTCGGTGAGCGGCTCACCGAGGCGCTGATCCGCGAGATTGAACTGAATACACCGTACAAGGTCGTGGGCACCCCCGATGCCGACAGTACGCTGCAGTGCCGCCTGCAGGATGACCGGAAGCGGCTGCTGGTGGAAACGCGAACCGACGAACCCCGAAGTCTGGAGTGGGGCACGTCGGTCTATGTGACCTGGGTCGATCGGCAGGGTCAGCCCTTGATGCAGCGATCGCAGTATCCCGTGCCTGGCGCGGCTCTGGAAGTGGCTCAGGAGACCAGTTTTGTTCCCGAGGCGGGCCAGTCGGTGGTCACAGCCCAGCAGGAAGCGATGGAACGGTTGGCGCGACAAATCCGCAGCGCGATGCAGCTTTGGTGGTGATCTGACATTGACCCCCGCCGGTCATCCACTACGATAATGCGGCTTTTGTCCCCATAACCGACGCATGATCGTACGACCATGGCCGATCCAGCCCCGACACAACCCCCGGACGATGCGACGGACGCCGCTGCCGACTTGGGTATCCATGAAGCGTCGCGGCGGGCCAAACTGCAGCGGATCCGCGATCTGGGAATTGACCCCTGGGGTGGACGCTTCGATGATCGCCACGAGATCGGCGCGATCCGCGCTCGGGCCGATGCAATCAGATTCCGCCGGCCGGACGGCTCCCTTCTCGATTTGCCCGCCGAACTCGTCGCGGACGGAAACAAGTTCCGCGAATGGGTAACGAAGCAGGGACCCGGCGAACTGCACGGCCCGTCGGTCCGCGCCGCCGGTCGCATCATGCTGATCCGCGACACCGGCAAGCTCTTCTTCATCGACATCCAGGATTGGACCGGCAGGATTCAGCTCTTCATCGGTAAGGCCCAGGTCGGCGCGGCGGATTGGGACCTGGCACAATGCCTGGACCTCGGCGACCTGATCGGCGTCGACGGCGAACTGCGTCGTACGCGCACCGGCGAACTTACTATTTTCGCGTCGCGGCTGCATTTTCATTGCAAAGCGGTGACCCCGCCGCCGGAAAAACACAAGGGACTGGCCGATCCCGAGCTGCGACAGCGCATGCGCTATGTCGATCTGATCCACGGCGAAGGCGTCCTCGACCGTTTTCTTAAACGCACGCGGATCGTGCAGTCGATCCGCGCGACACTCGCCGCGCGCGGGTTCTGCGAAATCGAAGGACCCACGCTGCACGCCATCGCCGGCGGCGCCGCGGCCCGCCCGTTTACCACGCATCACAACGCCCTGAATATCCAGCTGTTCCTCCGCATCGCGCTCGAATTGCACCTCAAACGATTGATGGTCGGTGGAATGGAACGTGTATTCGAGCTGGGCCGCGTCTACCGGAACGAAGGAATCAGTCCGCGACATAACCCCGAATTCACGATGCTCGAAGTTTATCAGGCATATGGCGACTACGAATCGATGATGGATCTCACCGAACGGCTGATCGTGGATGCCATCCAGGCAACCGGCCAAGGATTGGAATTGCCCTGGGGAGAGAACACGATCGACTTCACGCCGCCTTTCCGACGATTCACCTACGACGAACTGTTCAAGATGCACACCGGCATCGATCCTGGCAGCGCCGGTGCGGTCGCCGACTATGCCTCGGAAATCGGTTTCGACGTCCAGGGAAAACACCCCGACGTCGTTAAGAGCCTGGTGTTCGAGGAACGCGTCGAGGACTCCCTGCAGGGGCCGGTATTCGTCACCGATTATCCCGCCAGCATCTGTCCGCTGACCAAACGGCGAAAGGACAATCCCCACGTCGCCGAACGCTTCGAACTGTTCATCCAAGGCATGGAGATCGCCAACGCCTACACCGAACTGAACGACCCAGACCTGCAGGAAGAACTGTTCCGTACGCAACTGGCCGGCATGGCGGAAGAAGACTCCATGGCCCGCATGGACCATGATTTCATCCGCGCGCTGCGGCATGGAATGCCGCCGGCCGGCGGGCTGGGCATCGGCATCGACCGGCTCGTCATGCTTCTGACCAACGCACAATCGATTCGCGAAGTAATCCTGTTTCCACTGCTGCGTCCGGAGTGACGCGGTCCCCTGCGAGCCAAAGGACTGGCCATGTACAAACTGCTGCTCTCCTGGCGCTACCTGCGAACACGCTGGATTGCCCTGGCGTCCGTCATCAGTGTGACTCTCGGCGTTGCGACGATGATCATCGTCAACGCGGTGATGGACGGGTTCACCGCCGAGATGTACAACCGGCTGCACGGAATTCTCTCCGATGTGGTCGTGGAGAGTCACAGCATGTCGGGAATTCCCGACCCGGCCTGGCATCAGGCGGAGATCCGCAAAGTCCTCGGCGAAGACGTCGTGGGAATGACGGCCGCCGTTCGTGTCCCGGCGATGCTCAACTTTCGCGTCCGCGGTGAATGGGTGACGCAGCAAGTGATGGCGATCGGGATCGACGAAAAGTCCTATGCGGAAGTCTCCGACTTCAGCAAATTCCTGCTCCATCCGTCGAATCGTGAGCAATTGAGTTTCATGCTGCGCGAGAACGGCTACGATGCGCCGTTGCCCACTTCCGGTTGGCAGCATCGCCGATTGCGGGTTGGATTCGAGCGGGCCTACCGTGAACAACTGCATAAGGCGGAACAGAGTCGGCAGTCGCGATTTCAGCGCGAGTCGAGCAACGCGGTGGTGGCGGCCACCACGGAATACGACGTCGTCGGCCACCAGGCTGGGGATGGAGTGACGCGTGCAGCAGCGTTCCGTTCGGATGCACCTGGCGACGAGCGACAATCGGAGAACAACGAATTACGGGACGATGTCGACGATGATCGCCTTGCGATTCCACACGATGCCGGTAACGACGATTCAGGCAGTAACGCTGCGGACCGTGGAGCGGCGGCGGAGGGCGGGCTGCCGGCCCGTTTGCCGCTGGGACAGCGGCCGGCGCCGCTTGCCGAGAATTCGGTCTCGGATCCGTTCCGACGCGGAAGCGACGATGGTACCGGGGAAGAAGATGCGGACGCGTCGCCGGTATTCGATGAGATGAGTGAGCAGCATACCGGCCTGGTGCTCGGCATCGCCATCACCAGCCTGCGGCACCGTGATCCCGACAACGTCGTGCAAAACTACTTTCTGGCCCGACCTGGCGACGACGTGCAGATTACTTTCCCTACGTCAGGCCAGCCACCGAAAGCAGTGACTGCCAAGTTCACAATCGTCGACCTTTATCAGAGCAAGATGAGCGAATACGATTCGATGTTCGCGTTCATGCCGATCGAGAAGATCCAGGAGATGCGCGGGATGATCGATCCTGCCACCGGGATCCCCAGTGTGACGTCGATACAATTGCGATTGCGGGAAGGTGTCAATCTGGCGGAGGCACGCGACAAGCTGCGTGCCCACTTTCCAGCCGATCGATTCGCCTACCGCATCGACACCTGGCGCGACCTGCAAGGTCCGCTGCTTGCCGCTGTGCAGATGGAGACCACAATCCTGAACATCCTGCTGTTCCTGATCATCGCCGTGGCCGGTTTCGGAATTCTCGCCACGTTCTTCATGATCGTCGTCGAAAAAACTCGCGACATCGGCGTATTGAAGGCGCTGGGTGCGCCGAGCAGCGGGGTGATGAGCATTTTTCTGAACTATGGTCTGTCGCTGGGAGTGGCGGGATCCGGGATGGGCCTGGTCCTGGGACTGTTATTTGTGACCTTCATCAACCAGATTGCGGCGGTCGTGGAGAAGATTCTGGGGCAGGAGATCTTCGATCCCACGGTCTATTACTTCCAGCAGATACCTACGATAGTCAATCCGTCGATGCTGTTCTGGGTTGTGGCGGGTGCGATCGTGATCGCGGTCGGCGCCAGTGTGCTGCCGTCGCTGCGTGCGGCGCGGCTGCATCCTGTCGAGGCCCTGCGTTACGAGTGATCCAAGCCGGGAGGCGTCGCGCCGGCCACGCGGCGATTACCAGGCGGAGTTCCAGCGAGAACCAATCGACCAGGGAGGGTGAACGATGTCCAGTCAGCTACACCGACACGCCACGCCGCGACGCCGCGATCCGGATGCCGGCGGTTTCCTCGGCGCGGCGCCAACGCTGCTCGGCGCCCAGGGACTCTTCAAAAGCTACCGCAAGGGCAGCCATGTCGTTCCGGTCCTGAAAGGAGTCGATTTCGATGTGCGTCCCGGCGAATTTGTGGCCATTGTCGGCCAAAGCGGGTCGGGCAAAAGCACGCTGCTGCACCTGCTCGGAACTCTCGACGCACCCGACCAGGGAGAGGTCCGCTTCGAAGGAAACCGTATCGACCACCTGCGTTCAACCAGTCGGGACCTGCTGCGCAATCGCTATTTCGGCATGATTTTCCAGTTTTACCACCTGCTGCCTGAATTGAGCACGCTGGAAAATGTGCTGGCGCCACTGATGATCTCCCAACGCGTCTGGCAATATGTCTGGGCCTGGCGGCGAAACAGAGAACAGGCGACCCGGCTGCTAAAACTCGTGGGACTCGGGCATCGATTGACACACCGGCCTCGCGAATTGTCCGGCGGTGAAATGCAGCGAGCCGCGATCGCTCGAGCGCTGATTGCCGGCCCCAAGGTGCTGTTGGCCGACGAACCGACCGGGAATCTCGACCAGGAAACCGGCCAGGAAATTCTGGAAATCCTGCGAACCTTGAACCGGCAAGAAGGGCTCACTATAGTCATGGTCACGCACGACAATGCGATCGCGGCCCAGGCCGATCGCATCGTTCGACTCGTAGAAGGCCGCGTCGTCCAACTTTAGCGTTCCCGTTCCTGACCGGCACCTGGCAACATCCGGCAAACCGTGACGGCCGAGCAGCTTGCCAAGTCCGGGAAAATCGCGAAACAAGGATCAGCCCATGGCGCTCCAGGTCTATATTGATGGCAAGCTCTACGACAAAGAAAACGCCAAAATCAGTGTCTACGACCATGGGCTGCTTTACGGAGACGGTGTCTTCGAAGGCATGCGCAGCTACTCCGGAAAAGTTTTTCGCCTGCAGCAGCACCTCGATCGACTGTGGGATTCCGCAAAAGCAATCGCGCTCACGATCCCCATCACTCAGGCCGCCATGGCCCTGGCTGTAAATGACACACTGAAAGTGAACGGCATCAGCGACGGTTATATTCGGTTGGTGGTCACCCGCGGTGCCGGGACCCTTGGCCTTGATCCTAACCGTACCAGCAACCCCCAGGTGATCATCATTACGGATCACGTCGCGCTCTACCCGCGGGAATTCTACGAACACGGCCTGGAAATCGTCACGGCCAGCACGACCCGCAACCATCCGGCTGCGCTGAACCCGCGCATCAAATCGCTGAACTACCTGAACAACATCCTGGCCAAGCTGGAAGGCCTGAAGGCCGGCTGTATCGAAGCCTTGATGCTGAATCACAAAGGCGAGGTGGCCGAGTGCACCGGCGATAATATCTTTCTGGTCCGTGGCGGTCAGTTGCTGACGCCTCCCACCGACGCAGGGATCCTGGAAGGAATCACCCGCGCCGCGGTCATGGAACTGGCGACCAGCGCTGGGATCACCGTCCGCGAACTGTCCCTGTCCCGACACGATGTCTACGTAGCCGACGAGTGCTTTCTTACCGGCAGCGCTGCCGAGGTCATTCCCGTCGTCAAAGTCGACGATCGGCCGATCGGCGAAGGCACACCCGGCCCCGTTACACGCGACTTGATGCGCCGCTTCCACGATCTGGCCCGCTCGTGATCCATACTTGATGGTTGGGTGCCATGTGCTCCGCAATGCGATTGGTTGTCCTGGCAATCGTCGGCTGTATCGCCTCCGCGACCGGGATGGCGATTGGGGATGATCTTGCCGAACTGTCGGATCAAGTGCGGACGCCCAGCTATTCCGGGGGAGGCCCATCCGAATCCCGGCCATGCCGGACCGGCTGGTTTCAAGGCGGTCGGCAGAATCGCGATCAGGAGGATTATCTAGAAAGCGACGATATGGAGTTGGACACTGCCGCCGCGATGGCCTTGTGTGCCGCCCACATCGCGACCGTTCCGTTATGGGGGCCGGCTTTTCTCCTGGAAGACAGCTATGCGGAGTCGGCCTTTTTTCCCAGGTATCCTTATCAGCAGCCGCACCAAGGCTATCTGATGATCGAACCGGACATTCCGCTGATGGAACGCCCATGGGGTGGCCGGTGCAGCATCGGCTATGGCGAGAACTTCGACGAGATCACCGCCGTAAATGGGCGGCTGATGTTGGAATCGAGTTCTCGGTTCGGCTTCGATAGTGAAACTCGATATGTCGCGCAACGGGTTGGTCCAGGCCGCCACGATTCACTCTGGATTTCCGACATCAATGCGAATTTTCGATTTGCGCAGAGCGAACGATTTCAGATGCGATTTGGAATCGGCGGCAATCTGTTTTACGGGGACCAGGAAAGTCGTGCCGGGTTCAACTTGACCTACGGCGCTGATTGGTTTCCGGCGCGACCGTGGATCGTTTCCGCCGACCTCGACTGGGGACAACTCGGACATGCGTCGCTGTTCCACGCTCTGTTCACAGTCGGCCTGCACTGGCACCATTGCGAGGCCTACTCAGGTTACGATTACCTGGATGTCGGCTATACCCAGTTCAATAGTTTCGTCGCCGGCATTCGGTTCTGGTTTTAGGTAGCTTCCGACGGCGCGGTAACCAGGCACTTAAGTGCATCGAGACTTGCCAGCACATTGTCTGGCGACACGTGACTCCACTGAGAGGCCTTATGCCTCAAGATAGCCAGCTTGAATGATTCCACCGCATCGGCCAGATCCGTGGGCAGTGAAGGCAAATCCGCAAAGGGGCGCACCGGCGAGACTGGTTCGACGCCGTCGCCGGATTCCTCCTCTCGGACCGACGATTCGTCCAGCGTACTCGAGTCGTTTTGTGCAACGGGCCCTGAACTGAAATCAAGGTTGCCCGAATCTGCCATCCCGGCAGGAATCGTTTCCGCCGTCGACTCGTTTGCGAGGCCATCGAGCTCTGCATTGCGGGTCGGTTGTTCACCCGCCAGGTCGAAGTCCTCGTCGGTTTCAACCGAAATGATTTCCGATTCGATCGGCCGTTGAGCCTCAATCGATCCCATGGTTTGCCAGCGCATGGAACGCATGTCGGAGACGGACCATGCGTTCTGAACGGCGCCTTCGAGCCACATTTCCGCATCGTTCCAATCGATCGCGGCCTGAAAATGGGTCCAGTAGAGGTTCGGATACTTCTCGTAGCCTAATCCGAAACGGTGGTAGACTCGTCGCAATCTGCCGACATGCTGTGGTGTCACGCCTCCAACGCGACGACTCCAGGAATCATCAGAGTACTCGTTCACCTCCGCACCGGCTTCGATCAGTGCATCCCTCCATTGTGCGATGATACGGCCTTTTTCCCAGTTGGTTGTGCTGACCAACTGCCGCCATCGTCCGACAAATGGCTGCGAAGTCTGCTCAGCCTGCGAACTGGTGGTTTGCTCGGAGGCAGTGTCGAACGGAGCCGATAAATCCATGGCGCTTGTCCTTGACTTCCGATGGAGGCACTTCGATGGCCCGAACTGAGGTCGCTCAAAACTAGCAGGCGATCGGAATTGGACAAGCGCTCCCGAGGAATCGCATGATTCCTCGGGAAAACACCAATTTAGTACGATGGTACCGTGGGGAAAAGCTGTCGCTGGAATTCGGGGCAGTACCACGTCGTCGGCGTTCAGCCGGGCGTTGCCCTCACCACCGACTCGAAGCCGCTATTGCGGTGGGCACCATCGCAAAACGGCTTGTTGGCCGACGCACCGCAACGACACAGCGCAACCGCCGGCTTGTCCGCTGCGATGGGGAAGGGATTGCCTTCGGCGTCGGAAATCGTCACTGGAGCCTCGATGACGATCGGTCCATTGTCGCGAATTCGAATGCGAATGTTCGACACGGTTTACAACCTCCGTCGATTCAAATGATCGGATGCCACTGCGATACTCTAGCAGATCGTCAAGGCTGTGGCTGCGAGGGTAAATCGGGAGTTTCGGCTTGTTTTTCATTTTCCGCCGCAGGCTCGATCGCAGTGGAGGGTAGGCGGCGATCGGGAACTGCCCGCACGATGACAAATAATCGCACGACATCCGATCCTGTACGATCCGCCGCGCGCGGTTTGAGGCTCGGCAATCCAGCACGGTTCCCTTCGTCGGCATCGGCGGCTGCCGGCTCCACTGGTTTTTCGACAACCGACTGCGCCAGCGCACTACTTCGCCCCAACCCTCGATCCCGCGCGTTTTTGATCGCGTACAGATCGAGTTCCGTCGGCTGCACCATCCGGAACTGGTCGGATTGAGGCTGGCCCTGCTGCTGTGCAGCCGAGTCGGAATATTCCGCGCGAGAACGCGCACGCGATGCCACTCGTTGATCACTTCGTTTGTCGATCGCCGAACCCGGGTCACCCTTGCGGGCGTCGACCGGTGATGCCGCACCTGACGAATTGCGGCCCAACGCATGTTCCTGCTTTGCGAAGGGCTCAGCGCCAGGCTGCTCTTCTGTCGATTTGGCCGCTTTGGCGATGTAATCATTCCAAAAAAACGCAAAGGCCGTCTGAGGGTCAGCAGCTTGTGGATCCAGGTTTGGACTCGTTGGTTCTACGACTTGCCAGAACCAGCTTCGCATTTCTGGCTGTTGAGCAGCCAGTGCCGCGGCTGCCACCTTTTTTTCCCGCCGCGTTTTCTCTGGTCCGTTCACTTCCCCATCCTGCGCGCTCGGGGCGAATTTGTCGAGCGATTTGCCGGCCGCCCGCTGTTCTGCCAGCACGGATTCGGAGACAAAATCATCTAGAGCCGCGGTGATACTCTCACGACGTCCCTCGACCAAGATAATCTGCTGCCAGGCTGATTCCGATGGTTGCTCGACAAAACGTATGGCCGCCGTTGGCGAGTCAAGTTTCTTCGCGTCCTTCGATTCTGGCTCCGAGCCATCGCCGAGGTCGGCTACAGCAGTTTCGTTCACGGCACTCTTGTAAAAGGAGTCGGGACTTGCGAACCTGTAGACGACCAGGTCCGGACGCACGAGTGCATGCTGCAATCGCTGCGGAACCTCGTTTCCCGGGACAACATCGATCAGCAGCACCCCCAGTTCAGCAAGTCGATTTTCCGATCGGTGTTCGCCTGTGCGCATTGCGAGTTGTTCCGCTTCGGTGGGGGCAATGGAGTCGGGCCCGCCGAGAGTCCCGGTCGGTTGGTTGGTTCGTTCGAGAACGTCTGTTTTTCGGCGTTCAGCAGCAGTGATTTCACCGGCAAGTGACTGCTTCATCGCGCGGACCGCTGGCGCAGGAGCATTGCGGTTTTTAGGGTCGGCCGTACCAGGCATGCCACCGAATCCCCCGCCGCCACCGCGCAACGGCGCTCCTGCAGCATCTCCAAGCCCACCCATGCCACCCGGTCGGCTGGAACCGCCGAATCCACCCAAACCGCCAAGCCCGCCACCGCCACCTGTTCCGGCGGCTGCCGTACTACCGGCCTCCGTTCTCAACATTGCCCCGCGCGACACCGTGGCGCCGGCATTTGCATCGCCAGCCGCCGGCATTTCAAACAAGTGGGCTTCCTCGGCGCGATTCGTCAGATCCGCCGAGTCAGCCATCACACCAAAAGCGTTGCTTTCCGGTGTCGCGCCTGCATCGAATTCTTGATCGTTCGGCGCTGCGGGCGACGCTTGAAACATCAATGCGTTCGGTAGAGGAGCAGATTCTCTGTCGGCGCGAGCCAGTCCGCGCCCATGCTGCGCGTCGTTAAGCCGTCCCGCCGAGAAGTTCAACGCGAACATGATCAGCAGCGCGGCCGCGACGGTCGACATGATCCAGAAACCACGTTGCCACCGCTTCAATCGGTCCGTCAAATCGTTCGCCCCGCCGCCGGCAACGCCTTGCGGTCGATCGACCGTCGGGCCGGCAGGCGCCGCGCTTTTCAGCATCGCCCGCTCCGCAGCGCGCAATACGCGATCGGAAAACGACTCGTCCAGCCTGTTCTGCGGCAAGGACTGCAAACCGGCACGCAGCGATCGCAGGTCTTCGAACATCCGCCGAGCCGCGACGTTTTCCACCAATGTTCGCTCGACCAAAGCCTGCTCTTCCGACGTCAATTCGCCGTCCAGGTACGCGCTGATCAATTCGTCTGAAAATGGTCTATTCATGTGCTTTTGTTCGTCGGAGTGCTCGGTTTCAGGAGTCGGCAAGCACTTCCTTCAGCTCATCTCTTAATTGCAGGCGGGCCCGATGCAGGCGACTTCGGACGGTGCCCACAGGCAAATCCAGAATTTCCCCAATCGTCTCGTAACAACATCCGTCAATTTCCCGCAACACCAGGATCGACCGATATTCATCGCTCAGCGATCCCATTGCCGCTCGTACTTGTTGCGCTCGCTCTTCGCGCAACAGCCGTGCCGCCGGCGCTTCGCCTGCGTCCGCAACGTCGATCCCAGGCTGATTGTCGCGGGCGTCAAGCGACTTCTGCGGACGACGGCGTCGCTGGCGGGATATCGTCATGTTAAATGCGATCCGGTAAAGCCAGGTATAAAATGCGCTGTGGCCTTGGAAAGTCTCCAGCTTGACAAAAGCTTGCACAAATGCATCCTGAACGAGATCCTCCGCCTCCTCCCGGCTGCCAATTACATGCACAAGCGTGTTGAAAAGGCGATCCTGATACTTTTGGACTAACCGTCCAAAAGCACTGGAATCCCCTTTCAGGGCATCGCGTATTAGGTTGACGTCGTCGTTCACAGCCGCTCGATCTTATTGGACGACCGATTGCCGGGGAAAGTTCCCGGCCGAATCACTTAAGGGAACGAATCATTTAAGGGAAATCGTACGCCTCTGCGACCCCGCAACACGATCACCCAAACTGGGATCGATGCCACCAGAATCAACAGGCTGATCCACTGCGAAATCGTCAGGACCGTCCCAAACCGACCTGCCTCATCGTCCCGAATGACCTCCTCCAAGGTCCGTGCGATCGGGTACATCAGCATTAACATGCCCATAACTTCCCCATCCCGCTGCCGCAGGGGATAACGCCACCACAGCACCAGAAACAGCAGAAACGAGCTTCCAAAACTGTACAATTGTATGGGATGGACCGGCAAACTCCGGTCGGGGAGCGCGCCGACATTCAAAGTGTACTCGTGGTGCCCGACAGCCGAACCCGGGTCGCCGGTCTCCAGGTGCAGAACGGGGTCGAGGTCCTGTTTCGGATCGAGCAGGGCCTCGGACAGGTCCTTCACGGCTCGGCCGTTGATCGACCGAATTCGGACTCCAGGCTGAATTCCGGAGGCTGCTGCCGGCGTTCCGGCCCGTACTTCCGAGACGATTGGCGTTCCATCGGCCGCTGCGGCCAGTCGAATACCGTGCAACTGACCGTTTCGGAATTGATGCCAATAGGCGGGACTTCCTTGCGGGAATCGAACCGCAAACTGTTCCGTCGTGCATACGCCACTGAAACAGCAACCGTGACAAAAGCAGCCGATCCGTCCCACCGCCATGCCCAATGCCAGGCTGGGTGCCCATAAATCGCAATAAGGCAGGATCGGCATGCGATGCCGAAGAGCAAAAGTGATGCCTCCCGCGAAGCCGGCCAGGACCGAGCCGTAGATCACCATACCGCCTTCAGTGAAATTCAGCACCTGTTGAACGGTCGCCACCAACGTCGGCCGACGGAACTCCTCGAAGTACTGAATCACGTAGAACGCCCGCGCGCCCACGAAGCCGGCGACGCAGACCACAAACGCCAGCGAAGACAACTGTTCGGTATCGCCCCCCATCCGCCGCGCGCGGGACAACCCCAAGCCAATTCCAGACAGTGCCCCCACCATGACCGAGGTGCCAAATCCTCGAATCGGCAACCCCAGCGTCCGCCCGTCGGGTCCCACCTCCTCGACCTTGGGCAATACGAACAGTATCACCGCGCCGAACACAAGATAGAGCGGCGCGCTGCCGAGGATCTCGCTCGCCGAACTGCCGCTTCGTCCGTAGCGTCGCCAGATCGCAATCCCGGCGATTGCCCAGATTCCCAGCATCCACCCGAACCCGAACAGCGGAATCCCGGCGATCTCGTGGGGTATGTGAAACAGAGTATCAAGCATCGGTCGCATCGCCCAGGATGAGGTTATCGATGAGGCGAGTGTTCCCGACGCGCGCGGCGACCAGAATCACGGTCGCGGCAGTTGCCAACGTCACTTCGGCCAGCGTCTCGGCGTCGGCGATGGCAACATAGTCCGACTGCGTGATGCCCGACTCGCGCAGCTCCGCCAGCACCGCATCCCTTAACTCGTCCGCCCGTGTTTCCCCTGCCAGGAACCGGCGACGGGCCGCCCTTAATCCGCGTGAAATCCCGACCGCCCGACGCCGATCTTCCGCGCTCAAATAACGGTTGCGGGAACTCAATGCCAGTCCATCCGCCTCGCGAACGATTGGGCAGACACGGATCTCGATCGGCAAATTCAGGTCCGCAACCATCCGGCGAATGACCAGCGCCTGCTGAAAGTCCTTCTGGCCGAAGAATCCGGCGTGCGCTGGCACAATCTGGAATAGTTTAAGCACGACGGTAGCAACGCCGCGAAAATGTCCGGGCCGGCAGTTGCCCTCCCAGGGCAGCGCGACCGAAGGCGGTTCGACGAAGGTCGAAAAACCGGGCGGGTAGATTTCCTCCGATTGCGGAACGAAGACCAGATCGGTCCCCGCCTGGCGCAGTTCCGACAAATCCTGGTCGAGCGTCCGCGGATACAGGCCAAAGTCCTCGTGCGGTCCAAACTGTGCCGGATTCACGAAAATCGTAGCAACCGTGGCCGCACACTCGCGTCGGGATACCTCGATCAGGCTAAGGTGACCCGCGTGCAGTGCTCCCATGGTCGGAACCAGGCCCACCCGCATTCCCTTCATGCGAAGTTGCTGCACCTGGTCCCGGATCCTATCGACGTTCTGAACGACTTCCATCGTTATTTTCCAGAGAGCCCGAAACAAGTTTCGACTGGCTCGATATTACTCTTCCAAAGCCTGAAGCACTGCCGAAAGCTCCCGCCGAAGACTCTCGCCATCGGCAAGGTCCAAGTGTAACACAGGTGCACGGTATGCGAGAGGCGTTTTGCGGTCGCGCATTTCGCCGCACTGTCCGCCGGTGTCGCTCTGCACGCGACCCGCGGGTCGGCAATCGAGCACGAGATTAGGCGGAACTGCGTCGGGTTCAGCGGTCGATTCCCTGACCACGACGGCACCTGCCAACGGCGGACCTTTTTTTCGAATCAACCCGGCCAGTAACTCGTTGCATTGCCGCACGGCAGCGGTCGTTTCTCCCCACACTTCCAGAACAAACGGTCGACGACGCAGATTTTCCCAGAGTTCGTCGAGCCGCCTTCCGGTACGCGGGTCGACCATGTCAGCCGCAATTTCAACCGCCGGCCGCAGCACAAAGGGACGCAGCGCAAGTCGGGGATGCGGCAGACTCAACCGATCCGTTTCGATGATCTCGTGTTCCAGCAGCAGCAGGTCCAGATCGACGGTACGCGGGCTCCACAACTGCGAACGTATCCGGCCTCGGCGCGCTTCGAGTTGCAGCAGCGTTTCCAGCAGTTCGTACGGATCGAGCGTGGTACGCAGCCGGATCGCGGCGTTGCCATAGTCGGGCTGGCCAGGCGGGCCGCCGATCGCACGGCTTCGCGTGAGAGAACTCACCGCATCGATCTCCATCTGATGGCATTGGCGCAAGTCCGCCAGGATCGCTTTCCACATACTGTCAACGTCACCCAGGTTCGCGCCGAAAGCGACGAGAGCTTGCTGCAGAGCGGCCATGGAAATCGCCGTCGCGTTGAAGATTGGCGGAACTACGACACGGAACAACGATGCGGGTAAGTCTATCGATGCGGCGACGACAACGAAACCGGCGGAGGGAACAGCCCGTTCCCTCCGCCGGAAGATAACGCCACTCCATCCGTGAGTGGCCAGATTGCACGAAGTAAACGCACGGATCTCCCCGGTTTTGTCGGCGCGAGCGAGTCCAAGCGGTTCCGTTCGTAAATGGAAATGAAAAGCGTGAGGGGGATCTCCCTTCCACGGCCGGAGCCGTCGACCGTCAATCCTTCGCTTGCCGCCCCCCAGGCTGCTTTCCGAGCCCGAAATACGGGCCCAAAACCATAACTGCAATGCAGGTGATACGGCCGACCGCGTCGTGCGAGTCGAGAAAAAATCTTGTACGAAATGAATACGGGTTCCGGCAGGAACGGCGCGCAGTCCTAGCGCCGGATTTACCCCTGTCGCTGACAACAACTGGTAAAACCTACCAGTCCTGAAAACATCGAATTCGTTTCGATGACGAGATCACATTTCGCACAACGATCACACTACATTCTCGCAAACAACTTTCATCGTTCACGACAAGGAGCACATTTTGCGAAGCGGACGCGTTTTGTCAAGCAACATCCGAAAAAGTTTTTTTTCGACAAACAAGACTTGCAGATCAATCTGCCGGAACGGCGACTTTTACCACGACTTTTCGCACGCGTTGCGGTTTGTCCACGGCGACACCCGGCATATGCGCGTCGTCGGTGGACATAAATGCGAACAGGCCTGGCTTGAGCAACAGGAAATTTCCATCGCCGCTGTACAAGGCGGCTTCTTTCTCGTCGTCATACGGCATCTCCACTTTGAGATCCACTACTTGCGCGAAGCCGATTTGCTCGGCGCCATCGACGACGGTGTGTACGTCCCAATATTTGCGATGCGATTCCCACTTGCACTCCGTCAGAGGTTTGGAATCGTACTCCTGGGCCATAAAATAGAGTTGATTCCCGTCAATTTCGTGCCGTCCCAGGGGGATGCGTGCGAGATCCGTATCGCGCAGAAACACGAGCGCCCTGGTCAGCGCTGCGGGCAAGCCTCGATAGCGGTCGGCGTTGACGAGTCGATCGACGATCATGGGAATCCCTCTCTTTCGGCGATGGTTGCCGGATTGGCGAATTCGGTTCCGTCTGCGACAATTTTCAGCCACATGCTCGGATGTCAGCCGCGATTATCGCCCATCGCGCGAGAAGTTCCAATCACCGACTGGCGTGCAGCGGCATGAAGAGCATTCGTCGAGGGGGAAAGCCGTGATTGTTGGCGTGCCGAAAGAGGTCAAGCGGGACGAGTATCGCGTGGCGATGCTGCCGGTTGGTGTCGAGGAACTGGTGCGCGCGGGACATCAGGTATTGATTGAAAAAGGCGCCGGGCTCGGATCGGGGCTTGTCGATCAAGCCTACGCCGAGTCGGGTGGTGAGTTGGTATCCGGTCCGGCGGAGATCTTCGCGCGGGCCGAGATGATCGTGAAAGTGAAAGAACCACAGCCTTCGGAATATGCGCTGTTGCGCCCGGCGCAGATCCTGTTTACCTATCTGCACTTCGCCGCCGATCGGGCATTGACCGAGGCGATGATGCGGACCGGCGCATCGTTTCTGGCCTATGAAACGCTGCGCGATGAACGCGGACTGTTGCCGCTGTTGACTCCGATGAGCGAGGTAGCGGGCCGCATGAGCATTCAGGAGGGGGCCAAGTTCCTGGAGCGTCCGCAGATGGGACGTGGGATTCTGCTGGGCGGCGTGCCCGGCGTGGCGCCGGCACACATCACGATACTCGGTGGAGGCATCGTCGGGTCCAATGCCGCGAAGATCGCGGCCGGATTTCACGCCGATGTCACCATCCTGGATATCAACATGGATCGCCTGAGGTACCTGGACGACATCATGCCTGCCAATGTGAATGTGCTGTACAGTGATCGGCACGTGATTCGAGAAGAACTTCGACTGGCCGATCTTGTCATCGGCGCGGTGCTGATCCCCGGTGCGAAAGCGCCGCGGCTGGTGACGCGTGCGGATTTGAAATGCATGAAGCCGGGCAGTGTGATTATTGACGTGGCGATCGACCAGGGCGGGTGCATCGAGACCAGTCGTCCGACCACGCACAGCAGCCCGACATATATCGAAGAGGACGTCGTGCATTATTGTGTAACCAATATGCCCGGCGCGGTGGGTCGCACCAGCACGTTCGCGCTCTGTAATGTCACACTGCCTTGGGTAGCCTACGTGGCGCAGCGCGGTTTGCTGGCCGCCGTCGAGCAGTCGGCGGCGATCGCATCGGCGCTGAACATTCACCGCGGTCAAGTGACCAATCGTCCTGTTGCGGATACGTTCGGTTTGCCGTACAGTCCGTTAAAGTAAACGAGGGATCTGCGGCGCCGGATCGTGCAGCCGAATCAGGTTGAAAATCTCGGGGAGGCATCAAGACAATGAGCGGTAAGGCTCGCGTGGGCATTCTCATGGGCAGCGACAGCGACTGGCCCAAAATCAAGGCCGCGGCGGACGCACTGGCGGAGTTTGGCGTCGCGTGCGAGGTGCACGTGATGAGCGCGCATCGCACGCCCCACCAGGTCGCGGAATACGCGACATCTGCGATCAACCGTGGTTTAAGCGTGATCATTGCGGCTGCCGGCGGCGCCGCGCATCTGGCGGGGGTCGTGGCGGCGCATACGACCCTGCCAGTGATTGGTTTGCCGGTTCCCACGGAGGAACTGGGGGGACTTGATTCGCTGCTCTCGACCGTGCAGATGCCAGGCGACGTGCCCGTGGCGAGCATGGCGGTGGGGATGGGCGGCCCGAGAAATGCCGGACTGTTCGCGGTGCAGATCCTTGCGACCTCGGACTCCGAACTTCGGGCGCGGCTGCAGCAGTTCAAGCAGCAACTGGCCGAAAAGGTAGCCGCCAAGGATCGCAAGCTGCAGGCGAGCTTGCAGGGCGCATGAATGCCGCGCTTGCAACACTCCCGGCCACATTGCGTTGGGTCGGCGATCGGCTCGGTTACCTGGTGCTGCTCGATCAGACTCTGTTGCCGACCGAGTGCCGGGAGATGGAATGCAGGGACCTCGACAGTGTCTGGCGGGCGATTCGCGAGTTGCGGGTCCGGGGCGCCCCGGCCATCGGCATTGCCGCGGCATACGGAATGGCGCTGGAGTTGGGACGGCTGGACGACGATGGCAAGTTTTTCTCCCGGTTGCAGGACGCGCGCAATCGGCTGGCGGCATGTCGCCCGACGGCAGTCAACCTCCAATGGGCACTCGACCGGGTTGTTGGCGCAGCGGAAGAGCTGCGCGGCCGCGCGTCGATTTCAGTAATCCATCAGGCGATCTGGGAAGAGGCCCGCGGAATCCATGAGCAGGATCGTGCGATCTGCCGGGCAATCGGAGTCGCCGGGGCCGAGCTGCTGGACGAGGGTTCCGCCGTCCTCACGCATTGCAACGCAGGCGCTCTGGCCACTTCCGAGCATGGAACCGCCCTGGGAGTGATCTACTCGGCCGTGGCCAGCGGCAAGCGCATCCATGTCTTCGTCGACGAAACCCGTCCGCTGCTGCAAGGAGCGCGGTTGAGTGCCTGGGAGTTGTCTCGGTCAGGTGTGCCCGTCACATTAATCTGCGATTCGATGGCCGCGCAGGTCATGCGCGAACGGCGGGTGCAGGCTGTGATCGTCGGCGCTGATCGAATCGCGGCTAACGGCGACACCGCCAACAAGATCGGCACCTACTCCGTGGCTTGCCTGGCGCGGATGCACGCGATACCGTTTTACGTCGCGGCGCCGTCCAGCACTTTCGACCTGACCTTGTCTGACGGCGACCAGATTCCGATTGAGACTCGTGATGCGCGCGAAATCTCCGAGGGATTCGGCCGACGGACCGCCCCGGACGGTATCTCGATTTATAATCCGGCATTCGATGTGACGCCGGCGGAATTGATCAGCGCGCTGATCACGGAATTTGGAGTCATCCGCCCGGTCAACACACACACGATTCGAGAAATGGTGGCCCTCAAGTAGCCGGGAATGGCGAAATCGCTCTTGGCAAACACCACGCCGCTCGCCGATAACATCAACCATGCGCGACGGGCGGTATCCCTATCGGACGCTCGCCGCGCCCCAGTCCCCGATCATTCGCCGTAAGACCAGAAGGACCCCGCAGCATGAAGCCGATTACGGTACTCCTGATTGAGGACGACGCCGACCAGGCTCGTCAGTTCCATTCCTTGTTCCAGAAAGTGCGTGGTGTCAACTTCGCCGTTCGTACCGTCGCGACTTTTGCCGGTGGATTGGAGCAGCTCGCCGAGGCCTCGGTCGACGCCGTGCTGCTCGATGTCCGATTGCCCGATTCCGCGGGGGAGACGACCTTCGAGCGGCTCCATCGGCACGATCCGGAATTGCCGATCGTCGTCATCGTAGAACCGGAAGACACGATGCTCGGCATTCGCGCCGTCGAGGACGGAGCGCATGGATACCTCGTGAAAGGGCGGATCAACACCAGCCAGTTGTCGCGCGCCGTCCGCTTCGCCATGAAAAACGCGCGGCTGCAAAATGCCGAGTGGGATTCGCCGATGTTTCATCTGGCCCAGCAGCAGTTCATGAAGGCCGCCCAGCTGATGGGACTGGACGAGAACATCCGGGAACGGCTGCTCTGGCCGCAACGGACGCTGGTCGTCACGTTGCCGTTTCGCCGCGACGAGTACAACGAGGTTGAAACGGTATTCGGCTACCGCGTCCAGCATGTACTGACCATGGGACCGACGAAGGGAGGTATTCGCTACCACGAAGACGTCGATCTGGGCGAGACCTCGGCGCTGGCGATGTGGATGACCTGGAAATGCTCCTTGATGAACCTGCCTTTCGGCGGTGCCAAAGGCGGAGTGGCGATCGATCCCACCACGCTGACTCGCGCCGAGCTGCAACGGCTGACCCGTCGCTACACGATGGAGATCATCGACATGATCGGCCCCGACCGCGACATTCCGGCGCCGGATATGGGCACGAATGAACAGGTTATGGCCTGGATCATGGACACATACAGCCAGCAGATGGGCCACGCTGTGCCGGAAGTCGTGACCGGCAAACCGGTCGTGCTCGGCGGTTCGCTCGGCCGCAAGGAAGCCACCGGACGTGGCGTGGTCTACGTGATCCAGCACGCCTGCGACCACCTGAAGATCGATCCTCGCAAGAGCACCGCCGCCGTACAGGGCTTCGGCAACGTGGCCAGCAACGCGGCGAAATTCCTGGACGAAATGGGCGTGAAAGTGCTCGGGATCAGCGACGTTTCCACCGGCATCCACAACGAAAAAGGTATCGATATCGCCGCGGCGCAGGCCTGGGTCGACCAGCACAAAACGCTCGCCGGATTCCCGGGCGGCGAACCGATCAGCAACGGGGAATTGCTGCAGTTGCCTTGTGATATCCTGGTTCCGGCGGCGCTGCAGAATCAGATCACCCAGGAAAACGCCGGCAAACTGCAGTGCAAGATCCTGGCCGAGGGCGCCAATGGTCCCACGACGCTGGAGGCCGACGAGATTCTCAACGATCGCGGCATCTTCGTCATCCCCGATATCCTGGCCAACGCCGGCGGTGTGACCGTCTCGTATTTCGAATGGGTCCAGGACACGCAGAACTTCTCCTGGACTCTGGACGAAATCAACAGCCGTCTGCACAAAATCATGACCGACTCGTTCATGCGCACGCTGAAGCGGTCGATCGACCAGAGGCTCGACATGCGCACTGCCGCATTGATCGAAGGCATCCAGCGAGTGACGGAAGCCAAACTGCTGCGCGGACTATTTCCGTAACGCCGCCCCCCGTCACCCCCGTCACCCTGACCGCGTCACCCCAACAGCGGTTCGACAAGCTGCGCGCCGGTCACTTCGACATCGGTGAGACTCGCTTCGCGACCATCGTGCGGTAGAGTCAGCCGTCGATGGTCGAGTCCCAGCGCGTGCAGCAGTGTCGCGTGCAGGTCATGCACATTGACGACGTCTTGTGCCGCGGCATAGCCGAACTCGTCGGTCGCTCCGTGCACGTGCCCGCGACGGAAACCGCCTCCGGCCAGCCAGAGCGAGAATCCGTGCCGGTTGTGGTCGCGGCCGTCCTTGCCCTGGGAGATCGGCAGCCGTCCGAACTCGCCCGTCCAGATCACGATCGTCGATTCCAGCAGTCCGCGTTGCTTGAGATCCCGCACCAGCGCCGCACTGGGCTGGTCGGTGCGCCGGCAGAGCCCTTTCAGGCTCTCGGCATTCTTGCTGTGGGTATCCCAGGGCTGGCCCGACAGATAGAGTTGCACAAAGCGCACGCCCCGTTCGATCAGGCGCCGCGCCAGCAGACAGCGAGTGCCATATTCCTGCGTCGCCGGCTCGTCCAGACCGTAGAGTCTTCTGGTCGCTTCGGTTTCGGAGGACAGGTCGAGCACTTCCGGGACGGCGGTCTGCATGCGGGCTGCCGTTTCAAACTGGGTCAGCCGCGCCGCCAGTTCCGAACTGTGCGGATGCCGGTTCAAGTGCCCGGCGTTGATCCGCTGAAGAAAGTCGAGTTGCCGGCGTCGCGCCGCATTCGAAATGCCCGACGGCGTCGTCAAGTTCAAGACGGGATTCGCTCCGGAACGAAACGTCGTCCCCTGGAATTGGGCCGGTAACCAGCCCGACGACCAGTTCCGTTCGCCATCGACCGGCAGTCCACCCGGATCGGAGAGCACGACATAGGCGGGGAGATTCTCGTTTTCGCTGCCCAGCGCATAGAGCACCCACGAACCCCAGACCGGCATTCCGGCCAGGAATTTTCCGGTGTGAATCAGCCGCAATGCCGCTTCGTGGTCGACCGATTCGGTTTTCATCGACCGCACCAGGCAGATCTCGTCGGCGATCGCGCCGGTGTGCGGGAGCAATTCGCAGAGGTCCATCCCGCATTCGCCATATTTCACGAATTGGTAGGGACTGCCCAGGCAATTTCCCTTTTGCTTGTCGAAATGCGCTTCCAGGTCACCTCCGGGATACGGTTGCCCGTCGTACTTGGTCAGCAGCGGTTTCGGATCAAATAGATCCATCTGACTGGGTCCGCCATGCTGGAACAGGCAGATTACGGACTTGGCTTTGCCAAAGGAAGAGCCCGGCGTCGGGGCCGGCGGTCCGATCGGTTCGTCGCACTTCGCGGCGTTTTCCTGCCGCAGCAGGTGCGACACGGCGATGGAACCCAGGCTGCCCGCCAGACCGCGCAGGAATACGCGTCGCGCCAGCATGTCGAGCGAGAACGGGGCGCTGCTCATGCACTACTCCACATAGAGAAACTCATTACTGGCCAACAGAGATTGGCAGAGATCGGCCAGAGCCTGGACCACCCCCGCGCCAACCTCAGGATAATAGCCGGCCAGTTCGCGCAGGAACAACCGGGACGCATCGAGTTCGTCGGGGCGAGGCGGCCTGCCGAGGGTCCGCAGGTAAGCGGTCTCGATACGTTGCGGGTCGTCGATCGGGCGATCGGGCCCCGATTCAGGGCGGGCTGTTGTTGTTAATTCGACCGCCAGGGCGCGGGCGCGATTCGCGGCGAATTCCGAGTTCAACAGGCTCAACGCCTGCAGCGGCATCGTCGATCGCGGGCGGGATACCGAGTTAAACACGATCGACGGTGCGTCGAAGATGGCGAGCAGGCTCAGCACCTGCGAGCGGCGCTGGTACAGGTAGACCGATCGCCGCCGGGCCCCTGGCGCGTTTTCCGGCACCACGACTTCACCTGCGCCGTCGCGCGAAGTTGGCACATAGGGGCCGAACATCCGGGTATCGAGCTCACCGCTGGCGGCGAGCAGCGAATCGCGGATCGCTTCGGCGTCGAGCCGATGCAACGGAAAACGCGAAAGCAATCGGCCATCCGGGTCGCGTTCGAGCGACCTGGAGTCGGCGCTGCTCGACTGCCGATAGGTGGCGGACAGTACGATCCGGCGCTGCAGCCGTTTCATGCTCCATTGATCGCGCAGCAGTTGTACCGCCAGCGCGTCGAGCAGTTCCGGGTGGGTAGGCGGCGCACCGCTCAGGCCGAGGTTATCGGCGGTCGCAACCAGCCCTTCGCCGAAGTGGTTCTGCCAGATCCGGTTCACCTGAACGCGGGCCATCAGCGACGCGGCCTTGGAATCGGCCGCCGTAATCCAGTTGGCCAGTGCCAGTCGTCGCAGCGATGTGGGCGTATCGGAATTACGGACAGCGATCGGAAAAGGCGCCGAGATGTCGCTCAGCGCCGCGGGCATCATCGGCTCCACCGGGTCTTTGCGCGCGGCGTAATTCCCGCGTTCCAGCCAATGCACCGTAGGCGGCTCGGGATGCATGTCGCTGGCCCAATAGATTTTTCCCGGCGGGTTTCTGGCAAGCGCGTCGCGCTCCTTGACGACGTGATCGGTCGCTTCCCGCATGGCCTTGAGTTCACGCGTGAACTCGGCCGGTTCGGCCTCCGATGCCGTGTCGCCCGGAAATCGCTCGATCCGAAGATTGTCAATAACGAAACTGCGATCGCAGCAATACTCCCAGGCAAACGCACCGTCGGGCAGATCGGCGGACGCAAGGTGGATGTTCTTGCCGTCGACCAGCCCGTCGACCAGATGTTCCAGTCGAAATTTGTCGTCTCCCAGGTTGGTGATGCGCACTCCGTAGCTGCGTCCGGGTGTGTATCCGGCAGCGCCGATTTCCCCGACGCTCCGCGAGTCCGTACCCGGATAATCCAGGTGCACGGCGGTACTGCCGCTCGGGTTCCCATCGATCAAGATGTTGCCCCCGGTCTGATCGCGCCGGTCGTGGAAGTCGCCGGCCGAAATCAGGTAGCCGATGCGCGCAGCCGGCGTCCCACCGCTTGGCAGCTTGTCGGCGATCAGGTCAAAGGTCACTTGTACAGTGCCGCCCTTTTGTTCGGGGGTCCAGTCGAACGATAGGCGGGTGCATAACCAGCGATCCCCCGCGGCGCCCGATTCCATGATCCACAGTTGTCCGTCGACGATTCGCGCTCCCGGCCGCGCATCCGCGTCGAGTTGCACTGCCGGCATTCCGCCAGGCGCATCGTCCCCCGGCGCAGTGTTGCTCCAGTGTTCCGCCAGCCGTTCGTCCGCCCGATCAAAATTCGCCTCGAAAAGCGTTTCACCGCGCGGGCGATGCGCCCGGACCCAGGCCGCGAGTTCGGACTGCTTCGACTTGGCCAGTTCCGACAACGCATCGACGCGCCGCTGCCACTCTTCCCGCTGGCCGGGAAGCGGGGCGAGTACAAACCGATCGTTCGGTTTCTGCCACTGCTCGATGTTGAACACTGGATAGAGAATCGACTGGAACTGATAATACTCGCGCTGCGTGATCGGTTCGAACTTATGATCGTGGCATTTCGCGCACTGGAATTTCAGGCCCAACAGCGAGGAAGCGACGATCTGCATCGACGATTCAAGGGCCGTATAGCGATCGATCCGCACTTCGTCCGGATTTCCATCACTTTCGCCGCTGCCGTCCTGACCGTTGCGCAGGTAATGGGTTGCCTCCAGCAGCTCGATCAATTCAGGCGTCGCTTCGCGGCCTGGAACGAACCCGGCGAGCTCGTCTCCGGCAAGCTGCTGCCGGACAAATTCATCGAAGCCCAGGTCGCGATTCCAACTTCGGATCACGTAATCCCGATAGCGGAAGGCGAACGGCCGGTCGGAATCAGCATTGAAGTAACCGTTGGAATCGGAGTAGCCGGCGGCGTCCAGCCAGTATTTTCCCCATCGCTCGCCGTAGCGCGGCGAAGCGAGGTAACGGTCCACCTGTCGTTCGAAGCCGTCGGGGAACGGATCGACCTCGCCGGTTTCCACGTCGTCCAGTTCGGGAGGAATGCCCCGCAGATTCAAGCTCAGCCTTCGCGTCAGGACCAGCGAACCGGCCGGTTCGGCCAATGTCAATCCGCGCTCCCGCAGCCGAAATGCGATCGATGCATCGAGCGGATCGCGAACCGCGGAGAGATCGGCCTGCCGGTCGCTGCTATTTGCTCTGGTCGAGTAGCCTGGCGCAGGCCGCTGGACATCCAGGGCTCGGAATGCCCAATGCTCGCCGGACGTTCCGGCCTGTGGCATGCCGGGTGCTCCATCGGAAATCCAACGCCGCAGCAGCTCCCGTTCGGTTGCACCGAGCGGCTCGTCGGGTGGCATTTCGTTGTCGCGAACGCGGAGCCAGAGTCGGCTGGAGTCGGGATCATGGGGAGCCAGCACCGGGCCTTGTTCGCCGCCGCGCAGTAAACCCGCAGCGGTCGCCAGGTCGAGTCGGGATTCGGCCTTGGCAGGTCCATGGCACTTGACGCAATGCCGCTTCAACAATGGTGCGATGTCGCCATTCCAGCCCGGAATTTCTCCCGCGCCCACCGCGACCAGATCGATGGAGACTGCCAGCAGAATGGCAGCCATCATTCGGCTTATGACCGATCGTGCAGTGGTCCAACGATGCCTCATGGCCGGTTCTCGTCAACGCAAACAACGACGGTGTCGCTCGATGCAAGCGACAGCGTCCAGTATACTGTGCTGTGAGACGACGCGGCCAGACGCAGCGGTCGGACGACGGAATCTCCCGCGGACTTCCCGAAATCGAATCGGCCAAAGAAGCGGCGAACGCTCGGATAATCAGAACATCACGCATCGGCAGGCATGCGCAGGCGATTTGCGCTGCTCGCGAACAACCCACTGGTCGAGGCACACCTTGATGACGCCCCAGCCCCCACTCTCAGGGACGATTATTGGCAAGGCATGGCGTCGCAGCTAGATTGTCTGATTCCTTGAGACGATTCTCGAACTGGCTGGTCGGAGCCGCGAAAGCATGAACCGCGTACGGTCCTTTCTTCGGGTGACAGGTAAACGGTTGGGCAGGCAATTCAGCAGGAGTGGGAATCCGTTACTCCGTCGCAAACTGCCCCATTTTGAATTTCTGGAACCGAGGTTGCCGCTCAGTTCGGATTTCGTCTCGGCGATTTCACCCCGCTGGTTTCAAACGGCCGATCCAACGTACGGACCCGGTCTGCCACCGGAGTCGAGCGGCAGTCCGGACGCGCAACGCTGGATCGTTCAGTTCCAGCCGGAGTTGGCGCGTGGCCTCGAGTCGGTCGATCAGTCCGCTACTCTGCTGGACGGTCTGCCCGCAGCGTACCAGATCGAGCGAGGGTTGGGGCGCGAGGGTCAGATCGTGATGCAGACCTGGCAAGGCGCGGCCGGCGAGGTCGAACAGTGGTTGGCATCCAGCGGCAACGTGTTGGAGTTCGCGCGCGATGCGCGCGTCGAACTGTTGTTGACTCCCAACGACACGTCGTACGCCAGCCTGTGGGGATTGGAGAATACCGGTCAGAGCGGCGGAACCGTGGATGCCGATATCGATGCCGCCTCCGCCTGGGATCATACGGTTGGGGACCGGTCCGTGGTTGTCGCGGTGATCGACACGGGAGTCGACTATAACCATCCCGACCTTGCCGAGAACATCTGGACGAATCCTGGAGAAGTCGCCGGGGACGGGATCGACAATGACGGCAACGGATTCGTCGATGACATCCATGGCTGGGATTTCGCCAACGACGATAACGACCCGATGGACGACCACAATCACGGCACGCACTGCGCGGGGACGATCGGAGCCGTCGGCAATAACGCCAAGGGTGTCGTGGGCGTCAACTGGAATGTCAGCATCATGGCGATGAAGTTTCTGACTGCTTCCGGCAGCGGTTACGACAGCGATGCCGTCGCGTCGTTGAATTATGTGGCGATGATGAGCGATCGAGGCACGAATGTTCGGGCGACCAGCAACAGCTACGGCGGTGGCGGGTACAATTCCCAGATGGCGTCGGCGATCACCACGCAGCGCGATCTCGGCATTCTGTTTATCGCGGCAGCCGGCAATGCGGCGGCCAACAATGACGTCGTCGCCAATTATCCGTCCAATTACGATCTGGATAATGTGATCGCGGTAGCGGCGACCTCGCGAACCGACGCGCTGGCATCGTTTTCCAACTACGGCGCGACGACGGTCGATCTCGCGGCGCCCGGCGTGAGCATCCTCAGCACGACTCGTAACAACACCTACAGCACGTTCAGCGGCACGTCGATGGCGACGCCGCACGTGGCGGGCGCCGCGGCGCTCGCATGGAGTTTGCAGCCCGACGTCGCCTACGACGATATCCGCGACGCGATCTTTGCCGGCGTCGACCCCATCGCTTCGCTGAACGGCATCGTCGTCACCGGCGGCCGACTCAACGCCAACAATACGCTTAACTACCTGCTGCAGAATTCGCTCGATCCGCCCCCCAATTACCTGTGGCGCGACACCGACTACGAGTCGATCGATCTGGTCGCGGGCGATCCGGGCGTGATCCAGGTGCTTGACAACCAGGACGACGACTTCGCACCGCTCGATTTGGCCGGCAATTCGTTCACCTTCCACGGAACGACTTATTCCGGGAATGCGGCGCTCTTCGTCAGTTCCAACGGACTGATCACGTTTGACAGCGGCTTCGCCAATGCGGTCAACTCGAATCTTGTGCTCTCGCCGAGCCAGGCGGCGATCGCGCCCTATTGGGATGATGTGCGTACCGATATCGACGGATTGGATCTTGTGCTGGCGCGGTTCGACGACACCGGCGGAGATAGTGCCCCCGATCGCTTGATCATCGAGTGGAGCGACGTCGGTCACTACCCGACTTCGCCGTCGGCTGTGACTTTCCAGGCGATCCTGGAATTGAATACCCAGTCGACCGACGGCGAGATTCGATACAACTACGTCGACCTGAATTTCGGTGACTCGTTGCTTGACAATGGTCGCAGTGGAACCGTCGGATTGAAGGCCGCCGGTCAGCAAGGCAGCCCGCGGTCGCTGGTCGCACGCAACAACGGCGTTCATCCACTGATCGGCGATGGCAAGGCGATCCTGCTGGAGCGCGTCCGACCTCAAGCGTCGTTTGTTGCGGTGTCACCAGATCCTCGTTCCACGGCGGTCGATTCCATCGACGTGGTATTCAGTGAGTCGATCAATGACGACAGTTTTGATTACCGAGACATTCGCTTGACGCGCGACGGAGGCGCGAATCTGATTACCAGCAGTGTGACCACCAGTTTCGTTGCCGGAACCACCTGGCGCATCAACGGACTGACCGAGTTGACCGGTTACTCAGGCAGCTACCAGCTCACCGTCGACCTCGCGGAAATCGCCGACCTGGTCGGACACTTGGGGATGGGGGAAATCAGCGAGGAGTGGACGGCGGTGCCGGGGGCAACGGACATTCGGGTTCAGTCCGTGACTGCCGACGGGCGCACCAGTCTTTCGGTCAGCTACCAGATCGATAACGCTCAGGCCCCGGCATTTGATCTCTCGGTCTTTCGCTCGGACGATACGGATTTCGGCGGCGATACGTTGTTGGGCACCGTGTCGGTTACGGCTGCGGCCGACCTGACAATCGGTGCGCATACCAAAACCTGGACGATCGGCGGCGGCGCGGGGCAAATGCCGCTGCCGGGCGCGGGAGCCGCGGAAGTCGACACCGATTATTACCTGCTGGTTGTGGCGGACCCGGCGGACCTGGTCGAGGAAACAGACACCGATTCGCCAGGCTCGAACAACGTCGCGGCTTTCGCCGGCGTTTACCATCCGCCCGGCGGTCAGGTGCTTGTCCAGGGCGGTCCCGCCGCGGACACGATCAGTGCGACATCGGCGTTTGTCGTGACTTGGAATGGCGCGTCCTCGTCTTATAGTTCGAACGACGTGTCGGGCCTGCGGATTCGAACGCATGCGGGCAACGATACGCTCAGCGCCTCGGCATTTACCAAATCGATCGCTGTCTGGGGAGGAGACGGTAATGATACGCTGACCACGGGTTCGGCTGCCGATTCGCTGTTCGGCGATGCCGGGGCCGACGTGCTGAACGCCGGCGCGGGGAACGACATCCTGACCGGAGGGAGTGGGAATGACACATTAACGGGCGGCGCAGGCAATGATCTCTATCTGTTCGATTGCGACGCGGCCCTTGGCAGCGATACGCTCGACGAAGCGGGCGGTGGCGTCGACACGCTCGACTTTTCCGCAACGACAACGATCGGTGTTACACTCAACCTGGGAATCAGCACTGGGCAAACCGTCAATGCCAACCTGACTTTGTCACTCGGTTCGGTATCGGCGTTTGAGAATATCACGGGCGGATCCTTCAACGATTCGCTCACCGGCAACGCATCCGCCAATCTGCTCGTCGGAGGGCCTGGCGACGATTACCTGGCGGGCGGCGCGGGCAACGATACGTACTTGTTCAACGCCAGCCTGCCGCTGGGCAGCGACAAATTGGTGGAGGCTGCCAACGCCGGAACCGACCTGCTCGACTTTTCGCCGACGGCCGCGGATCTGGTCGTCGACTTGTCGAAAACCCTGGCGCAGATCGTCAACAGCAACCTCTCCCTGGAACTTTCCGGAGCCAGCAACTTCGAGAATGTGACGGGGGGCGCCGGGAATGATTTGTTGACGGGAAACGGTGCGGCCAACGTTCTGGTGGGTGGAGCGGGTAACGATACGCTGAAAGGCGGCGACGGCAACGACACGCTCAGCGGCGGTGCGGGTGACGATTCGCTGCATGGTGGCAATGGCAACGACGTTTATTCGTTTGCCAGCAACACGGCACTGGGTGAGGATTCCTTGATCGAAGGATCCGACAGCACAGCCGGCGTCGATACGCTCGACTTCGCCTCCACTTCAACGCAAACCGTTACGGTCCATCTCGGGATAACCGGGCCACAAACCGTCAACACTAATCTCACGCTCAGGTTATCAGCAGTGGACGCGTTCGAGAACATCACGGGCGGATCCCTGAGCGATTCACTCACCGGAAATAGCCTTAATAATCTGCTCAACGGCGGTGCCGGCAACGATCTGTTGTCGGGCGGTGACGGGAACGACATACTGTCGGGCGGCAGCGGGAACGATTTGATGGCGGGCGGGAACGGGGACGATACCTATTCCTTCCCGACGAACTCCGCCCTGGGCAGCGATACGATCACGGAATACGCGGGGGAAGGCACCGACCTGCTCGACTTCTCCCAGGCAACCACGTTGGCGGTGGCGCTCGATCTATCCGATGCCACGTCGGCGCAGGTGGTAAATGCGAATCTGACATTGTTGCTGTCGGCCGGCGACGTTTTTGAGAATATCAACGGCGGCGCCATGAACGACCAGCTCACCGGCAACGGACTGGCCAACCAGCTCATCGGAAACGCCGGCAACGATACGTTGACTGGAAATGCGGGCAACGATCTGCTGATTGGCGGCGCCGGAAATGATACGCTCGCCGGCGGGGACGGCGACGACGTCTATGCGTTCGCCGCCAATTCGGCGCTCGGCAATGATACGGTTACCGAAGCCGAGTCGGCCGGCAACGATACGCTCGACTTTTCCGCGACGACGTTGCTGGGTGTGACCGTCGATTTGGCGCTCGCTACTCAGCAGGCGGTCAATGCCAATCTGAATCTGACGTTGTCCAGCGACAACGTCATCGAGCATTTGACAGGTGGCGCATTGAACGACCAGTTGTCGGGCAACGGTTTGAACAACCAGATCAGGGGTGGCGCGGGCAATGACACGATTGCGGGCCGGGCCGGCGACGACCTGCTGATCGGTGGAGCCGGCAACGATACTTACGTCTTCCCGTGCGATACACCGCTGGGAAGCGATCAGTTGGACGAGAGCGGCGGCGGGGTCGACAGTTTGAACTTCAGCGCCACCAGCCAATCGGGTATCACAATCGACCTCGGATCAGCGGTAACGCAGGCGGTTTGCGCGAATTTGCAACTGAATCTTGGTTCCGCGACAACTTTCGAGAACGCGATCGGCGGATCTGGGGACGACGTGCTGATCGGCAATGCCAACGTGAATCAGCTCAACGGAGGAGCCGGTGCTGACCGATTGGCAGGCGGTGCCGCCAACGATCTGCTGAACGGCGGAGCGGGCGACGACATCTACCAGTTTGACGCTGATCTGGCATTGGGCACGGATACGCTGATTGAAAGCTCTGGCACCGATACACTCGATTTTTCGGCCACGACTGGTTTGGCTGTGACGGTCAACCTGGGGAATTCCTCGTCGCAAACAGTCAATTCCAACCTGTCGCTTGTGCTTGGATCGACGACCGCCTTTGAGAATTTGATCGGCGGTTCGCTCGGCGACTTTCTTACAGGCAACAGTGTCGACAATCGGATTGTTGGCGGGCCTGGTAATGACACCTATTTTTTCGATGCGGATTCCGCATTGGGCAATGATGAAGTCGTCGAATTCGCATCGGGCGGAGTTGATCACCTGAATTTCGCGGCGACAACCAGTCAAGCGATCAGGCTCGACCTGGCCAGCACCGCCGCACAGGTTGTGAACGCAAACCTGACACTGACGCTTTCCAACGGCGAGGCGATAGACAATCTTACCGGGGGTAGTCTGCATGATTGGCTGAATGGAAACAGCCTTGCCAATGTGATCAACGGTGGACCGGGGAACGACGTGCTGCAGGGCCGAGCTGGCAATGACACGTTGATCGGCGGCGCTGGCAATGACACATTTGTCTTCCAGGCGGACTCCCCTTGCGGTGCCGATACGCTGGACGAATCCGGTGGCGGCATCGATACGCTGGATTTCTCGGCGACGCTGGCCAGCCCTGTGGTCGTCAAACTGGGCGTTGCGAATGCCCAAACCATCAACAGCAACTTGACCCTGACGCTCGGTTCGGCAACGACGCTGGAAAATGTACTGGGTGGCGCGCAAGCCGACAACATCACGGGAAACGGCAATTCGAACCTGATTTTGGGCGGCGCGGGCGACGATTCACTGTACGGTGGAGCAGGCAACGACACACTGATCGGCGGCGCGGGCAACGACCTGCTTGTCGGCGATGCGGGGAACGATTTGTTCCTATTTGATGCCGATGCCGACTTGGGTATCGATACGATTGATGAAGGAGGTGGAGGGACGGATACACTCGATTTCTCGTCCACCACCGATTACGGCGTTACGGTGAATTTGAGCCTGCCCGATTCGCAATTGGTCAACGTCAACCTCAGATTGACACTCGGTGCAGCGGCAGTAATCGAAAATGTTGTCGGCTCTGCGATGGCCGATTCCCTTACCGGCAACAGCTTGGCAAATTCGATTACGGGAGGTCCGGGAGACGATTATCTTGCCGGTGGCGCCGGCAACGATATCTATCTGTTCGCGGCGAATGGTGACCTCGGGATTGACACGATCGACGAACTTCCGAATGGAGGGACCGACACCCTGGATTTCTCTCAGACAACCTCGTTCGCTGTGTCGATCGATCTTTCCGTGACCGCATCGCAGGCCGTCAACAGCAATTTGACCCTGACACTGCTCGACGATGATGTGATTGAAAACGCGATCGGTGGTCCGTTGAACGACACTCTGACCGGTAACGTACTCAATAATACTCTGACCGGCGGCGCGGGCAACGACTCGTTGAACGGAGCAAACGGCAATGACACACTGGTAGGCGGAGCTGGAAACGACGCATTGGCCGGCGGACTGGGCAACGACGTCTATTCGTTCTCCACCAATAGCCCATTGGGCAATGATCTGGTGACGGAATTGCCGGGGGAGGGCACCGATCTGCTGGATTTCTCGGCGACGACAAGTCTGGGTGTGACCATCGATCTTTCCAGTTCCAACGCCCAGGCAGTGAACGCCAACTTGACGCTGACGTTGTCCGCCAGCGACGTCATCGAAAACGTGACGGGAGGCGCGCAGGCCGACACATTGACCGGCAATTCGCTTTCGAATGTATTGAACGGGGGGGCCGGAAACGACTCGCTGTCGGGTGGGTCCGGCGATGACACTCTAGTCGGCGCCGCGGGCAACGATACGCTCGCTGGCGGGATGGGAAACGACATCTACCCATTCGCCGCAAACTCGGCTCTGGGATGGGATTCCGTTGTGGAAGGCTCGTCGGAAGGCATCGATCTCATCGACTTCTCCTTGACCACCAGTCTTGCGGTGACAATCGACTTGGGTCTTACGACGCTCCAGTTCGTGAACAGTAACCTGATGCTGACCCTCTCGGCAGCCGACGGGATCGAGCACTTAATCGGTACATCGTTGAATGATACGTTACGTGGCAACGGCCTGAGTAACTTGCTGATCGGCGGTGGCAGCAACGATTCCATTTTCGGAAACGGTGGACGAGATCTGCTGGTCGGCGGTACCGGACCCGATAGCCTCGACGGGGGCACTGGCGACGATATCCTGATTTCCGGGACGTTCAACTACTACAGCGAAAGCTCCAAGTTGTTGGATCGCGTTGCCGTGGATGCGATCATGGCCGAATGGGCACGAACCGACCTCGATTACTACTCGCGGATCGCCAATATTCGGTTCGGTGTGGGGCCTGGAGGCGCTGTAAAACTGAGCATCGCGACGGTCCAGGCGGATGGTGCCGCTGTCGATTCACTCACCGGCGCCGAACAACTCGATTGGTTCTGGCGATTCGGGGGTGACCTGATCACCGATCGCGGGTTGGGCGGTCCCGAAATGGAAAACTAGACCCTACACGCTGCCACGGAGCCGTTCACGGTTCGTACACGTAACTGGGGGCGATACCGAACTTGGCGGGTAACGGGATGTTGGCCCAGGTGGGGTCGTTGCCGAGTCGGCATTCCAGGCGCCGGTCGAGCGGCAGTTGGCGCTTGCCGCTGGCGAGCAGCGGAGGAGCGTCGAAAACGCTCCGGCCACCGGCGTGCTGCACGCGAATAACCAGCAGGTTATAGTCGTCGGCGACACAATCGGCGCGGGAGACTCTCAGCCGATGTACCTGGCCGGTTGGCTTCTTTGTCGGTGGCACTATGACCGTCGCTGCCTGGCCGTTGCACCAGGCTTCCACGTTCTGCGCCGGGACCTTCACCGTCAATTCCAAACCATCCTCCGTCATCCAGGAAGCCGGGATCCGCACGGCGCAACGGTACCAGGCCGAGCCGGCATACTCGTCCTGGCCGCACACCGCGTGCCAGGTGCTGCCGACGGCCATTGGTTTCCAATCGCGCGATTGCTGCTCGGCGGCGGCTCGTGCGACCGGCGAGGCAAGCTGGGCCAGGTCGCGCGTCGTTCGCACGTCATTGCGGAATTGAAAACGTTCACCTCCCAGGATCTGTTCGCTGCTGATCGTCGGGCAGACAAATCGCTCGATATGCGAAATTACCAGGTCGGTGCCGGTATAGTGGTCGACATACGGCCAGCGCTGCGGGTTATACATCGCGTCCGTCATGTCCCTCACCAGGACCACGCGCATACCGTTGTGCGCCATTTGCCGCAGGCCAAACGGCCTGCCAAGCACGCACATATTGACATGCACGCCCGTCAGGATGACGTTCTTAATTCCCCGCTGCCGCAGCACATTCCAGACTTCGTCGCCGCGGTCGCTGATGTAATCGTTTTGCGGACTGATCTCGATCTGATCAGACTGTTTCTTCCAGGGCATGGCGGGATTGCGTCCAAGCTGTTTGAGTTTCGCCGCCCATTCGCGGTGTTCCTCGGGATCGTCGTCCTCTCCGCCGTCCGACTGGTCAATCGGATACGCGGCTGTCTCTTCTGGCGGAATGAGCGAACACCAGTGCTGGATCTTCGCGGGCAACGGCGTGGCGACGGGGGTTTGGACAGCACGGTGCCGCGCGGGATGGTCGACATAGGCCGGCATGCAATCGCTGGGTGCGTGGATGATCGTCGCCCCGCGGCGACGAGCCTCCTTCAGCAACATGTTCAGCCGTGGCACAAATTCATCGAGCCGCCGCACGGCGTTCAGGCAATGATGATAGTCCCAGACATCGCAGACGATCACGACCGTTTGGGAAGGGTCCCAACGCTCTTCGCGCGTGACGCGTTCATAAACGACAGGCTCGGCGGGTTTTCCAGCGGCCATATTCGGGACCTGTGTCCTGAGTTGCAGGACCAACTCGTCGGCGTGCAGGGCGCTCCGCGCAAGTCCAACCGCCAGTATTCCTGGCAACCCGATCCAAAGCGCCAGTCCCCTGCGTCGGCTCATCGTCCGTCCTCCGAATCTACTCAGCGAATTTGTAGAGATACTCGTCGGTGCGCAAATACATCGCGCCTCCGGCAAACGCCGGTGTCGCCAGCGTACGGCCCGGCACTTCGTTCTTTCCAAGGATGGCGAACTTTGTGCCGGGTTGAACCCAGGTCGCTTCGCCGGTTTCGTTCAAGAACAGAATCCGCTGGTTGGCAAAAATGGGTGAGGCGGAGAAATTGCCGCCCAGCCGTTCGGTCCAGTGCAACTGGCCCGTGCGGGCATCGACGCAGGAGGCGATCCCCTTGTCCGAGACAAAGTAGAGTTCATCACCCACCAGCAGCGGCGAGGGAGTGCTCGGCGCGCCCCGCTTGGTACGCCAGACCACATGCGAGTCACTCACGTCACCATGGCCGCCCAGTTTCACCGCCATCAATTCGGGATTGTCGTAGTCGTGATTGTAAAACACCATCCCATGTCCCAGTGCCGGTTGCGGGACCACCGACCAGCCGGGAGCCAGCACACGCCAGAGTTCAGCTCCTGTTTGCAGGTCGTACGCAGCCAGGTGATCGGGACCCGGTGACAGCAGCTGTGCCTTCCCGTCGACGATCGCCACGGTTGATGTGACAAACGAATGATTGATTCGTGCCGCAACCGATCGCCGCGATTTCCAGGCGACTTTGCCCGTCGCGGCGTCCACCGCGGCAACGAACGGATCCTTGCTGCCGTCGCATGCAACAAAGAGCTTTCCATCGTGCAGCACAGGCGACCCTCCGCAGCCATGGACCGGCGGATATTGAAGTTCCGTGCATAACCAGACGAGCGAACCGTCGTTGGCCGACAGCTTCGCCATGCCCTCCGCGCCAAAATGAACGTAGACCGCGCCGGCATGTACCACGGGAGTCGGACTGGCGTGGCTGTTCTTGCTATGGATCGACGGTGCCTTCTCCACCGCGCGAATCTCCCGATCCCAGAGCACTTTGCCGCTGGACGCGTCCAGCGCCATCGCCCGCAACGAAAGGCCTTCTCCTCGTGGTACCGCGGATGTCAGAAATACCCGACCGTCCACCACCGACGGCGACGACCAACCCAGCCCGGGAACGGCGACTTTCCAGACAACATTCTTCGTGTCAGACCATTCAAGAGGTGTCGCCGGCCCGGACCCATGACCATCCGAATTCGGGCCGCGGAATTGAGGCCAGCTATCCAGGAACAGCAGCAGGCAGCAGGCGATGGCTTTCAGCATTGCCGAGAGGATCCTTGGGGGGGGAACGGGGAACGGGGAACAGGGAACAGGGAACAGGGAACAGGCTAGTTCGTGGAATGGGCAAATTCCAGATGCGATCATACGATCGGTTGCGGCGAGGTTCAATCGCCGAGGTTCGTGTCGTTCGAGTGGATCGAATGTCGGGGGCGGCTTGAAACTCTGAAATCTGGTTTGGCAGTCGCGGGATCGGTTCAGCCGGTGGGTTAGTCGAGTGCCCAGATTTGTGCCAGTTCGATCAACACGGCGACGGCCTGTTCCATTTCTTCCAGGCAGGCCCATTCCAGTGGCGAGTGAGGATTATGTTGTCCGGTCGACAGGTTTGGGGTCGGCAGTCCCATGGCGGTAAGTTGCGACCCGTCGGTTCCACCGCGAATAATCGTGCGTTTGCAGGGGACATTGAGTCGTCGATGGGCCTGTTCGGCGAATGCAACCGCGCGCGGTTCGCGGGCCAGTCCGTCAGCGAGATTGCGGTATTGAGGGGTGATCCGCACCTGGATCGACGCGCCGGGGAATTCGCGTTCGACCTGGCTGGCGGTCTGGCGGAGCAACTCGGCCCAATCGGCAAGTCTGGCCGTGTCGAAGTCGCGGATGAGCAGATCGACGGCGGCCTCCGCGACGCCGCCGCGGATTTCAAATGGATGCAGGAAGCCCGATCGCTCTGCAGTCGTTTCCGGCGCTGCTGTGGCACGCGGCAATCGGGTAATGAATTCAGAAATCGCACGAACGGCGTTAATCATCCGCCCTTTGGCGATGGAGGGATGGATGTTGACGCCTTCGATTTTGACGGTCGCCTGATCGGCGGAAAAAGTCTCGACGTCGATTTCACCGGCACCGCCACCATCCAGCGTGTAGGCAGCCTGCGCGCCGAGTTTCTGCAGATCGACATGCCGCACACCATGACCGATTTCCTCGTCGCATGTGAACAGGATTCGCAGCCGACCATGGGGAATCTGGGGATGGCTCCGCAGCCGGGTGGCCATTTCCATGATCACGGCGATACCGGCCTTGTCGTCAGCGCCGAGCAAAGTCGTACCGTCGGTGGTAATGATCGTTTTGCCGTGCAGCGCCAGCAGTGTGGAATTTTCCGACTCCCGGACAACCTTCCGCGCGTCGCCCGGAAGCACCAGATCCCCGCCGGAATAGTTGCGGATCACTTGCGGTTTTACACCCGCGCCCGTCGTTTCCGGCGACGTATCAAAATGAGCATTCAGCGCAATGACGGGGACGTCGCCGGTGACCGTCGCCGGAATGGTCGCCCAGACCAGTCCCCAACCGTCCTGCTCGACGTCCTCCAGGCCCAATTGCCGCATTTCTTCCACCACCAACCGGCCCAACTCCCATTGTCCGGCGGAGCTTGGATAAGAGCTGGTTTGACGATCGGCCGTTGTGTCGATCGCAACGTAGCGAAGAAATCGCGCCAGCAACCGGTCGGACTCAGATTGGGACATGGGGAATACTCGTAGTTTTTTGAACCGCATCCATGTTACACAACCCCTTGTTGGATTCCATGGCGTCCCGTTAGGCTTCGTAAGATCTCTCCCGGTTCGCAGGGCGCAGCGGCGGGGGAATCGGGACAACCTCAAAGGACTTTGGACATGGCAACTGCCGGTGTGGCCTATCTGGTCTTCGATATTGAGAGTGTTGCCGACGCCGCGCTGGTTGCCAAATTGAAATATCCGGACGAAAAGATCGAGCCACGTTCGGCGGTACGGAAATTCCGGGATGAATTGCTGGAAAAGTACGAATCCGATTTCATCCCCCACACATTTCAGATCCCGATTTCCGTAGTGGTTGCCAAAGTGGGCGGGGATTTCCAGCTGCAGGACCTGGTGACGCTTGACGAACCTTCCTTTCGTCCGCATCTGATCACCGAGAAGTTCTGGCGAGGATGGGAGGCGTACAAGCAGCCGACGTTAGTCAGTTTCAACGGTCGCATGTTCGATATTCCGCTGATGGAACTGGCCGCTTACCGATTCGGGATCGGGATTCCCCGCTGGTTCAGCCTGAGCGCCAAGACGTACGACCAGCCGCGCAATCGCTACAACATCGATTCCCATCTCGACCTGTGCGACATGCTGACCAATTTCGGTGCGGCTCGTTTCAGCGGCGGCTTGAACCTGGCGGCGAACCTGATTGGCAAGCCAGGGAAGATCGACGTGAAGGGGCACATGGTGCAGGATCTTTACGAGGCTGGCAGGATCAGCGACATCAACGACTATTGCCGGTGCGATGTACTGGATACTTATTTTGTATTCCTGCGGACCTGCGTGCTGTTAGGAAAATTGACGCTGGAGAAGGAGCAGTCGATCGTGTCGTCCACCAAAGATTGGCTGGCCGCCAAAGCAGCTTCCGTTCCTGCGTACGGACATTACCTTGCCCACTGGGGTGATTGGGTCAATCCCTGGACCACCGGAAAATAGCCGGCGGTTACTTCGCGGTCCAACGGCGGATCATTCGGTGAACTTTCTGCCCTGCCAGGTATTGCGACGGGCGAACTCCTGGTGCACGGCCTGGCGCACGGACGGCTTGTCGAGGCACCAGGACGGCCCGAGAAAATAGTCGGGCGGGGCGTCGCCGCTGATTCGCTCGACGACGACCCACGGCGGCAGCAACTCCAGGAACTCGATCAGCGTTGAGACGTAGGAATCGCGGTCCATCAATTCAATTTCGCCGCGTGCCAGTTGGTCGGCCAGGGGTGTGCCTTTCACGACGTAAAGGTTGTGAATCTTCACCGCATCCACCGGAAGCCTGGCAACTTCACGGGCGGTGGCGAGCATCTCGGGAACGGATTCGCCAGGAAGTCCCAGCATCAGGTGGACGCAGACTTCGAATCCTCGTCCGCGACTGCGCTGCAGAGCATCGACGGATGCCGCGTGATGGTGTCCTCTGTTCATCCAATCCAGCGATCGGTCGTGGATCGTCTGCAGCCCGTATTCGACGCAGACGTAGTGCCGCTGGGCCAGTTCCCCGATAAGATCCAGCACTTCGTCGGGTACGCAATCGGGTCGTGTCCCGATCGCAAGTCCCCGGACCTGGGCGTGGGCCAGCGCCTGTCCGTAGACCGCCGCCAGTCGGTCCACGGCCGCATAGGTATTCGTGGCGGGTTGGAAATAGGCGATGAAATCGTCGCAATCGTAACGCCGTTTCAACCGCAGAATCCCCTCGTCAATCTGGCTGGCGATCGCTTGCCGCGGCAAGCGGCGACTGGGGCTGAAGCTGCGGTTGTCACAGAACGTACAGCCCCCGACCGCCACGCTGCCGTCCACGTTCGGACAGGTGAATCCGGCGTCGACACTGACTTTCTGGATCCTCCGCCCGAACCGCTGCTTCAGGTAATAATTGTAGGAATAGTAGGGAAAACCAGCCTCTTTCCAGCCCCATGCCGCGGGAGTTGCCTGTTCAGCTGAGTCAATTGACGTCACACGGATCCTCACGTAAATTTGAATTTGGCGTCAACCGCGTCGATGGATTATCTTGAGATCTTATCCAAATCATCCAGTTCAGCGGCTTTCATTCTGCAGAAGGCTTGAATGACATGTTCGGGCACTTGATACCTCACGGCGGCGGCGATCCGATTCCTTTGCTGAAAAAAAGCCTGATTGTCGGTCGATCCGAGAGCTGCGACGTGGTGCTGCGGTTTCCGAATGTCTCATCCAAGCATTGCCAATTGACCTGCGATGGCGGTTACTGGTATGTGACCGACCTGGACAGCAGCAATGGTACCAAAGTGAACGGCAACCGCGTACTGCGTAAGCGGATTGATCCTGGTGACAAGTTGTCGGTGGCCAAGCACGAATATGAACTGCGGTATTCGCCGGTCGATATCGGCGCGATTGGCCCTCCACCTCCGGAGGAGGACGAAGTCGCCCAGATTATGAACACCTCGCTGCTGCTGCGCGCCGGATTGCAGCGTAACCGTCCCGACACTCCCGCCCGGCGCCGCGACATTCGCGACAATCGAGCAGGGCAGATGAAACGGCCCCATCCTACCGATGACTGATACAACCTCGCGCTGGTTCGCTCATTTGGTTTACTTTTCGCTGCGCGATAACTCGCCCGCGGCGATCGAGCGTCTGGTGGCCAGTTGCAGAGAGCACTTGTCCGGCCACTCCGGAACTGTGCTGTTTGCCGCCGGCACGCGGGATCCCGAAATGGTCCGCGACGTGAACGACAAGCAGTTCGACGTCGCACTGCAGCTGGTGTTTTCCAGTCGAGCGGCCCACGATGCGTATCAAATCGATCCGAGGCACGCGAAGTTTATCAGCGAGAACAAGGCGAATTGGGCGTCGGTGCGCGTCTTTGACGCATTTGTATCCGAATAGCGTCGCCACGCCCGCCAGCTAGCTGAACCAGCCCTTCTTCTCGAACGCCTTCATGGCATCCGCTTCGTCATTGTAAATGTCGAAGACCTTGTTGAGCTTCATAATCTTGAAAACTTCCACGATGTTCGCAGTGATGTTGCAGCATCGCAAATCGACATTGTCGGCCTTGCACTTCCTCTGCAGCATGATCAATTTGCCGATCATCGCGGATGACATGAAACCCACGCTCTGAAAGTTCAACAGCATCTTGCCTTTTTCGGCCTTCGGAACCATCTCCGTCAGATCCTTGCCGATCTGCTGGATGCGAGCGTCGTCAAGAATTTTGGAATCGTTGAAATAGACGACGAGCACTTCGCCGTTTGTTTGCGACCAGACGGAGGATGACGGGGCCATCTTTGATTCCATGCTCAACGGATTACGGATACCTGTTATGACTGCCGTCCAAGCGAAACGACTCGGCGGCTTCCCTTTCCACGCCGCGGCGACGATTGGATCGCTCAGCACCGTCATAGCGTAACACGGCCTCGACAGCCGTGCAATCGACCCCGTTTTTCCCGGCGAATTCGCTAGATTTCACCGAACCTTCACCGTCTGAAAGTCTACTCTTCACCGTCTGGCAATCGAATGCTGGGTGGATCGACACGCCAAGTTCATCTTCCATTCACGGTGAATTCAATTCGCTATCGCATAACAGAGGCCTAAGAAGCCAGGTGTAAGACGGCAACCAAATGGACCCAAAAGTCAACCGAAGGGAGGTGTCGACCTAAGCGACCCAGCAGTTCTGGGAAATCGAAAACTGAGAAATTGCAAACGTTGGAGTCGGAAATTCGGAACTCCGGCACCGGAAACAAACAGAAGGGTTACGCAGTTCGAGCTCGCCTTGTAATCATCGAGACGCCCTTAAGTCGGGCAGGCGGCTCATCCACTAATGTCTAATGTTAATGTCTAATGTCTTAGGAGAATCTGGGAATGAGAATTTCAAAGAAAAAGGCGTTCACGCTCGTTGAGATGCTGGTCGTCATCGCCATTATCGCGGTGCTGGCGGCTATCCTGCTGCCGGCGCTGGTGGCTGCCCGTGAATCGGCCCGCAGTACAAGCTGCAAGAACAATTTGCGGCAGTTTTTTATCAGTCTGACGACGCATGCCGATCGGGATCCGGCGGAGCGATACAGTTCCGGCGCCTTTGACGGCAAGCGGGACGGTACGATCGACACGATCGGCTGGGTCGCCGATATGGTCAACTCGGGAGCTGGAGAGCCCAACAAACTGCTCTGCCCCACCAACCCTGCCAAGCTCAGCGAGAAAATCAATGACTACCTGGGCACGATCACCTATAACGTCAACGAAGCAAATCCCGACCCGAGCGTGCTTACGCTGGGCGCGGCCAATATCGTCGCCAGCTCCACCAACGTACCTCAGGCCATCGTCGATCACTTCCTTAAGAAAGGCTATAACACCAACTACGCCAGTTCCTGGTTTATGGTCCGCACTGGGCTACGGTACCAGGCAACCGATACCGGCAACGATATCCTGATCGAATATGGGACGAACAAGTTCGTCAAGGGAATTCGCGACACCAAGGGGCCGTTGACTCGCCGGTTCGTCGACGCCGGCTTCCATTCCGGGTCGATTATCCCCTTGCTGTTCGACTCCAATACGGGTGACCAAAAGGAAGCGTTTCTTGTCGCCGATCTGCCGGGTTACGGCGTCGCTGGTGATCGCATGGTGGAGTCGTTCTCGGACGGTCCCGCCAGGATCGATGGAAGCAATGTCTGGCAGCCGATTGGAAAGAACTCTTTGGTCACCATCCACGACTCCGCGTCAGGTGTGAGCATTTACCTCACGGAACAGCCGACGGTTGGAACCTTGCCGGCCACTTATCCCTGGACATGGCTGCAGGACTATCGCGACATGGGTCCGGTCCATGCCGGCGGCTGCAACGTGCTGATGACGGACGGAAGTATCAAGGATTTCAAGGATCAAAATAAGGACGGATACCTCAATCCCGGCTTCCTGCCCTCCCCCAGTTCAACCCAGGCTCAGCTTGACAAAATCGGCTATCGGGATGGGTTGGTGGAATTGCCGCCAGCACTGATCTTCTCCGGAGTGATGCTCGAGAAGCTGGTTCAGAAGAAGAACTTGGACTAATTTCCTGATTCCTGATTGAAACCCCCCAGGAGCGACGATTCGCCGCGACCCTGCCCAGGCTCGCGGTGATTGTCGCCTCCCGGGATTGATCGAACTGCTCAATTCGAATCGATCGACCTTCACATCGAGTTTTCGCATGAACAATGATTGCCACCCGATCGAAAAACTCCCCGCAGTGCGCGGGCCGACAGTTCGACGTGGATTTACGCTGATCGAACTGCTGGTCGTCATCACGATCGTCACGATCCTGGTGGCGCTGTTGTTGCCGGCGGTCCAGGCGGCTCGGGAGTCGAGCCGCACCGCAGTATGTGCCAACAATCTCCGCCAATTCGGCATCGGCCTGCAGGAGAGGGCTGCGCGGCATGGTATCTACTGTACCGGCGCTTGGGACTGGGCGCAGGACGGCTGTATCACGGATAAAGGCTGGGTGGCGGACCTGGTCGAGGTCGGTATTCCCTGCGGCAAGATGCTCTGTCCCAGCAACACGGCCCGGGCCAGCGAGGCAATTAACCAGATGCTGACGCTGTCGCTGCCCGCCAAAGATGCCTGCCTCGTCTATGCCGGTCCGCCGGCGAAGCAACTGCCAAGCGGCGCGACCGTCTCCAATGTTTGCCGCACGATCATCGAGAGCGGACTGCCACCGCTTTCCAACGCGCGGAAAAACCTCGTCGAACGAGCGATCCTGGACGAACATTTCAACACCAATTATGTAGCGACCTGGTTTCTGGTCCGAGGCGGACTGATCCTCGACCAGAACGGGAACCCGCGGCAGCAAAATGCCGGCTGCGCGAACGCGACGCCAGAGTCGCTCAATGTCTGCCTAGGGCCGCTGCGCCAATCAACGCTGGACGCATCGCGGTTCAGTTCGATGGTGCCGTTTCTCGCCGACGGCCCGTCGTCGGTTCCCCTGGCCATGCCGCTTAAAGGTATCGACGGGGAATTTGCGACCAAGTCGTTTACTCCCGGTCCCGTGCTGAAGTCCACCATGCAGTATCCGAATTTCGCGGCGGGGACGCCACGCAATGGCCCGGCCGGTTGGTGGACGGTGTGGACCAATGAGACCTTGCAGGACTATCGGGCTTTTACGCCGGTGCATCGAGGCGTATGCAATATCCTGTTCGCGGACGGCAGCGTGCGAACGATGCTGGACGCGAATCGCGATGGGTACCTCAACAACGGTTTTCCCGCCGGCAAAGGATTCGCTGACGACAAAATCGAAATGCCGTTGTCCGACGTGTTCAGCCTCTATTCCCTCGACGCGCGGATTCTGGAATGATCGATCAAGCAATTTCCAACAAGTCCCAATCCCAACGAGGCAGCGACAACTTTTCCGATCCATCCTCCGACGCATCGGCAACGTCGATGGATGGTCGTCTGGCGGCAGGTAGCGAGGTCCGCTGCGTGTCGTGTGATTCGATCAATGCGGCTTCACGGCAGTTTTGTGGCGAATGCGGCACAGAATTATGGCGGGACTGCGTCAATTGTCGAGTCAAACATGCGGCCAGCGACAAGTTCTGCGGACACTGCGGAGTCAACTTCGACGAGTTCCAGCGGACGACCGCCGAGACGCGGCGGCGTGAGCTGGAGGAGGTGCGATCGCTGATCGACGAACACCGATATGACGACGCTCATCTTCGAATCAGCGGGCTGTTGCGGACTGCCGGCGCTGCGCACGGGTGCGGCACCGCCCATGGCGACGGCCTGTTCATCGACCAAGTCAACCAGTTGCGACAGGTGGTCGATCGGCTGCGATTGGAATGGGGCGAAAAAATCACCGAGGCCCTGGAAACGGCGCGGGCTGCATTGAAACGATACGAATACGAAAAGTCTGTTGTCGCGCTGACGGCAATTCCACCGGCACTTCGAACTCCTGAACTGAACGGGTTGCTGCTATCTGCCGAAACCACGATCCAGGAACTGGTCAGGCTCCGCAGCGAACTCGATCAGGCAATTCTCGACGATCGGGTCGTACTGGCGATGTCGATCCTCGATCGACTGCTAGCGATCGTGCCCCACGATGCCGATCTGCTTGCTAAATCCGACTGGTTGACACCGCGACTGCTCTTGGGTGCGAAGAAACTGGTCGCGGGCCACAAGTTCGAGGAGGCGGAAAAGCTGCTGCTGGCGCTACCACCTTCCTGCTACAACGACGAGTCCCGCGGATTGCTGGAACAGGTGTCGGAGGTCGTCTGCCATTTCGAAGAGATCCGCACCGCTCCGCTGGCCACGCCGATTCTGCTCGGCATGGCCGACCGGCTTTGTAAGATCCTGCCCAGATCGGAGTTGGCCAAGCGGCTGCGGCAGGAACTGGCGGCGAAACTGGCCGGTGCTTCGGCAAACTCGGCCGGGCCGCCTCCGAACGGGGTGCCGGAAACGTCTTCGCCGCTCGGAATGCCCGTCGTCCTGCCCAGGGTTCCCGCCAACGGTTTCGCGGTGGCTGCCGAGATTCTGGGCCAATTGAATGGGCTGCCGGGACAGTATTTCGTCGCGTTGGGCTTGGCTTTACATGGCATGGGCGAGGCAGCGATCGAGTGCAACCTGATGCCGCGTAAGTCAAGCCTGCTAGGTGGGCTCGCCTTGACCGCATCGCGACCAAAGGCAGCCTGGGGCATTGACCTGGGTTCGTCGGCGTTGAAAGCGGTGCGATTGAGCTGGGATGCCGACAGAAAGCTCTACCAGATCACCCACGCTGAACATCTGCCGATTCCGGAGCGGCCAAGGATCCCTGAGCAGAAGGCCGAGGCGCTCCGTGCGGTGATCGAGACCTTTGTTTCGCGTCATCGCCTGCAAGGCGCGAGGGTCGTGGCCAACATGCCGGGCATCAACGTGCTGTTCAAGCAACTGCGACTGCCGCTTGCGGAGGGCAAGCAACGGTCGGCGTTGATCGAGCACGAGGTGCGACATCAGATCCCGTATCCGATTACGGAGTGCGTCGTCAGCCACGCCGAATCGCGCTCCGATCGTGACCCGTCGAACGTCGACAGTCGCAGCTCGGAAACAAGTGCTCCGGTGCTGATGTTCGCCAGCAAACGTTCCGTGGTGGACGACCGTGTCGAGGTGTTTTCCCGTTGTGGAGTCCGACTCGACCGCCTGCTCAGCGAAAGCCTGGCACTACACAATTTCGCCTGTTGGCAACGGGCTTCGAGCGGTCGGCAGTCCGTCGGCGAGGCGGAACTGTGGATCGATGTCGGCGACCAGTACACGCAGATGGTGGTCAGTGGCCAAAACGTCTTCTGGTATCGCGTGCTGCCCCATGGTTCGGCCGCATACAGTGGGGCGATTTCCCGTGAATTGCACGTTGTCCGGGCGGATGCCGAAGCGATCAAACAGCTGCCGCTGCGGGCTCGAAGGCTGAGCCATTTGCGGCGGGCCTGGGAGCCGGTTTTCGAAAAGCAGCTGTCGGAGGCGGTGCATACCCTGAAGCAGGCTCGGGAAGCGCTGCCGGGAGTGCGGCTGAGCCACGCGGTTCTCTGCGGCGGCGGCGCTCAGATGCACGGCTTCCTCCGACAGTTCAGCAGGTCATGACAGGTCGATCAGATTCGGAAAGGGCTGTCGATGAGTCGGCGATTTTTGCTGCAGATCATTCTGTTCCTCGTCGGTTGTCTGACGGTCTGGGGTTGCGGCAAGTCCCCACAGCGCATCCCCCGCGCATCGTCCGATGAAAATGAAGAAGAAGCGGAAGAGACAATCTCCATTGAAGAAGCGCGGCGCCGATTTGCCAGTGGCCGTGGACCGACGCAATCCGAATCGACCGCTGTCGGCCGATCTGCCCCCGTTGCTGACGAGACGGAGATTCCGCTTTCGGAAGCGCTGGCTCAAGCGCGCAAGCACGATCCGCGCGCCCCGTCCCAGGGGGTCGGCGGCGCGGTTGACGACGCACAACTCGATCCCCCCGAACCGCCTGCCACCGAGACCGAATCCCGGCAACTGACCGTCCGTCGACTGCAGCGCATCGCCCAGGCGCTGGAGGCATACCGCGAGCAGAACGGCAATTACCCTAACCCGGCGATCGGCAGCCAGCTGAGCTGGCGGGTACTGATTCTGCCCTGGCTCGGCCAGCGGGATCTGTACGGTGAGTTTCACAAGGGCGAGAGCTGGGATAGCGAACACAATCGGGCGCTGCTCGACCGCATCCCCGCCGTTTATCGAGCTCCCCACCGCCGCGATACACGCACGAATTACTGCCTGGTTACCGGGGTCAATACGGCCTTTCCGACCCTGGAAATTGTCGATGCAACCGCGTTTCTCGATGGCGTGGCGAACACATTGTTGCTGGCCGAGGTCTGCGACGAACGGGCCGTGCCCTGGACAAAACCCGACGATTATCATTTTGCTCCCGCATTGGTTCAACACGATCTGTTTTCGCTGCGACGCGACGGTTGCTTCACGATTTTCGGCGGTGCGACCGGCGTGCGACTGCTGCCTGCGGACGCCAGCGATGAAACGCTGCTGGCGATCATGACTCCCGGCGGCAAAGAGGGCATCGACGCGCTCGATGTGACATGTGACCCAGACGCTGAAGTCGACGAACAACGGATCGCAGCGGTTGCCGCCAGCCCTCCGGAACGACAATTTGAACGACGCGGGCCGATCCCGCAGGACGTCGGCAATGTACAGGCCGATCGCTTCGCCGAGGCCGAAGACGGCACGCTGATACTGGGACCCCACCGGCCTAAGAAACCCGTATTGATGGAGGATCAACGGCTCCCGATACCCTCAGCGGAGTTGCTTGAGCCGGCATTCGCGGCGTTGGTAGAGGTGTACGCTGACATCTGGCCGATGGGACACAAAGGCGTATCTTCTCCGCGAAAGCGCGCCTCCAGCGGTGCGGGCCTCCCTAGGGACGACTTGTCTGCCGGCAGACCGAACACGCTGCGTGCCGCGCGGCGTGTTCTCGGGCAAAGGCTGCTGCACGACCTGGACCGCTTCAAGGACGATGCTTCGGCCTTGTACGTGGTGTTAAACGAGTCCCGGGACGCGGCCGCGGAAGGCGGCGATGTGGAGACCGCTGTCGCCGCCGTCACGCGACTTCTGGATTTGTTCCAATTGGAGTCGATCCCGCTGCGGCTGCAGACGCTGGAGCGGCTCAACTCGAACATCGAACAAGAACCGTCGGCGGTGGAGCGGTTATATCGCGAGGCGATCCGTTTGGGTGATAACGCGCTCGATGGGGAGGATTTCAACGCCGCCGGAGCCGCCTATCGGTTGGCGGGCAACTCCGCAAAGCGCAGTGGAAGTTTGAAGCAAGCTCGGGAAACAAGAGCCCGGTCCGACGCGCTGAATGAAACCAGAAAAAACTACCGGCAAACGCTGCAGAGCGCCGAACTTCTGCTGCGCGATCCGGCGGATCGAAAGGCCAATACCACCGTCGGCAGGTACTATTGTTTGACCAAATCCGATTTTGTCCAGGGTCTGCCGCATCTTGCGCGAGGCGCGGATGGCGAACTCAAGGAACTGGCGGTCGAAGACCTGCGTTCGCGGCGCTCGGCCGTCGATCAGCTGGCGCTGGCCGACCGCTGGTGGAGCTTCGCCGAGACATTGAAAAGCGATCTGGAATCGCGGAATGCGCGGAATCGCGCGCGGGAATGGTATCTGGTGGCGGCCCCGCGCCTTGGAAATGGGCTCGACAAGTCCCGCGCCGAAAAGCGTATCGCCAGCGACAGCGCGGATGACTCGGTCCACCGCGGCGTCGAATCGGCGATGACCATCCCACGTGACTAACTGTCCTGTTCAGCGGGCGATCATTGACAAGATCGATGGCGGTGCTCGATCGCGCCGGTTTGGGACGCTTGGTCCGGATTTATGGCCGTGAACCGGCGCACTACGATCCGCTCGTCCGTTGCGCTCGGAAATCTCTATTGCCTGAATCGTAAATCCGAAGTAATGTTGATTAGGACGGTATCGGTTGCTCGAACTGCAGCAGTTGCACGCCAGCAGTTGAACCGGTGAGGTTGAACGGCCGTAGTGAAAGAGCGGCAGTTGACTTGTGCCGGAGGTGGCTCATCCGTCCGGCAGACTTTCGAATTTCTCGCCTGAGACGAAGTTCTTTTTCAAGTTCGTTCGGCAAGTGCGTCCGCCAGTCGTCGCGCCGCAAGACTCTTTCCAGTTGCTTTGGATCGAGGTCCCCCACGGCAGAAACGTCCTGTAATGTGGCGTTTCGTCCTGCGCGCTCGGGGTGAGGCCGACGGTTCGCGCACGGACTTGAATGTTCGGTGTACATGTTGAGTCGCTCTTCGGGCTGGCCCCGCGCGGCGATTCGTCATGAGCGGTTCACTTCCACGTCCCTGGAGCCTGAGCCATGAGTGGTGGCCACGAAATCATCAGCCTGATCGCGCAGCGTCAGGATCTCGATCAGTTCCGGCGCAAGCACTGGATCGGATCGTTTGCGGAATACCTTGAGCTCGTCAGAAGCAACCCGCTGGTGACGCGCAATGCGTTCGAGCGCCTGTATGACATGATCAATTCGTTTGGAGTCGACAACTACGAGATCGCTCGCGGAGAGACGCGCGCGCATTATCGCTTTTTCGACGACCCGGAAGACGGCAACCGCGACGCGGTATTCGGGCTGGATTCGCAACTTCAGGATTTGGTCAACGCGCTCAAGAGCGCCGCGCGCGGATATGGCATCGAAAAGCGAGTACTGTTGCTGCACGGGCCGGTCGGCAGCAGCAAGAGCACGATCGCCCGACTGCTGAAAAAAGGACTCGAACGTTACTCGGCGCGCGACGAAGGCGCCTTGTACACCATGGGGTGGGCGCATCGGGAAACTCACGACGTGCAGTGGTGTCCGATGCACGAGGAGCCGCTGCACCTGGTCCCAGACCGATTCCGAGCCGACGTGCTGGCGCGCCTGAACGAAGGCCGATCCGAAGCGGACTATCGCGTGAAGATCGTCGGGGAACTCTGCCCGTTCTGCCGGTTCATGTACACCGATCGACTCAAGGACTACGGCGGCGATTGGACGCGCGTGATCCAGGATGTGCGCGTCAAGCGGCTGGTGCTCTGCGAACAAGACCGGATCGGAATCGGTACCTTCCAGCCCAAGGATGAAAAAAACCAGGACTCGACGGAACTCACCGGCGATATCAATTATCGCAAGATCGCCGAATACGGCAGCGACAGCGATCCTCGGGCATTCAACTTCGACGGCGAGTTCAACATTGCGAACCGAGGCATCATCGAGTTCGTCGAAGTGCTCAAGCTCGATGTGGCGTTCCTCTATGACCTGCTGGGCGCCAGCCAGGAACATAAGGTCAAGCCGAAAAAGTTCGCCCAGACCGACATCGACGAAGTGATCATCGGGCATACGAACGAGCCGGAGTATCGCCGCCTGCAGAATAACGAGTTCATGGAGGCGCTCCGCGATCGTACGGTCAAGATCGACATCCCGTATGTAACGCGCCTGTGCGACGAGATCAAAATCTATGAAAAGGACTACAACCAGGCGCGCGTCAAGGGCAAACATATCGCACCACACACGATCGAGATGGCAGCGATGTGGGCGGTGCTGACGCGACTGGAGGAACCGAAGAATGCAGGTCTGACGCTGCTGCAGAAACTCAAACTGTACAACGGCAAGACGCTGCCGGGTTTCACCGAGGAGAACATCAAGGAACTTCGCTCGCAGGCGATCAACGAGGGCCTGCACGGCATCTCTCCCCGGTACGTCCAGGACAAGATCTCGAACGCCCTCGTCGCGCACCCGGAGGCACGGTCGATCAATCCGTTCATGGTCATGAACGAACTCGAGGAAGGGCTGAAGCACCATTCGCTGATCACCAGCGAGGAACTGCGCACGCGGTGCCGGGAACTGCTGGCGGTGGTGAAGGAAGAGTACGAGAATATCGTCAAGAACGAAGTGCAGCGGGCGATCGCCGCCGACGAGGACGCCCTCAAGCGGCTGTGCGGCAACTACATCGACAATGTGAAAGCGTTTACGCAGCGGGAAAAGGTCAAGAACAAGTTCACCGGACAGTATCAAGAACCCGACGAGCGGCTGATGCGGGCCGTCGAGGAGAAAATCGATATCCCGGAGAGCCGCAAGGAGGATTTTCGCCGCGAAATTATGCACTATATCGGCGCGCTGGCGATCGATGGCAAGATGTTCGATTACAAGACCAACGAACGACTGTACAAAGCCCTGCAGTTGAAGCTGTTCGAGGACCAGAAGGACACCATCAAGCTCACAAGCCTTGTGTCCAACGTCGTCGATCAGGACACCCAACAGAAGATCGACGTCGTGAAAGGACGCCTGATCCGCGACTACGGCTACGACGAGGAAAGTGCGACCGACGTATTGAACTTCGTGGCCAGCATCTTCGCCCGCGGCGACGTCAAAGGCAAGTGACGCCATGTTCATGAAGATCGATCGCGACCAACACCGCTTCCGGGAAATTGTCCGCGGAAAGGTTCGCGAGAACCTGCGCAAGTACATTACCCATGGCGAGATGATCGGGCGCAAGGGTAAGGATCTGGTGAGCATCCCGTTGCCGCAGCTCGACGTGCCCCATTTCCGCTACGGCCAGAACGGCCGCGGGGGAGTTGGACAGGGGGACGGTGAGATCGGCCAGCCGGTCGGGAAGGGCGATCAGGAAGGCGAAGGGCTCGGATCGGCCGGCGGTGAACCGGGTGAACATGTGCGCGAAGTGGAATTGACGCTGGCGGAACTGGCGCAGATCCTCGGCGACGAACTGGAACTTCCCCGCATTCAGCCGCGCGGCAAGGCGAATATCGCCCAGGAGAAGGCCCGCTACAACAGCATTCGCCGCGTGGGCCCCGAAACGCTGCGGCACTTCAAACGCACTTACATCGAAGCCCTGCGCCGTCAGGTCAGCGAGGGATCGTACGATTCGGCAAACCGCGGACGCGTCATCCCGATCAAGGAAGATCGCCGCTACCGTTCCTGGCAGAATATTCCCGTCCCCGATGCCAACGCCGTCATTATTTACATGATGGACGTTTCCGGCTCGATGACCGATGACCAGAAACAGATCGTGCGCACCGAGGCGTTCTGGATCGATGCCTGGCTCAAGAGCCAGTACAAAGGCCTGGAACGACGCTACATCATTCATGACGCCGTCGCCAAGGAAGTCGACGAGTCGACTTTCTACACGACGCGTGAAAGCGGCGGCACTCGGATCAGTTCGGCTTATAAGGTCTGCGCCGATCAGATCGCCGCTTCGTTCAATCCCAGCGATTGGAACATCTACTGCTTCCAATTCTCCGATGGCGACAATTGGGGTGAAGATAACAAGGCCGCACTGCAGATGCTGCGCGAATCGATCCTGCCCGCCTGCAATCTGTTCTGCTACGGCCAGGTCGAAAGTCCGTACGGAAGCGGCGAATATCTGCGCGCCCTGACCGCTGCCTTCGGAGACCGCGAAGAAAAGCTCGTGACCTCCGAGATCGCCGATAAATCGGCGATCATCGATTCCATCAAGAAATTCCTGGGCAAGGGAAAGTGAGCACCGCACAATGACCGCCGCCCGACACTTCCGCCCGCTGCCCCCGGAACTTGCCGCTATCCAGGCCGACATGGAGAAATGGGCCCTGCAATACGGACTCGATTTCTTCACCACGATCTTCGAAGTCGTCGACGCCGACCAGCTCAGCGCCATCGCCGCCTACGGTGGATTTCCCACGCGCTACCCCCACTGGCGGTTCGGAATGGAATACGAACAGCTCAGCAAGGGCTACCATTACGGACTGCAGAAGATCTACGAACTGGTGATTAATAACGATCCGTGCTACGCCTACCTGCTGGCCAGCAACAGCGTCACCGACCACAAACTGGTGATGGCCCACGTCTACGGGCATTGCGATTTTTTCAAGAACAACGCCTGGTTTGCTCATACCAATCGCAAGATGATCGACGGTATGGCCAATCATGGCAATCGGATTCGTCGCTACATGGACCGCTTCGGAGTCGAAGAGGTTGAAGCGTTTATCGACGCCTGCTTGAGTATCGAGGATCTGATCGACATCAATTCGACATTCATCAAACGATCGAACGACGATAGTCGGTTCGAATTCCAGTCGGCCACTGGCGAATCCGAGCAGGACCGAGTCCAGGCGACGCGCTTCAGCGCCAAATCGTACATGGATCCGTTTATCAATCCGCCTCAGGCTCTGGCGGACGAATTGGCGGAGCAGCGTCGGGTGGTCGAATCCCGACAACAGCAGTTCCCATCCGAGCCGACACGCGATGTGATGTTGTTTCTGATGCACCACGCGCCGCTCAAACCATGGCAGCTGGACGTGCTGTCGATCTTGCGCGACGAGGCCTACTACTTTGCGCCTCAGGGTCAGACCAAGATCATGAACGAGGGCTGGGCAACCTACTGGCACAGCACCATTATGACGCGGCACGCCATCGAACCGCGCGATCTGATCTGCTATGCCGACCACTGCGCCGGAACCCTGGCAGGTTCAGCGACAAGGCTCAATCCGTACAAGCTCGGGGTGGAATTGTTCCGCGACATCGAGGATCGCTGGAATCGAGGTGCGTTCGGCGAGGAATACGAACAGTGCGACGACCGTGTCGTCCGTGACAACTGGAATCGCGATACCGGGCTGGGACGAAAAAAGATCTTTGAAGTACGGCGGATCCACAACGACCTCACCTTCATCGACGAGTTTCTCACGCTCGACTTCTGCCGCCGGCACCGGCTGTTCAAGTTTGGGTACAACAACAAGTCGGGCTACTATGAGATCGAGACCAAACAGTTCGAGGAAGTAAAGCGGCAGCTGCTGTTCAACCTGACGAACCTCGGCCGGCCGATTATCTACGTGCGCGACGGCAATTATCGCAACCGGGGCGAACTGTTCCTGGAACATCGATTCGGCGGTGTGGAACTGAAACTGACCTACGCCCAGGACACGCTGGCCAATCTGTTTCGCATCTGGAAACGGCCCGTACATATCGAGACGACTTTGGAAGGCAAGATCGCCACCGTATCGTTCGACGGCAAAGAACACCAGTTGACCCGCTCGGATGGAACGATCCGCCTGCCGGGAGCCGGCGACGTGCTGATCACGAACTAGGCTACGCCGCGGGAACGGACCTTGACTTCCCCAAGTTACCGCAATGATTGATTGATAGACGCTGCCGACGCTGGACGATAAACAACGATGATCGACCGCCTTTGAGATTGCACGCCCGCCGAACCGCGGCAGGCACCAGAGCGGACGTGCCGGTAAGAGGGACTACCATGGACCTGAAAAGCAGTTTTCACCAGGAATTGACCGCCAGGCAGGGACCGGCAAATGGATCGATCGACGCCATCGAAATCGCTGCCGATCGAGGCACCGTGCGCTGTGATTTGTTGGCAGTGGACTCCATCGGGTGCGCATTCCGCCTGTTAGAGGTCAGTTCCGACGCGCTAGGCGGACTCGGAATCGATCAACTCAAGACGATCGGCGAATCGCTGGCCATCCGCCTGAACTATCTGCTGGAACCGATTCGCCCGATCGAAATCGACAAGGATGCCTGCGTCATCCAGTTGCGGTCAATGCCTCCCGCCCAAGGCGACCAGGGGACCAGTTACTACGAACTGATGGTCCAGCCAGGCAGGATCACGTTGCAGCGGTTCAACAAGCAACATTCCAGCGTCCGGCAAAACGTCCCCGCCAACGTGACCCGCGAGGTGCTGGCGCGGCTCGCTTCCGATATGCACGACGCGGTGCCGTAGTCCCGCTGGGGCCTTTTTTGCGATTGGATGCGACAACAATCTACGCTTCATCCTGAATCGAATACTCACGGACCTGGATCAGCCAGCCGCCCAGGACGAGAAATCCGACGATCATCCCGGCGATGATTGCCAGGTGCTGCCATGATGGGGCATCACTGAACAGCAGACGCGTCTCGTCGGCTCCGATCGTGAAGTCGATCCAGTTTTTCAGCAGGCAGCGGAAGTGGAATTGGAAGGTAATTTCGCTGACCACCGCGGGCAGTGTTCCAATCAGCAATTCACCGGCCAGCGTGTAGCCGACGGCGATCAGGGTCGCCCGTTTAGGGATCAGCACACCAAACAGCGCATACAGTGCTCCGTACCCTACGCTGGAGAGCACCACCAGGATGGCAAGCGTTTGGTACATGACTCCCGCGTCGAGCATCAGCGGCGAGGCGATGTAGATGCAGATCGACAGGCTGGCCAGTCCCGCCAACGCCGTCCAGGCGACGGCATTCAGGTATTTTCCCAGGAACACAATCAGCCTGCCATGCGGCCGCACGGCGAGGTACGGCCAGGTCTTGCCGTCCAGTTCACTTTGCAGGTGGGGTGCCATCCAGAGCAACAGGCCAAGCAGGCACATCGATTCCGGAATCAGCAGGAACAGCATCAGCGCCCAGACCTGGGTTGGCGGTGTTTCCCCAAAGTACCGGAACACGCTGACGATCCCGACGGGAAACAGAGCCAGCAGGCACCAGGTCGCCAGCCGCGGGATCGAGAGGCTACGGCGCGATTCAAACCGCAGGCAGGCGATTACGGCCCTTGCCGCCCGCAGCAGCTCCGGTTGTTTCGGGTCGGTTGGCGACGTCGCGTCATTCATTGGACGCTCCCTCCAGCGGCTCGCTCCGAGCCGCACGTGAAAATCGATCGCCTCGACGCAGCCTCAGCAGCGTATTGAACATCGACTGGAGCGAGTCGTCGGACGAGCGTAGCGACGACACGCGAATCGAATGTTCGGCGATCAGCGCGGGCAGCCGCTGGAATACCTTGAGCGGATGTCGCGTCGCGGCGGTGATGCTGTCAGGCGAGTCCCAGCGGATTCCTTCGACCAACTGCTCGGCGATCAAGATCTGCGCCAGTTCGCGGGGAGCCGAGGTGGTGAGGGTGATTTCGCGCGGCACGTCGGTAAGCAGGGAATGGACTTCCTGCGCGGATCCGGACGCGAGCAATCGACCGCCGTAGATCAACAGGAACGACCCGGTGATCGCCTCGACCTCATGCAGAATATGACTGGAGATGATCAGGCTCTTCCCTTGCCGGATCCAGCCCCGCAGCATTTCGCCGATGTCGTGCCGCCCGATCGGATCGAGCCCGTTGAATGGCTCATCCAGGATCAACAGATCCGGATCATGGGCGGTGGCCTGGGCAAATTTCGTGCGTTGCCGCATCCCGCGCGAATAGCCGCCGATCGGTCGCATCATTGCGTCGGCCATGCCGACACGTTCGAGCGACTGCTCGGCGCGGCGCTGGGCGTTGCTGCGGGAATAGCCGTGTAACTCCAGCAGATAGGTCACCCACTCCAGCCCGCTGACATTTGCGTACATGCCTTCGTAGCCGGGGCAGAAACCGAGTCGCCGTAATGACTTGGCATGGCCCGGGCGTCGCCCCATAACGCGCACCGAGCCCAGCGACGGGTTGAGCTGTCCGGTGATCAGGTTCAACAGAGTGGTCTTTCCGGAACCGTTCGGCCCCAGCAGTCCGTACGCGCCAGGCAGAAGCTCAAGATGGATGTCGTTGACGCCAATCACGGCCCCATACAGTTTCGTCACATGCTGGAATTCAATCATCGCGCGTCCCGATGCCCCCTGGGTCATTTCCTCTGCAGCAACCACAGTCGGCGGAAAATCAAGCAGATCGACAATACCGTGGCAATTCCCAGGATGATCACTCCATTGCGCAACCGATCAAACTCCACATCAAAACCAAACACCCAGGTCTGGACCTCGCCTAGCGTGTGGTAGAGCGAAACAAACGTCCACCGACTCGGGGCGTCAAAAGTGGAACGCCGAAACCGGCCCACATCCATTACCGTGAGATTCGTGTACGCCACCCAGCCCACGACCCACATCGCGAACCAGCCAAACGACGCGTAACGGGTTTCTTCGGTGAGCGAAGAAAAACAAAGCGCGATGGCGGTCGTCGGCACGATCACGATCATTGACGCGGCGGCAATTCGTAATGGCAGATCCCAGGTGTCATAGACGACGCTGATGTTCGGGGACAGCATCACGCCCAGCATATATAACGTCATCGCCGGCAGCGTGCTGACTAATAGCAGGTAGCTCCCCACCACAAACGCCTTGCCAAAAATATACTCGGCCAGGCCGAGTGGTCGAGCAAAATAGAGCAGGTGGCTGCGCGTGCGGAGATCGCGCGAGATCAGCGGAGGCGCGATCAGTCCCACGAGCATCACCATGAGAATGCCCTGAGGATAGCGGAACAGCGTCATCAACAGGTAAGACCAGACCCGCTGGCGATCGGGCGGTCCATCCCGCAAAACCTGGGCGGCGGTCGACCTCGCATCGGGGAAGCGGCCGATCACCATCCGCGCCGCATTTTCCGCCACTCCCTCCTCCATTGCCCGTTCGAAAAAGAAGAACATCGCGCCGAAATAGAACGCCGGCAGCCAGGCCAGAAACAGCATCCGCCGCAACCATTGGTTCTTCCAGGCCAGCCGAATGCCGGTCGAGGCGATGACCCAGAACCGCTTCCAGGGGTGCTCGCGCTGACCCTGCCAGTCGCGAAAACCGACGTCAAATACCGGCACGACTGGCCTCCCGTACGCAGGCAAGGAAAATCTGTTCCAACGAGTTGTGCGCCGGAGTCAGCGACTTAAGTGTGACATTCGCTTCGCGAGCCCAGTCCCAGACCCGCGTACGGAATCGTTCGTCCGCCGCACGGACGGTGACGATCCCCATCTCGTCGACAGTCGCCCCATACCCGGCCCGCTGGATGACTTCCAGCAGCGCCCCGCTGCCTCCAAGCGTACGAAGCTGCATCGCCGGCTCCGCGGGGCGGCTGAGAACATCCAGGCGTTCCAGAAGCCGGATCTGCCCTTCGGCCATCACCGCCACGTGATCGCAGGTCGCCTGCACGTCGGGCAAAATATGGGTCGAGATCAGAATCGACTTCCCTGCGTCATGTGCCAGGGATTTGATTCGCGTCAACATCCGGTCGCGCTCCTCAGGATCCAGGCCGGCCGTCGGCTCGTCCAGGATCATCAACACCGGATCGTGGACCATGGCCGCCGCGAACTTGACCTTCTGCCGCATTCCGGTGGAATAAGTCTCCACGTCCCGGTAACGCTCCTGTCCCATGTCGCAAAAGTCCAGGATCTCATGAGCGCGACGCAGCGCTTCGCATGAAGGAATCCCCGAAAGCCGGGCCAGAAATCGCACCGATTCCACTCCGCTCAGACCGGCGAAATAACAGTCATCCTCGGGCATGAAGCCGATCTTGGATCGAATCGCGAAGCGTTCGCGTGGCAACGTGTGTCCCAGCACTCTGGCCGACCCGGACGTTAATTTCACCAGGCCCAGCAGGACTTTTATGAGCGTCGACTTGCCGGCGCCGTTCGGTCCCAACAACCCGGTGACTCCGGCCGGTATGGCCGCCGTCACATTCCTGAGCGCACAGTACTTGCGGTAGTATTTCGTGACGTCTTGAAGTTCGATAAGCGGTGCCATTCAAAACGCCAAGCCAGGATCAAGAGATGCGGAAAGTGGAATCGGTCACGGCGGGTCGTCCGCCTCGTTGCTGCCATGCGGCGATCAGCGAAACAATCGGTCTGCTCAGGGTCGGTCTGCTTAGGGATCGGAGGCCGGTGCCGCGTCCCGTCCTTTGCTTTTCCCTTTCCGCTTCGATACGTCCGCCGTGAGCGGTTCGGCGGCCGTTACCTTGATCTCGCTTGCCAGGGTGTTCGGGCTGTCGGGATATTTCTGCCCCTTGAATTCCACGGTATCACCCGCCTTGCCCTGCAATTCGTTGAGCTCGACCGCAATCTTGGCTGCGGCCGCGAACTGTCCCGAAATCGTATACGAATCGGCCTGGATCGTGAACTTGCCGTCGCGAATCTGCGCAATTCGACCGGTGACCAGATACGACAGCTCGTCGTTGATCGGTTCCGCTTTCTTCTTGACCGGCTTGGTCTTTTTTGGCTGGGTTTCCGGCGCGTCGGTAAACAGTCCGCCCGTCTCGAGGCCACCCGCGGGTGTCTCGACGACGACACCGGGCGGAAATTCGGGTCGAGGCGTCAAAACCGTCGCGGATGTTACTGGATCGGTCGCCTTTCCTTTCTTGTCGAGCCGCGTCGAAAACCGTACATACGCGCCCGCTTGCAGCCAAGGTACCTCTGCTTTGGCAAGGTACAACACCTCTCGGGCCTTCGGATCGACTCGGATCAACCAGTTTCCGCCGCCCGGACCAATCACACGGATCAACCCCTCCTGAGTGATCTCCGTGATTTTTCCCGTGCCCTGCGCCGCTACCAATTCGATCTTCCCTTCCCCCTCCTGGGCGGCGGGATTTCCTTTTGCCGCGTTTTTTTTCTTGGCCGATTGCGCCTGCACCGTTCCGACGCTGACAGCCAGGCACACGAGTGCCAGGAACAGGCTGAACCGCCCTTTCGACGTTGACATGCTCAAGATCCTCTGCGACGAAGCCGATTGACGACCAGTCCGATCCCGCCAGAATATCTTACCGGCGGCCGCAAATCCAGAAAGGAGCGATTCGGTGGTGGTGGCTTGTGGTCGAACCGACGCACGGTAAAAATGCCGGCATGTCCACGCATCGTCCGCGGATTACCGTTCCCGAATTCGGGGCATTCAAGTCAGCCGGCAGGAAAATATCGATTCTGACCGCCTACGACTACACGATGGCCAAGATGCTCGATTCGGCCGAAATCGAGGCAATTCTGGTGGGTGACAGCATGTCGATGGTGGTTCAAGGACACGATACCACGCTTCCCGTCACCCTGGACGAGATCATCTACCATGCCGAGATGGTAGGTCGCGCCGTCGAGCGGGCGCTGGTGATCGTCGATATGCCTTTCCCGACCAATCACCTGGGCGTCCATAAGGCGATCGAAAACGCGGGGCGGATCCTCAAGGAAACGCGTTGCCAGGCGGTGAAACTGGAAGGCGGCGCCGAACAATCCCAAGTCATCTCCGGCCTGGTTTCCGCCGGGATCCCGGTGATGGCCCACGTGGGGTTGCGACCGCAAAGCGTACATACGATGGGTGGCTACAAGGTTCAGCGTGATCGCGAGCAATTGCTGGTCGACGCCCGCGCCGCGCAGGACGCCGGTGCGTTCGGAATTGTGCTGGAGTGCATTCCCGGCACGATCGCCCGGGAAATCACCGAGATGCTTCGCATTCCCACCATCGGGATTGGGGCCGGCAGCGACTGCGACGGACAAGTCCTGGTGATCAATGACCTGCTGGGACTCACCAGTGGCTATGTGCCGCGCTTCGTCAAACAGTACGCCGACCTCAAGTCGGCGATCGTCGACGCGGCGCTTCGTTTTCGCGACGATGTCCGTTCGGGTGAATTTCCCGCGCCCGAACACGGGTTCCGCGGCTAGTGCATTGCTCGTTTGACGGTGAGGAGCTCAAGCTGCTGGAACACGGCACGGAATTGGCGATAACCGGCGGCCGCGGTTTCGCCGAGCCGTCGCTGGTCCGTTTCCAACTGAAATACTACTTGACGCTGCGCAGCTCGGCAATTTCGGTGCGACGGAGATTACGCCCGACGAATCATGGGTCACCGATGCCGAGTACATTCTCACCGGTACTCCAGATCCCAAAGGAGCCGACGGCACAACCTGGCTTGGACGTGTGCAATGGTCGAGGTCGAACCGGCTGGTGAACTGACGCATCGATGGCTTGATTGTCGGTTTCAAAAGTGCCATAAAAGCCCTCTGGCCTGCTCTTGCCATTGCCCGTGTTGTCCGAAATCCAGTACGCCAAGGTGGAGTTGTTGACGTGATATGTTCGGATAAGGTCCTGCGCGGCCGTTCGAAGCGGGTTGGTTCCGCGACACGAGCGATGATCGGCTGTTTTGTGGCGTTGGTCTGTCTCTGCGCTGCCCGGTTCGTCATGGCGGATGCTGGTGACAACGACCCGGCGAATGTCCGGCGTCTGCCGAAACCGGGCGTGGAACCTTCCGCCGAACAGCGGCAGCAGTTGGAAGCCGGGCTGAGCGCTTTGCGGCAAGCGATGGAGCGAATCCCAAGGGACTCGCCGGCCATCGTCAAATTGCTGCCGGATGTCGAGATCTACTACAAGGCGGTCGAGGACGCGCTGCATTACCAGGAGTTCTTTACGCCCCAGGAAATCGACGAAGGCATCAAATTGCTGCGCGTGGGACGGGAGCGAGCCGAACAACTGGCGGAGCGAAAAGCGCCCTGGGCCGATGCCACGGGACTGGTGGTACGAGGTTATCGATCGCGCATCGACGGTTCCGTGCAGCCGTATGGCCTGGTGGTTCCGGCCAGCTACACCGACCGTGGTCCCGGCCGATTTCGACTCGACCTGTGGTTTCACGGGCGCGGGGAGACTTTGAGCGAAAACAACTTTATCCGGGATCGGTCTGCGAATGTTGGAACGTTCGCGCCGCCCGATACGATCGTGCTGCACCCGTACGGGCGCTACAATAACGCCTTCAAGTTCGCCGGGGAAGTCGATGTGCTGGAGGCGCTCGATTCGGTCCGCGAACGATATCGCGTCGACGACGACCGGATTGCAGCTCGTGGTTTCTCGATGGGGGGTGCCGCTGCCTGGCAGTTTGCGGTTCATTACTCTGACCGCTGGTTCGCAGCCAATCCCGGCGCAGGGTTTTCCGAGACACCCGAGTTCCTCCGCTTCTTCCAGAAACAGACACTCGATCCAACCCCGTTCGAAAAACAACTCTGGCATTGGTACGACTGCACCGACTGGGCGCTAAACCTCAAACATTGCCCAACGGTGGCCTACAGCGGAGACCAGGATGTACAGAAGCAGGCCGCGGATATCATGGCCGAAGCGCTGCGCAAAGAAGGGATCGAGCTGCGGCATGTGATCGGCATCAATACCAAACACAGTTACAGTCCGGATGCCCGCCTTGAAGTCGATCGGCGAATGGCCAGCCTGGCCGAGATCGGCCGCGACCGCTTCCCATTGAGCATCGATTTTGTCACCTATACGCTCAAGTACAACCGTATGCATTGGCTGACGATCGATGGATTGGCGGAACATTGGACCGAGGCTCGTGTCACCGCCGAGATAGGATCGTCGGGTGCCGAACAACTGCGATTGGATACGGGTAACGTGACGGCACTGACGGTCGACTTTCCGGCGGGACGTGCCCCCTTTGCCCTGCGCCAGCCGGTAACGATAGTTGTCGACGGTCAGCGGTTGACCGCGGATCGGCCGCGGAGTGACGGTTCCTGGAGTTGTTCGCTGGCGCGGGACGGCGAAACCTGGCGCGTCGGTCGACTCCCGGATCGATTGCGCAAGCGTCACGACCTGCAGGGGCCGGTCGACGACGCGTTCATGGACTCGTTTCTATTCGTGCGGCCGACCGGCCCGCCGTGGCCGGGTCGGGCTTCGGCATGGGCGCGGGGGGAAATGGAGCGAGCGATCGAGCAATGGCGGCGCCATTTTCGCGGAACCGTGCGGATTCGGGACGATCGTGAGGTAACCGAAACCGAGATGGCGGAATCCCATCTGATTCTGTGGGGCGATCCATCGTCCAATCGGCTTTTGGGGCGGATCCAGTCGCAACTTCCGATCACGTGGACGAGCGAGGAAATCGTCGCGGCCGAACAGCGGTTTGACGGGGCGGATCATGGCCTGATCATGATTTACCCCAATCCACTGAACCAGGGGCGTTATGTCGTGTTGAACAGCGGGTTTACGTTTCGAGAGTTCGCTCATCTTAACAACGCCCGCCAGGTGCCGATGTTGCCGGATTGGGCGGTGGTCGATCTGCGTCAACCGCCCAACAGCGTTTGGCCGGGCCGGATCGCCGCGGCGGATTTTTTTGATGAGTATTGGAAGTTACGGGATTGAACAAGAGCGGATCGGAGATCGACGGGCAGAGAGCCGAAGCGACGGATTGCCGGGCATTGCCGACCAAATCCATGCCAGCCTGCCGATCGGCTTTGCCCCCTTTTTCGACTGCAATCCGACGTCTAAAACTACACTGCATATGAAAAAAGCGATTTCCGAGTACCGTACGTTTTTCCGTGAATTCCGTCAGACGTTCCATACGACCGGGGCGATCGCGCCGAGCGGCCGCGTGCTGGCGCGCGCGGTGGTGAAGCCATTGAGTTGCCATCAGACCCCGGTCCGGGTCCTGGAGGTCGGATCGGGCACCGGCGCGGTATCCAAAGAAATCGTCAAACATATCCACCCGGGAGACTGGTTCGATCTCGTGGAACTAAACGACCGGTTTGTCGACACGCTGCGTCATCGGTTTGTTACCGAGCCCGACTTTCAGCGAGTGGCCGATCAATGCGAAGTATTGCACCGCGCGGTTCAGGAAGTCTCGACCGACACCAAATACGATTACATCATTTGCGGCGTGCCGTTCAATAATTTCCCGATTTCGCTCGTCAAGGAAATCCTTCGCCATATGTCGAAGCTGCTGCGTCCTGACGGAACGTTGAGCTTCTTCGAATATCTTTGGATCCGCCGTTTCAAGGCGCTGCTGGCCAGTCGCGACGAACGTCGGCGGCTGGGAGGCGTGGGAGTGGTGATCGAACGATATCTGTCGCGTTACGAATTCCAGTGCGACACGGCCTGGATCAACTTTCCGCCAGCGATGGTCCATCATTTGCGCGTGGAAGGTTCGAACAGCGGCAACGGCAGTAACGCTGAGCCGTCGGCGCGAACGGTTCGTGCCGGTCGCCCTCACGTGCCGCTGCGACCCATTACGCCGCACTCGGAATCGTATCACGCGCGTCGTGGCGAGTCCCACCGAGGGTAGGTTGGAATGAGTGAAATCGACGGGACCGCGGACGATCGAGCGCGGCTGGTGCCGGAACCGCTTGATCGAGCGATTACCTCGATTCAACCCGGGGGCGGCCTCTGCATGCAGCTCGAGCTGGCGTGGGGACGCTGGCGACGGTTCTATCTGAAAACGTTTCGCGCGGGTTATGTTGAACGGATGCGAGGCTTGCGCCAAGGCGACCCTGCCGGCTGCCCCCACGATGTGCTCGATCCACGCGACCTCAAGTACCATCAGAACCTGACCACCTGCCGCTGGCCGCCGCAGCATGATCCGTTCCGCTGGCGCGACGCGCTGCCGTTCGCGCGAGTCGGCCTGGCGGAACTGCTGATACTCTCGTCGGGATGCGCGGCGGCCGCCGCGCTGCTTGCCTGGTGGTATTGGCCGCTGGCCCTTCCGCCACTGCTGGTGCTCGCGGAAATCGTCTGGTTCTTCCGCAATCCCCGTCGCACCATTCCGACCGATCCCGGACTACTCGTTGCACCCGCGGATGGAACCGTGGTCGCACTTGAGGAGCTGGAGCATGATGACTTTGTGGGCGGGCCGGCACTGATGATCGGTATCTTTCTCAGTGTGTTTAACGTCCATATCAATCGGATGCCAAGTTCCGCGCGAGTGATCCGCATCCGTTATCGGCCGGGCAAATTCCTGAACGCCCTGCGGGCAGCATCGGCGCGCGAAAACGAACAGCTGGCGTTGTATCTTCAGGATAACCAGGCTCCCTATCGGCGGATGATCGTCCGGCAGATCGCCGGCGCAATCGCCCGGCGAATCGTCTGCTGGGTTGCGCCAGGAGATGAATTGGATCGTGGCGGCCAATTCGGTATGATTAAGCTCGGGTCGCGCACGGAACTTGTGATACCCCGCGATGCGAACTTGACGGTTCGAGTTCGGATCGGCCAGAAAGTCCAGGCCGGGTCCACCGTGGTTGCTCAATATCGCCCGGCGACGACCGACAACGTCCCGTCCAGGGAGCCGGTGGAATGAACGCAGTTGTCTCGAATCGTCCCGTCACGCCCGGTTCGCCTCGGCGCAAGCGTGTTTTCGCCGTCGTACCGTCACTGTTGACATTAGGGAATGCTGTTTGTGGATTCGGCGCCATCACCTATGCAGCCAAGCTGGGTCCGGATCCGACGGACGATAATTTCATGTATGTCGCTTCGCTGCTGGTCTTCGGCGCGATGGTCTTCGACGCTCTGGATGGCCCCATCGCCCGATTGTCGAAACAGGCCAGCAATTTTGGCGCGCAGCTTGACAGCCTCTGCGATGCGATCAGTTTTGGTGTCGCGCCGGCGTTCCTGATGCTGAAGTCATCCCAGGTGTTGCCGCCACGTCTGCTCTGGGTGATTGCTGTGCTATATATGCTCTGCGCCGTGCTGCGACTTGCCCGATTCAACGTCCACAAGGCGACGCCCGATCCCGAATCCGATTTTTTTGCCGGGTTGCCTTCGCCGGCGGCGGCAGGAATGGTCGCATCGCTGGTCGTGATTGTTCCCAGCCTGGGCCGTTGGACCGAACCCAACCTGTCCGATCGCGCACAGCAATTCGGACAATGGTTGACCCTTTTTACCGCCTACGCCCTGCCCGTCGTCACGTTTCTCGTTGCGTGCCTGATGGTGTCCCGCGTGCGCTACCCGCATCTGTTCAATCAGCTTTTCAAAGGACGGCGCAGTTTCCAGCACCTGGTCAAACTGATCTTCGCGCTGGTGGCGATCTTCGCGGTCCACGAGTTGGCAATACCGCTGATCTTTTCTTATTACGTCCTGGCTGCACCAATTCAGCTGCTGGGTACGCGCGCCTGGCGATTCTCGCGCGGTCCGACGCCGGCTGCGCCCGAACCGCTCCTGCCGGATGAATCGGGGACTCCCTGACGGCGGACGGCGAGTGTCATCGCCCTGGACGCAATTCGCCCAGGGCTTGTCGCTACCGGTTGCAATCCGGAACTAGCGACCCAGCGTCGGTGGATTGTTCTGCAGAAAATCCCGCGGACCGTGCAACGTGTAATAAGGATAGGCGACGGCCGCCATCGCTGGACCTTCCTGACCGTTGTCAGGAATCGCCCGCATCCCGGCCATCGCGCCTCCACGTCCGCAAGTCCGGCAACCGCAAGAATTACGAGCCAGGTTGTGGTGATGGCAACCGTTGGCAAAAACGACAACGACGGCGGCGACCGCCAGTAACAAACGCTTCATGACAGGGTCTTCCTATGACAGGGTCCGACAGGCAGGGTCCTGAGAAAAGGGTGCTACATCTCCTACCACCCTGATCGGCGCAAGAAGCGCAAAAACTGTAAGAATTGGCAAATACGGAACGACAGGTATTACTCCGCTCGCCCACGAAGTTGCCGCCAGCATTGCTGTTGCGCTTCGTCCAACAAGTCCGCGATCCGTAATTCGGCCTGCTCGAGAATCTCCCGCGTTCGCTCTTGTTGCGTCTGTTCCGATTCCTCCGAATCACGATCTTGAAAGTGTATTTTCAGGATTCGCGAGGTTTCGTCGAGCACTACCAGCATTCGGAAGTGTTGCACCGGGGTGAGTTGCAAGGCGGGATCACGTGCGGCGGCTTCGAGTGCCCGAAATGTAAACACCGCCTCCTTCACCGATTTGGGAACACTTGTCGCAATCTGACCCGCCCCAAACGGCTCGCTTGATGCGGGTTGCAACAAGTAACCTGCAGCAAACGCTCCAAGCAGGGCAATCACGCCTCCAACGATCAACGCGGGTAAACGACGAGAAGAGGCCTGCTTTTTGACCTCCAGCGGGATTTCGTCGGCCAGCAGGGTATTCGCAAATGCACCGTCGCCCCGATCACATCCGACGGTCCACTCATTGCCCTTGCGAGCGACCCGAACGACCCTCGCCATCCACGTTCCGGTGCTCGTCGAAAGATGGACAACGTCCCCGCCTTGGACGCCTGGATCACGTTGGGTAGTAAAGCAAAAGCCCTCGGCAGATTCGTTCAAGAGTCGGCAATCCAGGCTTCGCCGGCCTACGCGGACTGTCGCCGGTACGAATCCTTCGTAGGCAACGCGTTGGCTTTTGCGACGATCTACATCCATTACCCCGACTCCACGCTCCCATTAAGTCTCCTAGAGACTCTAGCTTACCTGTGTGAAAATAAAGCGGCATTTGCGAAATCCGAAAAAATGCCCTAGGTTGTCCCATCGCGCCAACGTATGGCGCTTAAGCAAGGAACGCTCCCTTATGCCCGATCCAGGGCCATTGCGACCGCGGTTTACGATCAAGACGATGTTTCTGGTCGTGCTGATTGTTTGCGTGATGTCGGCCGGCGGTTCTTACCTGGTCCGTTCGATCCAGGCAGGCTCCTCATCGCCGCTGGTGTTTGTCATATTCGTGGTGGCCGCCCCGCTGATGGTCTTGGTCCTCGTCAACGCGGTCCTGAACATCCTGGACCGGTTTCGTCGACGTTAAGCGCGAATCGGCACGGACTTTGCTTTTGTCTTGGACGGCAAGGCAAACTCAGCACGTCGCTGGCAAGAGCGAAATGCTGAGAATGAGGCAAGGCTGGGACAGTATTTGGCTATCGGATTTGATCGAGGCACGCTACGGGGCTGGAACAGAGATTGGGTCTTTCGGCGGGCTGGAAGAGGGGAGGCAGGAAGGGCGGATTGGAAACCATTACCACGGCAAGGGTTATGTCTTCCAATCAAGAAATCGCCATTACGGAAAAATCGTTGGCGAAGTATCGTTCGTCAAGCGGAAACGGGTGAGTTGTCGAGGCTCGGAACAGCCTTGGTAACTCGCCCGTTTTCTTTTTTGCCGCAGCGTTTCGCAACAGGTGTTGCAGAACAATACAGGCGACGAATCTGGCTTCCGGCTTCCCGAACCGATTTGGCTGCGAGAACTGGCAAAAAAACTTTGAAGTTTTCGAGTACTTTGGCGATTCTGGATCGATTATTTTTAGGTATTCTCTGTGAAGACGAGGGCTCGCCGTGTGGACGGAACGACTTCCGTGCTGCAATAGCCTAGCGTGCTGCAAAAGCCTTCCGTGCTGCAAAAGCAAGGAACAGATATTTGCAGGCGAAAAAGTTCTTGACGGGGAAAGCAGGGGAAACCATGGATCGAATCGTTTCGAGCAAAACAGTATGGCTGGCGCTTTGGCTGGCGACTGGGCTGTTATCCGACGATCTGCGGGCGGTGGCTCCTGCAAAACCTTCGGAGGCCGCGTCGGACTTTGGTCTCTCGCAAGTCAAATTCATCAATGAACAGGTTGCTCAAGTTTGGGCTGACAACGAGATCAATCCCGGCGGGATGGCGTCGGACGGGGAATGGTGCCGCAGGGTATTTCTGGATGTCCTGGGGCGGGTTCCCTCCGTAAAGGAAATCCGGGACTTTGTTATCGACAAGGACCCGCAGAAGAAGGCTCGACTTGTCGATCGGATACTGAATGACGACGAGTGCACCGAGGAATTTGCGCGGAACTGGACGACGTTGTGGACCAACATACTGATCGGCCGCAACGGGGGTAACGAGCAGCGCAGTCTTACGAGTCGAGCGGGATTGCAGAAGTATCTGCGTGATTCGCTGGCTCGCAACAAGCCTTACGACGTGATGGTTCGCGAGTTGGTGACGGCTACGGGATCGACCACGCCAGGGTCGGATGGTTTCAATGGAGCCGTCAACTTTCTGGTGATGAAAGTCAACGAGGAAAAAGGGGCGTTGGCCACCGCCGACACGGCCAAGATTTTTCTGGGACTGCAGGTGCAGTGCACGCAATGCCATAACCATCCGTTCAACGACTGGAAGCAGCAGAAGTTCTGGGAAATGAACGCCTTTTTCCGGCAGACGCGGGCGTTACGGCGCTATGTCGAGGGCTCGCGGGAAATCGAGTCGGCGGAGTTGGTGGATGAGGACTTTTCCGGCGAAGGTTCCGACCCGGCGGAAGCCGAGATCTACTACGAGCTGCGTAATGGACTTGTGAAGTCGGCCTATCCGGTATTCGTTGACGGCACGGAGATTCCTCGAAGTGGTTATGTGAGCGAGGTACGGCGGCGCGAGTTGCTGGGAGACATGATCGTCCGATCACCGTACCTGGAAAAAGCCGTGGTAAATCGCCTTTGGGCGCATTTCCTGGGGTACGGGTTCACCAAGCCGATCGACGACCTGGGGACGCATAACCCGGTCACGCATCCCGCGCTGCTCGACTACCTCGGTAAGGAATTGCGTGCCAACAGTTTCAATTTGAAAGAGCTCATGCGCTGGATCGTGCTGAGTCAGCCGTACGGATTGTCGAGTCGCACGTCCGACAGCAATTTAAAAGACGATCCTCAGTTGGGAGAGACACCGAAGTTCTCGCATTTTTATCTGCGGCAGATGCGGGCCGAGGAATTATACGAATCGCTGTTGGTGGCTACCGAGGCGCACAAGACGCGAGGCAGCTATGAAGAGCAGGAAAAGTCGAAGAACGATTGGTTGCGGCAGTTCGTGATCGCATTCGGGAACGACGAGGGCACGGAAACCACGACGTTCAACGGCACGATTCCGCAAGCGTTGATGATGTTTAATGGTGAGTTGATCAAGAAGGCGACGAGTCTGGAAAAGGGGAGTTTTCTGCACCGCGTAGCGGCAGACACCAGTATCAAGCCGCCGGACAAGATCAACTTCCTGTTCATGTCCGGACTGGGACGTCTGCCCAACAAATCGGAATTCAACGCTGCAAATCTGCTGGTGCAGCGCCGAGACGGGGATGCGGCGGCAGCGCTGCAGGACATCTGGTGGGCGGTATTGAATAGTAACGAGTTTATCTTGAATCATTGAAATCGACTGATTTCCAGGAGCATGTAATGTTGAACGCAATTCCACGCGGCATGAGCCGCCGGCACTTCCTTTCGCATCTGGCTGGCGCTTCAGCGATGACAATTCCGGCTTTGACCTTGGGACACAGCTTGCGGGTCCATGCCGCCGACCTGAAGAAACGGCGCAAGTCGGCCATCATGCTCTGGATGAGCGGCGGACCGTCGACGATCGACATCTGGGATCTCAAGCCGGGTGCTTCGACGGGCGGCGAATTCCAGCCGATTGACACGACGGGTGACCTGCAAATCTGCGAGCATATGCCGAAGACGGCCCAGGTCATGGACAAATTGGCCGTGATTCGTTCCATGAGCACGCGCGAAGCCGATCACAATCGGGGTCGCTATTACATGCATACCGGCTATGTGCCCAATCCCAACATTGAACATCCCAGCTACGGTGCGGTCATCGCGCATCAGACGATGAACCAGCGTCCGGAACTCGAAATCCCGCCGTTCATCTCCGTCGGTGGCGGCAGCGAAGGACCGGGATTCCTGGGAATGGCCTGGGCGCCGTTTGTCGTCAGCAGCACCGGGCAGGTGCGCAACCTGGAAATGGGACTCGACGGCAAGCGATTGCTCGATCGCATGTCCGCGCTCGACATGATCGAGAACAACTTCATCAGTGAGAAACGCGGCAGTTCCGCGGACGACCATAAAAAGATCCTCAAGAAAACTCTGGACCTGATGACCAGCAAGCAGATGGAGGCATTCAAGGTCACGAAGGAGCCGACCGCGGTTCAGGAAGCCTATGGGAACGATAATTTTGGGCGCGGCTGCCTGATGGCACGGCGTCTCGTCGAGGCCGGCGTGCCGTTCGTCGAGGTTGACTTCGGTGGATGGGACAACCACACCAACATCTTCCCGACGCTGAAAAACCAGAAGCTGCCGATCATGGACCGCGCGATCAGCTCGCTGGTCAGCGACCTGGACGAGCGTGGTTTGCTGCAGGATACGGCGATCATCTGGATGGGCGAATTCAGCCGCACGCCACGGATCAATGGCACTACCGGACGGGACCACTGGGCTCGATCGTGGAGTGTCGTGGTCGGTGGCGCCGGGATGAACGGTGGAATCGCGGTGGGTAAGACGAACGAGGACGGCACGTCGGTAGAAACGGAACCATACACGTCGCAAGATGTTATGGCGTCGGTCTGCAAGGCGCTGGGGATCTCGCTGGAAACCACTTTCACCAGCCGCAGCGGCCGGCCGATGAAAATCGCCGCCGGTGGAAAGGTAATCAAGGAACTTTTCGCCTGACCCGCCGACCGCGGTTTTTGCACCGGACGGTCGCGCGAGTTGACCGGTCGAGGTAACTGTCCATGGGACTGAACGGAGCGATTTTTCGGGTCGCTCCGTTTTTCTTTTGTGACTACAAACGCGTAAAAGAGTAGAATCAAGGCAGTTGGAATTGAGTACTTTCGCACCTTCTCTGCGTTTTACTTCCAGAGACATATGTCCACCGGTTCGTCGACGGACTCGAGCATCGGATTTGATCCCGCAGTTCTGATTCAGACTCATCAGAACGGGGTTTGGCGCTATCTGCGAGTTCTGGGGTGTGATCGAACGCTGGCGGACGACTTGACGCAGGAGACTTTCTTGAGCGTGCTGCAGGTGCCGTTTCGCGACTACAGCGCGGCAGCAACGGCGGCGTATCTGCGGCGAACGGCGCACAACCTGTTTGTCACCGCGATGCGACGGGCCAAGCGCGTCACCGTTTTGGAGCATCTCGAGGATTTGGATCGAGAATGGACGAACTGGGCTGGGTCGGATAACGGCGAATCGCTCCTGGAATCGCTCAAAGAATGCCTGCAGCATCTCGGCGAACGAGCTCGTTGGGCCCTCGAGATGCGGTTCCGGCGACGAATGCCGCGGGCTCAGATCGCGGAAGGATTGGAAATGACCGAACATGGGGCGAAGAACCTGATGCAGCGGGCCAAGCAACAGTTGCGCGAATGCATTCGCGGGAAAATGACATGAACAACGATCAGGATCGATTGTTGGACGTTTGCCTGGAAGAGATCCTGGGAGGCGAAAGCCCGCCCGATCTCTCCGATCGGATTCTTCGCGCCTGGGCCAACCGCGCGGGGAAGTCGGACCCGATGGATCCGGTCCAGTTGGCGGAGTACGAAGGGCGCGAGCCGGAACCACCTCCTGTCCAGTTGCCCCTCGAGAATTCCACCCCATTGTCCGCAGCCAACTCGAAGCGCGCCGGCGTCTCGGTTCCGCAATCCGATTCGGACGCGTGCAGACCTGTGACGTTGAATAAGGATCCCGACCAATTAACCGCGGCTTTGTCGCCGCCCACCGCCATTCGCCGCCCACTGCGCCAATGGCTGCTCGTCCTGGCCTCTTCTGCGGTCTGCCTGCTGCTGACCTCACGGTACCTCTTGCACCAACTTGTCATAAGCAGGCCGCTCGCGGAACGCTCGCCGACACAATCTGCCGACCTGCAGCCCGGCGTCGACGGTCCGCAACAAGCCGACAGAACCGATGCCCAAGCAACTGGTTCGGGCCCCCACTCCGTCGACCCGGCGGGACCAGCTGCGCGGCGTGAACTGGCACAATCCGGCGCGCGCGCCGGATCGTCCGATCTGGACGCGCATCGCGATACCAGCGTCACGCATCCAACGTCGCCCGACCGCCGTTCCGCGGCCAATCAACTCCACCCAGACAGACACGGGCCCAACACCGCCAGCACCAAAACCACCGACACTGACATCGATGGAAACAGCGGAAGCTCAAGCAAGAGCATTGTCTCCGTCATCAACTCATTTCTCGCTCGATCGTGGTCGAAGCATGATATAAAGCCAGCTGGACGTGCAACCGATGCCGAATGGTGCCGCCGCGCATATGTGCGGATTTTGGGACGCATCCCTTCCGTCAAGGAGTTAGAACAATTCGAGTCCGACCGGTCTTCGGATAAGCGCGAGCAGCTGGTCGACCGGTTGCTGACCGACCCAGCCAGCCTCGACGAATTCGCGGACCATTGGTCACTCGTCTGGACCAACGTACTGATCGGACGGTCGAATCGGGATGGCATGGCCAGTCGGCAAGGATTGGTCGCCTACCTGCGGGATGCGTTGCGCAGCAATCGCCCCTACGACCAGATGGCGCGCGAGCTGATCACGGCAACCGGCAGTGCGACTCCTGGGAGCGACGACTTCAACGGCGCTGTGAATTTCATCCTGGCGAACGATAACGAGCGGCGAACGTTGATCACCGCCAAGACTGCCCAGGTATTCCTTGGAACGCACTTGCAATGCGTTCAATGCCACAATCATCCGACCAACGACATGCAACAGGAGAGTTTCTGGCAGGCGAATTCGTTCTTCCGGCAGATCGGTGTCGAACGTGACGCGGGGAGCGGACGAGTACGGGTCATCGATCGGGATTTTCCTGGTGAGGGACGAAATGATCCTGGCGAAGCACTGGTCTACTTTGAGCGTCCAAATGGCCAGCTGAAGGCGGCCTATCCGGTGCTGCTGGACGGGACCGCAGCTCCTCACAGCGGCAACGTCAGTGAATTCAATCGCCGAGCGGCATTCGCCGAAAACGTCGTGCAATCGTCGCAGTTCGCCCGCGTGATGGTCAATCGCCTGTGGTCCCACTTTCTTGGCCAGGGTTTTACCAGGCCGATCGACGATATCGGACCGCATAATCCTCCGTCGCACCCCGAACTGATCGATCGGCTGGCCGCCGAATTCAAGGCACACCATTATGACGCTCGTGAATTAATCCGCTGGATCACACTCAGTGAACCGTTCGGCCTCAGCAGTCGTATCACCGCGGGCAACGAGCGGGACGCCCCCGAACTCGGTGATGCGCCGCTCTTCAGCCGTTACTATTCGCGGCAGATGCAAGTTGAAGAGGTGGTGCAATCGCTGGAGCTGTTGGCCAGCAGCGCGACCGGCGACGGCAAACCGGGACGAACGGGACCGCATGGCGGGTTACTGGCAAGGGCTGAGTTCTTCAACCAGTTCAGCCGCAACATCGGCACCGACGACGGTACGGAGGAGAACACATTCAACGGCGGAATCCCGCAGTCGCTGTTCCTGATGAATGGCGAGTTGACGGGACGTGTCATGCAGATGGAACGCGGCACGATGCTGCATCTGGTGGCGACGAGCGAGATGCCGACCGCCCAGAAAATCGAGCACTTGTTCCAGGCATCCCTCTCCCGCAAACCGACGCCGCGCGAATTGCAGGCCGCCCAGGCGTTGGTGGAGAAGAATGCAGATCGGCAACTGGATGCACTTCAGGACATCTGGTGGGCGCTGCTCAACAGCAACGAGTTTATCGTCGATCACTGATCGCCGATCACTGATCGTCATTACTCGATAATGGCAATTCGCCCGTGGCAAGCCGCGTAAAAGCGACTCGCTGCGTCATTGCTTACGAAATCGTGGATATGGCTGGGCGTCTTTTCCTGCTGGGCGATCGCCTGCGACGACAGATCATACGTCTGCACGAAGCCGCCATGATCGCCCCCCATTCCGATAACATGGCCCTGGGGATGCCAGATCAGTTTTTCCACCAGTCCTTTGAGTTCACCTTCGAAAGCATGGATCAATTCACCACGTTCGAGGTCGTACTGTTCCATCCGCGATTTTCCTTCCAGGTGGTCGATGTTGCCGACCTGCCCCATGCCTCCCGCCAACAGTTGCCTGCCATCGGGCGAGAAGCACAACGAACGTACGCCGCCGATCGAGTGAATCCGCTGTTTGGGATCCCAGGTATACATCGTTTCGGCCTGAATCGAACGCAGCAATGCGCCGCTGGAGCTGTCCCAGATATTGATTTTTCCGACTTTGTCCGCCGTTGCCAGCCTCTGACCGTCCGGTGCGATTGCCACGGCGAATAACATCGACGGGAAGTGCTGGGGTGTTCGGGGCGCATGTCCGGCCAGTTCACGTCGCAGCAGCCCGCTCTCCGTGTCCCAGATCCGGCAGACCATGTCGTCGCCGACGCTGGCACACCAACTCTCATCGGGACTCAACGCCAGCCCGCGGATCCAGCGCGCATGTGCGGGGACCTTGCGGCGCGGCTGGCCTTCCCGCGAATCCCACCAGATCAACGACCCGTCGTATGCGGCCGAAATCACCTGTCCTCGCGCGCACACGATGCCCGTGACGTAGCCCCGATGACCGTCCATTCCCAGAAAGACCGGCGGCTCGCACTCCGGCATCACGCGATAGACGCGACCGTCCGAGGCGCCAACGAAGAATTGATGATTCTCCAGCTCACGCGCAATGCAGAAGAAAATCTCCCGCCGCTGCAGCTCCTTGATGACTTTGCTCATGCCAACACCGCCTTGATCGGTTCACTCCCGGGATTGGTCAACGGCACGGGCCGAGCACCCAGCGCATACTCTTTGCGATGATCGATGCCCAGCGCTTGAAAGATCGTCGCGAAGAGCTGGCCCGCCCCGACAGGTCCCTCGGCAACGTCGTTCCCGTCTTCGTCGGACTTGCCGTAGACCGAGCCACCGAGGATCCCGCATCCAGAAAGCGAACAGCTCCAAACGGTCGCGAAGTGGTCGCGCCCGAGACTGGCGTTGATCGCGGGTGTGCGGCCGAACTCGGACAAAGTGATCACCAACGTCCGCTGCAACAATCCTCGCTGCTGCAGATCCGTCAGTAATGCGTCCAGTACTTGATCCAGTTCGCTGACCAGTTCCAGATGCGTTTCGAAATTCTGCCCGTGACTATCCCACCACGCCCGTGAAACCTTGACGAACGGCACGCCGGCTTCGACGAGCCTGCGGGCGACCAGCGTTTGTTGCCCGAACAGCGTCTCACCATAGAGCTCCCGCATCGAAAGCGGCTCGCTGGACGGATCGAACAGCTTTTCGCTGGCCATCAATCCCGGCACGCGCTGGTAGGCTTCGCGCTGGCTTCCCGCGGCAGACGACTCGCGGCCCCGCATGAACTGCTCGCTTATGGCATCGCGCAACTGACCGCGGGCCCGGTGATCCATTTCGCTGATCTGCTCCAGACGTCGCAGGTTGGCGGGAATCTGCTCTTGAGTGAGCGACATGGCGTTGTAGCGAGCACCGAGAAAACCGGACTGGCCGAGCGAAGTGCCGCGCCCTTCGGTGGCGGTGTAGAAACTGACATAATCCGGCACCTGGCTGTCGGATCGGCCGAGCTCTCTGGCGATGATCGCACCCAGGTCCGGGAACTTGACCGACGGTTCGTCGCGTCGGCCCAAGTGCATCAGCCGTGAAGCCCCGCCATGGTCACCGTCTTTCGTGTTCAGGGAGCGGATGATCGCGGTGTGCTGAAGGTGGCGGGACATCCGCGGCATGAGTTCGGAAATCTGGATGCCAGGAACATTCGTGGAAATCGCTTGAAACGGACCTCCGGTCGGCCGCCCTGGCTTGGGATCCCATGTTTCCAACTGACTTGCGCCGCCGGCCAACCAGAGCAGAATGACCCGTTTGTCCTGGCGTTGCGCTTCGGCCGCCAGCAGCTGTTCAACTCCTCGCGTTGTCAACGCAGCGGCGGTACCGAGAGTCCCGGTCGCAAGAAACCGGCGCCTTGAAATCGATCGAATCAGCGTCATGGAGCATCCCTCACGATCAATAATTGAATCGGCATTCGGCACTGGTCATCATCGCCCAGACCATTTGCCGGTACCCTTCCGGCAACCGGTCCTTGCGCTGTTCCAGGTACTCGACCAGCAACTGCCGCTCGGAATCCGCAAGCGGTCGATTGAACACATTCCAGGCGGCCAACTCGGCGGCCGACGACAGATCGGCGCAGGAACGCAGCCGGGCAACCAGCGTATCGCCTCCGTCGCCAAAGAGTTCGCGGGCTGCCCGGTCGGAGTTACTCAGCAACAGCGACTCCTCGCTGCCGACCTGGAATTCGTCGCCGGGTAACTCGAACCAATCGGCGAACCCCCGCCCGAATTGCAGACGGGCCTCGATTTTCTTCGACGCATCCGGCGAATTCAACGGTTCCGGATCGAAAGCCGCCAGGGCCAGCGAGGAGGCGTATTGTTGTGGAAGGAGCGGTCGCATGATCGCTACGGCGTGCAGTTCCGCCGGCGGGCGGCTGGCGCTGTCCCATTTCCCTGAACGCGCATAGGTATCGCTCGATACGATTCCGCCGATCAGCCGGCGCAGATCGTATCCGTGGTGAATGAGATCGCGGGCCAGCCAGTCGAGCAGTTCCGGGTGGCTGGCCGGATTTCCGCTATGCAACTGGTCGACGGGACTGACCAGACCTCGGCCGATCAATCGCTGCCAGGTACGGTTGACGATGGCTCGCGCGAAATAGCTCGCGTTTTCGCTTTCGAGGCCAGCTTCGACCAGTCGAGCCCTGCGGCTATAGGATGCCGCGGGGGGCGGCCGCTTCTGCTTCTTCAATTCCTCCAGGTGTGCCTTTTCCTGCTTGCGCTGCTCCTCCGACGGCTCGCTAACCTCGGTCTCCGGCAGCTGTTTGCCACTGAGAAACATCAAGCCGGTCTTGCGTGACTCGCCCGCGACCGTCTTGTATTCCAGTTCCCCATACTCCCGCTCACCGACGAAGCCGCCATTCTCGAAACATCGATGAAAAAATGACTTCATGCCGAAGAAATGATCCTGCGTCCAATCGTGAACCAGCGGATGGTCGTGGCATTGAGCGCAACTGATGTTGACGCCAAAAAAAAGCACACTCACGTCGTTTGTCAAACGGTCGATGTCGCCGATGCGCGATCGCAGGAATTGGATCGCTCCTGACTGTTCGTCGTCGCCGGATTCCCCCACGATCATCTCACGGAACATGCGATCCCAGGACCGATTCTCCGCCACAGCCAACTCGAGGTAATTTCGCAAATTCGACCGCCGACTCTGCATGAGGAAAGCGTCGAGTACGTTGACCTGGTGCGCGACAAACTCCGGAGATTCCAGCAGGCGCTCGATCAGCGCGCGCCGCTTGTCCGGCGCATTCGATTCGCCGTATTCGCGTGCCTCCCGTGCCGTTGGAATCCGCCCGGCCAGATCCAACATGATGCGACGCAGCAGATTCAGATCCGTTGCCAGGGGCGCCGGCGGAAATCCGGCAAGTGCCAGGCGTTCGCCAATCTGCTGGTCGATCGCCGCCGCAATGGTGAGCTCGGGATCGGGGAGGGCGCCAGCCGCAGTTGGCTGCTCTTCCGCCAGAATCGCTCGCGAGACTGCCAGTGCGCATAGCAGAAAACCGATGACGACGCGGGAGACCATTGGCAACCGTCGCGGAGTTTTTCGCGAGCCTCGGTGGTCGACGGAAGGATAGTAATCGGCGGGTCCAGGCGGTGGTACGCGGCAAGGCAAAGCTGCGCCTGCCGCGGATCACGCTCCTGTTTGCACTCCGAGCATAGCCGATCCGCGGCAACGATTCCAATCGCGACCTGGCTCGAAACAAGTTGCGAGCTACCGGCCGACCCGGGCCACCAGATCGACGGTTCGGCAACTGTAACCCCACTCGTTGTCGTACCAACCCAGGACCTTGACGAGCTTCCCTTTGCCGCCCGGCATGACCATGGTGCTCTTGGCATCCAGGATACAGCTATGGGGGTTATCGATCACGTCCGAAGAGACGATTGGGTCTTCGGTGTACTCCAGAATTCCCTTCAGGGCCCCCGCAGCCGCATCGCGGAAGAACCCATTAACCTGTTCGACGGTAGTCTCGTTCGCCACTTCCACCGTCAGGTCGGTGATGCTGCCGTCCGCCACCGGGACGCGCAACGCAAATCCATCCAGGCGGCCCTTCAAGTCGGGCAGGACTTCGCCGATCGCTTTCGCCGCACCCGTTGATGACGGAATGATGTTCTGGGCCGCCGCGCGCGCTCGGCGAGGATCCTCGTGCACCTGATCGGCGATCCGCTGGTCATTGGTATAGGCGTGGACCGTTGTCATCATGCCTTGGACAATCTTCAGTTTCTGATGCAGGACCATCGCCATCGGGGCGAGGCAATTTGTCGTGCAACTGGCATTGGAAATGCAACGATCGTCGCCGGTAACCTGGTTGTCGTTGACACCCATAACGACCGTGCGATCCGGTCCTTTCGCGGGAGCCGAGATAATCACTTTCTTGGCGCCGGCGGTCAGATGGTCGGCAAATCCTCCCTTGGCCCCCTTCTTCCCGCCCTCACGCTCGGTGAAGAAACCGGTCGATTCGATGGCCACGTCGACACCCAGCTTTGCCCAAGGCAGATTGGCCGGTTCTCGTTCCGCCACCACCTTGATCTCGCGTCCGTTCACGATTAACGCGCCTTCGCCTGCCTGAACGGTTCCATCAAACCGACCATGGACCGTGTCGTACTTGAGCAGGTTCGCCAGATGTTTGGTGTCCGTGAGGTCGTTGATGGCAACGACGTCGAATTCCTCGGCCCGCGACATCATCACTCGAAAAACCAGCCGACCAATACGACCAAAACCGTTGATCCCAACCCTGATTCCCACGGCATTCCTCCTTACTGTCTAGCAGTCCAAAACCGATCGTCAAATTATAACGGTTCTCGGATTGGGTCGGGAGTAGAGGTAGTGCCGCAGCAACGGCGCAACATCGATGGCGTGTCGTCGATCTGTCGCTGTCGGCGGCCCCGCGGGCGTTGGCGCAGCAACGGATCAGGGCAGCTCCTTGATGAAAATATTGCGGAAGTAGAGCGTGTTGCCGTGATTCTGCAATTCGATCGGGCCGGTCGCGTAGACCGGCTTGTCACGTTCCCAATAGTTCTCCAGCACCACATCGTTAACGACGACTTTGCCGTTGAGTTTCACGGTCACTTTTTCGCCCACCATCCGAATATGGAAAGTATTCCACTCGCCGACCGGCTTGTCGGCCTTCTGGTCGGGAAAACGAGGGTGTTTGGAGTTGTTCCAGAGGCTGCCGGATCCTTTTTCATTTCCATTGGCGCGCTGCGCCGGGTCGTCCGGATCCCAGATCTGGATCTGCGGCGTTCCACGTACATAGATTCCGCTATCGCCCCCCTTTTCAATCTTCCAATCGACGAACAGCTCGAAATTGGCGTAGTCTTTGGCCGAACAGAGATTGTCGCCTTTTCCGTCGAAAACCAGCACGCCTTCGCGAACGCCCCAATGGGCTCGCATCTTCTCGTCCGCCACCTGCTGGGCCTTGGCGAGTTCCGCCGCGGACAATTTCATCCGCGTCTTGACGTCGATCATTCCTTTCCAGCCCGTCAGATCTTTGCCGTTAAATAGCGCCAAAAACCCGTCGGGGGGCACATTCAAGCCGTCGGCCGCACGAACCGTGTCGCCGCAGCGGCATATACCACCGCAAAAAACGATCGTGACGGCAGCCATCCGCAATGCTGAATGCATGGTCGATTCTCCGCGAGCTTCGCTAAGGGCAACCAACAGACACATCAGGAAATCCGAGCGGTTTCGTACCAGCCGGGCAGGCCTGTCCGCCAGATAACTTCCGGCGACATCCTAATCGGTGGAGCAAGCCGTTGGCAACCATCCCGGCAGCGGCCAACCCTCCGTGGGTGACTCGCACCGGCGGAAAACTTCGTTTTGTATCCCGCCATTTGCAACCTGCCGGGCGAAATGCGAGAATTTCTGCCGTTCTAGTTCGATGGGTCGAACTCGTGCCGCGACTGAGAGAGTTCACGATGGCAAAATATCGAGTCGCCGTCATTGGTCACACGGGACGTGGAAACTACGGACATGGAATTGATACGGTATGGGAACGGTTTGGCGATCGTTGTGAGATCGTCGGCGTCGCGGACGCTGACGAAACCGGTCGAACACAAGCGGCCGCGCGGCTCCGCGCGCCGCGCGCCTTTGCCGACTACCGGGAAATGCTCGATCTGACGAAACCGCAGATCGTCGGCATCGGACCGCGATGGATCGATGAACATCTGGCGATGGCGGTCGCCGCGGCGGAACGCGGTATCCACATCTTCATGGAAAAACCATTTTGCCGTACGCCGGAAGACGCGGATACCATCATCGCCGCGCTCGAAAAACGGCGCGTGAAACTGGCGCTTGCCCACCAGACGCGCTACAGTCCGAAACTGCAGGTCATTCGCGAACTGATCCAGGACGGTCAACTGGGTGAAATCCTGGAAATTCGCGGCCGGGGAAAAGAGGACGCCCGGGGCGGCGCCGAAGACCTGTGGGTGCTCGGCAGCCATATCATGAACTTGATCCATTTTTTCGGCGGGTTACCGCTATGGTGTTCAGCGCAAGTCCTGCAAGCGGGTCAGCCGGCCCGCCGGGAACATGTCCGACCCGGCAATGAAGGCATCGGCGATCTGTGCGGTGATCAGGTGAACGCGATGTACGGGCTGGAGGACGGCGTGACTGCCTATTTCAGCAGCCGCAAGAACGCAACCGGCGGCCGGTTCGGAATCCAGATTTTCGGCTCGAAAGGCATCGTCGAGATCGCCACCGGATACCTGCCGGGCGCCTTTTTTCTGCCCGACCCCTCCTGGTCGCCAGGTCGCTCGAAGGCCGCATGGCAGTCGATCTCGTCCGCCGGAGTCGCCAAACCCGAACCGTTTCAAGATGAAGCACTTGCGGGCAACATTGCGATTGTGGACGACCTGCTGGCCGCGATCGAAATGGATCGCGATCCCGAATGCAGCGCCTACGAAGGGCGGGTGACCGTCGAGATGATCTGTGCGGTGTTCGACTCGCACCGCCAAGGCAAGCGAGTCGACTTTCCGCTGGCCTATCGCCGCAACCCCGTGGAGGCATTTTAAACCGGTCGGAATTCCGCCGCGCATCGGCAAGAGCAACGTGTCGGCGAGGGCAAGATGCCGTTTTAGGCCATTAAGTTATTAATTTGCTGTCATGAACTTTGCATTTTGCCAGTTGGGCAATTAGCATGGCAGTTTGGATGAAACTGCTCTCGTCGCCTTCAGGCCTCGATTGCGTGGCCATAGGCTTTGAAAACGCCGTTTTTTTTCTATCTCCTAGGTGAAAACCATGGTCATGTGGCACTCTGTGCGCTTCGCACTTCTTGGATTGTTATTGCTACCAGCCGTGGCATTCGCACAAGCGGGCGTGGGTGGCGGCGGAGGCGGTGCCCAAGGTGGCGGTAATCAGGGACAGAACCAGGGTGGCCGGCTGATCGCCGGCGTTGAGGTCGATCCCAGCGGCGTATTCAAAATGATATTGCTGCGGGATCCGAACGGCCGATTGACGCGCGAGCGGATCGCCGCCACCCGTCAGGTACTGGACGGCGAGATCTCGCGCGAAGTGGAACGGCGTTACATTTCGCTGAATCGATTGGAAGCGGCGATCGCTGATTGCCTCGAAGCAGGCAAGCCGATTCCGGACGAAATGCAGTATCTGGGTGGCCTGACCGGCATTCGCAACGTGTTCTTCTTTCCGGAGACCAACGATATCGTGATCGCCGGCCCGGCCGAAGGTTTCATGCGCGATCTTTCCGGGCGCGTTGTCGGAATCGAAACCGGCCGCAGTGTGCTCGAGTTGCAGGACCTCGTCGTTGCCCTTCGCGCTTTTTCTCCGGTCGGCAGCCGCACGAATTTGATCAGCGTTTCTATCGACGCGACCCAGGAGGGGTTGTCGAACATGCAGAAGTACTATGCTCAGGTTGCGCCGAGAGCGAAACCAGCGGATGCAAAAAAGATCGCTGCCGGCATGAAGAAGGCGTTGGGCATGCAGGACGTCACCATTCGCGGAATTTCGCCCAAGACCCACTTCGCCCAGGTGCTGGTGGAAGCCGATTATCGTATGAAACTGATCGGGATCGGATTGGAGATGCCGGCGGCGAAAATCGAGAGCTACGTTGCGCGGGCCAACCCGCAGCAAATTGCCCGCAATGCAATGGAACGCTGGTTCTTCGTCCCCAATTACGAGTGTATCGTGGCGAGTGAAGACGGGCTTGCGATGGAGATGGTCGGCGACGGCGTGAAGCTGATCGGCGAAAACGAACGGGTGGCGGCTAACGGCCAGCGGGCTAACTCGGGTGAGGTTAATCCGGCCAGCCAGGCGTTCGTGGCGGAATTCACGGAGCGTTACCCGCAACTGGCTGTGCGAACTCCGGTTTATGGCCAACTCAAGAACCTGATCGACATGTCGATTGCGGCTGCCTATATCCAGCAACAGGACTTCCATGCCAAAGCCGGTTGGCAGATGCCCGTGTTTGGCAGCGAAGAGAAATTCCCCGTCGAGGTGCTTGAAGCACCGCGGCAAGTCGAATCGGCGGTAAATGTGTTGTGGAAGGGCAATTTGCTGATGACGCCGATCGGCGGTGGCGTCCAGATTCGCGCGCAGGAAGCACTGCTGCCCAGTCGCGTGCGTGTGGACGACCAGCGGAATCAGATTTCGCGTGAATCGGCGCAGCAGCGCTTGTCCACGACCCGTTGGTGGTGGGATTGATCGCCGCCATCGCGGTTTTCGGAGTGGCGGGCGCGGGCTACGTGTCCTTGTCGGAGAGTCCCAGGCGAGTCATCCAGCGGCCGCGGCCGGCCTTGTTGCCGCCTTTTTTGTCGTCACCGTCGGGCAGCTTGGCTCGTTCCGACTCGAATTGCTGAATGCGCTCGTCCAGCAAGGCGCGCTCTCGAGCGATCTTCGCCCGTTCCATCGACAGATCGACTTCGGCCTGGCGCAACTTTTCACGCCAGTCGGATTCCAGTTTCTTCAGCGTTTCCCGTTCCTGCCGAATCAGTTCATCCTGATCGAGTAGTCCGGCGATCGCCGACGCGCCCACGGCGACTTCGCCGATCTTGGACGACTGTTCTTGCAGCAACTGTCGCAAGCCGGCGATCTCGGCGTCCTTTTCGGCGAGGATCTTGTCTGTTGAGCGGATCACCTCTTCAATCTCCAGTCGCGCCTCTTTGCGACCCGCATCGACGACCGTGCTTTCCGCTTCCAGCTGCGCCAGCAGCCGTTGCTTCTGCGAGGCCCAGTCGTTTCCGGTCGGCAGCGACAGGCTCGGCGCGGCACTGCCGATGGTTGACGATTTGGCTGCCAGTTTCCGTTCCAGTTCGGCATTCCGAGTCTTCAGTTCGCGTAAGTCGCTCAGAACCAGGTCGTAGCGCTTCTGTAATTGCTGCAGCGCCTCCGCGGAATCCCCGTGCGATTCCGCCGAGTCGTTTTGCGACTTGGCGAGCAGCGATTCCAGCCGCGCCTGCTCGGCGCGAAGTGCCTCCAGCTCGACCACCAGCTTTTCGTCCTGCTGAACAACCGGTGGCCGCCGCAATGCGTCGCCGAGTTGCGCGCGTAGTTCATCCAGCGCCGCAGTCTGGGCCTCGTGTTGCCGCGTCGATTCGGCCAGCGCAACGCGCAGCCGTTGCAACTCTTCCTCTACCTCCGGCGACGGCCGGTACAGAGCGACCGCTTCGGCCATCAATCGATCAAACTGAACCTGCTGCTGCTCCATCTGCCGCTGCAGGCCGGCAATCACTTCCTCGCGCATCGCCAGTTCGGCCAGCATCTGCGATTCCGACGCCTTCAAATCCTCGCCGACCTGCGTCATAAGATCGGTAATCGTGACTTCCATACGCCGAATTCGTTCCCGTTCCGCGGTAAGCAGTTCCAGCGAATGAGATCGCTTCTGCTGGATCGACTGCGCGAACGATATTCCCCAGCCGTCAGGATGGACGGCGGAATCGGAATTGTCAGGGGTCTGCGAATCCTGGAGCAGCATGAACTCGGCGGCTGTTGATTTTGGTTGATCGTTGGCGGCGATCGGTCGCGGAATAACGCTCATCTATCTATACGTCGGCATCCCGTCGTGGTCAAAGGCGAGGTTAGAGCTGTGCACGTCGTCCGATTGTTGACGGTCGCGCAGGACAATCGAATTATGGCAATTGCGCTATTGGTGAGTCTCGCGTCGCGCGAGCCGTGCGCGGCGCACCTGCGCCGTTTGACACCTGTGGGAATACAACGTAGGTTTCCCTTGGCTTTTCATCCATCGTGGTTTTCTCACGATCGCCCGCTGCCGACCGGTTGACCGGTTTCGCCGGGCGCTGGCAAACCCTGATTCACCGGCAGTTGCCCCAACGGAACCGGCCATGGAACTCGCTGAACCCAACCCACCCTTTTTGCCATTGCGATCTGTCCCCGGGGCCTGCCTGTCCGGGCCACTCCACGATCCGGGTGCAGGTCGATCGACGAGCGGCGACGAGGAACTGCGAAGCTGCGTCCAGCAACTGCTGCTGACACATTTGCCCGGCCGACCCGAACTGGATCGACGCAGAGAAAAACGCCGGCCCTATCCTCTACCGTTCCTGATCACGCCCGTCGATTCCGTTCAACATCCGATCCGCGATGGCCAGCTGGTCGTCATCGGCCGCAACGTCTCCGAACTGGGAGTTGACTTCTACCATCGCGAACCGCTGCCTTATCGTCAGGTGATCGCCAGTTTCGACGGCCTGCGTGGCACAACACTGCACCTGCTCGTCGATCTGACCTGGTGCCGCTTCGGGAGGCACAGGATTTACGACAGTGGTGGCCGGTTTGTCCGAGTGGTCGCCGCGCCGGTGCGTTAAGACTTCCGGCAAATCGGTCCCAGGCAATCCTGGAAGCCTTGGTAAATCGGGCAAACTCCAGACAGCGGCTCGCCCAATTCCTCTTGGGCTTTTCTTGAAACTTCGCTATTCTTCCCAACCATCGAAGTCAGCCATCTTTCGTAGCGCGATTCCAGGGAGGGACACCGTGCTCCGTCCTCAGACATTCGTCGGCGCGGCCTTGGCCGTGATCTGCGGTTTTTTCTTCCTGCAATATTACCGGATCTCCGGGCTGGACCAGCTGAAAATCAAATCCCGCGCTTTGCCGCCGGAGTTGCGGTCGCAGTTGCGTGGCGTCGAGTCCCACGCGGCGCGATCGGCGGTCGAGCATCCGGGCGACCTGATCCGAATTGCGACCTTTAACATTCAGGTTTTCGGCGAGGAAAAATCGCGGCATAACGAAGTCATGGAGATCTTGGCCCGCATCATCCGCAATTTCGACATCGTCGCCATTCAGGAAATTCGCACCCAGAACGAAAATTTCCTGCCCGAATTCGTCAAACGGATCAACGCCCAGGGAGCCCATTATGACTTCGCCATCGGACCGCGCCTGGGTGATACCAGCAGCAAAGAACAGTACGCCTTCGTCTTTGATCGCGAGAGCGTCGAGATCAACCGTTCGCAGATTTACACGATGGAGGATCCCGAGAACTGGATGCATCGCGAACCGCTCGTGGCGCAATTTCGAGTACGCGGGCCACATATCGACGACGCATTCACGTTCACGCTGGTCAACGTCCACACTGATCCGAGCCCTCAATCCCTCACGCGGGAAATCAATGTGCTCGACAATGTCTATCGCGCAGTCCGCAACGATGGGCTCGACGAGGACGACGTGATTCTGCTGGGCGATTTCAATGTTGACGACCGGCATTTCGGTGAACTTGCCGAGATCCCCGGAATGGTCTGCGTGATCAGCGGCGTACCGACAAATACGGCTCGGACCGCGCAGTATGACAACATTGTCTTCAACGACGTTCCCACCACGGAATACTCTGGTCGGCATGGAGTATTCGACTTCCGCGAGGAGTTCCAACTGACCAAAGAGCAGGCTGCACGGGTATCGGACCACCTGCCGGTCTGGGCGGAATTCTCGATTTTCGAACAGAACGCGCAAAGTCGGCTGGCCGACGACCGCGGTGCGCCGGCGCGCCGCACTCGACGCGCGCGTTGACGGAGTCCGGCATCGGCGCCGGCCGCGCTCCGTCACCAACTGCAGTTTCGCGATCGTGCATCGTTCAGGCAGATCACCGGCCAGGCAAATTCCCGGCGCAGTCGATCGGCTTCCGATGGTTGATTAACGAAGACGCAGAGCTCGTGAGCTGCGAAAGGACGCAGGTCGAGATCTCCAGCGAGTCGCCATTCCCGCTCCAGCGTCCAATCCAACGGCGTGCTTCGACCTGCAACCGCCGCTTGGAAAAAGGGCTGATCGGCCAACGGCAGTCGTTCCAGCATCGGCGTTGCGCCGTAGATCACCGGGCGCGCTCCAAGCTCCTGGAGCTTTCGCCGGCTTACGCACAGCCCGTAGGGTTCAAAATCAAAGCGGTGCAGATGTTGGCGGTAAATGCGCAAGCCGGAATAGGATTGCAAAGGAGTGGCGGAAAAGCAGACCGCCGCTCGGCCTTGGCGCAACAGGCGGCCCGATCCACGAACCGTTTTTTCTCTGAGAATGCGGCGCAGCGTATCGAACGCCGACCGGGGGCCGGCCACGGTGCCTTGGAGCAGACCGGTCTCGTAATCGTCCTCGGATTCGCCGTTCCAGGCAGCAAAGGGCGCGCGTGTCCAGTGGATCAAGTGCGGTCCGTCAGGCGCACAGGATTCGGCGATCGAAAACTGCGACGGCAGTAAATCGCCGCCCGGCAACTGGCTAGCGTCGTCCGTCGTCGTCGTGCATTGTTGCAATGGCTCGCTGCAGACATTAACCGCTGACCGTGGAAACCGTGAATCAACCTGCTGACGCCGGATCAGCTCCTGCCAGGTCCCGCCAGGCCTCTGAAAAATCAATTCCAATCGATGACTCGCCAGCGCCAGTGCTCGATCCTGCGGAGCGATCGCTCCGAGTTCCTGGTGCCGCGGCGGTCGGAGCGACAGTTCGGGAGAGAGAAAGAGTTCCACGATCGGAAACGGTTCCGTGGGGTGGAGAGCAGCGACACGGCGTCGCCAGGCTGCGACCGATTCGTGTTTTCGAGCTGCATGCAGCAGGATCGACGGCAACCGGTACATTTGAGCGGCACGCCGAATCCATCGCGCCGTGCTTGTACCCTCAACCGCGAACAGCACTTCTCCTGGCTGCAAGCGGCACAACGCACACCGGAACCGTTGGAACCAGTCGGGCCAGGCATGCCATGGCCGGGGAATACGCGAACTGGCGATACCCACGCGGAATGCCCGTGGATCGAGTTCCGGGCCATACACCAGCCGTTCGCCGAGCCAATCTTCAACCAACCGCTCATCCAGACCGGGTAGCGCTGACGCGAGTCCAGTGAACCGTCGGTGCGTTGAATTCCGATCCGTCGGGAGCATGGCGAAATGGTTCCCCATTGGACATTGTCCACCCCGGCACGTTAGAATTACTATCCACAAGCCTCAACTCGCCACCGACTCGAACAATCGCCGGTCGTCGCCGTACCGAGGGGCTCCCGCCAGGCGTGGATTGCAACGGCCAATTGTTCGCAGCCAGGTTCGCCATGTCCAAACCGTTCGAGTCCGTTTTTGTCCGATCGCATCTCCCGCCCTGCAAATCGGAATGAGTTCCCACCCCAGGTTCTTCACCAGTTTTTGTCAATTTCGCCCACCGGGTTGCCTTATGCCACTTGCGCTGCCACGGCATTACCTTCGGCCACAGAATTTCGTCATCCACCGGACAGTTGGAATGGCGCTGGGAATGGCGCTGCTGCTGGTATGCTCCGTTTCGGTCGTAGCGGACGAGCCGGATGCCGGCCGCAATGCAACGTTTGCCGAACAGTTCCGTCCGCTGCTGGCGAAATACTGTTACGGTTGCCATGGTGAGGGCAACGCCGAGGCCGACTTGAATCTGCAACGATTCGGCGACCGCGATTCGATTATCGAGGCCCGCAGCCAGTGGCTCAAGGTGCTAGCTCGCGTACGGGCTCAAGCCATGCCGCCCTTGGATAACAAGGATGTTCCCCGACCATCCCCTTCGGAATACGATACGCTGACCAACTGGTTGGACGACGCGTTGAATCGGATCGATTGCACGGGCGAAGTCGATCCCGGACGCGTGACGCTGCGGCGGTTGAACCGCAACGAATACCGAAACACGATCCGCGACCTGGTGGGAATCGACTATCAACCGGTCGACGACTTTCCCGCGGACGACGTCGGATATGGTTTCGACAACATTGGCGACGTGCTGTCGATGTCGCCGATTTTGATGGAAAAGTACCTGGCTGCGGCGGAGTCGATCCTGGATCGAGCTCTGGTCGTACCGAGCTTACGACTGCGCAAGCGCGCGCCGGGCGATCAGCTGCAGGGCGATGACGGTTCGAGCGGTTCGGGAAACGGCCCGCGGACGTTGGCGTCCAACGGCACGCTCTGGTTGCCGGTCGAGTTGCCGGAGGATGGCCGATATGAAGTACGGATTCTCGCAGCGGGCGATCAGGCCGGACCCGAAAAAGTAAAAATGGCGATTCGCGTCGACGACCAGGAATTGCGTGTCGCGGAAGTCCGTACGCAACGCAACCGGCCGACGATGCACGCGGCGATTGCCGAGGTGGCGGCGGGAAAGCACCGCATCGGCGCCGCGTTCCTCAATGACTATTACAAGCCGGACGCCGAGAACGCCAAGGAGCGTGATCGCAACCTGATCGTATTTCATCTCGAGATCCGCGGTCCGCTGGAGTCAACCAAAGCGGAGTTGCCCGAAACCCACCGTCGCGTATTTATCGACATGCCGGGCGAGGAATCGAACGCAGCGGAGGCGGCAGAGAAGATTCTGAAGCGATTCGCAAATCGAGCGTTTCGTCGACCGGCGACGCCGCAGGAATTGAAGCGACTCGTCGATCTCACTCGGGTCGCACAGGACGAGGGCGCGACGTTCGAAGGTAGTATCCACCTGGCATTGCAGGCCGTGCTGGCGTCACCGCACTTCCTGTTTCGTGTTGAGGACGATCCGCCGGCCGGCAAGAAATCGCGGCAACTCAACGACTTCGAAATTGCCACGCGACTTTCCTACTTCCTCTGGAGTTCGCTGCCGGACGAGGAGCTGTTTCAGCTGGCTTGGGAGGAGAAGCTGACCAAGGAGGGCGAATTGGCACGGCAGGTCGAACGGATGATCCGTGATCCCAAGTCGCGCGCGCTGGTCGACAATTTTGCCTCGCAGTGGCTGAACTTGCGATTACTCGACAACATCAACCCGGATCCGGGTCGTTTTCCCGAGTTCGGTCCGGAACTCCGCCAGGCAATGAAACAGGAGACACAGCGATTCTTCGCGGAAATGCTGACGGAGAATCGCCCGATCCGGGAATTCCTCACTGCCGATTTTACCTACCTCAACGAGCCACTCGCGCAACTCTACGGGATCCCCGGCGTCGCGGGAACGGAACTTCGCCGGGTATCGCTGCAGGGGACCAGCCGCCGAGGATTGCTGACCCAGGCCTCGATCCTGACCCTGACTTCGAACCCCACTCGCACATCGCCGGTCAAGCGAGGCAAATGGGTGATGGAAAACCTGCTCGGCGAAGCACCACCGGCACCTCCGCCCAATGTTCCCGAATTGATGGATGGCGAGCAGGCTCAGCAAAAGGGCAGTCTGCGGGAGCGCATGCAGCAGCACCGCGAAAATCCCAACTGTGCTGTCTGCCACGAGCGGATGGATGCCCTGGGGTTTGCCTTCGAGAATTTCGATCCGATCGGCAAATGGCGCGATCGTGATGGGAACTTCCCGATCGACAGCTCCGTGATCCTCCCGGGCGGGGAAAGCCTGGCAGGATGGAACGCCATGGTAAACTGGCTGGCCGAGCGTCAACGCGAGTCATTTGTCAGGTGTTTCACGGAGAAAATGCTGACCTTTGCCCTCGGCCGAGGTTTGGAGTATTACGATCAGTGCGCGGTCGATAAGATAATGAAGGAGTTGGCGGATCACGATGACCGGCTGGTACGACTGGTCCAGCTGATTGTGGCCAGTGAACCGTTCCAGAAGCGTGGCGCCGCCCCCGCAGCCCGCAAACAAGCTTCCTGATAACGCCGGAAAGACGCTCACGAGTCCGAAAAAAACGTGCCAAGTTGACGATTTGGGGTTTGCGATCGTTGCCTCGACCCGCCGCAGACCAGACAATAGGGTTCCAGATCCCACGGAGTATTGCAGATGAATGATCGATTTCGAATCTCGCGGCGGACCGTCCTGCGCGGCTTGGGCACCGCGGTTGCATTGCCGGTACTGGACGCGATGCTGCCGACCCATTCCTTCGCGACCCCCAACGCCCAGCCAGCGTCGGGGACCACGCCGCCGTTGCGAATGGCATTCCTCTGCGTTCCCAACGGGAAACATATGCCCGATTGGACGCCCAAGGGCGAAGGAACCGATTTTCAGTTGGGGCCGATCCTCGAGCCTGTTGCACGATTCCGATCGAAGATGCTGATTCTGAGTGGCTTGACCCTGAACGGCGGACGAGCGTTGGGAGATGGGCCGGGGGACCACGCCCGCAGTTGTGCTTCGTTCCTGACCAGCGCGCACCCGAAGAAAACCCACGGTGCCGATATCTCCAACGGGATATCCATCGATCAGGCGCTGGCCCAGTCGATCGGCGACCGCACCCGTTTCGCGTCTCTGGAACTCGGCACCGAACCGAGTGCTCAATCGGGGAACTGCGATTCGGGATATAGCTGTGCTTACTCGTCCAATATCTCCTGGCGCACGCCGACGACTCCCGTCGCCAAGGAAATCAACCCCTCGTCCGTGTTCGATCGTTTGTTTGGCACGGGGACTCCCTCGGAGCAGGACGAGGCCAAAGTTCGTCGAACGCGGCTCAAGAAGAGTGTGTTGGACTTTGTCCGCGACGATGCCAACGAGCTACATCGGCGGCTGGGGATTCATGACCAGCGCAAACTGGACGAGTATCTGCACGCGGTGCGAGACATCGAACGGCGTCTGATCGGTGTCACGCGCGCCGACGGTCAGCCGGCGAATCCGGGCGAATACCCGCGCCCGGCTGGAATGCAAGCTGTCTTCAACGACCATGTGAGGATCATGTTCGATCTGATGGCGCTGGCGTTTCAGACCGATTCGACGCGCGTTATTTCGTTCATGTATCTCAATGAGGGAAACAATCGCAGCTACAAAGAAATCGACGTCCCGGAAGGTCACCATGACCTTTCGCACCACGGCAACGATGCGGCGAAACAGGCCAAGATCGCGAAAATCAATCATTTTCACGTAAGTCTCTTGGCCCACCTGCTCGACCGGCTGGAGAGTATTTCCGACGCCCACGGTTGCCTGCTCGACCAGTCGATGATTGTCTATGGTAGCGGACTGGGTGACGGCAATCGGCACAATCACGACGATCTGCCGATCGCTGTATTCGGCAAAGCGGGTGGGCGTATTGCGACGGGGCGACACGAACTGTATCCCAAAGAAACACCGCTGGCCAACCTCTATCTCTCGATGCTCGATCTGGCCGATTCGCCGACGCGCGAATTCGGCGACGCGACGGGCCAGTTGGAACGATTGCACGGGTAATTACGGCTCCGGATTCGCTCGATTCCGCCAACCGACCTCGCGACCGCCCTTTTCTGGACGGGGCTGCGCCATCATGGTGTAATGGGTTCGGAGACCGATTCCGGTTAACTCGCGTCGGGCGGCGAATCGTCCTGCGCGGAAGCGGCAGGTCGGCCTCTGGTTAGGGAGCGTGTGGGATGAAGCTGGTCCGGTCGTGCCTGACGGCGCGACTTCTTACGGCACTCGTGTCGGTCTCCCTGCCGTTGACCGCCCGTGCGGCCGGTCCGAGCGATCATTGGGCGTTTCAACCGCCACAGCGGTCGTCCTCGCCCGCCTTGCGCGAATCGGCCTGGCCACGACATTCGCTCGACCGGCTTGTCCAGGCGCAACGCGAACAACGGCAGATTCCTCCGGCACCCGCTGCCAAACCATCTTCAGCCTTGCGCCGGCTGAGCTACGCGATTCGCGGATTGCCGCCGGACACGGACGACGTGGCTGAACTATTGAGCAGCGAACAATCGGAGGCCCTGGAACGGATCGCGGATCGTTACTTCGCATCGCCGCGCTACGGCGAGCGGATGGCCGCCCATTGGCTCGACGTGGCACGATACGCCGACACCCACGGTTACCACGCTGACACGCACCGCGATATGTGGCGTTGGCGCGATTGGGTCATCGACGCCTGGAACCGTGATCTGTCGTACCAGACTTTCACGGTCGAGCAGCTGGCGGGCGACCTGCTCCCCCAGCCGACGCTCGACCAGCAGATTGCGACCGGCTTCAACCGCAACCATATGGTGAATTTCGAAAACGGCGCGATCGACGAAGAATATCGACTCGAATATGTCGCCGATCGTACGACCACCACGGCAACCGTGTGGCTGGGTCTGACGCTCCAATGCGCTCGCTGTCACGATCACAAACATGATCCGATCCGACAGCGGGAGTTTTTCAGCTTCTTCGCCTACTTCAACAACATCGACGAACGAGGACTGGACGGACAGCGCGGCAACGCCGTGCCGCTGATCAAAGCGCCGACCGCCCTGCAACAGGCGAAGATGGCCGAGCTGGACCGCGCAATTCCTCAATTGGAGCGGTCGATCGCGGCTCGACTCAACGCGGACGACCCGCGACAAAGCGAATGGGAACAGCAACTCATCAGCTCCCGTGAACTGCGGACGCCGCTGCCTCAGGATGCAACCCTGCATCTGACGATGGATGAGCTGCATGGCAATCGATTGATCGACCGCCAACGCCCTGAGCGGACCGCGCAGGTCAACATGGACGTCGAACTCGCACCGGGAACCGATGGCCAGGCGCTGCTGCTGACCGGCGATGTCGGCATTCAGGTCGACGACTTCCCATCCTGGCGTTCACTCGATCCGCTCACCATCGTCATCAGGTTCTTTCCGACGTCGCTCGACGATTGCCAACTGTTGACGCGAATCGACGCGCAGCGGAACGAGCAAGGCGTCAGTCTGTTTCTGCGTGATCGCCAACTCGGGCTGCGCTGGGTCCAGGACGGCAATGTTGTGACTTCGATGGAGGTCGCCGCGCAGGGGGTATTGGAGACGAACCGCTGGTATAGCCTTGTCGTGACCATGGATGGAACGGGAACTGCCGCCGGAGTGGACTGGTACGTCAATGGAGAACGTCGAGCGAATGAAGTCCGGCGTGCCGATTTCGTCGGGCCGCTGGTGGTCAAGGAACCGTTGTGGATCGGAGGCGCACCGAATCGAGATGGCATACGAGGCTTGCTGGACGACGTGCGAATCTTCAGCCGGCAACTGTCAGCGGATGAATGCGCATTGTTCGCGGGCCAGGATCCGTTACGCACGGTTCTGACAACGGACCGCGACCGACGCACGGAAGCGCAGCGGCAATTGGTACGCCGCCGTTATCTGGAATGGAGCGACCCGCAATTCCTGAGCCTGGACCGTGCCTGGCGCGAGGCGGTGCGGGACCGTCGGCAGCTTGAGCAGGAAGCGCCGACCACGATGGTCATGCGGGAATTGCCCGCGCCGCGCGAGACACGTGTGCTGCGGAACGGGTTATTCGACCAACCTGGGGAAACGGTGCAGCCGGGTCTGCCCGAAGTGTTGAATCGTCGCGGAGCGCGCCCCGCGAACCGTCTCGAGCTGGCTCGTTGGCTTGGTTCGGCCGACAATCCCCTGGCCGCCCGCGTCATGGTGAATCGGTTATGGCAACTGCATTTTGGCCGTGGTCTCGTCACGACCCCCGACGACTTCGGGACGCGCGGGGCACCGCCGTCCCACCCGGAATTGCTGGACTGGCTGGCGATTGAACTCCTCGATCAATCTCGTGCCTCCAGCGGATCGCTGAAGCGCCTGCAGCGGCAGATGCTGTTGTCCGCATCCTTCCTGCAGGCAAGTGATTTCGCGCCAAGTCTTGAGTACGATCCTGATAATCGCTGGCTCTCGCGCGGACCGCGACTGCGGTTGTCCGCGGAAATGATCCGCGACCAGGCGCTGGCGGCCAGCGGACTGCTGGTAAATACCATCGGCGGCCCGAGCGTTCTCCCCTACCAGCCTCCCGGGTTGTGGGAAGAAGTGGCATACGACACTCAGAGTTTCACCGCCCAGACGTACCATCAAAGTCACGGCGCCGATCTGGCCCGCCGGTCGGTCTACACGTTCTGGAAGCGAGCGGTGCCGCCCGTTTCGCTTGCGATCTGGGACGCTCCCGATCGCGAGGTCTGCACGGTCATGCGAACACCGACCCATACTCCGTTGCAAGCCCTCGCGCTGATGAATGACCCCACGTATCTGGAGGCGGCACGGTATCTGGCCGAAACCCTGTTGGTGCAAACAACAACTCCCGCAAGTGCCGGACCGACTGCCTCATCGGCCGCTCGGCCCGCTCGATCGGCTGGCCCGTCGGCAGAGCGGGCTGTATGGGAAAGTAACCTGGCGGAGCAAATTATCGCGGAGGCATTCCTGCGGATTCTTGGGCGACCGCCAGGCAAGCCGGAGCTGGCGATCCTGCTCGACGCAGGGCAGCGGCACAGGCAGAATTTCCGCGATCGACCCGGCGCGGCGCGGGCTTTGTTGTCGGTCGGAGAGGCTCCGCGATGGCGGAACGATCGGGACGTGGACACCGCAGCGCTGGCCGCGGTCGTGGCATCGATCCTTGCACTGGACGAGGCGATCCATGTCGATTGATTCACCCCTCCCAGGCCTGCACCTGAATCGCTTCGCACAACGACGCCGATTTCTCTGCGAAACCAGCCGTGGTCTGGGGCTGGCTGCGCTCGGCGCGCTGCTTCCGTCCACGGCCCACGGCGCCGAGCTGCCGCACTTTCAACCGCGGGCCCGGCGCGTCATCCTGCTCTGTCAATCCGGCGCGCCCTCTCAGATCGACCTGCTCGACGCGAAACCAGCTCTCCGTGACAGGCATGGCGAAGAGTTGCCCGACAGCATCCGCCAGGGACAGCGCCTGACAACAATGACCAGCCAGCAAAGTTCCCATCCCATTACCGCTTCCCCGTTCGCGTTCCAGCGCTATGGGACCGCGGGCCTGGAGTTCAGCGAACTGCTACCGCATACCGCTCGCGTCGCCGACGATTTGTGTGTGGTCCGCTCCCTGTACACCGAAGCGATCAATCATGATCCGGCGATCACGTTCCTGCTGACAGGCAGCCAGCAGCCGGGCCGTCCCAGCCTCGGTTCCTGGCTTTCCTACGGGCTCGGCAGCGAAAGCGACGATCTGCCGACCTTCCTGGTGATGATCTCTGGTGGGGAAGCGGGCGATCAGCCGCTGAACGGACGACTCTGGGGGCCGGGATTCCTGCCGCCCCGTCACCAGGGCGTCAAATTGCGCAGCGGCGCCGATCCAATCCTGTTCCTGAACGATCTCCCTGGATTCGATCGAGCAACTCGCCGCCAATGGCTTGACGACGTAAAGCGGCTCAATCGGCTCCAGCAGGCCAATTTGCCGCCGGCCGAGGTCGAGAATCGAATCGACCAGTTCGAACTGGCTTTCCGCATGCAGCAGTCGGTCCCCGAACTTACCGATCTTTCCAGCGAGCCGCAGCATACTTACGAATTGTACGGAGATGACGCGCGGCAGCCGGGTACGTTCGCGGCCAACTGTCTGCTGGCTCGCCGCATGATCGAACGCAACGTCCGGTTTGTACAACTTTACCATCGCGGCTGGGATCACCATCAACAGATCAACAGCAAGTTGCCCCGGAAATGTCGCCAGGTCGACCAGGCGTCGGCCGGATTGATCACCGATCTCAAACAGCGTGGTCTGCTGAACGATACGCTGGTGATCTGGGCCGGCGAATTTGGCCGCACCGTCTTCTGCCAGGGATCGATCCAGCGCGATGATTACGGACGTGACCACCACCCGCGCTGCTTCTCGATCTGGTTGGCGGGCGGCGGGATTCGCGGCGGGGTCACCTTGGGGAAAACGGACGATTTTTCCTACAATGTTGTCGAGGACCCCGTGCATGTGCACGATTTGCAGGCCACGATCCTGCATTGTCTGGGGATCGATCACGAACGATTCGTGTTCCAAAGCCAGGGACGCGATTTTCGGCTCACCGATATCGCCGGAAATGTCGTAACCAAAATGCTCCGTTGAATACGGGGAACGGGGAACGGGGAACGGGGAACAGGGAACGGGGAACGGGGAAGAGGGACCGGGGAACGGGGAACAGGGAACGGGGAACGGGTCAAGCCATCTTCACTTCAGCCCTGTAAACGGTAAACGGTAAACGGTAAACGGTAAACGGTAAACGGTAAACGGTAAACGGTAAACGGTAAACG
>Ga0233425_10000431_pt1 | contig 110389 bp, 113 predicted proteins | sample Watercolumn_Towu_2_FD_181712 | JGI IMG/M metagenome (GOLD analysis project Ga0233425, IMG submission 181712) | Freshwater microbial communities from Lake Towuti, South Sulawesi, Indonesia - Watercolumn_Towuti2014_140_MG | ecosystem: Environmental > Aquatic > Freshwater > Lake | place... | reverse complement strand
CGCGTTGATCAGGTTGAAGAAGTAGAGCAGCCCGATCCAGGTGATGCCGGCCAGGAAATGCACCCAGCGCACCGCCAGTCCGAACCAATCTGTATCCGCCGCCGTGCCGGTCATCGCCGAGAAGGCGATTGCCAGCACCAGAGCCAATCCGAATCCGACTCCCATGGTCTGGAAGGGATTTTCAAGAAACTTCATTGCGCACCCCCCTCAGGTTGATTGCTGGCCCAGTCTCTACAGCAGCACGGGGCGGAATGTCAAGGCATTGCCCAGGAGACTACGTAGCCAGGAGGATCAGAGGACGAGCAGGCGCTCCACCGCGCCGCACAGCTCGGTGACGGCCTCGGCCGATCGGGCCAGCGCCGCCCGCTCGTCCTGCGCCAGATCGTACTCGACGATCGCCTCCGCGCCGCCCCGGCCCAGCTTGACCGGCACGCCGACCACCACGCCGTTCAACCCGTACTCGCCTTCGCAGCGCACGGCGCAGGGCAGGACGCGTTTCTGGTCTTTCAGAATCGCCTCGACCATCTCCACTGCCGCGGCCGACGGCGCATAGAAGGCGCTGCCGGTCTTGAGCAGGTTGACGATCTCCGCGCCGCCGTCGCGCGTGCGTTTGATCATCGCCTTCAGCCGATCCTTGGGCAGCCACTCGCTCAGCGGGCGGCCCGCCACCGTCGTATAGCGCATGACCGGCACCATCGAGTCCCCGTGTCCGCCCAGCACCATGGCCTGCACGTCGTGGACGGACACGTCGAGCTCCGCGGCGATGAAGGACCGGAACCGCGCCGAATCCAGCACCCCCGCCATGCCCAGCACCCGCTGGTTGGGAAGCTTGCTAACCCGCTGCGCCACATGGACCATGGCGTCGAGGGGATTGGTCACCATGATCAGGATCACCCCGGGCGACCGGCTCACGAGTTCGCGCACCACGGTCTGGACGATCTTCGCGTTGGTGGCCAGCAGATCGTCCCGGCTCATGCCCGGCTTGCGCGGCACACCGGACGTGATGACGGCCACCGACGACCCCTCGGTCTCCGCATAGCCGTTGCTTCCGACCACCTTCGCGTCGTAGCCGCAGACCGGCCCCGCCTGCGAGAGGTCCAGCGCCTTGCCTTGCGGGACCCCCTCGACGATATCCACCAGGACCACGTCGTAACAGTTCTTTTCAACCAAGCGCTGGGCCGTCGTGCCGCCGACGTTGCCCGCCCCCACCACCGTCACCTTGGGTCGTCCCATGCTCTTGCTCCTAACGATGAACGTTGAACGATGAATCATGAATGGGGAGATTCAGGCTTCGCATTCTGCGTTCAGCATTCATCAATGGTGTTCGTGTTCCGTCCAGCCCGCCACTTTGAAATTGATCGTGCACACGAAATTCTCGCCGTCGTAAAAGTTCACCTTGATCTTCTTCTTCCCGTAGGTCTTGGCCAGAAACTCCTCCGGGTGGTCGATCAGTTCCTGATACTGGCCCGCCTTATACTGCCCCAGCTCGTGAAACGTCACGATCATCCCCTCTTTCACTTCCTGCAGAATCTTCGCCCAGCAGCGGGGAAAGACCTCCCGGAACTTGGCGTCGATCTCCTCCTTGGTCGGCTCGCTGCGATCCTCGCCTGGCGTCACCGGCTTGGCGAATTTGGCCAGCCGCCTCACATAGGGGTACTGGTGGCCGGTGAACAATTTATACAACCACGGCGGCACAGTTTGTTTGGTCGTCATACGTCTCTCAAGATGAACCGTCCGTCAAGTCTATCAAGTCTGAAAGTCCGTCAAGTCCGAAGGTCGAACCAACTTTATGACTTGGCAACTTTCTAGACTTTCCAACGTTTCATGTCGTCAACCGCCGGTAGGTCCTCGGCAACTGCTCCGGCAGGGCCCCCGCATGGTCCATGATCAAATACCGGACCTCGCCGTACATCCGCTTGAGATAGTCGTCGGCCCCGCGATCCACGGTGATGCAGAATGGGTCGAGGCCTTTCATCCGCGCCTCGCGCAAGGCTGCCTTGGTGTCCTCCAAGGAGTACTCGTCCGTGTAGCCCTCGTCAAGGGGCTTGCCGTCGCTCAGCAGCACCAGCAGCCGGACCTTCGCCGGCTGGGCCAGCAGCTTGCGGGTCGCGTGGCGGATCGCCGCCCCGTCCCGGTTCTGCTGCAACGGCGCGACCGTGCCGATCCGGGAGGCCACGCACATGCCGGCCGGCTCGTCGAACTCCTTCAGGATGACGAAGTCCACCTGGCGCCGCCCCTGGCCGGAATAGCCGTAGACGGCGTACCGGTCGTCGATCGCCTCGAGGGCCTCGCTCAGCAGCACCAGCCCTTCCTTCTCGATGTCGATGACGCGGCGCGTCTGCCCGCCGTGAGACTCGATCTGCCTGCTGGTGGACCCGCTCAGGTCCACTAGAAAGGCGGCGGCCACATCCCGCTCGCATTTCTCGCGCCGGACATACATCCGATCCGACGGATCGGCCCCCGCGGCCAGGTCGGCCTTGCGGCGGACGACCGCATCCAGGTCCAGTTCCTCTCCGTCCGTCTGCCCCGACACCCGCCGCAAACCGGGCGGGCGGAGCGCTTCAAAATACCGGCGGAGCAGCCGGACCGACGCCCCATGGGCCGCCAGCGTGGCTTCGGCGAAATCCGAGGTCCCTTCAGGCGCAGTCCGCTCGATCACCCGGCACCAGCCCTGGCGGTAATCCTGGATGATCCCGTCCCACTCGTCGTAGAGAAACGCGTGGTGCCGGGTCGCCTCGGCCGGCTCAGCCCCGGCCCGGCCTTCCTCGACCGCCAGCATTTCCTCCATCACCGAGCCAGGGTCGCGGCCCCGGCCCATCCCATCTGATGTCAGCTCGCGTTGCTGCGCCCCTTGCGACTGCCCGCCCGTTGCGCCCGCTGCGCCGCTGCGCGCCAGAGCCTCGGCTGAGGCGAAGGTCAGGCCCTGCGGATGCTCTTTCTGTCGGTCTCCTCCTGTGTCCCGGTTCGTGACCCACTCGGGGTTCATCTCGCCCCGATAGGTCCAATTCGTCACCGGCCGATAGTCCCCGGCCGTCTCTTCGGATGCCGCCGGCCCAGGCCCGAGATCCGCCTGCGAGTCGGACGCGCCCCCGTCTCCCGTCGTCTGTTGCCTGGCCGCCAGCTCCTCCTCCAACAGGACATAGACCCGATCCGCCAACCGCACCGCATCTTCGGCCGAGGCGCCTGGATCGAGGACGGATTGGCACTGAGCCCAGGCCCGCTCCACCACGTCGGCGATTGCCTCCGGAATCCGGAAGGAATCCCGCTCCTGCGTGGAGAGGAGCAACAGGGCATCCACGACCATCTCCCGCACCGTCATCCCATGCAACAGCGACCGGGTCGTGGCCGCATCCCGCGCCAGCGCCGCCAGGTCCCGCTTGAGTCCCGGATATTCGAGCTGGAGCAGGTACTCGACCCGCGCATCTTCCAGGAGGGTCCACAAGTCGCGGATCAGCCCCGGCTGGGGATAGAGGGCAAAGACCTCGGCAAGGCTGGCCGGAACGCCGGTTCGCCCGTACCGCAGGCGCAGGGCCTCGATCGAGTCGGCCAGCCGCTCCAGCGAGAGCGCATAGGTGCCGAACTCCAGGTGTCCCGCCTCATGCGCCGTCATCACCGTGTAAAGCCGGACGTTGTCTTCGCGCTTGTCGTAGCGGCGCAGGATCGCCGGCAGGGCGATCGTCCACCCGTCGGCGCTGACCGTCGCCCGGCCCGGCCCCTTGGCCGGCTCCTCGGCCGTTTCGGGGAGCGAGCGGATCGTGACGTCGGTCCCGCAGAGTCCCTGGGCGAACAATTTCAACGACCGGGCGATCTGCCGCAACGGCACGCCGCTCATCGCCTGCGTCACCGACGCGAGCGCCTTCTTCGTCTCCAGCGCAAAGTAGGCCCGCGCGCCTTCGGCGCTGTAGCCCAGCACCTCCATCCCGCCCCGGTACCATTGCTCGAACTTGTCCCGCGCTTCTTCGGTCCCGCCGATCAGGGCCAGGATGTCCGGACAGCGCCGCCAGTAGGCCAGGGCTGCTTCCGCATCCCGTTCGCCGACCAGCAGCCCATACTGGAGGCAGCGGAGCCGCCAGGCCTCGTCGGGCATCCGCCGCAAGAGCGCCGGGGACTCGGCCAGAAACGAAATGGCCGCCTCAGGGGCGCGATCGGCCAGCACCGAGCCCATCTGGACGACCAACCCCCGCACCGCAACCTCCGGCACGTCGTCCAAGATCATCGGGCTGGTGCGGAAAAATTCCAACGTGCCCACGTAGTCGGTCTTGCCCAGGCTGTTCTGCGCGATCAGCTTCATCCCGAACCCGACCCAGGCGCGCACCTGATCCAGAGGGATCACCGCCGCGAGCGCCGGGCTCTGGCGGAGAAATTCGATGCCCAGGACGAAGTCCACGCGGGCCAGCTCCACGCCGACCTCGGCCCAGGCGGACAGCCGCTCGGCCGGGAGGACCGTCAGCAACTCCGGCGCCTTGCGGAGGAACTCAAGCGCGACGTTGACGTCGCTGTCCGCCAACTCCAAGGCCAGGTCGAGCGATCGCCGGCGGGCCGGCTCCGTTTCGATCAGGCCGAGCAGCAACGGACTCTCCTTGAAATATTTCATGGCCACGGCGCCGGACGAGCCGGCCAGGGCGATGCCCAGGTCCAGCCAGGGGACCACCAAGCCCAAGGCCCCCCGCCGGTCCAATTCGGGCAGGGCTTCGATCGCCCCCTGCGTCACCTTTGCGGAGGTGTCGGCCAATTCGTCGAAGAGGCTCAAGACGGCCGGCACGGCGCCGGTCTGAGCCAGTGTGGCGGCCAGCTCCGTGGCGGCGGACCGGTCCAGGACCCAGGCCAGGCGTGCCAGCAGGCGTTCGGTCATCTCGTTTGGGATTGCAGCTTCCGTCATACGTCTCGCATCCGTGAATCAGCGGATTGTAAAGGAGGCGGGAATGCTTGTAAACTGCTCAGCGTCGGTGCCGCGCGGCAGTCCTCGATCGGTCTTGAAAGGGACGATGCATGGGAGAGCCGAGCCAAGACAGTCTCGATAAAATGTGGAAGTTCGCGAAGGGCTTCGCGGAGAAGAGCGGCACCGCCTTCCATCCCACCCCCGCCGTGACGGAGGCCGTGGTGAAGGGGCTGGCGATGCACGTGGAGGAGCTGGGCAAGCCCCTCTGCCCCTGCAACTTTTACAAAGACAAGCAAGCGGAAGCCAAGCTCCGCCGCTGGATCTGCGCCTGCGACGAGATGCAGATCTACAAATACTGCCACTGCCTGCTCTTCGTGCGGGAAGACGGGATGCCGATCACGGAATACCTGCCGGAAGGCCATGAAGGGCGGGAAGTGTATGGAGTGATCACGGACCCGACGCCGGACAAGGGCCGAGCCCTGCGCCACAAAGCCGCCCAACCGGACGCGGCCGCACCCGCAAACCAGGACGACCAACGAAAGCCTTGACCCCTCGCGCCATACTTCTCCGAGGAGCCGCAAGTCTGTGCATCGGCTCCCTTATGCTCAGCTCCCTGGGGGCCATGCAAGCCGTCGAGCCTTCCAGCCTTCCGATCACCAGCGACCTGGCCAAAGCCTTACAGACCCACGTCCGCTCCCTGGCCGATCCCTCCCTTCAAGGCCGCAAACCGGGCACGCAGGGCAACCGGACCGCGGCGGACTACATCAGGACCCGCTTTCAGGACGCAGGGCTGGTCCCCTTGTCATCCCTCGGCGGTTATGGGCAGAGCCTGCCGGCTCAGTTGGGCGACAACCTGCTCGGGCTCAAGCCGGCGGCCGGGGCCAACGCGCAAGCTCCGTATCTCTTGGTCGGCGCCCACTATGACCACCTGGGCGGGGCCCATCTCGGCGCGGACGACAATGCCTCGGGTGTGGCGATCCTGATCGAGCTGGCCCGGTCCCTCCCGGCGCTCCGGCACCACCATGTCCTGTTCGCGGCCTTCAATGCCGAGGAGCCGCCTTACATCCGCACCCCCCAGATGGGCTCGCAGTATTTTGCCGATCACCTGCCGCAAGAGATCGGCTTCCTCGACGCGATCCAGGCCGTCGTCATCATGGATATCATGGGCGGCGTCCATTGGGAACCCATGCGCGAGATGGTCTTTGCGGCGGGAGCGGAGAAGAGTCCGGGGCTCTACCGCCGCCTGAAGGAAGCGTCCGGAATGTTGAACGATGAACGAGCAATGATGCATGGTGAACAACGACCGTCCTCGTTCGGGATTCAACCGTCGCCGCTCACCGTGCTGCCGCTCGGCCTGCATCTGATCGAAGAACTCCCGCTGGTCGGCCACGTGCCGTTCAGCGACTACGATGCGTTCCGCAACGCCTCGGTGCCGTTTCTGTTCCTGTCCAGCGGGCGGACCCCGCGCTATCACCAACCCACCGACTTGCCCGAAACGCTGCACTACGAACGGATGGCGGCCACGGTCCGCTGGCTCCAGCGGTTGCTCTTCACCATCGACCAGGATCAGGACCGTTACCGGTTCGACGCGAACCGGCTGGAGCTGGCCGACGACGCGGCGACCCTCCGGCCCCTCGCCGTCCAGGCGGCCGAGCGGGACCGTGACATTCCCGGCACATCCTGGCTCTCGCGCCGGGCCATGCAACGGGACGTCGAGTGGCTGAAGACCTTCGATCCCCGCTCGCCCCAGCCGGAGGACATCACGAGACTGGAACGGCTCTCCCTCCGGATACAGTGTCTACTGGCCGACCTGCCTGCTTGTTTCTTGCTCTAAAAGAAGAAGGGGGTCGGGGGTCTCTCTCACCCGCCCACCCCAGGCGCGCCGAGACGCGCCTTTTCCACGGGCAAGGCCGCAGCGAGGAACTTTGGTTCTCGGTTATCAGTGTGCGGTCGTCAGTTCCGGAAACTGAGAACGGAATACTGATAACTGACAACTCTTGAGGCGCGACGCGAGAACGAAGTTGGGGGTCTTTTTCAGTGGGCCGCTAATTCCAGCCCATCGGTTCATAGCCCTTTTCGGCCAGACAGCGGTTGACGAAGCGCTTGTAGGCCTCGCCCGGATCGGGCGCGCGGAACAAGGACCCCAAGAGCCCCCAGACCACGCCGCTGGCCGCCCCGACGGCGGACCCGCTCCCCGCGGCCCCGACGATCGCGCCGCCCACCGCGCCGGCGGCGGCGCCGATGCCGCCGCTGATCGCCGCATTCTTGGCCGTGTCGGCGGCCCGTCCTTCTCCCTGTTCCGCGCCGGCTTGCTCCGCCATCTCCCGGCAGGCGGCAATATCCTCTTCCGCGGCGTCGGACCCGACCTGCTTGTAATAGGCGTTGGGATAGAGGACCGGCTTCGGCCCGGCGCAGCCGGCGAGGCTGATCACGAGCGTCAGGAGGATCACGTTACGCATCGTCGCCTCGCGCAAAAGCGTTTCGGACCGAATCGAGCGCAACACCCTTCAGCAGCACCAGCTTGCGTCGGCCGGTCTGCCCTGCCTGGAGCGTGATTGCGCTCTTGGGGATGTCGAACAAGTCGGCGAGCCAAGCACAGAGGGTTTCGTTCGCGGCTCCCTCCACCGGCGGCGCGGCCACGCGCACTTTCAGCGCATCCCCATGGAGCCCCATATATTCCGTTTTCTTCGCGCCCGGCTGGATATGCAGGGTGAGCAGGGTCCCTTCGCGGGCCTGGCGGTAGGGAGGGGTCATGGGCGAGGGGGGGCCGGCGGGACCGGCTCACCGGACGACCGTCTGAACCAGGAACGGGGGTCGAGTTGCTTCCGGTAGCGGACCATCAGCTCCCGACCGGCCAGCAGACAACCGATCCAGAAAGCCGCCTCTCCCGTGACGACCAATCCGGCGGAGGCCAGGGCTTGCCCTCCGAATCCAAACGGCAGAAAGGGAACCAGAAGCAGCCCTCCATACAGGAGACAGGAGAGGATCAGACAGGCGACTCCGGCAGTGGCGTTGGACATCTCCCCCGTTCACCGAAGGGCGATCCGGCTCCCGTCACTGCGCGCGTCCAGCGAGGGCATTCCAACCTGCCGACATGCGCGATGCGCGAGCACAAGGAGAGTCGGATCGCCCGCTCCTATCCCTTCGCCGCTTGCAACGCTTCGCGCAGTTCCCCCACCCGCTTGGCCAGCAGTTCCAGGTGCATGTCGCGCAAGGCCTGGTCGTCTCGTTTCTTCCAGAGGCGGTGGAAGATCGTCCCGATTTCCCGCCGCAGTGTATGTGCCTTGGCATAGGCGACGGTCTTGCCCTGCTCTTCCGTGACCTGGCAGGATGATGTCTTCAAGGCATAGAGCTGGTTGTGCAGCGTATCCAGCCCGTCCTGATAATCCGCCTTGCCCTGGATTGATTTGATGCTGGCCTCGACCATGTTGGTCAGGTTGATTTCCGTCTCGATCCCGCTGGCCCCCTTCGCCTGCTCCAGAAACTCCCCGGCGCGCGGGTGCATGAGGCTGCCGCAGCCGGTCAGCGTCACCATCACCATCCCTGCAAGCATCAGTTTCCACGAAGCCTTCATGACGCTGCCCTCCTCAAAACCAATCACTGCCTACTGATCACTGTTCACGTTTCTAGAAAATGGCTTTGACCAGTTCGGCGATGCTTCGCTGCATGTCCGGATCGTCGGTGATCGGCTTGGTCACGGCCGCCTCGCAGGCGCGGGCCGGCGCCACGCCCTGCCGGATCAGCTGGCCCGCATAGATCAGCAGCCTGGTGCTGACTCCCTCTTCCAGACCGTGGTTGCGCAGGTTGCGCACTTTTTCGCCCAGGGTCACCAGCCGCTGAGCCTGCTCCGCCGTCACGCCGGCCTCTTTTTCGATCACCCGCGCTTCGATCTCGCGCGGAGGATAGGCAAACTCGATCGCCATGAACCGCTGCTTGGTGCTCTGCTTCAAGTCCTTGAGCACGCTCTGGTAGCCGGGATTGTAGGAGATGACGAGCAGGAATTCGTCCATCGCCTGGACCATCTGCCCCTTCTTTTCGAGCGGGAGGATGCGGCGATCGTCGCTCAACGGGTGGATGATGACAGTGGTGTCCTTGCGAGCCTCCACGATTTCGTCCAGATAGACGATGGCCCCGTGCTTTACGCCCAGCGTGAGCGGCCCGTCCACCCAGACGGTCTCGTCGCCTTTCAACAGATACCGCCCGACCAGGTCGGACGCGGTGAGATCTTCATGGCAGGCGACGGTGATCAGCGGACGCTTCAATCGGTAGGCCATGTGCTGGACGAACCGCGTCTTGCCGCAGCCGGTGGGCCCCTTGAGCATCACCGGCATGCGGGTCTGGGCGGCAATCGTGAAGAGGCCGACCTCCCCCCCGACTTCCGCGTAGAAGGGCTCCTGCTGGACCCGATAGCGGTCGATCTCCAGCTCCTGGCCCTTCGTCTGTGGTTCCTGTTGCCTCACGAAACCCTCATGCCCTCTGTCGTTCACCAATAACCGAAAACTAACCGAAAACCGGCCCAAGATCAAGTCGCGCGCGGCCGGCCGAGGCCGGAGGCGACCGGCGGAACGCAACTGCGCTACCGATGGACATCCAGCAGGTCGCGCACCTTGCGCAGGAGCTGGCTCGTCGTGAACGGCTTTTGAACAAAGGCCGTGTCCGACTCCAGAACGCCGTGACGGACGACCGCGTCGTCGGTGTAGCCGGACATATATAGAGGACCCGCATGTCCGGCCGCATGGGCGCCAACCGTTCCGCTAGCTCGCGGCCGCCGACCCGCGGCATCACGACATCGGTCAGCAGCAGATGAATGGGCCCCTGGTGACGCCGACACAAATCCACGGCCGCCTGGCCCTCCCTTGCTTCCAGCACCTGGTAGCCCCTGTCTCGCAGTTTCCGCCCGAGCAGTGTGCGAATCGAATCTTCATCCTCGACCAGCAAGACCGTTTCGGATCCATCCACGGGACGGTCGGCGGGCGGAACCGGCTCCGCCGCCTCCAGGCCCTGGCTCACCCTGGGCAGGTACGCCTTCACGGTCGTCCCGAACCCGACCTCGCTGGAGACGAGGATATGTCCGCCGCTTTGCCTGACGATTCCGTACACGGTGGCCAACCCCAGCCCCGTGCCCTTGCCCCGTTCCTTGGTGGTAAAGAACGGCTCGAACATATTGGCCTGGGTATGGGGGTCCATCCCTCAGCCGGTGTCGCTCACCGCCAGCATCACATAGGCCCCCGGCCGCACGTGGCCTGCCCGGCTGAGGAGCGGGGCATCGACGTCCACATTGGCCGTCTCAATGGTCAATCGGCCGCCTTTGGGCATGGCGTCGCGCGCATTGACGGCGAGATTCACGATCACCTGCTCGATCTGCCCCGGGTCGGCCTTGATCGAACCCAGCGACGACCACGACACCGTGACCAGATCGATGTCCTCGCCGATCACGCGCCGCAGCATCCCGTTCATCCCGGCGACCAGTTCGTTCAGGTCCAGCACCCTGGCGGCCAGCACCTGCTTGCGGCTGAACGCCAGCAATTGCCTCGTCAGGGCCGCCGCCCGATCCCCGGCTTTCCTGATCTCCTCCGCCTTGTTCCGCCGCTCATCGGTCGCATCCAGTTGGCTTACCAGGAGCTGGCTGTATCCGTTGATCACCGTCAGCAGATTGTTGAAGTCGTGGGCGATCCCGCCGGCCAGTCGCCTGATGGAGTCCATTTTCTGCGACTGGCGCAGTTGCTCCTCCAGCAGTCCCCGCTCGATGAACTGCCCGATCTTGATGCCGATCTCCGCCATCATCCGGAGCAATTCTTCGTCTGGCGGCCGGACCTTGCGGCTGAAGAATTCCAGCACGCCCAACAGTTCCCGGTGCAGGATGATCGGGAACCCGATGGCGCCGTGCAGGCCGGCTTGCGCCGCGCCGGCGGCGCGGGGGAAATTAGCATCCTCCAGGACATCCGCAATCCAGGCCGGTTCCCCTTTGGCCCAGATGCGCCCGGGCAACCCCACGCCTTTCGGAAAAGTCGTGCCCTGGCTGAGGGAGGCGAACGCTTTCACCTCCGCCGACGGGACATGCCAGACCAGATCGCAGCGCAGGACGGTTGCGGCCCGATCCACGCGCCACAATGCCCCCAGTTCCCATCCGACCGTTTCGCAGACCGCCTGCAGGAGCTTGGGCGCGGCCTCGTCGAGCGTCTGCGCTTCGCTCAAGGCCACGGTCACGGCCAACTGGGCCGCCTGGCGTTTCTCGCTTTCCTTGCGCTGGGTGATATCCCGCACGAACGCGCTGAAGGTATAGACGTCGCCCTGCCGGGCCGGCGTAATGGCCAACTCCACCGGAAATTCGCGACCATCCCGATGGCAGGCGGTGATTTCGACCCGCCGGTTCAGGAGCGGCCCCTGGCCCGTGGCGAGAAAGCGGCGCAACCCCCGCTCGTGGGCCTCGCGATAGGCCGGCGGGATGATGGTGTCGGCCAGCATCAACCCGATCGCCTCCCCGCGGGACCAGCCGAAGATCGTCTCGGCCCGGCCATTCCATTCCGTGATCCGTCCGTCGCTGTCCATCACCACCACCGCATCCAGCGCGGTCTCGACGATCACGCGGCTCTTGGCCTCGCTCTCGCGCAGAGCCTTCTCCGCCGCCCTGGCGCGGACGTTCTCCAGTTCCGCTTGCGCCCACTCCTGCCGCAGCCAGCCGGCGCTCCAGAGGAGGAATCCCAGCAAGGGGACGACGACGAGCGCTCCCGCGACGCCCAGTTTCCACAGCACCGACTAGATCGGAGCCACGATGTCGCGGCGATCCACGCGCAACAGCACCGTCCATCGCAAGCCTTCCAATGGCCCCCCGGTGCCGGCCCGCGCGTAGCCGGTCACGACCGGCACATGCCGCCGCAGGTGCTGCTCTTCCACATAGCCGAGCGGATCCCGTTCGCTCACCAGCGCGGAAGGCAGCCCCATCCGCTTCAGATTCACGTACCCCTTGTGTTCGAGATCCGAGTCAAGGAACACCGTGCCGTCGCTCAACATGAATTGGTATTCGATCGTCCCGATGAACCCTTCCCGCCGCTCGAACATCCGCACGGTCTTCGTCACCTGTTCCTCGATGGCCGGCAGGCCGACTCTGGTGGAGACGACGCCGAGGAACTCCCCCTGCGAACCGATGATGGGCGCCGTGAAGGCCACCGAATCCACGCCTCCGGCCGCTTCGTAGGGTTCCACATTCCCCACATGGGACGCCCGGCTTTCACGCACAGCCCGAAACCAGTCCCTCTTCTCATACTCCATCCCGACGTCGCTGGCGTCGGACGACGCCACGATCCGGCCCTCCGCATCCGTCACCCCCAACCACAGATAGAGCGGATAATGGCCCTTCATCCAGACCAGATACTCCATGAGGAAACCGCGACGAGAAACCTGCTGGGCGAAGGACCGGGCCATCATCTGGGCATCGCCATGCCGTTCGAGCAGCAGCCGGTCCAGGCTGTACGCGGTCTGGGCCGCGGCAAACGACAGATTCTCCCCCGCAACCGCCACGAGCCGTTGCTCGACGTAGTAGAGCGCCACCGCACCGGTCGCAACGGTCACGGCGGTCAGCAGCAGGATCATGACTGTCAGGCGGGTGTAGGGGCGGCTGCTATGCGGGGCAGACATCATAGGTCACTCCCGCCGAGGCTCGGTCGCGACGTAGCTGGGGACCAGGCCGATCGGGTGATAGGCTTGTTTCGACCGCGCCAGGCCAGGCAAGCCTGAATCGTCCAGGGTGTTGATGCTCGCATACCCGAGCGCCGCCGCCTCTCGGCACAATGAGCGGAAAATGAACTGGGCCAGGCCGGGGACGGACCGGTCGGCGACCTCCAACAAGCAGCAGAAAACCGCAGCGGTCCTGGTGTAGCCGAAGGTATAGGCCCGGATCGTCCCGTTGATGCGCACCACCCTCCCCGTCAGACCGAGGGCCCGATGATGGGTCAGGGCCTCGGCATGGGCCGAGGCCGCATCCTGCAAAATCCAACGGGCCGTGCGATCCACGTCGTCCCGGCCGCGGGCCTCCTGCTGGGCCATCCAGATGCGGTACAGGGCCAGGCAGTCTTCCCGATCTTCGTCCCGGTACGGCTCGTAGCTGAACGTCCGGGTCCGGACGAACTGATTGTACGCCGCCCTTTGCGACTTGTACCGATCCCCGGCCAGATCCGCCAGGTCCGCCATCCGGTAGAGGTAGTCCGGGTCTTTGGGCTTGAGGACATAGCCCATGGACTCGAACGGCGGCCGGAGCGCTTCGGGGACATTTTCGATGCGCGTGACGGCCGAACCCTGATTCCGTTCCCGCATGAACGAAAAGACCCGGGACACCGCCTCCGCGAAGCGTTCGCGCGGCCCCAGCGGCGGCAAGGGCATGAAGAGGCCGTCCGAAGAAACGGCAAACAGGCACAGGTGCCCGGCGAATTCAGTCCAGCCATAGTCCAGCAGCCCCCGCCAGATAAAATGCGGCGCAAAGGCGTAGTGGGCGAGCGGTGTATCCACCGCCGCCACCGCCGCCTCGAATCGCGGCCGGTCGGCGAGGGTCAGCGGGTGGAGGATGATCAGTGACGAGTGATGCGTGATGGGAGGAGAAGAAGCAAGGAGCCGTTCCGTCAGGACGGGCAAGGAGCGAAGCATCACGACATCGTCCTGGAAACGCCCGATCAGCCGGGGATTCCTGGCGAGGGTCTCCAGCATGTCCTCCCGTTCAATCAGGGCCGCGACCCGTTCCGCATGGGCGTCGAGGCCCTGGGACGAGTCGCGCAGAAACGGACATTTGGTATCCCAACCCAAGACCACCTCACGCCGATCCGCGGACCACATCAGCGCCAGCGGGTAGATTTGGCAATCCAGGGGCCGGGCCTCGTAGATCCGGCAGTGCGACGTGACCGGATCGAAGGCGGGGCAGAGATAGCCCTCGCCCGATTCGTTCGGCACCAGCGCGATTTGCGAGCCGGCCGGATCGGGGAACCGGGCCTGGTCCACGCCATGGGCCACGGCGGCCCGGATCTCGGCCGCGGTGAAGTAAGGGCGGAGAAAACTGTCCGGCTCGGGGAACCGGCAGCAGACGTCGCAGCTCAAGCACACCCGCCCGGGCACATGCTGCGGGAGGACGGTCGGGGGGAGAACCGTGAGCGGCTCGCGCCGGCGCTCGATTTCCATAGTTAATGATGATACGCCCCGGGGGACGGAGGGGCAAGAAGCCGGCGACTGCCTGCACCGCCGCCGCGCGGAGGAATTCGATGGAATCCTTGACTCCTCCGGCGCCTGTTGGGGATACTGAGCGTCCATGTGGTGCTCCGGCAAGGAGGTGCCCATGCCCGATCCACCGGGCCCGATCCGCCCGCAATACGATCCGCAGGCGCTGCTCAATTCCCAGCCGGTGATCATCACCGTCATCGACCCGGCCTCCTACAAGGTCCAATTCCAGAATCAGACTTCCCTGGCCACGTTCGGCGACATCTCCGTGCAGACATGTCACGAGAAAATCGCCGGCTGCCCCTCCCCCTGCGCCTTCTGCAAGATGCCCGAAGCGATGCAAACGGGCCGGATCACCGCCAGCAAAGTGCCGCTCCCCAACGATGAATACCTGCTCGTCCAATGGTCCAAGGCGGAAACCCATGACGGCCGCGTCCATATCGTCGAAACCGTCCTCGACATCACCGACACCAAACGGCAGCTCACCCGCATCGAGCTGCTCAACCGGCAACTCGAGCAGAATGTCCTGCAACTGCGGGAACTGTCCATCCGGGACGGCCTCACCGGGCTCTACAATCACTCGTACTTTCGGGATTCCCTGTCGCGCATGGCGGCCCAAACCCTGCGGACCAACCAGCCCTTGTCCCTCCTGTTCCTGGACCTGGACGATTTCAAGGCGATCAACGATTCGCACGGCCATGCCATCGGCGATCAGGTCCTGCGGGGCATGGGCCGGCTGCTCAACCAGGAACGCCCTTCCGCCGGGAATCGCCCGCTCGGCCGCACGAGCGATCTGCCCGCCCGCTACGGCGGCGAGGAGTTCGCCGTGATTCTGCCGGACACCTCCTTGGAGGGGGCCCTGATCCTCGCCGAACAACTCCGCCAGCGCGTCGCCGCACTGGCCGCACAGCCGGAGGAAGAGGCTCTCGCGGCGCTGCGCGTGGCCGTGTCCTGCAGCATCGGCATCGCCTGCCTGCCGGAACACGGTAGCACCGCAGGAGCCCTGGTCGAAGCGGCGGATCGGGCCCTCTATGCCGCCAAGGCCGCGGGCAAGAACCGCGTAAAGGTGTACGACTCCGGCATGGCGACCACCCAAACGGTCCCTCCTCCCCGGTTGCCGTAATCACGCTCCCGTGCGAAGACCTTCCCGCCCGTGTGGATGCAGCCGGATGCGCAGGGCGGGGCTTGCGGCATACTCTTGTACGGGCCCAAGGGGCCATGTTACGATCACGCCACTTTTCCCGTCCGTCTAGCGCGACAGGAGCCAGAGCGGAGGATCGTTGGCACTCGCACCCCATCCGTCCAGCCCAACCAGCCAGGACCAGCTCTCTCGCTGCTCGTTCGTCCGCGACGCGCTGGTCCGGGACGGCCTCTACGACGGGGCTGAGGACTTCAAGCAAGGTCCGGTCGGGCCAGCCGATCAGGCCGTCACCACCAGATGGCGCATTGCGCCTGGCCCCTTGCTGCTGCCTCCCCGCGAGACGGCGTTTCTCCAATCGCTCGGCCGGCACTTGCTGACCTTTTACCGGGCCCTGAACCGCTTGTACCAGGAGAGCCTGCGCGGCGCCCAGCCCGCCTGGGTGGCCGGCTACCTGGATCAGGGCAAGCCCGAGTCCCTCCTCACCTACAGCCGGATGAAGCGGTTCCGAGACCTGACGCCGTCCGTCATCCGCCCGGACATCATGCCCACGGACGAGGGGATGGTCATCACCGAACTGGATTCCGTGCCCGGCGGGATCGGCCTGACCGGCGCGATGGCCCAAGCCTATGGGCAAGGGGCATTCGACATCATCGGCGGGCCGGACGGGATGGTGCAGGGATTCGCCCGGATGTTGCGGGCGCAGATCGGCGACCGGGCCGGTTGCGCGGCCATCGTCGTGTCCGAGGAGGCCAGGGACTACCGGCCCGAAATGACCTGGATGGCGGCCCGGCTCCGGGAGCAAGGGCTCGAGGCCTATTGTGTGGAACCGCGCGACCTGCGCTTTACCGAAGAGGCGCTCTTCGCGAACCTCGACGGGCAGGATCGTCCGGTGGCGCTGGTGTATCGGTTCTTCGAGCTCTTCGACCTCAAGAACGTCCCCAAGGCCGAGCTGGTGATGTACAGCGCCAAGAAGGATCGGGTGCTGGTCACGCCGCCCTTCAAACCGGCGCTGGAAGAGAAGCTGGCCTTCGCGCTGTTTCATCATCCGATCCTGGCCCCGTTTTGGAAACGGGAACTCGGCGGCGAGTCCTATCCGATCCTGGCGGGGGTCCTGCCGCGCACCTGGGTCCTGGACCCAAGCCCCCTGCCCCCCTCGGCCGTCATCCCCGACCTCCGGGTCGGCGGCCGGGCCGTCGCCGATTGGCGCGACCTGGCGGGGGCCACGCAGAAGGACCGTCACTACGTGGTCAAGCCCTCGGGGTTTTCGGAGCTGGCCTGGGGCAGCCGGGGCGTCTCGGTGGGACACGACCTGCCGCAATCGGAATGGGCTTCGGCGCTGGACAAGGCCCTGGCCTCCTTCCCCGCCACGCCGTACGTCTTGCAGGAGTTTCACAAGGGCCGGCAGTTCGAGCTGTCCTATTACGACCGGCGGGCCGACGACCTGGTGCCCATGGCCGGCCGCGCCCGGCTCTCGCCCTACTACTTCGTGGACGGCGACCGGGTCGAACTGGCCGGCGTCCTGGCCACCGTCTGCACGCCGGAAAAGAAATTGATCCACGGCATGAAAGACGCCATCATGGTGCCCTGCGCTCAAACAACGATGAACGCGGAACGATGAATGATGAACGGCCGGCCGCCACTCAGCCTTCTGCATTCATCGTTTATCATTGAGCCATGGCGCTGACGCTCTATCACGTCAGTTGGTGCCCCGAATGCGAGCTCGTCCGCGACAAGCTGGCTGAATTGGGCCTGGCCTATGACGACGTCGTGGTCCCGGACGCCCGCCCCATGCGGACGCAGGTGTTCGACGTGTCGGGCCAGTATTACGTGCCAGTGCTCAAGGACGGGGACAAGGTCCTGACGGAAACAAGGGATATCCTGGCGCACTTGGAAACACAGTACGGCGGGCAACGCACCGCCGGCCGCTGATCACCCGCCATCGATGAAGGGGTTGTAGATGGAGGAATGGAGACAGATCCTCGCCGACAGCATCGTCAAGCCCAAGGACCTCGCCGATCATTTGGGCGTCGATCCCAAGGAGATCGAGGCCATCGTCGGCGACTACCCGATGCGCATCACCCCCACGGTGCTGGCCACGATCAAGGCCAAGGGGGACGCCATCTGGAAACAGGTGGTCCCGGACCCGGCCGAGATGGCCGACTTCGAGGCGCCGCACGATCCGCTCGAAGAAGACCTCATGAGCCCCGTGCCGCACCTCGTGCACCGGTACCCCGACCGGGCTCTGCTCATGGTGACCAACCAGTGCCCCATCTATTGCCGCTTCTGCACCCGCAAGCGCCTGGTCGGCAAGCCCGGCTTCCTCAAGAAAGGCGAACTGGACCGCGCGATCGAGTACCTGCGCGCCCACCGCGAAGTGCGCGACGTGATCCTGTCCGGCGGCGACCCGCTCCTGCTGCCCGACCATTTGCTGGACCGCATCCTGAAAGCCCTGCGGAGCATCCCCCACTTGGAGTTGATCCGGCTCGGCTCCCGCGTGCCCGGCACCCTGCCCCAGCGCATCACCCCGCGGTTCTGCGAGATCGTCAAGAAGTACCATCCGATCTACATGAACCTGCACTTCAACCATCCGGACGAACTCACCCCCGAAGTCAAAGCCGCCTGCGGGAAACTTGCCGATGCCGGCGTGCCGCTGGGCGCGCAGACCGTCCTGCTCAAGGGCGTGAACGACGATCCGGACGTCATGAAGCGCCTGGTGCATCAATTGCTGCTGGCCCGCGTGAAGCCCTATTACCTCTATCAGGCGGACCTGACCAAGGGCACCAACCATTTCCGGACGACGGTGGAGACCGGGATGCAGATCATCCGTGCGCTGCAAGGCCATACCAGCGGCATGGCGGTCCCGCACTTCGTGATCGACGCGCCGGGCGGCGGCGGCAAGATTCCGATCCTCCCGCCGGATTATCTGGTACACCTGGATGAAGATGGGGCCGTGTTGAAAAATTACGAGAACAAAACCTTCCATTACCCCCAGCCGGCCAACGGCCACGGACCCTTCGACTGGGCTCAGGACAGGCCCTTCGACCTGGCTCAGGGCAGGCGGGAACTGCCCATGCTCGGCGCCCATCCGGCCATGAGCGGCTGCAGCGACGGGGCCTCCGAGGACGCATGACCAGACCACCCAGCCACAGAAGCCGGGCTGCCTCCCGGCCGACCCGTTCGGCGCCGCGACGGCACGGCATCCTGCCCTACCAGCGGCTCAAGCAGCTCATTGCCCAACAGGCCATCCGCGCGGAGGTGCCGATCCAGGAGCGGCAGATCCAGCCGGCCAGCCTGGACTTGCGCCTGGGCCGGAAAGCCTACCGGCTGCTCAGCAGCTTCCTCCCGGAGCGGACGGACATCCAAAGCCGCCTGAGCCTGCGGCAGGGATCGGTGCAGTCCTGGGGACAGGAGGTCCTGGACTTCTACCAGTCCGACCTCGTGATGTACGAGATGGACTTGCGCGACGGGGCCATCCTTGAGAAGGGCCACGTCTATTTGGTGCCGCTGCTGGAAAGCCTCAACCTCCCCAAGCAGCTCCGCGCCAGGGCCAACCCCAAGAGCACGACCGGCCGACTGGATGTCTTCACCCGCGTCATCACGGACCTGAACACCGGTTTCGACGAAATCCGCCCCGGCTACCAGGGCCCGATGTACCTGGAGATCGTCCCCCGGTCCTTCGCCATCAAGGTCCGCACCGGCCTGTCCTTGAACCAGCTGCGGCTCATCCAGGGTCCCGCCACCCTGTCGGACCAGGGCATCCTCTCGCTGCACCGGAGCGAACCCCTGCTCTACCACAATGTGCCGGACACGAAGCCCCTGGGAGCGCGCGAGATCCGCACCGACCGGGGCCTCTTCCTGCGGGTGGACCTGCGGGGCCAGGACCCGGACCTCAAGACCCTGGGCACCGAGGCGATCATCGGCTACCGGGCCAAGAAGAACAGCCACGTGATCGACCTCTCCAAGATCGGCCACTATGCGGCCCTGGACTTCTGGGAGCCGCTCCGGCGCCATCGCAACGACAGCCTCTTGCTGGAACCGGAGGAGTTTTACATTCTCGCGTCGAAGGAGCGCATCCGCGTGCCGCCCGGCTACGCGGCCGAGATGGTGGCCTACGAAGCGGCCTGCGGTGAACTGCGCACCCACTACGCCGGCTTCTTCGACCCCGGATTCGGCTACGGGCGCGGGGAACTGCAGGGGACCCAGGTGGTGCTGGAAGTGCGGCCCCATGACGTCCCCTTCCAGATCTACGATGGACAAACCTTCTTCAAGGTTGTATATGAATCCATGCAGGAACTCCCCACGCAGGTGTATGGAGCGGCCTTGGGCTCCTCCTACCAGCGCCAAGGCCTCACGCTCAGCAAACACTTTAAGACATGAGCAAATAGCTTATGGCGTATGGCTTATGGCAGGAGATGAAGATGCGGACTGGTTTTTCTTGCCATAGGCCATTTGCTATATGCTCTTGAGGTAATTCATGTCGCCGACCGAACCAGACCAGCCAGGGACCGAGCCTTCCGCTCCCGCCGCCGCGCCCCGTCCGACCTGGGGGCGAGGCAAGGACCAGGATTCGCAGGAAGACCGCCAGTGTAACATCGCCCAGATGATGGTCGGCACGGCGATGATGTTCGTCGGCTTTCTGAACGTCCTGCTGTCGATCAGCGGCGGGTTCGAGATCGCCGGCGTGGTCCCGATGCTGCTGTACTTCGCCGGCCTGGCGATCTGGGCCCATGCCACGATCGCCAACCCCACGGTGCGGTACTCGGTCATCACCGTCGCCGTCACCCTGGCGCTGGCCTTCCTCAGCTACGGGGAAGTGCTCTTCTGGCACAAGCAACTGCTCTTCTGGGGCACGATCCTGATGGTCGGCTACTTTATGTTCAAGACGGCGACGCCCGACAAGCTATGAGCCGTCAGCTGTCAGCAATCGACCGCGGAACATCCCCCTTCTCTGTTCAGGAGCTGAAAGCTGAACGCTGACAGCTTCTTCGCGACCATGACTGTCAGCGTCGTCATCCCGACCTTGAATGAAGAACAAGCCCTGCCGCAGACGCTCGCCCAAACCCTCACGCTCGGTTTCGAGGAATTGCTGGTTGTGGACGGGGGCAGCCAGGACCGGACCTGCGAGATCGTGACCTCTCTCCGCACCGCCGCACCTAATGTTCCCCTCGCCCTGCTCACCAGCAAGCCGGGCCGCGCCGCCCAAATGAACGCCGGCGCGGCGGCGAGCCGTGGAGACGTTCTTTTGTTTCTCCACGCCGACACCCGATTGCCGGACAACGCCAAGCAGGCCATCGTCGGAGCCCTGCAAGAGCCGGACTGCGTCGGCGGTCGCTTCGATCTACGCTTCGACCGGGACCGCCCCCTCAGCCGGCTGATCGCGTGCATGATCAATTGGCGCTCCCGCCTCAGCGGCATCGCCACGGGCGACCAGGCCATCTTCGTGCGGCGCGGGATCTTCGAACGGATGGGGGGCTACGCCTCCATCCCGCTCATGGAGGACATCGACTTGACCCGCCGCCTGAATCGGATGGGGCCGATCGCCTGCCTCCGCGCCCGGGTGGTCACTTCGTTTCGGCGCTGGGAAGCCTGCGGTCCGATCCGCACGATCCTGCGCATGTGGCTGCTCCGGTTCCTCTACTGGACCGGCGTCAGCCCGATTCGGCTCAAACGCATGTACAGCGATGAACGATGAATACAGAATGATGAACGATGGACTCAGAACACCTTAAGAAACGCTCTTCAATGCATCACTCAGCATTCAGCGTTCCGCATTCGGAGACGGCGCTCGTCGTCTTCGGCAAGGCGCCGATACCAGGCCAGGTCAAAACCCGCCTCTGTCCCCCGCTTACGGCGGATGAGGCGGCCACGCTCCAGGGCAGCCTGGTGCTGGACGTGGTCGAACGGGCCCGCGCATCGGCCAAGTCGGGTCGGTACGATGTGGTCTTCGCCTGTGCCCCCTCCCGCGAGCACGTGTTCTTCAAAGTGTTGGAGGACCGGCAGGGACTGCGTTTGCTGGACCAGGTCGGCGACGATCTGGGCGCCCGCATGCACCGGACCTTCCAGGAGCTCTTCGACCGGGGCTACCGGCAAGTGGTCATCGTGGGAACGGACGTGCCCACCCTTCCCGGCTCGACCTTCGCGGCGGCCTTTCGTGTGCTCAAGGACCATGACCTGGTCCTGGGGCCGGCCCTGGACGGAGGCTATTACTTGATCGGCCTGAAACGGCCGGCGCCGGACCTGTTCGCCGGGATTCCCTGGTCCACCGATCAGGTTGCGGCCCTGACAAGGAAAAAAGCCGAGGGCTTGGGACTCAAGACGGCCCTGCTCCCCCCCTATCGGGACCTGGACCGGCTGGAGGATCTGCAGGCGCTGATCGGCGAAGCGAAGGCCACCCCCAAGGTTTTTTCGCCGCGCACCGCCGGCGTCTTGCAAACGCTGGCGGACCGGCTGTCTTCAAGACGTGAGGCGTAAGGAGTCAGGGGTGAGGCGCTTGGAGCAAGAAAAGCAAAGAAGACGAGAGGGACTATGAGCACTCATGTGGCCTTGATCACCGGCGGAGCCAAGGGCATCGGGCGCGCGATCGCGCTCGACCTGGCCGCGCAACATTGGAAGGTGGCGATCTGCTACAGGGCCAGCGAACGGGAGGCGAATGAAACGGCCGCGGCGATTACGGAACGGGGCGGCGCCCCGCTCGCCATCCGTTGCGACGTCTCAGATCCCAAGGCGTGCCAGGCGCTGGTCCAACAGGTGGAGCAGACCTGGGGTCAAATAAATGCGCTGATCCACTGCGCCGGCCCCTACCATCGCGTGAACCTGCTGGAGGAAACGCCCGCAGGCTGGGCAGACATGTTCGACCACAACCTGCACCCGATTTTTTATCTGAGCCAGGCGGCCGCGCCCGGCATGAAAGCCCGCAAGTCCGGCCGGATCGTCACCTTCAGCATGGCCAACGCAGATCAGATGATCGCCCAGCCGGAGGTCACCGCCCATTACATCGCCAAGGCCGGCGTGCTCATCCTGACCAGGACCCTGGCCAAACTGCTGGCCCCGCACGGCATCACCGTCAATGCCGTCTCGCCCGGGTTCATCGATTCGGGCAGCGCCCCGCCGGGCGAACTGGCCGGCGTGGTCAAGCGCATCCCGGCCGGCTACGTCGGCGAGGTCAAGGACACAGTCGCGGCGGTGAAGTTCCTGCTCTCCGACGAAGCCCGCTACGTGAACGGCACGAACATCCACGTGTCGGGCGGCTGGGGGATATAGGAAACGAGCTGGCAGCCCGGTCTCCCTTCGTGCTCGCGCAACGCGCGGCCTCGGAAGGCCCTCGTTGGACGCGCGCAGTTGAAGAAAGACCGGGCCGCCGCTCAAAGGAAGGGGCCTTCACCATTAAATAAAAAGACGAAAGGCGACAGGCCGCTTGAGGACCTGTCGCCTTTAACGCTTCGCCAAGTTTATTGGGCTACGACAATGGTGATGGCCCTACAAATGGCAGATGTCCTCGCTTTCTTCATCCTAACATCCACGTCAGCGTGGGATGGGGAAGCCAGGGGCGGGCGCAGCGCCTGACTAGGCGGTTACGCGGACATTGTCATGCAGAAACTCGGGAGCAAAGTCAGCCCCGTTTGGCCAAACAAGGGTATGAAACTCTGCATCCACGCGAAAGCATTTGAACTGCTCGATATCTCGGAGCGGCTCAAACATCGGCCCCGTGAGCTCGGGTCTTAAATCGATCTCTCCCTCGGTTCCGTCTCGAAACTTCAACCTGACAACATAGCCTGACACGTATTGCGCTTCTGTGACGTGGTAGTCCATGGCCCTCTCATATTCCAGCGGTGCGATCTTCTTTAAGGGCTGATGCTGGCGAGCCAATTCCCAGTCGTCTTGAAGTTCACTCTTGTGCAGCTCATGCCACTCTTGAACCAACGCCAGCGCCCGTCCGGGAAGCTGGCCCGCCATGACCGCCCCCGTTTCAATATCTAGCACAGCTTCAAACTCTCCATAGACGGCGTGGAAATGTGGTCGCCCGTGTTCTCGATAGAAAATCCCCACCACGATTCCAAAAAACCGACTCAACACCGGCATGAAGCTAGGATAAGCTACTTCATGGATCGTGGCAAGCGCATCCCGTCCGGCTACGTCGGCGAGGCCACGGACACGGTGGCGGCGGTGAAGTTTCTGTTCTCCGACAAGACCCGCTACATGAACGGGACAAACATCCACGTCAGCGGAGCGTGGGAAATATGATTAGAATCACTATTCGAGTGGGCACTGCCAATCGATGATCTTTAGCCTGAAGTCTTCGAGCTTTTGGTGGACAGCGGAAAGTTGATTGAAGCACAGAGTGAAGGAACCTGCAGAGAGATCTTTTTCTGCGACCTCACGCACTCCTTTACTTGCCTTCAACTTTGAGGTCTTTTGTCTCAACGCGAGAGCCGAATCAAGATTAACAAAATGTGCGTAATAGGAATGAACCATATCGTTTCTCAATTCACCAAGTTCCAAGCATTCGGCCATTAGTTTATGGAACCGCTCCTTTGCGGTTCTGTCTAGCTGGCTCCGCAGATCGACAAAACGATTGAACATCACATCAGCCACCTTGACTCGCTTGCTATATTCAAGCTCATTGGCCAAGATGCGAATGAATTCATCGTCTGCATCTACCATCAGGACCAATAAATCTATCAGCTTCTCCTCAACGCGTTGAAACATGACGATGAACTGTCCGAGTTCCTGATAGAGCGGATTCTTGATCATTGCTCTAATCCTAACTGACAAGTCGGCGACAACCTACCTGTACCACATAGATGCAACAGACTGGATGCTCTACCTAACCGGCGAGGTGAGCCAAGAGCGCTCACTTCGCCGGCCATCTCTCTCCTCCCAGAGCCGCCGCGCTCCAAATAACAAGGGCGGCTGTCGTGCTCTCACTGCGCGCGTGGGACGAGCACTTTCCGAAGTGCGGGTTCCGCGAGCACAAGAGCATGACCGCCGCCCTCGCTCCTTTACAGAAACTGATTTACTTGCCGAATGCCTGCTTCAGCAGAGGCTCGACCTCACCTTTTTTTTCCATCGGATCGAGGATGTCGGTGTCGCCGTAGAATTGCCCGTTGATGAAGACCTTGGGCAGGGTCGGCCAGTTGGTCATCTTGGTGAGCGCTTCCCGCTTGGCCGGGTTCGGAAGCATGTCGATGACTTCATAGGGATAGCCATACTTGTCGAAGAACTGCATGGTTTCCCGCGTAAACCCGCACATGGGCTGCTGTTTGGTGCCCTTGCCGTAAATCAGGATCTTGTGCTGCTTGATCTCGGCCTGAATCTCGTCTTCTATCGGATTGCCCATGGTTTCCTCCCAACAGAATGATGCATGCTGAGTGCTGAATGATGAACGAACGTCGCCCCTTCAGCGTTCAACATTGATCGTTTATCGTTCCTCAGGCGTCTCCGCTTTCAACTCCAAAGCATGGATGCGCCCGTCCTTCATCGGCTCGTCCAAGGCCTGGTAAATCATCCGGTGCCGGTCCAGCAGGTTCTTGCCCGCGAAATGGGCCGATACCACCCGCACGCTCAAATGGTCCATGGTGCCGGTGCGGTCCGTCACCGTCACCGAAGCGTCCGGCATCGCCTTGCGGATATAGTTCGTGAGCACGTCCGTGCCGATCATCGTTTCCGGCCTCCATGACAACGACTGTGTGAGCATATCGCACCCCCGGCGAGAAACGCAATCGCCCGCCGGCCCGTCTATTCCGGATGGAACGGCCACGGGAGAGCGCGGAACAGCCGCCAGGTGGGTAACGCTAGCCCTTGCGCGGCCAGGCCTTGAGCAGCTCGATACCCTCCGCGCGCAGCACATCGCCCGTCAATTCCACCGGCCATCGGCTCATCTGTTTCATACGGGCCGAGTCGATCGGAATCTGCCGGATGCCCAGCCGCTCGGCATCCTCGATCCTGGCTCCGTACACGATCCTGGGAAGCTGGCCCAGACCGAGGCGCTGAAGCACATGGGGCAGGGTTCGCAGGTGGCATAGAGGACCGTATCCGACAAGTCGAGCGTTTTCAGCATCCGGCAGGCGTCCCGAATCGCCTGGACTTCCGCATGGGCCGTGATGTCCCAGCTCCGGCGGGCGACGTTATGCACCCGTACGACCACGCGCCCCTCCTTCACCAGACAGGCGCCAAACGGCGCCTCCCCCTGTTTGACCCCGTTCCACGCGGTCTCCAGAGCGATCCGCATAAATTCGTCATCGCGCATACCGCCCTCACGACGTGAACCGGCCCGGCCCGAACCGACCGGACCCCGCGGCATGGTACACGAGCCGGAGCCCCAGTCAAGCGCGTCACGCGCGCCACCCGGAGCCGCGTCGCCGCCCCCGCGCAAGAATCTTCGTGACAGGTGGAAAGGGGTTCTGGTAGAGTCGCCGCCGTTTACCCGGATCGTCGCGAGGGAATGGCATGGGACCGTGGAATATGGACAAGGTGTGGCGATGGGGAATGGGCCTGGCGTTGCCGGTCGCCATCGGATCCGCCTGTCTGGACCGGCCCCTGATCGATACCGTCATGGCCTTGTGGGACGCCCCGACTCCCGCGCGCCTGACGTTCTTCCTGTCCTCGACCGTCCTGCTGGTCGGATTTGCCAGAAACTCAGCCCGGCTGCGGACGCTCGTCGAGAGACGGCCCGCGGCGGATCAGGCCTCCCGGCAGCAACCGGCCCGTTCGGCCGTCCTTGAACCCTGCAACGACTAGGAGGGCATCCATGGCCCGACTCCTCGCATTGTCGCTCTTGCTGGTTTTCGTCACGGTCCTCCCGAGCGGCTGCACCAGCACGATGCAGCCGGGCGTCACCGGCTTCTACCAGACCTGGGACGACGTCATCAACCGCTGGATCGGCAAAAACAAGAAAGACCTCTACTACGAGTTGGGCCCGCCCAACCTCCATCCCCACACGTCCGCCGACGGCATGGAAGAAATGGGCTGGGACTTCACCATCGACCGCATGCCCGGGCAGGCCGACGAATACAACCTGCTCCCCCTCTACGGCGCCGGCGTGAGTTGCCGGCTCATCTTCATTGCGGACGCGAACGATCTCATCCGGTCCGGCCAGCGCATCGGCTGCGACTAGCACCGTCCAGAGCCGGCAGCCGTCCGTCATCGGTGCTCCCTGTCCGGAACCGGGCACGGAAGACCGACCACTTTTTGTTCACGCTCCGGGAACAACCTGCCACGGGCCCGCGCGCCCTGCGGACAAGGCCGGCCGGAGTGCGTCGAACGACGGTGACATGGGGAGTGGGATGGAGCGGCACAGGGCGCTGGGATCAGGAGGCAGGCCCCGGCTGAGAGTCCGCGCCAAGCGCGTCATTGACGGCATCGAGCAAGGTATTCAGGGCGAAGGGCTTCTCGATGGTCCGATAGGCCCCCAGGTAATTGGCAATGTCCAAGAACCGAACATGGACTTGCGGGCTGCCGCCGGAGATGGCGATGACTTTCGTCTGGGGCGACAGGCGACGGATCTCCCGGATCACTTCCAGCCCGTCTTTTTCCGGCATGAGAATATCGGTGATGATCAGATCGAAGGGCTGGTCCTGATGCTCCCGCCATTGCTTCATGGCCACGACCCCGTCGGGCGCCTCGACGATCAGATGGCCTTCGCCTTCCAGCATGTCCCGGAGCATGCCACGGATCGCCGCCTCATCGTCAATCACCAGAATTCTCGCCACACGTAGCTCCTGCGTCATCATGAGCTCCCATCCATCCACCTGGCTTTTCGGCCGGTCTCGTGGAAAACTTGAGGTCCGCGGCCGGTCCGGCCGGTGGTTATGGTATGCTCGCTTCATCTTACTGCACGGCAGGCCGCCCCGGAGATGGCCTCATGGCGCATGACGAACAAGCCCGAACGGACCGGCCTCCCGACGATTCCGCCGCCGGATCTCCCGACGACCCACCGGCTGTGCTGAGTCGCCGGGCGCTCCTGACGGGGGCCGCGTCGCTGGCCGGCTTCACCGCGGCCCAGTCGGTGCTGTCCTCCCTGAACGCCGCGCCGATTGCCTCACCCGGCCAGGAGGATCCGACCCTCATCCCCGGACGCCCGCCAACGCCCTACGGGCAACGGTCCGCCTTCGAGCGAGCCGCGCGCCTGGCCGGCGCCACCAGCTCCCTCACCCCGCTGCAGGCGCTCCACGGCATCCTCACCCCCTCTGCGCTCCATTTCGAGCGGCATCACAATGGGGTGCCGGTCATCGAGCCGACCCGCCATCGCCTGCTCGTCCACGGCCTGGTCGAGCAGCCCACGACCTTCACGCTCGAGGAGATCAAGCGGTTGCCCTCCCGCTCCCGGCTGGCCTTCATCGAATGTTCCGGCAACTCCGGGGGCGAATGGCAAACGCCGGCCGGACGGACCGTGCAGGAGACCCACGGACTGTTCAGCACCAGCGAATGGACCGGCGTCCCGCTGGCCCTCCTGCTCCGCGAGGCCGGCGCCAAACCCGAGGCGACCTGGATGCTGGCGGAAGGCAGCGATGCCGGCGCCATGGCCCGCTCGATTCCCCTCGCCCGCGCACTGGACGAAGCCCTCATTTGTTACGCCCAGAACGGCGAGGCCCTGCGCCCGGAACAGGGGTATCCCCTCCGGCTCCTCCTGCCCGGCTGGGAGGGCAACGCCAACATCAAATGGCTGCGCCGGCTCAAGCTGGGCGCGGCCCCCTTCATGACGCGGGACGAAACCGCCCATTACACGGACTTGATGCCGGACGGCACCGCCAGGCAATTCACGTTCGACATGGACGCAAAATCCGTCATCACCAGCCCGTCTGGCGGGCAGCAGGTCCGGGCCGGATTCGTGGAAATCCGCGGACTCGCCTGGAGCGGCCGCGGCCGCATCACGGGGGTGGACGTCAGCACCGACGGGGGGCGCACGTGGCGCCAGGCGCAGCTCGATGATCCGGTCCTCCCCAAATGCGCCACGGCGTTCCGGTTCCCCTGGCGATGGGACGGCCAGGAGGCGATGCTCCAGTCCCGCTGCACGGATGAGACCGGGTACGTGCAACCGACCCGTCAGGCCCTCGTGGCGGTCCGGGGCATCAACTCCTCCTACCATTACAACGCCATCCACAGCTGGCTCGTGACCATGGACGGGGCGGTTCGGAATGTTCATGTGTAAACGAACGGCGGCGGGCCTGTGGACCGGGCTGCTGTTCGCGGGCGCGCTCGCGGGGGCGGCGGATCTGCCGGGAGAAGAAAAAGAGCCCCTCGGCCTGGGACGCCAGGCGACCGAGGCGGAGATACGCGCCTGGGACCGCGACGTCTCCCCGACCGGAGAGGGATTGCCGGCGGGAAAGGGCACGGCGCAGGAGGGCGCCCGCCTGTTCTCCGCCAAGTGCGCCTCCTGCCATGGCGTGACCGGAACGGAAGGGCCGGCGCCCCGGCTCGTGGGAGGACAGCACACGCTTGCCACGAAACACCCAGTGAAAACCGTCGGAAGCTACTGGCCCTACGCCACCACGCTCTACGACTACATCCGCCGCGCCATGCCGTTCACCGCGCCGCAGTCGCTTACGCCGGACGAAGTTTATGCGGTCACCGCCTGGATTCTGGCCCGAAACGGCATCATCACGGACAACGCCGTGATGGATGCGCAGACGCTGCCGAACGTCCGGATGCCCAACCGCGACGGCTTCGTGCCGGACCCAAGGCCGGACGTGCCGCACCGGTAGCGGCACCCACCTCATTGCGCATGAGCTCACCCCGTCACAGGGACCAGACTGATCCCGCGACCGCCCGCCGCGTCAGCGGCTTCACCGCCGCCTGCGTGCTCGTCAGCAACGTCATCGGCAGCGGCATCTTTACGACCACCGGCTTCATGGCCCGCGACCTGGGCGATCCGGCCCTGATCCTGCTGCTCTGGCTCTTCGGCGCTTGCCTCACCCTGGCCGGGTCCCTCTCCTACAGCGAACTGGGGGCCGCCCTGCCCCGGGCCAGGGGCGAATACGTCTACCTCCGCGAAGCCTACGGGCCCTTCCCCGCCTTTCTCAGCGGCTGGGCCTCCTTCACCGTCGGGTTCAGCGCGGCGATTGCGGCGGGCGCCATGAGTTTTGCCGCCTATGCCTGGCAGCACTTCCCCCAGAGCGGGGAAGCCGGAGGCGCCGGCACCGTCCTGGCCCTCGCCCTGCTCTGGCTGTTGACGGGGGTGCATCTGGCCGGGGTCGGAGCGGGAGGGGCGGTGCAGCGGCTGCTCACCCTGGCGAAGGTCGGGGCGGTCGCGCTGCTCGTGGCCGGGGCCTTTTCGGTCGGCCAGGGCAGTTGGGCCCATGTGACCGAGCCGGGCGCGACGCCCGGGCCTGGCCTCGGCACGATCGTCGCCTCGTTGCTGTTCGTGTTCTTCGCCTATTCCGGCTGGAACGCGGCCGGGTACATCGCCGGGGAGATCGCCGATCCGGGCCGGGCCATCCCCCGGGTCATGTTCTGGGGAACGTTGTTCATCGGATGCGTCTATCTCCTCTTGAACCTCGTCTACCTCTATGCGCTGCCGGTCAGACTCCTGGCCCAGGCCCCGCTCCTCCCCGTGGCGGAGAAGGCCGCCGGAGCCCTGTTCGGCCCGCCGGCCGCCCGGTTCGTGACCGTCACGCTGTGCATCTCCATCGCCGCCGCGGTCAGCGCGATGGTCTGGGCCGGGCCCCGCGTCTACTATGCCATGGCGAAGGACGGCGCCCTGCCCTCGTGGTTTGCCGAACGATGGGGCCGGGGCCAGGCGCCGGGGCGGGCCATCCTCCTGCAGAGCCTCTGGGCCACGCTCCTGATCCTGTCGGGCACGTTCGAGCAGCTGGTGATCTACAGCGGATTCGTGTTGCTCGGCTTCAGCGCCCTCGCCGTCAGTTGCGTCGTCGTCCTGCGCCGGCGGCAGCCGGACCTGCCCCGCCCCTACCGCGTGCCCTTCTATCCGCTCCTCCCCGGCTTCTTCGTCCTGACCGCCCTGATCATCCTGTGCTACAGCCTGCTGCAACGACCGACGGAAGCGGCCTGGGCCGTCGTCACCCTCCTCGCCGGCGTCCCCTTCTACTGGCTGGGGCGCAGCAAGTAACCGGCGCCGACCAAGTCCCGGCTCCCCGCAATCGGCCGCGATCGCCGGCCAGGCTGGACCTGGTTCGCCGATTTGTGCGATCTTGCAGCCGGCGGTTGAGAAAAGAGGACCCATGGCGCCAACGATTCTGTTGAGTTGCGAGTCCGTCAGCAAGACCTACGGGGTGAAGCCCCTGTTCGACGACCTGTCCCTGGCCCTGTTCGAAGGCGATCACGTGGGCCTGGTCGGGCCCAACGGCTCCGGCAAGTCCACCCTGCTCAAGATTCTCGCGGGACTCGAAGAGCCGGACCGCGGCACGCGGTCCATGCGCCGGCAACTGCGCGTGGGCTACGTGCCGCAGGACCCGGCGTTCGCCGAAGGCGTGACGGTCGAGGAGGTGCTCGCGCAGGCGCTGGACGCGGAGGGGCTCGATCCCCACGAGCAGGCCGGCCGCGTCGCCAAGGCCTTGAGCATCGGGGCGTTCCCCGCCGCCGACCAGCCCGTCGCCACGCTCTCCGGAGGATGGAAGAAACGCCTCGCCATCGTGCGGGCGCTGCTGTCGGAGCCGGACGTCCTGCTGATGGACGAACCGACGAACCATCTGGACGTCGAAGGCATCCTCTGGCTGGAAGCTCTGCTGAAGGCCCAGGCGCGCGCCTTTCTCGTGGTGAGCCACGACCGCCGCTTTCTGGAATCCGTGGTCTCGCGCATGCTGGAACTGAACCGCTGCTATCCCGAGGGCGTCTTCGAAGCCAAGGGGCGGTACAGCGACTTCCTGGAGCAGCGGGACGCCCGGCTCCTGGCGCAGGCCGACGCGCAGGCCTCGCTGGCCAACCGCGTCCGGCGCGAAGTGGAGTGGCTGCGCCGCGGGCCGAAGGCCCGCACGACCAAGGCGAAGGCCCGGGTGGAGTCGGCCGGACAGTTGATCGACGAGCTGGACCGGGCCCGGGCCCGATCGGCGCAGGCCCAGGCCGGGATCGACTTCGTCTCGTCCGGACGCAAGTCCAAACAGTTGGTGGTCGCGCACCGGCTCGGCAAATCGCTGGGCGGCTGGCCCATCGTGAAAGACCTGGACCTGCTGCTGGGCCCGGGCCAGCGCCTCGGCCTGCTGGGCCCGAACGGCAGCGGCAAGACCACGCTTCTGCGGCTCCTGGCCGGCACGCTGGAGCCGGACGAGGGCGCCATCGTCCGGGCGGAGGACCTCCGGGTCGTTTCCTTCGAACAGCACCGCGACTCGCTGGACCAGACCGCCACGCTCCGGCGGGCGCTGGCGCCGTCGGGCGATGCCGTGGTCTATCGGGACCGGTCGGTGCATCTGGTCTCCTGGGCCAAGCGGTTTCTGTTTCGGCCGGAGCAACTGGACCTGCCGGTCTCCCGACTGTCCGGCGGCGAACAGGCGCGGCTGCTGATCGCGCGGCTCATGCTCCGGCCGGCGGACCTGCTCATTCTCGACGAGCCCACGAACGACCTGGACATTCCCACCCTCGACGTGCTGGAAGAAAGTCTGCTGGAGTTTCCCGGCGCGCTCGTCCTCGTGACGCACGATCGCTGGCTCCTGGACCGAGTCTCCACCCAGCTCCTGGCGCTGGACGGGACCGGCCACGCCGAATGGTTCGCCGACTACGCGCAATGGGAAGCGGCCCAGGCGCGGAAGGCCGAGGCCGGTCCGGCATCGGAGGGGCCGCGCAATACGAAAAGGGATCAGGCCGAAGCCGAAACGGCGACGCCGAAACGAAAAGGGCTCTCCTATCGCGAGCAACAGGAATGGAGCAAGATGGAACAGACCATTCTCCGGGCGGAGGAAACCCTCGCCGCCTGCCGGGCGGCGGTGGAGGACCAGGCGGTCGCCTCCGATGCGGCCGCGCTCCACGTCCGGTGCGCCGCGCTGGACGAAGCCCGCGCGGCGGTGGAACAGCTCTACGCCCGCTGGGCGGAGCTGGAAGACAAGCGGGGCCAATCCGTCGGGAGCAGCCGGGCATGACCGGCCAGGCGCAATTCCCGGACGAGCAGACCCGCGAAGGGGCGTTCAGGCGACAGGCGGACGTCCTCCGCGGCTGGGTCACGGAAGACGGTTCGTCCGGCTTCCCCGCCGAGACGGGCCGGTACCATCTCTACGTGTCCTGGGCCTGTCCCTGGGCCCACCGCACGATCATCGTGCGCAAGCTCAAACGGCTGGAGGGGGTGATCGGAATGACCGTGGTGGACCCGATCCGCGACGACCGGGGCTGGGCCTTCCGCGAGGGCCCGGGCCATTCGACCGACCCAGTCAACGGCTTTCAATTCCTGAGCGAGGCCTACCGGGCGACCGATCCTCAGTACAAGGGACGCGTCACGGTGCCCGTTCTGTGGGATACCGAAACCAAACGCATCGTCAGCAACTCGGACGACGACCTCATGCGCATGTTCAACAAAGCCTTCGACCGGTTCACCGACAGCCAGCTGGACTTGTACCCGGAGGCCTTGCGGAACGACATCGACGAACTGAACGCCTTCATCTACGAGCACGTGAACGACGGGGTCTATCGCGCGGGGTTTGCCACGTCGCAAGTGGTCTACGAACAGGCGGCGCGGCGCCTCTTCGATGCGCTGGACCGGTTGGACGCGCGGCTCAAGGACCGGCGGTACCTCTTCGGCGCGCAGTTCGTCGAGACGGACTGGCGCCTCTTCGTCACCCTCGTCCGGTTCGACGCCGTCTACCACGGACACTTCAAGTGCAACGTCCGGCGGATCCTGGACTATCCCAACCTCTTCGGCTACCTCAAAGACCTGTATCAAACCGACGGGATCGCGGACACGGTCAACTTCGACCACATCAAGCGGCACTACTACGTCACCCACGACGACATCAACCCCACCCGCATCGTCCCCATCGGACCGGACCAGGACCTGCGCGCCCCGCACGGCCGCTCGCGACCGGCGCCGTAAGGTGGATTCCTTGTCGGCCGGCAAGTGTGATACATATTTCCCGGCACCTTCACCCGTTCATGCTCACGAAAGGATTATTATGCGCACGACGATGATGTGGCTCTTAACCCTGCTCTGCCTCGGGGCGTCGGCTGTCTCGGCCGGCGCGGCCGATCCAACGACCGACGAGCAGAAGACCTTCTATGCCTTGGGCCTGGCCATCAGCCAGAACGTGAGCGGGTTTGCGCTGACCGAGGCCGAGTTCGAGTTCGTCAGGGCCGGGCTGACGGACGGCGTGCTCAAGCGGCAACCCAAGGTGGATCTCCAGACCTACGGCCCCCAGATCCAACAAATCAGACAGGCGCGGATGGCGGCGGAGCAAGCGCGGATGGCGAAGGGGGCGGAAGGCGAGAAGAAAGCCGGCGCCGCGTTTCTCGCCAAGGCGGCGGCGGAGCCGGGCGCGACGAAGGGCGACACCGGCTATGTGCTCAAGACGCTCAAGCCGGGCACCGGCGCCTCGCCCAAAGCGTCGGATTCGGTCAAGGTCCACTACCACGGCACGCTCATCGACGGCACCGTGTTCGACAGCTCCGTGCAGCGGCAGGAGCCGGTGACGTTCCCGCTGGCCAACGTGATCCCCTGCTGGACGCAGGCGGTGCCGAAGATGAAAGTGGGCGGCAAGAGCCGGCTCGTCTGCCCGTCCGACCTGGCTTACGGAGACCGGGGCGCGCCGCCGCAGATCAAGCCGGGCGCGACGCTCGTCTTCGAGATCGAGCTGCTCGACATCGTCAAGCCATGACGGGTCGGACGGCGGCCTGTCACGGAAGATGACGCAGCCATGGCGCTTACGCGACGACAAATGCTCCAAGCCGGCCTGGGCCTCGCCGCCTCCGCCGTGCTGGCATCGCGCGCGCCGGCGGAGCCGGCGAGGCAGACCTTGCGCATCGCCTTCCTGCACCTCGCCCCGGTGCCCGGCGACGTCGAACACAATCGCCGGCTCGTCGAAACGGCGGTCGCCCGCGCGGCGGACCAGGGCGCAACCTGGATCATCACGCCCGAACTCTGCGTCACCGGCTATACCTTCGCCGACCGGCTCGGCACGGACTGGATCCTGCCGCAACCGGACCCCTGGATGACGCACATGTGCCGGCTGGCCTCCCAATTGCGGGTGACGCTGTTCCTGTCCCACCCGGAACGGGACCGCGAGTCCGGCAAACTCCACAACAGCCTGTTCGCGATCGCGCCGGACGGCACCATCCTCGGCGTCCATCGCAAAGTCCATACGCTGCGCGTCGGATCGGAAGCCTGGTCGACCCCGGGCGAGCAGGCAGCCGCCGTCCCGGTCCTGCCGTTCAACCGTATCGGCATGCTGATCTGTGCCGATGCCTACGGACCGGAGATTTGCAAGAGCCTCAAGGCGCAAGGGGCCGAGCTCCTGGTGTCGGCCGCAGCCTGGGCGCCGGGGCTGCACGGACCGAACGGCGAATGGGAACGGTGCACCGGCGACACGGGGCTCCCGCTCCTCGTCTGCAATCGGACCGGGCCGGACAAGACGCTCGACTTCACCAAGGCCGAAACGGTCGTGGTCAAGGACGGGCGGCGGCTGCTGTCGTTGTCATCGGACCGCTCGGCGATGTTCCTGGTCGACTGGGACCTGCAGGCCGGGACTCTGGCCGGGCGGGAATACCTGAGGGTGGCCTTGTGACGGAGTGAGCCGGGCAGGGGGCTTGGTTACGGCCTGGCGGTGACGCGCACGACTCCGTGGTAGACGGCGCTGGTTTCCGGATCGTCCGCAAACCGGCCATAGGCTTCGATATCCGCCCCGGTCGCCGCCCCGGTGGCGAGGTATTTCTCCCGCAGCTGTTCCGCCGAGAGCCTCATCATCCTCGCCATGTCGGACCCGCCCGCGCTGAGCGGAGTCTCGCGCTCGACGGACAGGTCCCGCCAGCCCCCCTGCTCCAGAATCGCCGGCAGCCTGATCCCGAACGCATGGTCCAACCCGTGGGCGGTGAACATCCGCTCGATCGCCCGATGCACCTTCTCCACCGCAGCCAGCGCCTCCGGACTCCCGGCCACTCCGCGGGCGGCGGAGAAGTCCGGCTCTTCGAGCAGGAGCCGGCCGCCCGGCTTCAGCAGGCGGCGCATCGCGTCCAGGGCCTCGCCACAGTTCGCCAAATGGATGAGCAGGAATCGGGCATGCACGAGGTCGAACGAACCGGGCGGCAGCGACACCCGACAGATGTCGCCCGCGACCACCTCCACCTGCGGCGGCCGCTCGGCCGGAAGGAAGCGGGGATTGAGCTCGACCCCCGTCACCCGGCCCAGGGGGCCGACGGCCTCCCCCAGCCAGGATAAAACGGACCCGGCTCCGGGCCCGACCTCCAGGCAGGTCCAGCCCGGTCCGATCCCCGTTGCGAGCAGCAGCCGCCGGCTTGCCGGATCGAAGATCCGCTCGATCAACCGCAGCCGCTCCAGCTCGCGCCGGTCCTCGGCCTTGTCGAAGATATACTCGGCCATCCCTACCGTCGCCCCCGCTTCGGGAGCGCCACCGACAGGAACCACTGGGGTTTGATGCGGCCGAAGTCGGTGCGGACGTGCCGGCGGAGCGCCAGCTTGGGGTCGAGCACGACCGGACCTTGAGGCCCCCGATGGAAGACCACCCAATGCCAGAACGCCCTCCCTCCGGCCCGATGCCACTTGATCGCGAGGAGAGCCAGGTCCGGCAGAGTTTCCCAGGATAAGAAGGGCGTTTTCTTAGTGGAGGCGCGGAGACCGTACTGTTGCAGGAGCCGGCGGACGGGACCGGTCTCGGACCAGAGGCGCGGATCGTCGGCGGCGATGCCGAGCCGGCCGGCCACCCGCCTGGCCTGCTGATAGCACACTCCCGCGAGCGTCGCCGCGCTGGCAATCCCGCAGCCCGTGACGTCTTCCTGCACCACCGGCTTCATAGGAGCGGCGCTAGGTCCCTGCGGCCGGGGCTTCCTCCCCGCCATACTCCTCGCGGTAGATGTGGATGGCCGTGTGCAGGAGTCCCACGATGATCGGCCCGAGGAACAGTCCGACGATGCCGTAGACGGCCAGCCCGCCCACGATGCTGAAGAACATGAAGAGGACCGGAATCTGGGCGCCCTGCCCGATCAGCCAGGGTTTCAGCACCGTGTCCACCGTCGTCACGATGCCCGCGCCCCAGACCAGCATCGCCAGCGCCTTCCACAGAGGTCCCACCCACCAGAGATAGAGGACGACCGGCCCCCAGATCAGCGCCGTGCCGCCGACCGGCAGGGGCGCGAGCACCATCGTCAGCGCGGTCAGGAACATCGGGAACGGGACCCCCAGCACCGCGTAAGCCAGCCCTGCGGCGAAGCCCTGGGCGACCGCCGCGACCAGGATGCCCTTGACGACCGCCCGCAGGGTCCGGTCCAGCCGGGCAAAAATCCTCGTCTTGTGCGACTTGTCGAGCGGCACTATCCGGTAGAAGCCCTCGAACAGTCTCGTCCCGTCCTTGAACAGAAAGAACAGGACCAGGATCATGACGAGGAAATTGAGGCTGAGCAGGAACACGTTCGTGACGACCCCGGTGACCTCGTCCACGAGAAACTGCTTGAGGGCCTTGGCGCTGCCCAGGAAAAACTCGTCCAGGTTCCCCTGCGTCACGACAAACCAGCCGAGCCATTCCTGCCCCAGCGTCCCCATCAGCGGCAGCGAAGCCAACTGTTCCGGCAGCCGCTGGACGCCGCCCGATTGAATCCAGGCGGCGATCGTCGTCTGCGCAACCCGGGCCTCATCGACCAGCAGGAACCCCATCGCGACGAGCGGCACCACCAGCAGCAGCATGATGCCGACGGTCAGCAGCGCCGCCGACACAGCGACGTTCCCCCGGAAGAGGGTCGTCAACCGGCCGTGCAGCGGAAACATCAGGTGCGCCAGGATGATCGCCCAGACGGTCGGCAGCAGGAACGGCCGGAACATCAGCGCGATCTGCCAGAGCAGCAGGAGGAGGACGGCGAAGAAGCCGATGGTGAAGAGATTTCGTTGATTCATGGGGCCATCATGGACATGATTCACGGAAAAAATCCAGGGCCTTGTCAGGTTGCGCGGGAAGAACCGAGCCAGGCCGCAGCCCCGGCGCCGGCCACCAGGCCCGTGGCGAAGCAGGCGGTGAGAAGATAGCCGCCGGTCGGCGCCTCCCAATCCAGCATTTCTCCCGCGCAGAACAGGCCGGGGATGGACCGGACCATCAACCGCTCGTCCAGCGCCTCGAAGGCCACTCCGCCGGCCGTGCTGATGGCCTCATCCAACGGCCGTGCGGCGATCAGCCGCAGCGGCAGGGCTTTGATGGAAGAAGCCAGCCGGGCCCGGTCGGCAAAGGCCTCTTTCGGCAGGATCTCGCGCAGCAGCCCCGCCTTCACTCCGGCAATCCCCGCCCGGCTCTGGAGCTGCTTGGCCACCGTGCGCGACCCGCGCGGCTGCGCCAGGTCGCGGGTCAGCCGCGGCAAGTCCCGGTCCGACGCGAGATCGAGGGATAGGGTCGCAACGCCCTTGGCCTGAATCTCGTCGCGGAGGCTCGCGGACACGGCATAGATCACGCCTCCTTCAACGCCTGTCTCCGTGACCACGAACTCGCCTTGTTGCCGCAGCTCGACGCCTGCCGCGTTCCTGACGGTCACGGCCACCGACTTCACCGGCTGTCCGGCGAACTTGGCGCGAAAGTGGTCGGTCCATCCGATTCTTCCGACCGCGCCCACGTCGAAGCCGCAGTTCGCCGGTCGCAAGGGCGCGATGGGAACCCCGCGCCCGGCGAGCAACGGCACCCAGACGCCGTCGGAGCCGAGCTTGGGCCAACTGCCTCCGCCCAGAGCCAGGACCACCGCGTCGGCCTGAACCGTGCGAGGGCCCTGCTGCGTCGTAAAGCGCAGCGCTCCCTGCTCATCCCAGCCCCGCCAGCGATGGCGTACATGGAAGGTCACGCCGGCCTGGCGCAACCGCCGCAGCCAGGCGCGCAACAGAGGCGCGGCCTTGAGATCGGCGGGGAAGACGCGGCCGGAGGTGCCCACGAAGGTCTCGACGCCCAGCCCCTTCGCCCAGGCGCGCAGCTTCTCAGGGCCGAACGAAGCCAGCAGGGGGGCGATCTGCGCGCGGCGCGCTCCGTAGCGAGTCAGAAACGACTCGATCGGTTCCGCATGCGTGAGGTTCAAACCTCCCTTGCCGGCCAGCAGGAGCTTGCGGCCGACGGAGGCCATGGCATCGTAGAGATCGACGCGCGCCCCGGCGGCGCCGGCCGACTCCGCGGCCATGAGCCCGGCCGGTCCCCCGCCGATGATGGCAATCTTCACAAGAACGCCTCTACCGGCTCACCCGGCGCACTTCGCCTTTGGGAGCCAGCGGCAGCATCTGCTGAAGTTGAGGCAGCAAGGGACGGAGGTCTTTCAACCGATTGGTCGGCGCTTCGAGCACGATGACGGCGATCGTGAAGCGCGGCAGGTGCTGTTGGAAGGACAAATTGCGATCGGCGGTGATAAAGACATCAAACTGTTCTTGCGCGAGCCTGAGCAGGTCCCCATTCTTGATGCCGGCCCAGCCGGCTTGGGGCACGGTGACCACATCATGGCCCCCGATATCCTTGGCCAAACGACGGTCGATGCATTCGTCGAGGAGCACGCTCACGAAGCGACGGCCACCATGCGGGCCTTGGCTTCTTCGAGGAAGGCAATCACCTGTTGGCGGGTGACGGTCGGAAACCCTTCGAGGAAGTCGTCGATCGTCTGGCCTCCCTCGAGGTATTCGATGAGGGTCTGCACGGGCACCCGCGTTCCGCGAAAGACCGGCGTGCCGCCGAGAATGTCGGGCGTCGACGTGATGAACGACGGCGTTGGAGCAGCCATAATCGGTCCTCTCGTTGCGTCCAATTCTAAGTCAGCAGCCGCGATAAAGCAATGTGAAGCCGCAGCGACAGGGACGGGAACGGAGCATTCCGCTACAGCCCCATCGTCTCGATCTGCCGGAGTTTGTCGGGGGTGAGGGTGAACCGGTCGGCCCGGAGGTCTTCGGCCATGTGTTGGGGATTCGTGGTGCCGGTCAACGGGAGCATCCCGACCTGCATGGCGAACCGGAAGATGACTTGCGCGACTCCGGTTCCCACCCGCCGGGCGATGGCCCGCACTTCCGGCTCGACCAGGACCCCCTGATTGGCGGTCAGCAGCGAAAACCCTTGATAGACGATGCCCTGGGTCTTGCAGATCTCCCGCACCTCCCGGTCCCATCCGAGCGAAGCATAGCAGCGGTTCTGCACCACCATGGGCTTCACCGTCGCCCGCGCGCAGAGCTGCGTCAGCTGTTCGGCCGTGACGTTGCTGATGCCGATCATTTTGGCTTTGCCCGAGGCATAGAGTCCTTCGATGGCCGCCCAGACCTCCCAATCCGCCGCCCCCAACCCATAACGTTGATAGGGACCGTGCAAGACGTAGGAGTCCACATAGTCCGTGTGCAGATGGGCCAAGGAGCTGGCGAAGGACTGTCTGACTTGGGTCGTCAGGTCGGCCTTGGCATCGTAGGGGGTACGATGGTCCTGGCCGTTGACCGGCGTAAACTTGGTTTGGAGAAACAGGGCCTCCCGTCCGATCCCCTGCTTGGCGAGCGTCAGCAGGGCCTCCCCCACCAGCGCCTCCTCGTAATGGATCAACTGGTTGGCCGTGTCGACGGCCCGGAAACCGGCTTCCACCGCCTGCAGGACGAGGCCGGTCGTGGCCTCTTTCTTCCAGGCCGTGCCGTACATGAACGAGGGGATCGGCACGCCGTTGTAAGCGGTCATGGTCATGATGGTTCCTCCCAGGCCTATGACTTACCCGGTGTCCCTGTCCCCTGTCCAGTCACCAGCGAGAAACCCACGCCGGTTTCGCTTCATTGCGCCACGGGCCCATTCGTGATACAGTGCATCTCGATCGCGCAAGACCTCTTCTGCTCGGGGGCGGCAGTCTCCCGGAAACCAGGAAGTCTGACGCGATTTTTTTATTCCCAGCTGTCGTAGCACGCACCGCCGAGCCGGCGCCGAAAGCGCCACCGCCCTGCACTCGCATTGCAACCCAACACAGCCGCAGGAATCGTTCCATACAACTCACAAGAGGTGCATCGTTGTTTCAAGAATCCTGGTCATCGGTCCGAACCCTCCTCCGCGACGCCGCGGGGAGTCTCTATCACATCGCCATCGTCGCCCTGAGCGCAGGCATTGCGCTCTTGCTCCCGGCGGGGGCCAAACAGTTCCTGTCCCTGTGGGCCCGGGTGGAGCATGACAAGTTCTCGCTCATCGCCGTGGAAATGACGGCGGCGGTCGTGCTGATCGTCGGCCTCAACTACGTCCATCGCAGCATCCGGGACCGGGCCCTCGCCACGGCGGCGGCCGGAGCCGGCCTCGTCTCGTTTTTCCCCAAGCGCACGCGCGCGGCGCACCGGCGCATCAAGCAATTGAAGGAAGAACAGGGCACGGGCCGCACCATCATGGTCATGGGGTCAAGCGGCTACAGCACCTTCGTGGACCAGGTGGGCGACCTATCGTCGGTCCTGGACAAGTGCCTCGGGGCGAAGATCCTGCTGGTGAACCCCTACAGCCGGGAAGCCAGCCGGCGCATGCAGGCCATCGCCCATCCCGACTACACGCTGGCCGCCTTTCGGGAAGAAGTCCGGCAAAGCATCGAGCTGCTCAAGCGGCTGAACGCCATAGGGAAGGCCGTCAAACTCAAGCTCTATTCGGACCCCCCGTTGATCAAAATGGTGATTCTCGGGGATTACCTCTGGCTCCAGCATTACCATGCCGATCTGGACGTGCAGACCATGCCGGAGTATGTCCTGCGGCACAACCGCAAAGACCACGGCCTCTACACCTTCTATTCCCACTATTTCGTGCAGCGGTGGAAGAGCGTCGAGATTCCGGAATACGACATCGACACGGACGAGCTGGTCTATCGCAACGGCAGCGGCCAGGAGATCCGGAGGGAGCGGTTTGCGATCGAGGCTGAGCCGGAGGAAGCAGGGGCCCTGGCGGAACCGCTCGACCTCACCCCCGAACCGGCCCACATCGGCTGAGCCGGCGGGCCACAGCTTCACGCGGGTGCGGGAAGCCGACACCGCGGCGGCGCAAGAGCCGGCCCGATTCCGTCAGCCAGGGTTGGAAACATGCCGGCTTCCGAGGCTACGCGGATTACATGCAGACGGAGGAATTCTGGAGAGCCTTGGAAGAACTGATGGCTGATGGCAAGACAGAACCGACGGCCGTCATGTGCGCCGAGGCCGTGCCCTGGCGCTGCCACCGCTTTCTCATCTCCGACGCGCTGGCGAGCCGGGGCCGGACGGTCCGGCACATTCTTTCGTCCGCGCCGGCGAATCAGCACAGCCTGACCTCCTTCGCCAGAGTGGAGAACGGCTTGATCCGTTATCCCAAGGTCTCCGTCACGGACCCGACGCCCCTCCTGTTCTGACAAGCGCCAGCCCGTCATCCCTCTCAAGAGGCTTGACGCGCCAACCGGCAGGCTGTTACATGAAGACCCGGGTCATTTCACGCGCGAGGAACCCATGCCGACTGATGACATTACGCAAGCCGTCAGCAAGCGCTATGCCAGGGCCGCGGCCACGGGCGAGCAGATGTGCTGCCCGACCGGCTATGACTTCGCGGACCTGCGCCGCTTCGTCCCGGACGAAGTCCTGAAGATTTCCTACGGCTGCGGCACGCCGGCCGGATTGAACAGCGTGCAGCCGGGCGAGACGGTGCTGGACATCGGCTCGGGCGGCGGGATCGACTGTTTCGAAGCCTCCCGGCGCGTCGGCCCGACGGGACGGGTCATCGGCCTGGACATGACCGACACGATGTTGGCGATCGCCAGCCGCAATGCGCCGCTCGTCGCCGCCAACCTGGGCTATCCCGCCTCCAACGTGGAGTTCCGCAAGGGCATGGCCGAGACCATGCCGGTCGAGGACGGCGCGATCGACCTGATCATCTCCAATTGCGTCATCAACCTGGCGCCGGATAAGCGCAAGGTCTTCCGCGAGATGTACCGGGTGCTCAAGCCGGGAGGCCGCTTTACGATCTCCGACATCGTGGCCGACCAGACCGTCCCGCAGTATCTGATCCACGACCGGGAAAAATGGGGCAACTGCCTCTCCGGCGCCTTGCCGGTCTGCGACTATGTCGGCGGGCTGGTCGAAGCCGGGTTTCTGGGCGTGCACCAGGTCAAGTTCGTGCCCTGGCAGGTCATCGACGGCGTTCATTTCCTCTCCGTCACCCTGACCGGCTACAAACTGCCGCAGGCGGATGAGTCGACCGCCGTCCGGTTTGCCACGCTGCGCGGGCCTTTCAGCCGGGCGGTGGACGAGCTGGGGCAGGTCTACCAGCGGGGGGTCCCGCAGGCCGTTTCGGCCAGGACCGCTCAGTTGCTGACCGCGCCTCCGTTCGACGGGTTGTTTCTGTTGTCCGAGGCCCCGGTCCCGCTGACTCAGCCGGATCCGCGGCTCGTCGCAATCCTGCCGGCCCAGACCCCCTGTGTCTGGGCCGGCCATTTCGCCCTGTTCACCGGCCCTTTCCTGGAAGTCTGCGACGACGACCAGCATCGCTATTACCGGGGCCGGCCGCTTGAAATTTGCTCGAAGACGCTCGCGGTGCTCGGGCACGAGGCCTATGCAGGCAACTTCGCCGTCATCAACCGAGCCCAGAATCCCGTCGGCGGCGCCGAGGTCTCCTGCGCCCCGAGCGGGAGCTGTTGCTAACTCTTTAGCTGGCAGCCGTCAACGTTCAGCTTGTAGCTGATGGCTGAGAGCGATTGGTAAATGTTATGGGTCTGAGCCTCCTCGCCCGACAGAGCCAGCTCGCCCCTGCCTCCGCGCAACTGCGCATCCTCGCGAACACGGACGCCTGTCCCCCCTTCGACGATCGCCTGGGCCAGGCAGGTCTGGCCCCGCTGCACGCGACCGGGATCGCGGTGTTTCAGGTCAACCTGGGGAAGCTCTGCAACCAGACCTGCCGGCACTGTCATGTGGACGCGGGGCCGGACCGGCAGGAAAGCATGTCGCGCGAGACCGCCGACCTCTGCCTCAACGCGCTGGCCAACACCGACATCCCGACGGTGGACATCACCGGCGGCGCGCCGGAGCTGAACCCCAATTTCCGCCGGCTCGTGGAAGAGGCCAGAACCCTGGGCCGGCACGTGATGGACCGTTGCAACCTGACGGTGCTGCTGCTGCCGTCGCAGGCAGACCTGGCGGAGTTTTTGGCCCGACACAAAGTCGAAGTCGTCGCGTCCCTCCCCTACTATCGCCCGTCCCAAACCGACGCCCAGCGCGGCGACGGAGTCTTCGAGAAGTCCGTCCGCGCCCTGCAACTCCTCAACCGGCTGGGCTACGGCATCGAGGGAAGCGGCCTCATCCTCAACCTGGTGCACAACCCGGTCGGGGCGTTCCTGCCGCCGAAGCAGGAGGCGACCGAGGCGCAGTTCAAGCGCACACTCAAGCGGGAACAGGGCCTGGACTTCAACCGTCTGTATACGATCACGAACATGCCGATCAGCCGCTTTCTGGAGTTTCTCCTCGAAAGCGGCAACTACGAAGGCTACATGGAACGGCTGGCCAATGCCTTCAATCCGGCGGCCGCCGCCGGCGTCATGTGCCGCTACACCCTTTCGGTCGGCTGGGACGGGACCCTCTACGACTGCGACTTCAACCAGATGCTGGACCTGCCGATCGTCCACGGGGCACCGCGGCACATCCGAGATTTCGATGGCCAGCGGCTCCAGCATCGCCGGATCGTCACCGGCAACCACTGTTACGGCTGCACTGCCGGCTCCGGCTCCACTTGCGGCGGGTCCGTGACCTAGGCCGGTTGTCTGCTTGCTCTGCCCATTCATCGTTTATCCTTCATCATTCGGCATTTGTTTAGTTGCCCCTGCTTCGGCATGTCTGCTATGGTGACTCGTCCTGCCTGATTTCCTGAGCCCAACGAGGAACGATTTATGGTCTGGGATCCCAAAGACCCCTGGGGCAAGAAGCAAGACCCGGTGGATGATCTGCTGCGGCAGGCGAAGGAAAAGCTCGGCCCAGGGTTGCCGATCAAGGGCGTCGGGCCCCTCCTGTTGGCGGCGGTCGCGGTGTTGCTGGTCTGGCAGGGCACCTACATCGTGGCTCCGGACGAAGAAGGGGTCGTCAAGCGCTTCGGCGACATCGTTCGGAGCGAAGGCCCGGGCCCGCACCTGAAAGTGCCCCTCATCGAGACGGTCGAACGCCCCAAGGTGGAAAAACTCCACCGGCTTGAGATCGGCTTCCGCACGGACCGGCAGGGCCGTCAGCAGATGATTCCCAAGGAAGCCCTGATGCTGACGGGGGATGAAAACATCCTGGGCGTGGAGTTCATCGTCCAGTACAAGATCAAGAACGCCAAGGACTACCTGTTCCGCGTGGATGAAATCGAGGAGACGATCCAGAAGGCCGCCGAGGCCGCCATGCGCGAGGTGGTCGGCAAGAGCAAGATCGACGAGGCCCTGACCAGCGGCAAGGCGCAGATCCAGCAGGACACCCAGACGCTACTCCAGGGCATCCTGGACCAGTACCAGGCCGGGGTCCAGATCGCCGCCGTCCAATTGCAGGACGTCGATCCCCCCGAAGCGGTCGTGGCCGCCTTCAAGGACGTGGCCAGCGCCAAGGAGGACCGGGAGAAGCTCATCAACCAGTCCCAGGGCTACCGCAACGACATCATTCCCAAGGCCAAGGGCGAGGCGGCCCAGATCGTGAACCAGGCCAAGGGCTATGCGCAGGCCCGCATTACCCGCGCGGAAGGCGAAGCCAACCGGTTCATCAAGACGCTGAAGGAATATGAGCAGGCGAAGGACATCATCAGCAAGCGGATCTACATCGAAACGATGGAAGACGTGATGCCGGGGGTGGAGAAGATCATCCTCGACGGGAAGGCGGGGGACCGGATGCTCCCCTACCTGCCCCTGGACAAGAGCCACAAGCCGCCCAAAGCGGCGCCGGCGGAAGAGAAGAAGCCATGAGCAGACAGAATATGATCGTCGGCGTGATCGGGGTCATCCTCCTCCTGTTCGTGCTGGGCGCCTCCCCGGTCTTCATCGTGGACATCACCCAGACGGCGATCGTCGTCCAACTCGGCAAGCCGGTGCGGAACATCACGAGCCCCGGTCTGGAGCTCAAGGTACCCTTCATCCAGGAGGTCACCTACTTCGACAAGCGGCTGCTGGACTATGATTCGTCCGCCCAGGAAGTCATCACCCAGGACAAGAAGACGATCCTCATCGACAACTTCGCCAAGTGGCGGATCACCGACCCGTTGAAGGTCTACCAGGCCTTCCAGACCCAGCGCGGGGCCCTGCGCCGGCTGGACGACATCATCTATTCCGAGCTGCGGGTGGAAGTCGGACGCCACGACCTCTCCGACATCGTGTCCAAGACCCGTTCCGAGGTGATGTCGCTGGTGACGCAGCGGGCCAACGAGAAGGCGGCAGTCTACGGGATCGAGATTCAGGACGTGCGGATCAAGCGGGCGGACCTGCCCGAGCAGAACGAAAAGGCGGTCTTCGCCCGCATGCAGGCCGAGCGGGAACGGCAGGCCAAGCAGTATCGGGCCGAGGGGGCCGAGGAGGCGCAGAAGATCCGGTCCGAGGCGGAAAAAGACCGGGAAATCATCCTAGCCGGCGCCTACAAGACGTCGGAAGAGCTGCGCGGCGAGGGGGATGCGAAGGCGTTCAAACTCTACGCGACGGCCTACCGGCAGGACCCGAAGTTCTTCGAGTTCACCCGTACGATGGAAGCCTACAAGAAGAGCTTCAAAGAGAACTCCACGATCGTCATGAGCCCCGACTCGGAGTTCTTCAAGTACCTCAAGCAGCGGTAACGAAGCAATGATACGCGATGAATGCTGAGTGATGAATGATGGTTACAAGGCCCGGGCGGAACGCTATGCGTTTCGTTTTGCCGTCTTGACCGAAGCCACCAGAATGGCCAGGAGTTCCTTCGCTTCTCGGTTCACGTCTTCGAATCTTTCTCCCGACACAATGCCGCTTTCTCGCAGCAGTTCCATCCAGTAAATCGCCTCCTCAAGCTCTTACAACCCCGACTCGATCTTGCTCACAAACTCCGCTCGTGACCTAGCCCTGCTCGCTTCACGATAATGCGCTCCCACGGAAGTCCCGCTCCGCAGAAGCTGTCTTCCCAACACTTGGGCGGCTGTGGTCTTCGGAAGATATGCGTACAGCCGAACGATACGGAGCGCGAACTTTTTCGTTCTCTCTCCTAAGTCGTTTGCCACTTGCCTATTCCCAACATTCATCATTCAGCATTCATACTTCATCGTTTCTCACGAGAGTCCGGTAATTTCCCCCGTCTCCGGGTCCAGGTCCATCCGTTCGCCGGCCGGCTGTTTCGGCAAGCCCGGCATCAGTTGAATTCCCGAACAGACCGCCGTCAGGAACCCGGCCCCGGCCAGGATGCGCAGTTCCCTGATCGGCAGGGTGAACCCGGTGGGTCGCCCCTTCAGCTGGGCATCGTGCGACAGGGACAAGGGCGTCTTGGCCATGCAGACGGGCAATTCGCCGAACCCGAGCCGAACGGCTCGCTCGATCTCCGCCTCAGCCCGCTCCTCATAGCTCACCCCTGCCGCCCCATAGATGCGCCTGGCCACCGTTTCGATTTTCTGCTTGATCGGCGCTTCGTCGGGATACAGGGGCGTATAGGCCGATGGCGCCTTGCAGGCCGCCTCGACGGCTTGCGCGAGTTCCTCGGCTCCCCTCCCTCCGTCGAGGAAGTGGGTGGAGACGGCGGCACCCGCCGCGCCGGCCGACGCGGCCCAATCCCGGACATATCGCAACTCGTCAGCCGGATCGCTGGGAAAGGCGTTGATCGCCACCACCGCCGGCACCCCGAACGTCCGGACGTTGGCCAGGTGCTGCTCCAGGTTGGCCAGCCCCCTGGTCAGGGCCTCACGATTCGGGCCGGTCAGACCGGGAGGCAGTTGCACCCCGGCTTTAACGAGCCCTCCCCCTCCATGGAGTTTCAGGGCCCGGAGCGTGACGACGATGACCGCCGCATCGGGCCGCAACCCGGAGGCCCGGCATTTGATATTGAAAAACTTCTCCGCCCCCAGGTCGCTCCCGAATCCTGCTTCGGTCACCACGTACTCGGCGGTCTGCAAGGCCAGCCGGTCGGCCAGGATCGAGCAGTTCCCATGGGCGATGTTCCCGAAGGGACCGGTGTGGACCAAGGCCGGAGTTCCCTCGATTGTTTGGACGAGATTGGGACAGAGGGCGTCCCGGAGCAGCACCGCCATGGCCCCCGTACATTTCAACCGCTCGGCAGTGACCGGTCTCCCCTCCTTGGTGAAGCCCACCAGAATGCGGGCCAGGCGGCGGCGAAGATCGTCGACGCCGGAGGCCAAGGCCAGGATCGCCATGACCTCGGAGGCTTCGGTCAGGACAAACTCTCCGGCCCGGCCGGGATTCCCCTCCGCCCCCCCAAGATGGACCTTCCGTAAGGCCCGGTCGCTGATCCCCATGGCCCTCGGCCAAGCGACCCGGGCCGGATCGAGGTCGAGGCTGTTGCCCTGAAACAGATGGTTGTCGAGGAACGCCGAGAGGAGATTGTGGGCGGAGGCGACTGCATGGGCGTCGCCGGTGAAGTGGAGGTTGATGTCCTCCATCGGCAGGACTTGGGCCTTCCCTCCGCCTGCCCCTCCCCCTTTGATCCCGAAGACGGGGCCAAGCGAGGGCTGCCTGAGGGTCACCACGGCGCGACGGCCGAGCCGGGAGAGCCCCATCGCCAGGCCGATCGAGGTTGTCGTCTTGCCTTCCCCCAGCGGCGTGGGGTTGATGGCCGTGACGAGCACGTACCGGCCCATGGAACGGTTAACCAGACGTTCGAGAGCCGAAAGGGCCACCTTGGCCTTCCACGGCCCGTAGCGGATCAAATCCTCTGGCCGGAGCCCCAATATAGCCCCGATCTCTTCGATGGGACGGGGGGATGGGGAATGGGCGATCTCAAGGTCGGTCACGGTTCACCCGGGGTTCTTGGAGGACCGATGGGACAAGAAGGAACCGAAAGGAGGATGGGGGGACTGGAGCTATTCGAGGATATACCGTTGCGGGTTGACGGGCCGTTCATTCACTTTGATCGTGTAATGCAAGTGCGGGCCGGTTGAGAGACCGCTGCTGCCGACCAGGCCGATCAAGTCGCCTCGCTTCACCTTCTGCCCCTGCTTGACCATTTGTTTGGCCAAGTGTCCATACTGGGTTTCAAGTCCGAAGCCGTGCTCAATCGCGACCATGTTTCCCATCTTGGAGTCGAAACCGACCACCGTCACCACGCCGCTGGCCGTGGCATGGACCGGCGCATTGGGCGGAGCACCGATGTCCAGCCCGTCGTGAATGGCGGGAAGCCCGGTGAAGGGAGAAACCCTCGGACCGAACCAGGAGGTGACCCAGCCCTTGACCGGCCAGACGGAGGGGGTCGAGCCCCAACGGGTCGAACGTTCCTTGGCCGCTTCAGTCAATTCTTCCAAGGATCGTTCTTGAGTGATGGCCTCGCGTTGCAACCAGGCGATTTTCTTTTGGACTTTCGTCGCCAGGTCTTGTTCCCACAGTTGATTCTCCTCGGAAAGCTTAGGAGTCTGGGGTTCGACATCCTGCCCGTCGACCGACGCACCGTCTGTGTTGTTGACAGGAGTCTGAATGCCCTCAACCAGGGGAGTCTCTTCACCGCCCTGGCCGCTCAGATAGTCCTCCGGCTTCAAGGACTCGATCCCCAACATGACCCGCAGTTTTTCGTTCACTTCCTTCATGGCCAGGACCCGGCGCTTGAGGTCTTCAACCGCCGTGGAGAAGGCATTCGTCTGTTCCTTGGCGCTCAGCAACTCCTGCCGAATCTCCTGTAATTCCCATACCTTGCCAGTTTGAATCACATATTGTGAGAGCAAGAGAATCTCGCCCAGGATCAGCACGATACCCACCATCATCGCCTTACGAACGATGGCACGGGGAAAGCTGAAGCGCAGGGGCTTCGCCGTCGTTCCCCGGAAGATCACGATGGTATAGGCTTCGTCTTGCTGGTTCATTCTCTATACTCCAGGCCCCCTGGCGGGACTCATTGCATCAAGGGGGCCAGTTTACTGAAACCGGCCCTATGGGTCAACCACTTTTCGATTTCCTGAACTTTTTCTTTGGTTTACTGGTCACAGCCTGAATCCAGGCCAGGTAGTCGGACGAGCCCTTTTTGATGGGAAGGGCAACAATTTCCGGTACCTGGTAGGAATGAAGTGCCTTGACCGTCCTCACCAGGTCCGGAAAAAGGGGCCCTCTGGTTTTCAGGATCATCAGGGTTTCTCGCTCTTCCGCAACCTTCCCTTCCCACCAAAACAAGGAACGTACCCCCGGCAAGAGAGTGACGCAGGCAGCCAGTTTGTCCTTCACCAGCCTCTGCCCGATCCGGTAGGCCTCTTCCTCAGAAGAGGCCGTGACGAACACCACAATGGCTTGTTCGGCCTTGTGCATGCCTGTCCTCCCCTTACCGGACATTCCGACCATCCACAATCTGGCGCGGGACGGCTCTCATACGGCAATCCTCGATTGACAGAGGCGAAAATCCAGGCTTATGATACGTTTTCCACCGGTTATGGAGGTTGTCATGGGCTTTACGATCACGCCGCGCGAATTAAAAGAGCGGCTCGATAAAGGCGACGCACTCTGCCTATTGGATGTTCGGGAAGAGTGGGAAAATTCTTTAGCCAAGCTGGAGGGATCCGTCCTGATCCCTCTCGGCACTCTGCCTCAATCCCTGAGCAAGCTGGACCGGAACGCGGAGATCATCGCCTACTGCCACCATGGGATGCGGAGCGCGGATGCCACCGGCTTCCTGTTGCAGCAGGGCTTCACCAACGTGAAGAACCTGGTCGGGGGCATTGATGCCTGGTCCATCCAGGTAGACCCGAACGTCTCGCGCTACCGCTGAGCGCCGCCTGGGCACACCTCGGGCTGAGGTGGATCGAGCCTCCGGCGCGCGCCGCTTAGGCCCCCGTCCCCCGGAAGAAGTCGACCGTCCGGCTGAGACCGTCCCGTATGGACACTTTGTTGTCCCAGCCCAGTTCACGCCGCAGTTTGGTCGAGTCCACCACACTGCGCTGTTGCTCCCCTTTCTTGGCCGGCCCGTGCAGCTCCTTGCATTGCGGGTTGGTCAGATCGGCCAGGATACGGAACAATTCGTTGACCGTCGTTTCTTCCCCCGTCCCGACATTGTAGGTGCCTTGCACCTCCTTGCCCATGACCGCCAGATGGGCTTCCACGATATCGTCCACAAAGATAAAGTCCCTGGTCTGCCGGCCGTTGCCGTTGATGATTGGCTTTTCGCCGTGCAGGAGCCTCTGCGCGAAGATCGACACGACGCCGGCCTCGCCCTCCGGGTCCTGGCGCGGCCCGTAGACGTTCGCAAACCGGAGGCTGACCGCCTGAATCCCGCTCATGGCCTGATAATAGAACAGGTAGTGTTCACCGCTGAGCTTGCTGATTCCATAGGGGGACATGGGCCGGAGGGGGTGGGTTTCCGGAGCGGGAAACACCTCCTGCTCGCCGTAGATGGCCCCGCCGGACGAAGCAAAGATCACCTTTCTGGTGCCGTGCTTCACCGCCTGGGCCAGGACATTCAACGTGCCTAAAATGTTGATCTGGGCGTCATAGGTCGGATCCGCCACGGAGCGCCGCACGTCCATTTGAGCGGCCAGGTGCATCACCATGGTCGGCCGCTCCTTCCGGAACACCCGTTCGAGTCCGCTGCCCTGGATGTCCGTCTTGTAAAAGTTCGCAGCCTTGTTGATGTTCTTGCGTTTGCCGGTGGAGAGATTGTCCGCCACGGCCACGTCGTAGCCTTCCTGCACCAGCCGGTCGACCAGATGGGACCCGATAAAGCCGGCGCCACCCGTCACGAGAATCTTCATGCCGCCTCCCGCCTCATGGTCCGGAACCATTCCACAAATCGTTGCACCCCCTCCACGACCGGCGTGGTGGGACGATAGCCCAAGAGCGACCGAGCCTTGCCGATATCGGCGTAGGTGACCGGCACGTCGCCGGGCTGATCCGGCAAGGCCTGGATCGTCGCGGTCTTGCCCAGACACTGCTCGATCAGCCGGATGAGCGCCCGCAGCTCGATCGTGGCCGATTCGCCCAGGTTAAAGACCTCGAAGGGAAAAGGCCGGTCCAAGGCCGCCACGACCCCCTGCACGATATCGTCAATGTAGGTGAAATCCCGCCTCGAGCTCCCGTCGCCGAACATCGGCACCGGTTGCCCCTCCTCGATCTGCCGCACAAACTGGTGGATCGCCATCTCCGGCCTCTGCCTGGGGCCATAGACCGTGAAAAACCGCAGACAGGTGATGGGAACCTGATGCAAGTGATGGTAGGTGTAGCAGATCAGTTCGCCGGCCAGCTTCGTCGCCGCATAGGGAGAAATGGGCCGGCTCAGCGCCGCCGTCTCCGAAAAGGGCACGGTGGGCAGCCCCCCATACACCGACGAGGAGGAGGCGAACACGAAGGTCGTCAACGGACGCCGCCGCGCCACCTCCAAGAGCACGATCGTCCCCCGCATATTCACGTCCTCATAGAGGAGCGGGTCCTTGATCGAGGGTCGCACGCCGGCCCGCGCCGCCGCGTGGAAAATCCTGGTCACTCCTTCGGCTTCGCAGAGGGCCTCCACCCGGGCCTGATCCCGGATATCCCCTTCCACCAGCTTATACTTGGGATCGGACAGGGCCGCGCGGATGTTCGCCCGCTTGATGGCCGGATCGTAGAAGGGATCGAAGTTGTCCAGACAGAGAACCCGCTCACCGCGGGCGAGCAGCGCTTCAACCACGTGGGAGCCGATGAACCCGGCGCCGCCGGTCACCAGCGTACAATGCTCCGTTGTCCCCATCCCCCTCTAGCCTCGCGGTTGATATCGCCAGCCGACCAGGATCTCGCGATTGCCCTTCTGCCCCGGCACGGGCGAGTCCAGCACGCCAATAGGCGTCAGACCCAACTGCTCCGCGCACGCCCGGACCTTCTCGGTCACGGCCTGCCGCTGCGCGTCGTCCCGGACGATGCCCCCGCGTCCGACCTGGCCCTTGCCGACTTCGAACTGGGGCTTCACCAACGCGATCACCCAGGCCGGCTCGCGCAAAAACCGGATGACGCAGGGCAAGACCAGCGTCAGTGAAATGAACGACACGTCGATCACGGCCAGGTCGATCGGTTCCGAAATCGCCGTGGGGTCCAGGTACCGGATATTGCACCGATCCAGCAGGACTACCCGCGGATCTTGCCGCAGCTTCCAGTCCAACTGGCCGAAGCCGACGTCCACCGCATAGACGATGCGCGCCCCGGCTTGCAGCAGGCAATCGGTGAACCCGCCGGTGGAGGCGCCCACATCCAGTGCCGCCAGCCCGGCCGGAACGACCTGGAACGCCGCCAGCGCCGCCGCCAGCTTGCCGCCCGCCCGACTGGCATAGGGCGGCCGGCCGGCCACCTCGATCCTGGCGTCGAGGGCCACCAGCTTCGCCTGCTTGTCCGCCAGGACCCCGTCCACCGTGACGGCCCCGGCCATGATGAGACCGGCGGCTTGTTCACGGCTGGCGACCAAGCCGCGCGCCACCAGCGCGCGATCCAACCGTTCCCGCACCGGCGTCTTCTTCTGAGCCGTCATGAAGGGGAGGCATCCAACGAGCGTGTGTCCGTCACGACCGTCGCGCCGACGGCGGACGCAGACGACCGGCTCGGCAAGCGAGCGCGGCCGGTTCAATCGGATTCCGGCGGAAGGGCGTCGTCGTTCTCGTCGGTATCGAAGGTGAAGGCGCGCAGGCGCTTCTTCCCGTCCTTGTCCTGCACCAGGATTTCGACTTTCCGCTCCGCATCATCCAACATTTTGAGGCAGGTCTTGGACAGTTTGATGCCTTCCTCGAAGATCTTCAAGGACTCATCGAGCGGGAGATCGCCTTTCTCCAGCTCCGATACGATCGTTTCCAATCGCGACATGGCTTCTTCGAACTTCAACGCCGGCACGGGCCCTCCTTGCTTGCCAGCTTCCCGCCGGCGAAGGCGTTATTATACCTGGCCGCTCCCCTGGGTCAAGCGATCACGAATCGGGAACCGCCTCGCGGACCACGCAGAGGAGCCGTCCGCTGGCCAACTTGGCGCTGACCGCATCCCCGACCGCCACCTGGTCGGCCCGCCTGACGACGGTCCCCTCCGGCACGGTTTGCACGATGCTGTATCCCCGCGCCAGGATGGCCAGGGGACTGAGCCCGTCCAGCGCCCCCATCAGCGACGTGACCGTTTGCCGGCGCAGCGCCAGACGCGAGCGCACGCGCTGTTCCAGACGTTTTCTATACTGGGGCACCAGCACCAGGGTGGCCCGGACCCGGCCCACCGGGCTGGCCAATCCCAATTCATGATGGACGGTCAGCCAACGCCGGCCGAGCTTGGCCAGCGAAGCCCGAAACGACTGGCCGAGGCGGTCCGAGAGGTCATCCAGCCGCTGCGCCTGCCGCCGCACCGGCAGGAGCAGCCGTGACACCACTTGGCGCGCGGCGTCCACGCGATGCCGGATCAGGACGAGGCGCGTCTCCACGACCCGCTCGAGCCTGGCGCGGAGGTCCGCCACGGCCCTGACCAGATCCGCCAAGACCGGCGCGACCGCCTCCGCTGCGGCCGACGGCGTCGGGGCCCGGTAATCGGCGGCAAAATCGGCCAGCGTCACATCGATTTCGTGCCCGACCGCGGAGACCACCGGCACCCTGGATGCGGCGATGGCCCGCACGACCACTTCCTCGTTGAAACACCAGAGATCCTCCATGGACCCGCCGCCGCGGCCGACGATCATCACATCCACCTTGCCGGACGCGCTGAGGGTGCGGATGGCCGCCGCGATCTTCGGGGCCGCCCCTTCTCCCTGGACCGGCACCGGGCAGATCAGCACGTCCAGAGACGGACAGCGGCGCCCCAGGACCACGAGCATGTCGCGGATGGCGGCCCCCGAGAGGGACGTGACAAGGCCGACCCGGCGCGGGAGGAACGGAAGCGGCCGTTTGCGCGACTCGTCGAACAGTCCTTCGCGCGCCAGCTTTTCCTTCAACTGTTCCAGCGCCAGCTGCAGGGCGCCGACCCCCTTGGGCTCCAGATAGTCCAGGACGACCTGATATTCCCCGCGCGGCTCGTAGACGGTCAGCCGCCCGCGCACGACGACCTGCAACCCCTCGCGCAGCGCAAACCGCAGGCGCTGGGCCTGGCTTCGGAACAGGACCGTCCGGATCTGGCACTGGGCATCTTTGAGCGTGAAGTAGAGGTGGCCGGAGGCGGGGCTGCGGAGGGTGCTGACTTCCCCTTCGATCCAGACTTCGGGAAACTCCTGTTCGAGCCGGTCGCGGACGAGCAGCGTCAGTTCGCTGACGGTTAGGATCCGCTGTGGCTGGGCGCCAGGACGCATGCGGGAAGCTAATCCAGGCTCATTGCGGCCGAACCATCGGTCACTCCGGAATGCGCAGGCGCTGGATAGACAGCGCCTTCCCGAGCCGGTGATCCAGCTCGATCAGCACGGCGCAAAACAGGGCTGGCCCCTGCGCCACTTCGAAGCGCCGCGGCATGCCGGTGAGAAACTTTTCGATGGCCAGTTCCTTCTTGATCCCGATGACCCCCTGCACGGGGCCGGTCATGCCGATGTCGGTCAGGTAGGCCGTGCCGTTCGGCAAAATCTGCTCGTCGGCGGTCTGGACGTGGGTATGGGTGCCGACGACCGCGGTCACGTCTCCGTCCAGGAAATAGCCCATCGCCATCTTCTCGCTGCTCGCCTCGGCGTGCATGTCCACGATGATGGCGCTGGTCTTCTCCTTCAGCTTGGCCACCTCCCGCCTGGCGGTCTGGAAGGGACAGTCCAGAGCGGGCATGAAGACCCGGCCCATGAGCTGCAGCACCGCCACCTTCTCGCCGTTCGGGGTTTCGGCCACGAAACTGCCCTGGCCCGGCGTGCCGGCCGGATAGTTCGCGGGCCGCAGCAGGCGCGGCTCCTGCTTGATGAACTCGACGGTTTCTTTTTTGTCCCAGGCATGGTTGCCGGTCGTGATGACCGACAGGCCCAGCCCGAACAGCTCGCGGGCCAGCTCGTTGGTGATCCCGAACCCGGCCGCCGCGTTTTCCCCGTTCCCGATGACCAAGTCGACGCCATGCTGAGCCACCGCCTTCGGCAACTGGCGGGCGATGGCCCGACGTCCCGGCTCCCCCATGATGTCGCCGATAAAGAGGACTTTCATACTAGCTATCAGCTATCAGCTATCAGCCGTCAGCAAGAGGGTTTTTCCTCGGCTGAAGGCTGACTGCTGACAGCTTCCTGGCTCGCCCTTACTTGGCAAAATCCACGAAGCGGCTTTCCCGAATCACGGTCACCTTGATCTGACCCGGATAGGTCAGTTCTGCCTCGATCTTCTTGGCCAGTTCGCGGGAGATGTGGGAACACTCCACGTCGCTGACTTCTTCCTGCCGGACGATCACCCGGATTTCGCGGCCGGCCTGAATCGCATAGGCCTTCTGGACGCCCTTGAAATCCACCGCCAGGGCTTCCAGCTTCTCCAGCCGCTTCACGTAAGACTCCAGCGCCTCCCGTCGCGCGCCGGGCCTGGCCGCGGACAGGGCCTCCGCCGCCGCCACCAGTACCGTCTCGGGGCAGATCGGCTCGACCTGCTCGTGGTGCGCGGCGATCGCGTTGACGACCTTGTCCGACTCCCCGTAGCGTTTCGCGATGTCGGCCCCCAGCATGGCATGGGGCCCTTCCTCTTCGTGGCTCACGGCCTTGCCGATATCGTGCAACAAGGCGCCGCGCTTGGCCAGCTTGACATCCAACCCCAATTCGGAGGCCATGATCCCGCAGATGTAGGCGGCCTCCCGGGCATGGTACAGATTGTTCTGGCCGTAGCTGGTCCGGAACTTCAAGCGCCCCAATACTTTGATCAGCTCGGGATGGAACCCCGACAGGCCGACTTCGAAGATGATCTTTTCGGCCTCTTCGATCATCATCTTCTCGACGTCGGTCTTGGTCTTCTCGACGATTTCCTCGATGCGGGTCGGATGGATGCGGCCGTCCTGCATCAGCCGCTCCAAGGACACCTTGGCGATTTCACGCCGCATCGGATCGAACCCCGAAATGATGACCGCTTCCGGCGTCTCGTCGATGATCAGGTCGATCCCCGTCGCCGCCTCGATCGCGCGGATGTTCCGCCCTTCGCGCCCGATGATCCGGCCCTTCATGCTGTCGTTGGGAATCGGCACCACGGAAATCGTGGCTTCGGAGACGTAATCCCGCGTCACCCGCTGAACCGACCGGGCGATGATCTCCCTGGCTTCGCGTTCGGCGTTTTCCTTGGCTTCGTCGATGATCCGCTTGGCCATGCCCGCCGCATCCAGCCGGGCTTCGGACTCGATCTCGCCGAGCAGCTGCCGCTTGGCCTCGTCCACCGTCATCCCGGCCACGCGCTCCAGCGCCTGCCGGTGTTCCTTGACGGTCTTCTCGCAGGCCACTTCCTTCTCGGCGATCGCTTCCTCGCGCCGGATCAGCGCCTGCTCGCGCTTCTGGGATTCGGCCTCGCGCTTGTCCACTGCGCCGGTCTTCTTGTCGAGATTTTCCTCCCGCTGGAGCAACCGCTTCTCCTGCGCGGCGAGGTCCGCACGAACTTCCTTCTGTTCTTTTTCCAGCTCGGCCTTGGCTTGAAACAGCCGGTCCTTGGCCTCCAGCTTGGCTTCCTTGACCAGGTTCTCGGCCTCGCGCTCGGCTCCCTGCACGATCTGGCGGGACTGCTCTTCCGCTTGCTGATGCCGGGAGGCCAGCAGGGTCCGGCGCAACGCCTCGGAGACGCCGAAGCCGACCAGGGCGCCCAGGACGCCGACGATCACGTAGATGGCAACACTCGTAAGAATGGTCTCCACCCCCTTTACATGTTGGTGAGGCGCACCAACGCCTCGATCGCACGTTCAGCAGGGGAAATCAGGCGTGGCTCACGCCCCGGGTGCGGCCAGAAGAGACTTGGGAGGGATACGATGCAGAGGCTGTTGCCCCTGGTGACGGCAGAAGACAAGAGGTGCGACGGGTAACCCGCCGCGGACGGTCAGAAGGTTCCGAAGCGCGTCATGGCGGCCGACCGGTTCCCTTGTCGGCCTCGAGCGAGAGAAGACCGGCGAGCCCGCCCAGCCGCACCCCGTCGGGGAGGCACAACCGACACCGGATACCGTCTCACGCCCCCGTCAAACCCAACCGGCGCCACCAGGGTCGCCACCTCACCCGTGCCACGGTCCAAAGAGGCCACAAGTGCCCGCCCTGCGTCCGCGCCCCATCGATACAACCACGCCATGACTGTCGCCAACATCTTCATCGGATTCCGCTGCGCCGGATCGGTCCGGCTCATCCAATCGCCTCTTGTGCTGTCAATGTCGCCACCCGAGCCGCTCCGTCGTTCTCCTCTTCCGCTCAGGTTCCCCTTCTCAGATTGTGCGTACCGTATCAAATGGCGGGAGCCATTGCAAGCCCCATACGCCGCTTGCCGTCACCCGCGCTGGCCCGTTTGCAGGGTCTCCTCGATGGATTCCATCAGATGCTGGGCCCGCCGCTCCACGTCCGCCGCGCTCTGTTCCCGTTGGGCCTCCGCTTGGAACAATTGATGGGCGACATTCAGGGCCACCAGCACCGCCAGTTTTGAAGGCGTGGCGGTTTTCATGCCCCGCGCCAGACACCGCATCTGTTCGTCCACATAGGCGGCCACCCGCTGCATGTAGAGCTCGTCCGCCTCGGCCTTGACGGTGTACTTCTGGCCATAGATCTCAATCTCCAGAGTCTTAGCCACGCGCCACCTCCATCCCTCGCTTGGCGTGTACCGTCGGCCTCCTTATCGGTTTATCGTAACTGAGGCCGACGGATAAACCCCTCAAGTATCTTGCCGTTCCTACAATGCCGGCTTCGCTTGGGCCCGGCGCTTCGATCAGATGCGCCGGGAGAAGTTTGTTTGCCGCCAGTGAAAATATGTACCAAGCTTGCTTGAACCGCCGCGTTCGATCAACTCGCGGCGGATAACTACTTTGCTCCAGTGGCTATTTCCCATCCCTCGCTTGGCGTGGGCCGCGCATCTCGCCTAATTTATTGCGGCGCGCGGATACATGCCTCAATGTGAACGCTTCACTCCCATCATTCCTCGCATGGTGCGCCCTCCACGCACTCGAGGAGGTCCAGTTCATCCAAGACCTTTTCGATCCGTGACCGGACGTCGTCCCGCTCCTGTTCCCACCGGCGGTTCATCTCGTCCTGCTTCGAAAGCCGTTCCCGCGCCGCACGCAACTCTCCCTCCAGCGACGCATTGGCCTTCTTCAGCGATTGAATCAACTCCACCATGCTGCGGATGCGCGCTTCCAGCGCCGCCATCTTGTCCAATGCCATAAAACCCTCCAAGAAGCCATCAGCTCTCAGCGGTCAGCTCCGATCCGAAGAACTGTATGCCGATAGCTGACAACTTCTTAACTGAGCGCTTCTTATAGGAGCTTCAACAGGCCTTGTCAAGAAAGCGGACGGCGCAGACGCTCCCGCCCAGCCGGTGATATTCGCGGTAGCTCCGCAACACGCGTTTCACGTATTGGCGCGTCTCCTGATAGGGGATCAATTCGACCCACTCATCCGGGTCCCGCCCGTTGGACTTGGCGATCCATCCCGCCACCGCCTGGGGCCCGGCGTTGTAGGCGGCGACGGTGCGGATGATGTTTCCGTTGAACTGCTGGAGCAACTGCTCGACGTAGCGGGCGCCCACCCGGATGTTCGTGTCCTGATCGAACAGGTCGTCGCGGCCGACTTCCGGAAAGCCTTGCTTCTTAGCCACTTGTTGGGCCGTGACCGGCATGACCTGCATCAGCCCCACCGCGCCGACCCGTGAAATGGCCCGCGGGTCGTACTGGCTTTCCTCGCGAATGATCGCCGCGACCAGGTAGGGGTCCACCGCCGACCCGGCGTGCGCCCGGATGATCGGCAGGTACACCATGGGATAGGCCACACTCCAGAGGGCCAACGGAACCGTTTCGCCTCCGCGTTCAAGGCCATCCCGGAAATACAGCCGGGCCAGGCGGAGCGCATGGTGGGTGGCGCCGGCCTGGCTCAGCAAAGTCGAGAGTTCCACCAATGCCGCGCGGTCGCGGACGTAGCGCTCGGGCAGGGAGGCCCATTCCTTCGCCGCATCCTGATCCATCCCCAGGAGCCTCAGCTCGACCGCGCGCCGGTAGTGCGCGTCGCGCAAGACCGCCTCCCGGCCCTCCTCGCCCTGCGTCCCGTTGTCGGATGGGGCCCCCTCCGCCGACACGGGAACCGGCGGGGCCGACGGGGACGAATCTGCGCGCATCTGCGCAAGCTGGCAGTAGTAGGTGCGCGCATATTGCCGGCAGAGCTGGAGGTACAGTTCGGCGGACTGGCGATGGTTGGACTGATCCAGCGCCCGCGCGGCCCAGTAAAGCGCTTTGGGGACGACTTGCGGATCGTCCTTGCCTTTCAACAGCTCGCGGAAGGTGTCCACGGCCTGCCCATAGCGGCCGGTCCGGTACTGGATCCAGCCGATCCGCCAGAGGGCTTCCGCTCTTTGCCCCGACCCTTCGCCCAGCTGCACCACTTTCCGGTACGTGCTCAAAGCCTGGTCGTATTGGCCCTGGTCATCCTGCCAAGTACCCACCAACAGCTGGACGGCCGCCTTCTGTTCGGTGGAGAGAGTGCGCCGCGGGACTGCCGCCGCCAGGGCCAGCAGCCGCTCCCCGTCGTTGAGCCGCAGATAGACGCGCGCCAGCCAGACGGTCGCCTCGTCCGATTCCGGCCCGGCCTCGTCGGCCAGCCCCTTGAAGACGTGCCGGGCCTGCTCGTACCGCTTGAGGCGGACCAGGGCCGTGCCCAATTGCAACTTGGCTTCGCCTTTGCGCGCATCGTGCGGGGCGCCGCCGAGAAACCTCTGGAGGTCGGCGACGGCTTCTTCATGCAGGGCCAGGTTCAGGAACGAGAGGGCACGGTTGTACGATTCCTCCGGCGTCGGACGCCAGACCGTCTTCGTCGTCTGGGACAAACGCCGCTCGGCCTCTTTTGCTTCCTGCGTCTGCGGGTAACGCGCCCAGAGCTGCTTCAATGTCACCTGACCTTCGGCCGGCCGGCTTTCCTTGAAACGGCAATCGGCGAGATTCAACAGGGCGCCGGGCGCAGCCGGCTCCTGCGCGCCGAGCAGCACCGCCCGCGCCAGAGGGTCCACGGCTTTGGCGCACTGTCCCGACTTGTACCAGGACTCGCCGGACCGGTACGCGACGCGGACTCCCAGCAAGGTATCCGGCACGGCCTCAGGAATGCGCTCGAGTTGGACGGCAGCGTCCCGCGCATCCCCCATTTTGAGCAACGCTTCTCCCATCCAGAGGCGGGCATAGTCCTCGAGCACCGGCAGGTCGCGTTGCGCAGTCCTGAAATATTGCAAGGACTCGGCCGGGTCCCGCTCCAACAACAGCAGTCCGGTCGCCAGACCGGCGCGCGCGGCCCAGGGCGAGTCGGGAAACCGCTCGCGCACCTCCGTCAAGCGCTGCAATCGGGCCGCGAACTGGCTGGCCGTGTCGGTCGCGGGAGGCTGCTTGGCGAACGCCGCGCGATAACAGTCCTCCGCGGACGCACAGGCTGCATCGGAGGGCTGGGCCCGGGCCACTGGCGCGGCGACGAAGATCAGGAACAGGGCAAGGGGCAGGAGAACGGAAGGCGCGGCGACGTGATGGCGAGGAACGGACATGCGTTCGCTGTGAACCGGGTGAAGGTGACGCATGCAAGCAGAAGCAGTATACCACAATCCCACCAAGGCTGACGCAACGCTGAAGCATGAATGCTGAGCGATGAATTGAAGACTCTGCGCTTCCACCTTCATCACTCATCGTTCCGCATTCATCGTTTGTTTCCCCGCTCCTTGTCAGGCATTTTCTCCCTGTGCTAGGCTGCCTCATGCCATCCCATGAACCGAACCAAGCGGGCCCGGCCGCCGAGGCGCTCTCGCTGCTGACCCTGGATGGTCCGGCCGTCGAGCAATTCGTCCAACGTCTCGGCTGGCCCAAATACCGAGCCCAGCAGATCCTCCGCTGGCTGTATCAAGGCCGGGTTCGCGAGGTCGATCAGATGACGGACCTCTCGAAGGCGGAGCGGGTGCTGCTCAACGACAAGACAACGGTCGGACGGTCGCGCCAGTGCCGGATCCTCCGGGCCGACGACGGAACCAACAAGTTCCTGATCGGCCTCGAGGACGGGCTGACGGTGGAAACCGTGCTGATTCCCGATGGCAGACGCCTGACACTCTGCCTCTCGACGCAAATCGGCTGCACCCTCGACTGCGCCTTCTGTCTCACCGGCACCATGGGATTGAAGCGGAACCTGAAAGCCCACGAGATCGTGGACCAGGTGCTCACAGTCCAGGACCGGCTTGAACCGGGTCACACATTGACCAGTTTGGTCCTGATGGGCATGGGGGAGCCGCTCGCGAACCTGGATGCCGTTTCGGACGCCGTCACCCGGCTGACCAACCAGCGGTGGGGCCTGGGCATCTCGGCCCATCGGATCACCCTGTCCACGGCGGGCCTCGCCTCCCGGTTGAACGAGGTGGCTGCGCTGGGCGTCAACCTGGCCGTCTCCCTGAATGCCTCGACCCAGGAGCAACGCGCCACGCTCATGCCGGCCGTGAACCGCCTGTTCCCCTTGAAAACGCTGCTCGACGCCTGTCGGGCCTACCCCCTCCCGCCGCGCCGGCGCCTGACCTTCGAATATGTCCTGCTGGGGGAGGTGAACGACACGGAGGCGGACGCCAGGCGGCTCGTCAAGCTCCTCGCCGGCATCCGGTGCAAGGTCAATTTGATTCCCTTCAATCCCTTTCCCGGCAGTGCCTACCAACGGCCGACCGACGACAGGGTTCTGCGGTTCCAGACGATCCTGAAGCAGGCCGGGGTGGATATCTTCATCCGCAAGAGCAAGGGCCGCGACGTGCTGGGGGCCTGCGGCCAGCTCGGCGACCTGCCGGGTTTGCTCACCCCCCGGCCTCCGTCCCGCGCCTTGACACCGGCGGGAGCCGGTTGTTAAGAAGTACAGCCACAACGATGAACGAGGAATGCTGACCGATGAACGAATGCCGCTCCCATACAGCCCTCGCCTCAGCCCTGATCGCCCTGCTCTTCCTGTCTGTTTGGCCAGGCTCCGCCCGCTCGGCCGAGATTAAGGAGTACACCCTGGCCAACGGGCTGAAGGTGCTGCTGGTCGAGTCTCCCAAGGCGCCCGTGGTGACGGTCCAGATCTGGTACAAGGTCGGCTCCCGCAACGAAATCATGGGACGCGCCGGCCTGTCCCACATGCTCGAGCACATGATGTTCAAGGGCACCCCCAAGTACGGCAAAGGCCTCTTCTCCAAAATCATCCGCAAGAACGGGGGCAACGACAATGCCTTTACCGGCCAGGACTTTACCGGGTACTTCGAGAACCTGGCGGCGGACCGGACGGAGCTGGCGCTGGAGATGGAAGCAGACCGGCTGCGCGGGCTCCTCTTGGACGACAAGGAATTCCAGCTCGAACGGGAAGTGGTCAAGGAGGAGCGCCGGTTGAGGACGGAGGACGATCCGCAATCCTTCCTGGCCGAATCCCTCTTCGCCCAAGCGTTCCTGATGCACCCGTATCACTGGCCGATCATCGGCTGGTTTCCGGACCTCAACGGCATGACCAGAGAAGACCTCAAGCAACATTACGACACCTACTACGTGCCGAACAACGCGACCCTGGTCGTCGTCGGGGACGTCAAGGCCGAGGCCTTGATCCCGACCATCACACGCCTGTTCGAGCCCATCCCGGCCAAACCAGTTCCGACCGCCCAGATCGTGGCCGAGCCGGAGCAGCGGGGGGAACGGCGGATCGTCGTGAAACGCGACGCCCAACTGCCGACCATCATGGCCGGGTACCGGGTGCCGAACTTCAAAGACCAGGACGCCTATGCCCTCACGGTCCTGGAATCCGTTCTGTCGCACGGCAAGAGCGCGCGGCTCTACCAGAGCCTGGTCTATGAGCAGAAGAAAGCCCTGGCCGTCGGGGCCGAGTACAACCTGCTGGCCGCGGACCCGGAACTGTTCTATTGCTTCGTCGTGGTCAAGCCGGGGCAGAAGGTAGAGGAGGTTGAGCAGGCCCTCTACAAGGACATCGCCAAGCTGCAGGCCGCGCCGCCCACAGCCAAGGAACTGGAGCGGGCCAAGAACCAGGTGGAAGCGGAATATATCTTCGGCCAGGACTCCAACTTCCGCCAGGCCATGCTGCTCGCCCAAGCCGAGACGGTCGGCGCTGGCTGGCGCCAGGTGGACCAGTTCGTGGAGCGCCTCCGCCGCGTGACCGCCGCGGATGTCCAACGGGTGGCCAAACGCTACCTGATCCAGGACGCCCGCACGGTCGGCATCCTGATCCCGACGCCGACCCCGCCTGCGGCTCCCGCACCGGCACCGGCTCTGATGAGTGAGGCGCGATGATGATCCAAACACAAAAAGCAGAAGGCGGAACGCAGAAGGCAATCGGCCTGCTGCCTACTGCCTACTGCCTACTGCTGGTCCTTGCCGGCTGCCTTGCGCTCCAGGCAGGGCCCGTACAAGCCGCCGACATCAATCCGGTCCGCTACGTCGCGCCGAACGGACTGACGGTGCTCGTGTTGGAACAACATGCGCTGCCGATCGTTCAGGTCCACGCCCTGGTCAAGACCGGCTCGGTCCAGGACCCGTCCGGCAAGGCCGGCCTCGCCAATCTCGTGGCCAGCCTGCTGGATGAAGGGACCGCCACCCGCAGCGCCACGCAATTGGCCGAACAGATCGAGTTTGTGGGAGGCCAGCTGGTCGTCAAGGGCGGAGACGATTTCACCACGGCCTCGGTGAAAGTCCTGAAGAAGGACCGGGAGCTGGGCGTCTCCCTGCTGGCCGACATCCTGCTGCGCCCCTCCTTTCCGGAGAAGGAACTCCGTCGCGTCCGCAGCCAGATTGTGGGCGAGATGCAAAGCGAGAAAGACGATCCCGGGACGATCGCCGCCAAGGCCTTCAACCAGCTCGTCTTCGCCGGCCATCCCTACCGCTGGCCGGTGAACGGGACCGAGGCGACCCTGACCGCCGTCACGCGGAAGGACGTTCAACAGTTCTATGGTCGCGAGTATCTGCCGAACCAGACGATCCTGACCATCGTCGGCGACATCACGGTCGAACAAGCGAAGGCGCTGGTGGCCGCGTACTTCGGCGCCTGGAAGCAGGCGACGCCCCCGCCCCGCGTCACGACCCCGGCGGCCCCGGTCACGAAGCCGGTGGTCAAGCTGATCCAGAAGGAACTGTCGCAGGCCACGATCATGCTGGGGCACCAGGGCATCAGCCGGACCAACCCGGACTTTTACGCCGTGACGGTGATGAACTACATCCTGGGGGCCGGCGGGTTTTCTTCCCGCCTCATGAATTCCATCCGGGACAACCAGGGCCTGGCCTACGGGGTGGGGAGCACCTTCGACGCGAACCTGATGCCGGGCGCCTTCATGGTCAGCCTCCAGACGAGAAACGAAACGGCCAACCAGGCGATCGCCGGCGTGCTGACCGAACTCAACGGGATTCGCGACGCCCCCGTGACCGACGAGGAACTGGCCGACGCCAAGGCCTATCTGATGGGGAGCTTTCCGCTCCGCCTGGACACGACCGGCAAACTGGCCGAGGTGCTCAGCCAGGTGGAATTCTACGGCCTGGGCATGGACTACTTCACCCGGTATCCGAGTTGGATCGAGAAAGTCACCAAGGAAGACGTCTTGCGGGTGGCGAAACAGTATTTGAATCCCACGAACTATGCCCTGGTCGTGGTGGCCAACCAGGCCAAGGCGCAGGTGAAGCCGACCGCCAACGCGACGGTGGCCAAGTAGCCCCGTCGTTCAATGCCGCCGAGGAAGTCGTGACCCCCTCCCTCGCCCAGAAACACCGGACACTGGAGCAACTGCTCAAGGAGATGGGCTCCGTGCTCGTCGCCTATTCGGGCGGGATCGACAGCACATTGGTGATGAAAGTCGCGCACGACGCGCTGGGAGCCAGGGCCCTCGCCGTCACCGCCGTGTCCCCCACCCTTCCGGACATGGAACTGGAACAGGCCAAGCAGGTCGCGGCCCAAGTCGGAGCCCGGCACCGCCTCGTAGAGACCGATCAGCTCCGGATCCAGGACTTCGTCAAGAACGACGAACGCCGCTGCTACCATTGCAAGACAGACCTCTACCAGGGATTGGCACAGTTCCGGCAGGAAATGGCGATGGACGCCATGGTGGACGGCACCAACCTGGACGACCTGGGCGACGACCGGCCCGGCCTCCTGGCCGCCCGGGAATGGGGCGTGCGGAGTCCCCTGGTGGAAGCGGGCCTGTCCAAGGAAGAAGTCCGTGAGCTGGCCAGGGAGCTGGGACTTTCGAACTGGGAGAAGCCGGCGGCGGCCTGTCTCTCATCCCGCATTCAGCGGGAAACCCCCGTCACCGCCGAGAAGCTGGCGCGCGTGGAACGGGCCGAGGCGTTTCTGATGGAGCAGGGGTTCCTGCAGGTCCGGGTGCGGGACCGGGAGGGAGCGGCGCGGGTGGAAGTGAAGCCGGAAGAAGTCTCCCGGCTGCTGGAGCCGGCCATGCAACGCAAGATTACCGAACAGTTGCGCCGTTTCGGCTTCGCAGCCGTCACCCTTGATCCGGCCGGCTATCGTCAGGGCGGCGGCAACTGACTCGACGCCCATAAAAAAGCCCGGCTCGGTGCCGGGCTTTCTCTCACTGCGCTCGTTGATCCCGATCAGTTTTTCTGGAACTGCTTGGCCGCCGCCGCCAGGGCTTCATCGGCCAGCCGGCGATGGTCCGCATCGTTCAGACTGCGCCCCACCACTTTCTCCGCCACCAACAGGGCCAGGTCCGTCGTCTGGTTGCGGATGTCCTGAATCGCCTTGCGCCGTTCCGCATCGATCTCCCGCTGCGCATCCCCTTTGATCCGTTCCGCGTCGGCCTGCAGGCGCTGCTCGTTTTCTTCCTGCACCCGCTGGGCCCGCTCCCGGGCGGCCGCGAACAGGGCTTCGGCCTCTTTGGCCGCCGCCGCCAGCTTGGCCTCGTACTCCTGCATCTTCCGCTCGGCCTCGGCGCGGTGCCGGTCGGCCTGCTCCAGGCTCTCCCGGATCTTCCGCTCCCGCGCTTCCAGCGTCTCGAGAATCGGCGGGAAGGCATACTTGGCCAGGACCCAGAGCAGGACGGCGAAGGAGACGATCTCCCAGAACATCAACGACGAAAAGAAGTGGCTTTCAAACTGTGGCATGGTGGACAACCAATGTTGAGTTGAGAATGAATAATTGAGAATGGAGAATTGTTAGGGCCCCCACAACTCACAATTCTCAACTCTCCACTTTCCCTATGGTTACTTGCGGAGGCCCATGATGATAAACGCGATGACCAGCCCGTACAGCGCGATCGCCTCGACCAGCGCGAAGCCGATCCACATGTACTTGCCGACCCGCCCTTCGGCCTCCGGCTGGCGCGCGACCGCTTCGATCATCTTGCCAAAAATGTAGCCGATCCCGACGCCGGCGCCGGCAAATCCCGCCGCCGCCAATCCCATCCCGACCAGTGCCGCTGCTGCTGCATCCATGTCCTTCGATCCTCCCTTGAAAAGCTATGAGCTGATGGCTGATTCTATTTTCTAGTGCGCGTGGGCGTCCCCATGTCCATGCAACGTCACCGCATCGCCCACGTACACGCAGGATAACACCGTAAAGATATAGGCCTGGATGAAGGCAATGCCGACCTCCAGCGCATTCATCGCAATCGTAAAGGCGAAGGGCAGCCAGCCGATCAGCAACCCGCCGCCGATCGCCAGGCCGAACAGCACGCCCAGGATCGTATGGCCGGCGGTCATGTTGGCGAAGAGCCGGACGGCCAGCGAGACCGGCCTGGCCAGCTGGCTCACCAGCTCGATCGGAATCATCAGCGGCAACAGCCACCCCGGCGTGCCGGGCGGGATCAGAATGTCCAGGAACTTGATCCCGTGCAGCATGAACCCCAAGCCCACGCTCAAGGCATAGACCGAAACGGCGAAGACCCCCGTGACGATGATCTGGCTGGTCACCGTGTACGAACCGGGGATCAGCCCCAGCACGTTGCAAAAGAGGATGAAGACGAAGAGCGTCGCGACAAACGGAAAGAACTTCATCCCATCCTTGCCCATCGTGTCCAGGATGATCCCGCGGATGAAGTCCACCAACAGTTCGGCCAGACTTTGCAGCTTCGTAGGCACCATCTTGCGGGCCGAGCCCCCGACGACCAGGAGTGTCCCCGCCAGGCCGACTACGATCCACATCAGGATCACGGCCTTGTTGATGGAGATATCCAGGCCGAACAGCGAGATCGGAATCAGCTCGTGCAGCTCGAACGGATGGAGCGGACTTTCTTCCACGTTAGATACCAATGCTGAATGTTGAATGATGAACGATGAATGAGAGAACGGGGACGCGTCCCGCAGGTCCGATTTCTCCGTTCATCATTCTGCCTTTTGCACTCATCGTTTACTTGGGCCAGTTTCGAGCGGCCCGCATGACGTTGCGAATGCCTGCCGCTACACCCACCACCAGCCCGATCACCAGGCCCCAGGGCCAGGAACCGAACAGGTAGATATCCGCCGCCCAGCCCAACCCGCCCCCCACCACCAGCGAGGCGACCAGTTCGGTCCCGATCCGGACCGCCTGCCCCAAGCCCGCATAGAACGGATCGTTCGAGGGCGGCATGTTTTAATGCTGAATGGAGAACGATGAATGATGAATTTCTGACCGTTCAGCGCTCAGCATTCCGCATTCATCGTTTCGGAAGCGCGCTATTCAATCAAAACGGCGAGTGGATTGTCAAGGTGAACGATGCGCGCCTGGCGACGACCGCCGGGAAGAAAATCGATTCTTCCCCATGACCAAGAAGGACAGGTCCGTCAGGTGGCCCCCCTGTGCCTGCTTATGATACAACCAACGGCATGATTCGCCCGTCCCGCGCGCGGTTTCTGATGGAGGAGCGGCCCGAGCCGCTGGCGGTCTCGCTGCCGCTGCCGGAGGCCGACGCGTTTGAGCTCTATCGCCGCCTGACCGTTTCCGGCCGGCCGTCGTTTCTGCTGGAAAGCGGAAAGGGCGGAGAAGGGATCGCCCGTTATTCGTTCCTGGGCAGCGATCCCTACTTGGTACTGTCCGGCAAGGGGTCCGGCTACACCCTCTGCTCGCGCGACCGGACAACCACCCACGAGGGGAATCCCTTCACGGCCCTGGCCGACCTCATGCGCGCCTCGCGGATGCCCAGGCCCGAAGGCCTGCCTCCGTTTTTCGGCGGCGCGGTCGGCTACCTGAGCTACGATGCGGTCCGCCGGTTCGAGCGGTTACCCAAACTGGCCACAGACGACCTCCGGATTCCAGACCTCCAATTTGCCTTCATCGACCTGCTCGCTTCACTCGACCACCAGGAACGGACGCTCCACCTGATCTTCGCCCCTCCGATGGAGCGCCTCCTGGGAGAGCCCCGCGAGAAACTCTACCGCGAAGGCTGCGATCGGCTGGCAGAACTGGAAGCCCGGCTTTCCGTTCCCGCCCCCAACCTCGATGAACCGACGCTCGGCGCCTGCGCCAGCGCTCCCGGCCAATCCCGGGCCGAATACATGGCTCGGGTCGGACAAGTCCAGGACTACATCCGCACCGGAGACATCTACCAGGCCAACCTGTCGCATCGCTTCACGATCGATCTGCCGCAGGGCCGGACAGCGACGGAACAAGGAGCTTCGCTCTATCGGCGACTCCGGCAGGTCAACCCTTCGCCGTTCGCCGGGCTTCTCGCGTTCGACGACCTCTGTCTGGTCAGTTCTTCGCCCGAACGGCTGGTCCGCCTGCACGGTAGACAAGCGGACACCCGTCCCATCGCCGGCACCAGGCCGCGCGGAGCGACGCTGGCCGAGGACCGTCGGCTGGCGGAAGAATTATTGACCAACCAGAAGGAACGGGCCGAGCACTTGATGCTGGTGGACCTGGCGCGGAACGACTTGGGGCGGGTCTGCCGCTACGGCACGGTCCGGGCCGATGAGTTGATGGTCGTCGAGCGCTACTCCCACGTGAGCCACATTGTCTCCAACGTCACGGGAGAGTTGCGCGAAGGGCTGGACGGCTTTGACCTGATCCCGGCGGTGTTTCCCGGCGGCACGATCACCGGGGTGCCCAAGATCCGCTGCATGGAGATTATCGAAGAGCTGGAGCCGGTTCGGCGCGGGCCCTATACCGGTTCGCTGGGCTATCTGAGCTGGTCCGGCGATGTGGATCTGAATATCATAATCCGCACGTTGGTCCTGAGCAAGGAACAGGGCTACTTGCAGGTCGGCGCCGGCATCGTGGCGGACTCGGACCAGGCCCGAGAATACGAGGAAACGCTGTTCAAGGCAGAAGCGCTCTTCAAAGCCCTGAAGCCATGAAGCTGTCAGCTTTCAGCTATCAGCTTCCGGCCAGGAGCTGATGGCTGACGGCTGTGTGTTCCCTTATCCTATGTGGATTTATCTAAACGACCGGTTCGTGGACCGGAAAGAGGCGTTGATCTCGGTCTTCGACCATGGCTTCCTCTATGGGGACGGAGTCTACGAGACGCTCCGCACCTACGGAGGACGCTTCTTCATGCTGCCGCAGCATCTGGCCCGGTTGCAGCGCTCGGCCCGCCTGATCGGTCTGACCATCCCCGTCCCGGAGCAGGAGTGGCCGGCGTTATTGCGGGAAGCGGTGGAACGCAACGGGCTCACGGAGGCCCATTTGCGCATCACCCTCTCCCGCGGCGAGGGCGAGTTGGGCCTGGACCCGGCACTCTGTCCGAAGCCCACCCTGGTCATCATGGCCAGGCCCATCGCCCAATACCCGGCCCATCTGTTTGAGGAAGGGGTCCCGCTGACGCTGGCCGCGACAAGACGCAACCTCGCCACAGCCCTGCCGCCCCAGATCAAGTCGCTGAACTTCCTGAACAACATTCTGGCGAAGCGGGAAGCGGGGCAGGCCGGGACCTTCGATTCCCTCATGCTCAATGCGGAGGGGCTGCTCACCGAATGTACGACGAGCAATTTCTTTTTCGTGTCCGGCGGTGGCCTCTACACGCCTTCCGTGGACTGCGGCATCCTGGACGGCATCACCAGGGAGGTGGTCCTGACCCTGGCGCGGGACAACGGGATGTCCGTCGAAGAAGGCCGCTATCCGGCCGAGGCCCTGGCCCATGCCGAAGAGGCCTTTTTGACCAATACCTCGATGGAAATCATGCCGGTACGTTCGCTCGACCAAGCCCCCGTCGGACCCGGACGTCTAGGGCCCGTGACCCGGAGGCTCCGGGAGCTGTTTCAGTCCAACCTCGCGCGATTCCTCGCCTAATCGGCCCTTCAAGCTCTCATCACAAGCAGCCGATACTGATCGTGCGATATCTGCCCGGCACGGCGCGCCAGGAAGCTGCCTGCGTGAAAGGCCCAAAGGTTTTGACAGGCTGGGGGGCGGTGCTATGGTCGCCGGTATGTCGAAGACTTGGGAACATGTCCGGGGAGCGTTGCTCAACGCGGCAAGCTTGGGGCTCGCCCTGGCGCTGCTCTCCGTCCAGCTCCTCTTCCCCGTCCAGCCGGTTGACGCCGGCGACGTGTTCTATTATGTGGATCGGGAGGGGACGATGCACTTCACCAATACCCCGACCGATTCGCGCTACCGGCGCTTCCGGGGTCCTGTGTCTTCGACCCGGTCCTTCGCCACCCCTGCGCAACATGCCACGCTCAACGACACGATCCTCCGCCATTCCCGGCAGCACCGGGTCGACCCGGCGCTGGTGCGCGCGGTCATCAAGGCGGAATCCGATTTCGATCCCACGGCGGTTTCGCGGGCGGGAGCCATGGGACTCATGCAGTTGATGCCGCATACGGCGCTGAGGCTGGATGTGCGGGATCCGTACAATCCGGAAGAGAACGTGAGAGGGGGAGCCCAGTACTTGCGCTACCTACTGGACCGCTTTCACGGCAACATCCCGCTCGCGCTGGCGGCCTACAATGCAGGGGAAACCCGGGTTGAACGATACCGGAACCTGCCGCCCATCGAGGAAACCCGCCACTACGTCAGCAAAGTGCTCCGGTTCTACCATGCGTTTCTGTCCAGCGAGTCCGACGCGCTGCTCCGCTCGGCCGGGACCGCGGCCGCTGCGATTACGCCCTCGCCTTCGCCGCCCCGTCAGTCCGCTGACCACAGCCCCTCAGGCGGGCTTGGCCTTCCCGGTCCGCAAAGGGACCACGCGCGGGCGCTTGGCTTCGTGGACTGGATCGGCCGGAAGACCGTCCTGGTGCATGCAACTGTGGACCTTCCAGCCCGGCATCCGGTGATCGGGAAAGTCTGCCCGGTAGTGGGCGCCCACACTGTTCTCCCGCCACAAGGCCGCCTCGGCGATGCAGCGTCCGACCTGCACCATGTTTTTGATTTCCAGCGCCAGCCGCGTCGTGAAGGGCCTGTTGAGCGCCCGCTCCCAGCGGGACAGCTGCCCCGTCGCGCTGACCAGCGAATCGCGGGTGCGGGCCAGCCCCACCTTGCCCCACATGACCCGGCGCAGCGAGCTGCGGAGTTTGTCGGCATCCTCCACCTCCGCCGGCGGACCCGCATCCAAGTCCCGAGGTGAAGGCAACAGCGCGGACGCGTGAGCCCCGCGCGCCGCATCGGCGGTCGCCGCCCTGGCCGCCCTTGCGCCGAACACCAACCCCTCCAGCAACGAGTTGCTGGCCAGCCGGTTGGCCCCGTGCACCCCGCTGCAGGCCACCTCGCCGGCGGCGAAGAGCCCGGGGAGGCTCGTCGCCCCCATCGTGTCCGTCTTCACCCCGCCCATCATGTAATGGGCGCTCGGCGAGACGGGAATCCACTCCTCGGTCATGTCGATGTCATAGCGGAGGCAGGTGGAATAGATGGTCGGGAATCGCCGTTTGATGAAGGCCGCATCCAGGTGGGTCACATCCAGATAGACATGCCGGGACCGGGTCGCCGCCATCTCCGACCAGATTGCCCGGGCCACGATATCCCGCGGCGCGAGCGTCCCCGCCGGATGGTACCGATGCATGAACGGCTCCCCCTTGATGTTGCGGAGTTCGCCCCCTTCGCCCCGGATGGCTTCGGACAAGAGAAACGGCGGGCTGGAAGGCAGGTACAAGGCGGTGGGATGGAACTGCACGAACTCCATGTCTTCCAGCACCGCTCCGGCCCGATAGGCCATGGCCATCCCATCGCCGGTGGCGTTTGGGGGGTTGGTCGTCCGCGCATAGACCTGGCCGGCTCCGCCGGTCGTCAGGATGACCGCCTGGGCCGGAAGGATGAAGCGCGCGCCGGTCACCTCGTTCAATACGAGCGCGCCCCGGCACCGACCGTCCACGACCACCAAGTCCACGGTGAAGTGGCGCCCCAGGTGCTGGATCATCTTTCGCCGCCTGGCCTCGGCCATGAGGACCCGGACCATTTCGTTGCCGGTGGCATCCCCGCGCGCGCGGAGGATCCGGCTGCGACTGTGCGCCGCCTCGCGGGCAAAGGCGAACTTGCCGCCGACCTTGTCGAACCGGGCCCCCCAGGTGATCAACTCCTGGATGCGCGCCGGCCCCTCCTCCACCAGGACCCGGACGGCTTCCTCGCGGCAGAGCCCGTGGCCGGCCTTGACCGTATCGGTCAGATGGATCGCGACATCGTCTTCTTCGCTGAGCGCCACGGCCACACCGCCCTGGGCATAGATCGAACTGCTCTCCAGGGGGTGTCCTTTGGTCAGCATGATGACCCGCCCGTGGCGGCTCAACTCGATCGCGGCGCGCAGGCCGGCCACCCCGCTCCCGATAACCAGAAAGTCGACGGAGAGGCCCTGCGCGGCCCTGGCGGAGCGGGACGGTCGGACGGTTGGAGAAGCGGGGTTCATCGGGCGAGGGGGTTGGGCGCGGCGGCCGGCTCTTTATGGCGCGAGGAGATGCCGAACGGAATGTCCCCGTCGAACCCGGCCAGCAGAATGGATTGGACGCCGATCCAGCGAAGCATCCCATGGCCCCGCTCCCGCTGTTCGGTATCCCCCTGCTCGGGCTTCCACAGGCCGTGCCAGTGGACGAAGACATCGATCTGGTCTCCGTCGATCACGATGCGCTCGATCGCGAGTTCGAGGGTGATGTCCTTGAACGTGGCGAAATCCTTGTTCGCCCCGCTCTCGATCTTGTCGGCGCGCGCGTTGGGCAGCAGCAAGGAATGGAAGGCGTCGGCATCTTTCTTCATGTAGGCTTTGGTCAGCGATTCGACGGCGTGGTCGATCCGCTGATAGCGCGCGAAGTCGGCCGGGTACCTGGCCTCCTTCTTGGAACAACCGACCGAGGCCGCCACGAGCAGCAGGGCGACGAGGCCCAGGGACAGGAACCGCGAGAATCGGCCAACCATGGCACAGTATAGGAAGGGCCGATCAGACCCGTCAAGCCGCCTTGTTGAAAGAGACGCGACGAACGCACGGAGGCGACCGGTTGGAACGTCGCCGCGTCCTACCGTCACACCATCGTCCCAGGCAGTCGGCTCTGCGACTTTCAGATTTGATGGCCTTTCCGCCGTGCAGACATTCCTTGCCACCCGCATCGTTTCCTTGACAGGTTTCCCGCCCCTGTGCTACGACACCTGCTCCTGGCTGGGCGAGAAGCCGTCACCCGCGCGACCAGCGCGTGCCTCCAGCTTGCTTTTGGCCGGCGATCCCTGTATACACTTTTTCATTCAGGAGACTACGCATGTCCAGTGTTCTCAAGAAGCGCAGGAAGAAGATGCGCAAGCACAAGCACAAGAAACTGCGCAGAAAGCAAAAGTTCCTGAGGCGCCGGGCTTAGGCCCGGCGGCCCAGGTTCACGGAGGGCGCCGTGCCCGAGGCCAGAAAAGCTCGCGTGAAAGTCCGCACGATGAACAGCATCTACGTCGGGGATTTCGTCATTCCCCCGATGCGCAACCGCATGTCGGACGTGCTCAACGAAGAGCAGCGGCTGTTCATCAACCTCACCAATGTCATGATCGACGACCGCGAGCGGGCCGACTTCGCGTCGCTCAACAAAAATCTGATCGAGTCGATCACGCAACTCTAGCCGCAGCGTTGTCCGTTCCCCTTTTTAATCAATGGGCTGCCACCGCTTCCAGGCCTGATTACCATGGCCCGTGATACGGGTCTGCGAGCGTCGGTCATTCGATGTTCATTGCCGTAAATCGAGCAGAGAAGTCCTACTACTCCCGCTTCCTGCCATTTCTCAGACCCTACCTGCCGCAGATGGCCGGGGCCGCCGTCCTGATCATGGCCGTGGCTCTGCTGAACCTGGCCTTGCTGCGGCTGGCCGGCTTCTTGTGGGACATCATCACGGTCCGGCACGACGCCGCCGGCATGACCCGCACGATCGGCCTCTTTCTCGGCCTGGTTTTGGCCCAAGGCCTGCTCTCGATGGGACACAGTTACCTCACCGCCTGGGTCTCCCAGCGCATCATGGCCGACTTCCGGACCCACCTGTTCGGCCACCTGCAGCGGCTTTCCCTCAGCTTCTTCGCCAAGCGGCGCACGGGGGAAATTCTCTCCCGCCTCATGAACGACGTCGGCGTGATCCAGACCACCGTGACCGAAACGCCGATCGATTCGGCCAAGCAGGTGGTCACGTTCATCGGCGGCGTCGCCTTCCTGCTCGTCATGAACTGGCGGCTCTGCCTGCTGATCCTCTTGCTCCTCCCCCTGCTGGTCCTGGTCGCCCGCTTCTTCGGAAAAAAACTCCGCGCGCTCTCGACCTCCATGCAGGACCAGACCGCCTCCGTCACGACGCTGGCGGAAGAAGTCCTGTCGGGCATCCGCGTGGTCAAGTCCTTCGTGCAGACCGCCAGGGAGGAAGCGCGGTTCGCCCGCTATTCGCAACAAGCCCTGCAGCTCGCCCTGCGCCGCGCGACGGTCCTGGCCCTGTTCGTCCCGACCATCACCCTGCTGACGTTCGCAGCCGCCGCGGCGGTCCTCTGGTACGGAGGCCGGCAGGTGATCGACGGGACCGTGTCGCCGGGGGATCTGTTCGCCTTCGTCCTCTTCGCCGGCATCCTGATCGGCCCCTTCGGCTCCGCGGCCCGGGTCTTCGCCCAGATCAAAGAAGCGCAGGGCGCCATGCAACGGGTGTTCGAGATCCTCGACACCCAACCCGAGATTCACGACCGGCCCGATGCGATCGACTTGCCGCCCATCGCCGGCCAGGTTCGGGCCGATTCGGTCAGCTTCGCCTACGACCCCAGGCAGCCGGTCCTCTCGGACGTCTCCTTCGAGGCGAAGCCGGGCGAGGTGATCGCCTTGGTCGGCCCGACCGGCTCGGGGAAAACGACGCTCGTGAATCTGTTGCACCGTTTTTACGACCCGACGGCCGGCCGGTTGACGATCGACGGCTATGACCTCCAACACATCCGGCTGGACAGTTTATACCGGCAGATTGCCCTGGTGCCCCAGGAGACGGTCCTGTTCGGCGGGACCATCCTGGAGAACATCCGGTACGGGCGAGAAACGGCCACCGAGGCCGACATCATGGCCGCCAGCCGCGCCGCCAACGCCCACGACTTCATCGCCGCCATGCCGGACGGCTATCAGACGGTCGTCGGCGAAAAGGGCGTCAACCTCTCCGGCGGGCAGAGACAGCGGCTGGCGATCGCGCGGGCGGTGCTGAAGAACCCGAGGATCCTGATGCTCGACGAGGCCACCTCCGCCCTAGACGCCGAGTCCGAGCGGCTGGTGCAAGAGGCGCTGGACCGGTTGATGGCCGGACGGACCACGATCGTCGTGGCCCACCGCCTGACCACGATTCAACAAGCGGACCGGATTCTGGTGTTGAGCAAGGGCCGGATCGTCGAGCAAGGCACCCACGCCTCGCTCATGGAGCAGAAGGGGCTCTACCACTACCTCTATACGCTGCGCGTGGAAGAAATGCGGGCAGAAAGTTGGAAAGTCTGAACGTCTATCAAGTCAGCGGCCTAACCTTCGGACTTGAGGACTTTACGACTTTATAGACTTTCGACGCCAGCCCGACTACTTCACTTTTGAAAAATCCGCCTCGAACTCCGACATTTTCCCATCCGGGAAGTACACCTGCACCTTCGTCTTGGCGTTCGGGTCGAAGCTGTCGTAGGCGAACCGGGCCGTGAAGCGGGACCGGTAGGCCGGGCCCTGGCCCTCGTTCTTCCGTCCCTTGTCGGCCGGGCTCACGTCGATCGGCTTGACGGTCTTCGAACCCTGCTGAAACGCCACCTGGGCGCCTTCCGCAAAATACTCGTCGTCCCCGCAGAGCTGCACTTCGACTTCGAGGTTGGGCATGTCCAGGTACTTCTGGATCTTGTCGTCGGGCATGCGCACGTCTTTCTTCTGCTTCTTGGTCTCCGCCGCTTCTTTCCGGCCGAAGGATTCCAGCCAAAAACGTTTGGTTCTTAAAATCGCGCTGGCCCCGCAGGGGTCCTTTTCCGGATCGGACCCGACCCGCGTCGCCAAGGACGCGTGCTGCATGACCTTCTTCACGTCCTCCGGAGTGTCGGCCTTCTCCATCGGTTCGCGGCCCGCCGCCAGGGCTTTCTTGGCGTCATCCATCGTGAGCTTGACGTCAATCGCCTGCGCCGGAGCCGCCGCCAACGCCACGAGCCCCAGCGCAGCCAGCACGGCCAGACTTCCGCCCCTGCCGCCCCACCCTGTCGTCTCCTTGCACCGCATACGGGCCTCCCTGTATGAATGAGCCGATGGCGCGGCATTGTAAGGAAAGCGCCGCGTCAAAGCAATGCAGAATGATGAACGATGAAGGATGTATCGAAGCAGAAGATGCCTGCCTCCGCCTATTCATGCATCGCTTATCGTTCATCATTCATCGTTCATCGTTCAAACCGTCCCCAGTTCGGATAGGGCTTGGCGCGATACAGTTCCTCCACGTCCGCCGGAACGGCCAGTCCGTGCCTTCGGAGCAAATCGGCCGTGAGTCTCAGCGGAAGGCCGACGGCCGCCGTGTAATCGCCCTCGATACGCTCGATGAACCGCCCGCCGATGCCCTGAATCGAATAGGCGCCGGCTTTTCCCAAGCTTTCTCCCGTATGCAGATAGGCCTCCAGTTCCTTCTCGTCGAAGGCCTTCATCCAGACCAGGACCGTTTCAACCGCCACATCCCCCACCCCATCGGCCTGCCGCCTGAGCGCCACGGCCGTATGAATCAAATGTTGGCGGCCGCACAGCTTTCGCAACATGGAACGGGCTTCCGCAAGGTCGGCCGGCTTGCCCATCACCTCGCCGTCGAGCGCGATCAACGTGTCGCTCCCGAGCACCAACTGATCCGGAAAACGCGTCGCGCACGCTTGCGCCTTGCCGGCCGCGAATTGCCTGGCCTGCTCTTCCGGAGCCAGGTCCCGGCGCAGCTGTTCGATGAAATGCGGCGCGGCGGTCTCGAAGGGAATCCGGAGCAAGGCCAGCAGGTCCTTGCGGCGCGGCGAGGTCGATGCCAGCACGAGAGCCATGGATCAGGCGCAGGACAGGCTGGTGGGCAGCGCAGGACGGGACGGCGCGGCGGCCGCCGCACTCGCCAAGGGGTCGGACGCCAGGTGCTCCGCCACGATCCGTTCCACATCGGCGCTGCTGAAAGCCCGGACCATCCGGGCGCGCATGGCGGCGGCATGGGGAAAGCCCTTGCAGTACCAGCCCAGGTGTTTCCGGATGTGCGGGAACCGGTCCGTGCGCTCGATGGCCTCGAACAGCCGGGCATGCTCCACCATCACGCGGAACCGATCCGCCAGGCTCAACGCTTCATCCAATGAGCCGGACGTGACCGGCGCGCCATCCCGGGCAGCCTGACGGGCCAGTTCTTTCTTCCGGAAGAACCAGGGGCTGCCCAGGGCTCCGCGGCCCACCAGCACGCCATGGACCTTGCTCTCCCGCACCCGCCGGACCACATCGTCCAGGGACTGCACGTCCCCGTTGCCCAAGAGCAGCGTGGCGGTGCCGCGGACGACTGTGGCGGCCCGCTCGATCGCCTGCCAGTCCGCTTCGCCTCTGTACATCTGCTGGAGCGTGCGGCCATGGACCGAGATCGCCGCCGGCTGCTCCTCCAGCAGGTGGCCGATCCATTGCTCGACCACCACCGAGTCGTAGCCCAGTCTCGTCTTGACGGACAGGGGAATGACGCGGCGGGGAGGCGAGGGCTGCCCGTTACGCTTCAGGTTCATCGCCCGGATCAGGTCCACGCGCGAAGCTTTCAGGCCGGCCTGCGCCAGCGTCCGGCCGTTCGCCCAATCCAGGATGCCCTGCCGCGTTGCGCGCATGATGGCATGGGCCAGATCCGGCGTCTTGATCAGGGCGGCGCCCGAACCGGACGAGGCCACGTTTTTGGAGGGACAGCCCATGTTGATGTCCAGCCCGTCGAACCCCAGTTCACAGACCACATGGGCCGCCTGATAGAACAAGTCCGGGTGTTTCCCATACAGCTGCGCGACCACGGGCCGTTCTTCTTCGCTGTAGAGGAAGGTCGAAAGAAGATGGTCAGGTCCGCGGCAGACGTCGCCGACGCTCGTGAACTCGGTGAAGGTGACATCGGAGGGCCCTTGCCGCGCCACCGCCAGGCGAAACGCCGCGTCCGTGACGCCGTCCATCGGGGAGAGGCCGATGATCGGCCGGGGAAGGGTCTGCCAGAAGCTCATGTCAGAACCTGCACCGTATCGCTCGCCTGCCGGTAGGCCCCGCGCAACTCCGTTGCTTCTCGTAAGGCCGTCGCCTGGGCGCCGGGCAGGACCTCGCGCACAAACTCCACGAACCGCTCGATCTTCAACAGAAAGAAATCATAGGGGGCGTCGATTGGACGGGCCTCTCGAAACCAGAATGGGATGAACCGCTCCAGAGCGAGGCCGGCTCGCTCCAATTCGCGGCAGGTGCCCGGAAACATGTCCGTGAGTTCGCCGCCCCAGTGGAGGATCTCATGGGGCAGGTACTCGTGACGGTACCGATCCAGACCGTTCGGTTCACCCACCAGCATGGGCATGAGCGCGTCATTCTGTCCTGCCGCAAGCTGCGCGTAGGCTTCGTATTGCCGACGCAGGGCTGCGACATCCCCGGAACGCCCCACCACCGGCGATGAAGCGGCCTCCACCGGCACCCCTTGCTCCTGCCGGCCAGGGCTCGGACAGGAGCTTCGCTCGAACCGTTCCCGGAACTGTCGGAATTCCCGGACGATCATCGGCACGGTTTTCGTATCCACTTCCAAGGCCAGGCCTTTGAGCTGCGTCAGCTTGGGATGGGCCAGGACTTGCTCCAGCATGTCGAACAACACCGGCGGAATGGGAGCCCCATGCGTGTCGATCCAGAACGGAAGCCGATCGCTGCCCCCGGCCTCGCCGTGAGCCGATACGGCCGCCTCATGTTCGGCCAAGCCGGCCACGTGAATTTGAACGACCCGTTCGAGAGGAAACGCATCCAGGAACTCCGCGACAAATTGCTCAAGGGGCTGCCTGCGCCAGGCCCCGCTATAGCGATAGACCGTCCAGAGATGGCCGATGTCCAAGACCAAGCCGCAGGCCGTCCGTTCCGTGACCGTTCGGAAGAAATCGGGCACGGATAGGTCGCCCAAGCCGAAGCAGGTCCAGGGCGGCACCTCCAGCAGCAGCAAAGGGCTGTCCCCATGAGACAGGCCGGCATCCCGGTCGAGTCGAGCCTGGGCCAGCGTGACATTGTCCGCCGTTACCTCGGCGCCGGCCGTCGTAAACAAGGGAGGGAGGTAGGTCCCGAACGAATAGCCGGCCATCTGCTTGGCGGCACATTCGTGCGTCATCCACTGGCAACCCAACGCCCGAAGCTGCGCGGCGATCGCCTCCAGCTCCCGATCCGCCGGATAGGCCTGTTGCCAGTTCGGTTGCGTCAGCCACAGCCCTTCGGCGTGGCATTCCAGCGGCAACGACGCGCAATGTCGCCGGACCGTTTGTAGCGCCGGGAGGGAAGCCCGGAAGATTTCCAAGTAGTCGGCTCGCGCCCCTGCTTCTTCCAGCGCACCCAACAACTCGAACAAGTCCGGGGTGTAGACGTCCACGGACAGACCGAGGCCATGCGGCGCAATGTGCGCGGCGCGGCGGCGGAATGCCTGTTCGGATGCCGACATGGAGCCTCCCATCCGGATTGCCATGAGCCCTGGACGCTCGTCAGTCTAATCGGGCAGGCCTGGATTTGACAAGCGGAGACCGGCGTTCCGGTTTGGCTGTGGCCGACTCTCGTGGTATGCTGCGCACCGTGACGACCTCATCCCAACGAACGCCCGGCTCGGCCCAGGCTCCGGATATCGTCCTCTACCATGCCGAATGTACGGACGGCTTCGGGGCCGCCTGGGCCATCTGGAAGAAATTCCCCTCGGCGACATTCATCCCGGCCAAACACGGCTTTCCGCCTCCGCCAGGCCTGGCCGGCCGCCATGTCGTCATTGCGGATTTCAGCTACGCCCGGCCGATGCTCGAGGCCATGGCCCAAGAGGCGGCCAGTCTCCTGATCCTGGACCATCACGTCACGGCCCAGCAGGCGCTGGAAGGATTTCCCCACGCCTACTTCGACCAGAAAAAGTCCGGCGCCGTGCTGGCCTGGGAATGGGCCCACCAGTCGCCGGCCCCCTGGCTGCTCCAGTACGTCCAGGACAAGGACTTGTGGCAATGGGCGCTCCCGGACAGCCGGGAAGTCACGGCGGCCCTTTCCTCCTATCCCTTCGACTTTGCCCTCTGGGACAGCTTCCACCGCGAGGCCCTGGTCACCGAAGGCAAGGCCATCCTCCGGTACGAGCAGGAGATGATCGGCAAGATTCTCGCCGAAGCTGTCACGGTCACGTTCCACGGGCACAAGGTGCCCGCGGTGCAGAGCGCGATCTTGACCAGCCAGATCGGCGAGCGGCTGGCCAAGGGGCGGCCCTTCTGCCTTATCTGGCACGACAAGGACGGACGGCGCTATTTCAGTATGCGGTCGGCTCCCGACGGGGTGGACGTGGCGGCCATCGCCGTCCAGCATGGAGGCGGAGGCCACACCCATGCAGCCGGCTTCTCCGTGCCGCTGGGCGAGGCCGGCCCGGACCCGCTCACCCCGCTGGCCAAGGCAAAATGAAAAATTGAAAATGCGAAAGAGATGAGATACCCGGAACAGAGAGCCGTTTTCCTCCTTCCTTGTTTTGCATTCTCCATTTTGCATTTTCCATTGCTTCCGTGATTCCGCTGCACGACGATAACCCGACCGAACTCACGCCGATCGTCACGATCGCGTTGATCATTGCCTGTTCGCTGGTATTTTTTTACGAAGTCTCGCTCCCTGAACAGATCGGGGAAACGTTCATCTTCCAGTACGGCGCCATCCCCTCCGTCGTCCTGGGCCATCCGGCCGGACTGAAGGCCTTGCCGCCCGAAGCGGCGGGATTTCCCGCCTACCTCAGCCTCCTCACCAGCATGTTCCTCCACGGAGGCTGGATGCACTTGATCGGCAACATGCTCTACCTCTGGATCTTCGGCAACAACATCGAAGACGTGATGGGACACGTGAAGTTCATCGTCTTCTACGTGACCTGCGGCATCCTGGCTGCGCTCAGCCATGCCCTGACCGATCCCGCCTCGACCGTGCCGATGGTCGGCGCCAGCGGCGCTATCTCGGGCGTGCTGGGCGCCTACCTGCTGCTGTTCCCCCATGCCAAAGTGCTGGTGCTGATTCCGCTGGGCATGTTCACCAGGATGATGTACGTGCCGGCCGGGTTCGTGCTGGGGTTTTGGTTTGTGATGCAGATTCTCAGCGGCGGGATGAGTTTGGGCAGCAAGGGAGGCGGGGTGGCTTTCTTCGCCCACGTCGGCGGCTTTGTCGCGGGCATGGCCCTGATCGGACTGTTCAAGCGGCCCGACGTCCGCTTCTTCGCCCCGGCCCGGAACCGGGGCTGGCAGAGATCTGAATGGTGAGCGTCGCCCTGCTGCCGCTCGCTTCAGGACCTCCCGGAGCGAGCCAACCACGTCGCCTCCGCCTAATGTAGATTCCCACGCCTTTATAGGCGTGGCTCTCAATTGATTTCGAGCGGGGCTCGTCCTACTTCGTAGGACCTTGCTCATATCCCCGCCTTCACAGACGGGGACTTCCCGCTGGACTAAAAGCGACGGGACGGATTCTTGAGGTTGATGCGAATCTCCTCGCAGGTGACAGCGAGCCTTTGCCAACATGGTATGAGAAGGCCCGCGCATATTGGGGAGGAAAGAACTCAGCGAGCCCACTTCCGGAAGTCCTCTTTGATGGAAAATTCAGAGTGGAGGAAATCGTACATTTGGATGCATGACCATGGGGTGTAAGGCGCGGGCTATTGGCATAGCCCGCTGAACGTGGCGAAGCATTAAAGGCGACGGGCTTGAAAGCGGCCCGACGCCTTTCGTTTTTTAAAAGTGGGGTGGCGAGGCCGAGCGGACATTGCCGGAGAAGCGGGGCACCCGCCGAGGCTTTGGCGGGCAGGAAAACTGGAACTGACCGAAGCACCGCGATCGCAGAGCGCGGCTGAAGGAATTCCAGAAGGTTCCGCCAGCTAAAGCCCGGAAGGGTCGCTTCGAGAGGCAGGGACGCGAGGGCCTCGCGTACCCTACTTCATGCTTTCGCCAGAACAATCACCCTGGCTCTCTCTATTTCATGTACTAGGGGTGGAAGGCCCAGTACCGCCGTCCGTTCTGCTCTTTCGCCAGCAACCCGAAGCGCTCGTCCGGCGGTTTCCCGTATCGCAGGAGGGCGAAGAGATCGAACAGCACTGATCGGCTGTCCGCGTAATAGGAATGGCCGGTGAAGCTGGTGTCTGCCGACGAAGCATCGATCGTATCCACGCCCTCCATGACCAGGGGCGACGGCTTGGCATCCCCCGCCCGGGGGTAGCCATGGGCGGTTTTGGACCAGACGAGGGCCTTATCTTTGGCCGACGCATAGAGCGTCACCCGCTCCACGACGCTGTGGATCCCCTGCACCTGGTTGGCAAATACGTCTGCGTCCATATCCGGCGCCAGAAGCACCAACTCCTTGAACCGCGGCAAGGCCTCTCTTTGCTGGCTCTGGGCGATGTGGTGGAGCGATGCCAGGAGCGCCCGCGTCCCCATACTGTGGGCGATCAAGTGGATCGTCTGCGCGCCGGACTTGGCGGCTAATTGCACAAGGAATGCCTGCAGGTGAGGCGCGGCCCATTCCACATTGGTCTCGTCGACCAGATAGCTCCCGAGACTGCCCTGCGACGGCCAGCTATAGGTGATCGGCACGCCGGGGAAACTCAGGTCGTAGGCCAGTTGGGCGGTCCTGCGAACCGCGTCGTCGAACGTGGTGTTATACCCATGCACAAAAATTAAGAGCTCTCGTGAGTCGGCTTCCGCCAGCCGGGCCTGTAGGTGCTCGTAGAAGTCGCGGGCCGGTTTCGGTCTCACCAGGGTATGCACATCGAGCGTTCCGATGCGGTGATCGCGGGCGACCCCGATCGTGCAGAGCCCCGACTGCGGCAGCCCTCGGTCGCTCCCGTAGAACTCGCCGGCATCCTCGCTGGGACTCGCTCTTCGATCCGTCGCATACAGGACCCGCACAAGGGCATAGTCCGGAATATCCCTCCCATAGGCTTCCCTGGCCCGCCTGGCCAGTTCCTGGTCGGAGGCGCGACGCTCCTCCTCGGCCATCGCGCGGCGTTTCTGGATCTCTGCGCGCTTCTGGGTCTCTGCGAGAGAGGGAGCTTCCGGCACAGGGGGAGGGAGTTCCGCCTGGCCGCCGGCACAGGCCGCCAGCGCAAAGAGACAGAACAGCGGACCGGCCAGCTTGCTGAAACAATCAGTCACGAACCTCCTCCCGCGCATCACGCGCGCTGTGGCACAAGAAAGATCAAGCGGCGGCGAGGCAACTCCGGGATCACGCTGAGGATTATCGGGCCAGCATTCCTCGGACCATGGCTGCCGATTCCCAGGCTTGCTCGGACTTCTCGGCCAGGAACGTCACATGGCCCATTTTGCGGCCGGGGCGGACGGATTTCTTTCCATACAGATGCAGCTGGGCTCCGGGCCGGCGAAGGAGATTCGCCAGGCCCTGGCCGGTACTCACCTTGGTAAAATCCTCACCGATTAGGTTGACCATGACCGCCGGACACAGCAGGCGGACTTCGCCCAACGGGAGCCCACAGACGGCACGGACCTGTTGCTCGAACTGGGAGACGGTGCAGGCGTCCAACGTATAGTGGCCGGAATTATGCGGACGCGGCGCGACCTCGTTGACGAAGAGGCGACCGTCCTGCATCAGAAACAGCTCCACGCAGAAGACGCCGACTCCCGCCAACGCCTCCACGACCGAGGCGGCGAGATCACCGGCTCGTTGGGCCAGCCTCGGATCGATCTCGGCCGGAACCCTGCTGGTCCTGAGAATACCGGCTTCGTGGACATTCTCGACCGTGGGATAGACCCGCTTGTCCCCATCCGCCCCGCGTACGACCAGCACGGAGAGTTCCTTGTCAAAGGCCAGGAACTGCTCAAGTACCCAAGGACTGTGGGCCTGCTTGCCGAGCTGCTCTTGAACCGAAGCAAGGTCCTGCGCGCCGGCGAGCCGCCATTGGCCCTTGCCGTCATAGCCATGGGTGGCAGTCTTACAGAGACAGGGAAAGCCGATGGATTCCGCAGCGGCGGGCAGGTCGCCCGGCGCGGCAACCGGCTTGAACGGGGCAACCGGCATGTTGTGGCTTGCAAGAAACTGTTTCTGCTCGACCCGATGTTGCAGGGTGCGCAGGATGCGGCTGGCTGGCCTGACGGCGAGGCGTTGCTCCAACGCCTCGCCGAGCGCAACGGGAATGTTCTCCCATTCGTAGGTCACGGCGCTGATGGAACCGGCGAACCGATCCAGGGCTGTTGGGTCTGTAAACGGCGCGCTGACCGGCAGATCGGCAATCTTCAGCGCGGGCGCGTCCGCATCTTGGTCCCAAACCGACACCCGATAGCCCAGGCGCCGGGCGGCCACAGCAAACATGGCGCCCAGTTGCCCGCCGCCCAGCACTCCCAGCATCGAGCCAGGCTCAATTACGGTTGGCGAGGTTGGCGTCGTCTTTCTAGCCATTGCGCCGCATCACCTCCCGCTAGCGCCGGCTGCGGGTCTTTGTCTGTTTGCGCTGATTTTCGGGTGATGAGGCGATGGCCGCCTGGGTCTGCTCGGCGCGGAAGCGGAGCAGCCGATCCCGGATAGTCTTATACCGTCCGGCCAGAATCTGCGCGGCCAGCAACCCGGCGTTCTCGGCTCCGCCGATGGCCACCGTGGCGACCGGAATGCCGCGCGGCATCTGCACGATGGATAGGAGCGAATCGAGCCCGCGGAGATTTTCCGTCGGCATGGGCACGCCGATCACCGGCAGATGGGTTTTGGCCGCCAACATGCCCGGCAGGTGCGCCGCGCCGCCCGCGCCGGCGATGATAACTTCGATCCCCCGCCCCGGCGCCTGCTCCGCATAGGCAAAAAGGCGGTCCGGTGTCCGATGGGCCGACACGACGCGCAGTTCGTTCGGGATGCCCAGATGGGTCAGCACCTCGACCGCCTTTTCGAGAACCGGCAGATCCGTCTTGCTGCCGCCGACCACCCCCACCAGCGGCCCTGCGCCCCCTCGTCGCTGTTGACGCCGATTGGCCATCCCTGTCTCCCTCTTTCAATAGGCGGCATGGCGCCGCACCGTCGCATAATGGGACTCAACCTTAACCTTGTCCCTTCCAAGGGTCAAGTTGACGGAGCCCGAACGGCGTCCGGCTACAGGAAATTTGACCCGCCCTGGGAAATCCACTATGATGTCGGGTATCTCTTCGCGAGGCTCCCGATGCCCGATCTGAAAGCCAGCATTAAGGGCCGGATGCAAGCCCTCGTCACCCATCCGACGGGGCTGGAAGACATCCAGGTCGACGACCTCGCCACCTCCGCCAAACTCCAGTCCTGGGAAGCCGTCCAGATCCCCGAACGTCTCAAGTTCAACGCCAGACTGGCGATCAAGCTGATTTTGCTCTTTACCCTGGTCATCGCCTTCGTCCCCTGGACCCAGACGGTCACCGTGACCGGCCAGCTCTCCGCCTATTCGCCCTACGAGCGGCCGCAAGACATCGAGGCGCAGATCGCGGCGCAAGTCAACAAGTGGCACGTCTTCGAGGGCAGCCGGGTCAAGCAAGGAGACCTGATCGTCGAACTGCGCGACGTGGACCCGAGCTTCATGGCGCCCGACCTGCTGCCGTTGCTCGAACAACAGAAAGAGGCCTTGGCGCAGAACCGGAAAGCGGCCTTGGAGCGCGCCGACCAGTTGACCGACCGGATCAAAGAAATGCAGAACCTGGTCCGGGCGGCGGTTCCCTCGGCGGAAGCCCGCGTGCTCGAAGCCGAAAATAAAGTGCGGGCGGCCGAGCAACGCGTCGTGTCCGCGAAGATCGCGGTGGACACGGCGGAATTGAACGTCAACCGGCACAAGGAACTGGCGACCCAGGGGCTCGTGTCGCAACGTGAATTGGAGCTGTCCATTCAAGGCGCCATCGCCAGCAAGGCCGATCTGCAGGGGGCGGAGGCCACGCTCAAGGAAGCCAAACAGGGCATGCGCGCCCTGAGCTTCGGCCGCGACCAGATCAGCGCCGAGGTGCTGCAGCGCCTGATGGACGCCGAAGCCCAGCGGGCCGGCGCCCTGGCGGAAGCGGCGCGGGCCGCCGATCAGCTCGCCAATGTGGGACTGCGCCTCTCCAACGCCACGCAGCGGCGCATCGCCAGCCGCGTGCTGGCCCCGATCGACGGCACGGTCGTCCGCATGGCGGAGGTCGGCCCCGGCGAAACCGTCAAGGTCGGCGACCGGCTCGTGCAAATCTCCCCCACCAGCGCGGACAAGGCCTGCGAGATGCTGGCGGACGGGCTCGACGCGCCGTTGTTGAACGCCGGGCGCAAAGTCCGCCTGCTCTTCTACGGCATCCCGGCCATCCCCCTGCCCGCCTGGCCCGAACTCATGGCCGGCACCTACGGCGGAATCATCAAAGTCGTAGACCAGGTGGACAACGGCAAGGGCAATTTCCGATTCTGGGTCGTGCCGGACTCGGACGACCGCCCTTGGCCGGAGCAAGCCCATGTGCGCCAAGGCACCAAAGTGATGGGCTGGGTGATTCTGAATCGGGTCCCCCTGTGGTATGAGCTGTGGCGGCGGTTCAATCTCTTCCCGCCCGATTACCAGGAGGGCCCGCCGACGCTGCTCGACACGCTCTTACCCAAAGCCGGTCGAGGTGCGAAGTAGGTTCTGCCTTCACGTGCATGGTCGGCCTTCCTTACCGGACCCGGCGCCGGCCCCAGCCGCGCTCATTCCAGTTGTCCTCGGTCATCATCTCAGCCCCCTAGTTTGGAGAAAGGAGAACCTCCCATGACTCGCCTACGTACAGTCATCATGTCGGCGGCGCTGTTGTGCGCCGCCTTGTTATTCCACCTGCCGGTCTCCGCGGCGCCCCCTGCCTCGGACGGCAAAGCCAAGTCGCTTCCGCCGATTCCGCTCTCGCTCGACGAAGTGCTGGCCTGGGTGGACCGCTCCCATCCGCTCCTGAAAGGCGCGGGCACCGAAAAGGTCGTGGCCAGGGGTCGCATGCTGAAAGCCCTCGGCGCATTCGAGCCCACGCTCGTGAACGATTCCGAAATCGAACGGTTTATTTCTTCCAGCGATCCACTCAAGGCCGTGCAAACCGCCGGCTTCAACGATACCTTCCTGGACTTTCGGGACCCCTCCGGCTTCAAGGGCATGGCCGGCTACCGGAAGGTGATCGGCAATGCGAGGATTCCGGATCTCGGATTCGACGGCAACCGGGAACAGATCCTCGTGGGGGCCTCCATGCCCTTGCTTCGCGGGCTCATGGTGAATCCGGAGAATGCCGAACTCCAACGGTCCGGCCTCGCGGACCCGCGGGCGGACATTCAGGTCGCCCAGACCAGGCAGGACCTGTTTCTGGCGGGGGCGAGCCAATACTGGGATTGGATCGCCGCCTGGAAATTCGCCGATGTCCACAAACGCGCGCTGAAGGTCGCGGACGACCGGTCCAAACAGGTGGAGGGACGCGCCAAAGCCGGGGCGGTGGCGCCGTTGGACGTGGTCGAAGCCAACCAGGAAGTGCAGCGTCGGCGCGAGGCGTTCATCGCCGCCACCAGGCTGGTCGAGCAGGAGCAGTACAAATTCTCCATGTTCCTCTGGGAACGGGATACCCCGATCGTCCCCGGCGGGGAACGGGTGGCCGATTTCCCCAGGGTGACGAGCCTCCCGTCGGCCGAAACGGTGCTGGCCGACAAGATCAACGCCAAGTCGGCGCGGCCCGAGATCCGGGCGATTTCGATCGAGGCCCAGTTGAACAACATCGATCTGGAACTGGCGAAAAACAACCTCCTGCCGAGCCTGGATGCGGAGGCTACGCCGTCCCGCACCCCGGAAAAATTCGTGCTGGGTCTCGGGTACAAATTCGGTCTGGAACTGCGGATCCCGTTCATGCAGCGCCGCAGCAAGGGCGAGGTGCTCGAAGCCCAGGGGAAGGCGGACCGGCTCGTGTTGGTCCAGCTGTTCCGCCAACAGCAGGTGGCGGTGGATGTGGACAATTCTCTCTCCGCCATGGAGCGGGCCAAGGAACGGATTGCCGCCGCCCAACAGTCCCTCCAAATGGCCCGGACGTTGGAAGAAGGCGAACGGTTCCGGTTCAGCCTGGGCGCCACCAGCGTGCTCTTTGTGAATCTGCGCGAGCGCAACACCGTGGATTCGGAGGCGCAGTGGATCAGGGCGCAGTCCGATTACCAGAAGGCCCTCGCCATGTACCAGTGGGCCATTGGGGCCTGGGCCAAGACTCCCGCCTCGGCCATCCCCGTGAGCTATCAACCGCAACACACGTTCGACAAATAAGGACGCCGGGGAGATGCAGGCATGAGCGTTCCCGGCCACGACATTCCGATCGACCAGAGCGGCCTCCTCAAGGCCACACTGGCCCGGATCGGGTTGTTCCTGCGGCTTGAGCGGAAGATCCTGGGCATCATCGTGGCCTATGCCATGGGCATCGGGCTCTTCGCCTTGATCGTCCCGTTGACCGTCCAGGAGATGACCAACACCTTCGCCTTCGCCATCCAACCGATCATGATCGTGACCCTGGCCGGCGTCATGGCGGTCACGCTGATTTTCATCGGCGCCCTCCGCGTGCTGCAAGCCCGCGCGGTCGAAATCCTGGTCCAACGTCTCTACACCCGCATCGCGCTGGCCCTCACCGAGCAATTGCCCAAGTTTCGCGAAGACAGTTTCCTTCCCCATCATGCCAACCGCTTTGCGGAGGCGGAGTTCCTCGCGCGGGCGCTGGTCGCCATGCTGACGGACCTGATCAACGTGACGATCGGCGGATGCATCGGCATGACGATCCTGGTCATGTACCATCCTTATTTCCTGCTCTACAACGTCATCCTGATCGGCGGGTTTGCCTTCGTCGTGACGGCGTTCGGCCGCGGCGGCCTGTTGATCACGATGAAAGTGTCGGACCTGCATTACCAGACCCTGAACTGGCTGCAGGACGTGGCCCACAATCAGCTGCACTTTAAATCCACCGCCAGCATGCCGCTTCTGCTCAAGAAGACGGACGAGGTGGTCCGGGCCTACGTCATGGCCCGCAAGACACGCTCCGACATCCTGACCGGGCGGCAATACAAAGGGGCCGTGCTGTGGCAGGCCCTGGGACACAGCGGATTGATCGCCACGGCCGGCTGGTTGATGGCCGCCGGCCAATTGACGCTGGGCCAGTTCGTGGCGGCGGAGGTCATCGTCGGCGCCTTGCTCATCCACCTGGATACGCTGGCCCGGCGCATGTACGCGTTGATCTATGCCTTCACCTCCCTGCAGGAACTCGCCGTCCTCTTTGCCCATCCCCGGGACGCGGAGCCGGGCCGGATGTCTGTCGCGCTTCCCGATCCCACCTTGTATGGCGTACGGCTGACCTGCAGAGACCTGTCGTTCGCATACCCCTATGCGCCCCCGATCTTCGAGCACTTCAACCTGGAGGTGGGGCCGGGCGAAAAAATCGCCCTCCTCTCCGGCACCAGCACGGGCAAAACCACGCTGGCATTGGTCCTGGCCGGGATCCACGCCCCCACTACAGGGGTGATTCGATACAACGACGTGGACCTGCGCGACCTGGACATGGAGAGCATCAACCGCTGCCGTGGCCTGGTGCTGGACTCGCGTCTTTCTCTTTTCGAAGGGACGCTGGAGGAAAACATCACCATGGGGCGAGAGGGCATTCAATACGAGGATGTCCAATGGGCGCTCCGCTTCGCCGAACTGGATGAGGAAGTGGAAACCATGCCCTTGGGCCTGCACACGCCGATCCAGGCGCGCGGGAAGGCCTTCACGTCCAGCCAAATCCTGCGCATTCTGGTCGCACGGGCCGTCATCGCACGCCCGCAGCTTCTGATCTTCGACGGAACCCTGCACAATATGGAGTCCAGGACCCGCGAGATTCTCCTCCGGCGGCTCTGCTCCAAAGAGGAGCCCTGGTCCGTCATCTTCGTTTCCAACGATCCGCTGCTGATCGAGCATGTCGGCCGGCGCGTGACCGTGGCCTGACCGGCGTCCCTTCCTCCCTCAGACCTGTTTCGGCCAACTTGCGCGTCACTCCCTTAGGTCCTGTGGCTTTTTTTTGCCTCCTCTGCTAGTCTAGGGTCGTTTACGGGCCTCAGAGGGACGGGGGACCGAGGGAAGGCGAGAGTCCGTCCCGGCGCCCCGGCGTCGTCGGCTCCAGCCTGGCACTGAGCAGCGTATGCACGCGGACGGTCCTGACAACCAGTCGGCCCACGGCGATTTGCTCCGCAGCATGATCGCCCGCCTGAGTCTGTTCTTCAGACTTGAAGGGGACGTGCTCGGCCTGCTCACCTCCTACGCCCTGGCCATCGGACTCTTTGCGCTCATCGTACCGTTGACCGTACAAGAGCTGGTCAATACCTTCGCCTTCGCCATCCAGCCGATCATGATCGTCACCCTGGCCGCGATTCTGGTCTGCAGCCTCTTGTTCGTCGGCGCCTTTAAAGCCCTGCAGTTTTATGCGGTGGAAGTCCTCGAACGGCGACTCTTCGCCCGGGTGGCGCTCGGACTGACCCAGCAATTCCCCCGGTTCCGGGAGGAGACCTTCCCGCCCAAGTATACGAACTATTTCTTCGAGACCGTGCTCATGCAGCGGGCGCTCTCGGCCATCATCGTGGACATCATCAACGTGGTGGTCGGGGGGACCGTCGGCATGACGATCCTGGTCATGTACCATCCCTATTTCCTGCTCTACAACGTGCTGCTGGTCAGCGGCTTCGCGGTGGTGTTCACCCTGCTCAGCCAGGGCGGGCTCCGCTCCACGCTCGCCATGTCCCACGCCAAGTATGAGACGTTCAACTGGTTGCAGGAAATATCCGGCAACCTGACTCATTTCAAGTCCACCGTCAGCGCCCCGCTCCTGCTGCAAAAAACCGACGAGCACGTGCAGACCTATGTGGAAGCCAGGGGGGCCCGCTTTACAATTCTGATGCGCCAGTACATGGGCTCGCTCGGCTGGCAAGCCGTGGCCCATGGCGGACTGATCGCCACGGCCGGCTGGCTGCTGTCCATCGGCCAGCTGACGCTCGGACAGTTCGTGGCGGCGGAGGCGATCGTCGGCGGGCTGCTGGTGAGTTTCGACGGCGTCGTCAAGCGCATGGGCACCGTGTTCTACTTTTTCACCGCGCTGACCGAGTTGGACTACCTGTTCTCCCTGCCCAAGGATCAGGAAATCGCCAAGCTGACCGTGCCCCTACCGGACCCGACGATCCATGGCGTCCGGATGACCTGCCGGGATCTGGCGTTCGCCTATCCCGGCTCGGCCCCGATCTTCGACGGCTTCAGCATGGAACTCGTGCCCGGCGAAAAGGTCGCCATCTTTTCGAAGAACAGCACCGGCAAAACCACCCTGGCGCGGGTGCTGGCCGGGCTCTACCTCCCCACATCGGGCGTCATCCGGTACAACGGCGTGGACATTCGCGATCTGGACCTGGAATCGTTGAACGCCTGCCGGGGCCTGATTCTCGACTCCCAACTCTCCCTGTTCGAGGGCACGCTGGAGGAGAACATCACGGTGGGGCGGCCCAGGATTCCCTATACCGACCTCTTATGGGCGCTCCGGTTCGTCGAGATGGAAGAAGAGGTGGATGCCCTGCCGATGGGGCTCCGCACGCCGGTCCAGGCCAAAGGACGGGGCTTCACCACCAGCCAGATCCTGCGCCTGCTCGTGGCGCGGGCGATCGTCACGCGCCCCCAGTTGCTGATCCTGGACGGCACGCTCCACAGCATGCAGCCCACCGTCCGCGATACGATCCTTCGGCGCCTGTGCAGCAAGGAAGAGCCCTGGTCGCTCATTTTCGTGTCCAACGACCCGGCCCTGAGCGCACACGTGGACCGGCGGCTCCAACTGGATTGAGACCGAGCTCTGCCGGGTTTCTTTTGGTCGGAACGATCTGGTAGATTGACGGATGCGGACAGGGGTTATCGTCCGCGAAGGGGAGGACGGATGTTCGGAGGCCGCCTGACATGGAGGATGCTGCGCCCCACCTGGGGTCACTTCCTGGTCAGCTTGTCGATCGCCAGCCTGGGCCTCTTGGGGGCCGAAGCGCTCAGCCAGGTGGACCGTGACCTGCGCATCATGTACACGGAATACACGCTGGCCGCGACGGACCTCGCGCACATCTCGGCCGACGTCATCCGTTACCGGACCTCGGTGGTCCGCGCGCTGGAAGCCCCGACCCAAAAGGAATTCGAGAAGATCACCAAGTCCCTGCCCGAACGGCACGCCCGCATTCAGCATGCGGTGGACCGCTACGCCGCCGCCAGCCTGCGCGTGTCGCGGAGCGGCCGGAGCGAACCGCAGGATATTCAGGCGGTGCGGGAAAGTTTGGACGCGTACTTTTCGGCGGCCAGCCGGACCATCAATTTGCTCACGCAGGTGTGGGTCGCCAAGTCGCCGCAAGAGGCGGCCGAATTGCGGCATCAGGCCGAGTTGCAGGCCGCCGACAACGCCGGCCCCAAGCTGATCCAGGTCAGCCTTGCGCTGGACCGCCTGCTCGAAACCGTGGCGGATGTGGCCAAGGACATGCGCGACGAAGGAACCCGCACGATCCGGAACACGAGCAGCTCTCTCTTGATCGGCAGTTTCGTGATCGCGTTCCTGAACCTCTTCATCGGACTCCGATCGGCACCGACCTCCGTCTCACCCGGCCAGCCCCTCGTCCGCACCGAGTCCAAGGAGCCCGCGCCCTTCGCCCTGCCGTTGGAAGGCACGGACCCGGGAGTTTCCCGCAACTAGCCAGCCTGATTCATGAAGGCTCGCCTCGTTTGACCCCAAGCGTCTCCAGCAGCACGGCCCGTTCATGCTCGGAGAGGTTTGCCCACTGTCCCACCCCAAGCCCCTGGATCGAGATGTGCATGATCCGGACCCGGTGGAGCGCCGCCACCCGATAGCCGAGCGTCTGGCACATGCGGCGAATCTGCCGGTTGCGTCCCTCGGTGAGGACGATCCGGAACTTGCGCGGGCCGAGGCGCGCGACGGTGCAGGGTCGCGTGGGTTTGCCCAGGATCACGACCCCGCGCGCCATCTGATCCAGAAACGCCTGGTCGAAGGGGCGATCCACGAGCACGAGGTATTCCTTCTCGTGGCCATGCTCCGCGCGCAAAATCCGGTTGACGATATCTCCGTCGTTGGTCAACAGAATCAGCCCGGAGGAGTCCTTGTCGAGCCGGCCGATGGGGAAAATTCTGGCCGGATGGCCGATATAGGCGATGATGTTGTCCGGCACGTCCGGCTCGGTGGTCGTCGTCACCCCCACCGGCTTGTGAAATTTGATGTAGACCGGCTGGTTCCCCCAGGACACCACCAGGCCGTCCCGGGCGATGACATCGCCGGGGTGGACCTGATCGCCCAGCACCGCCGTGCGCCCGTTGATGGTAATGTGTCCGCCCTCGATCAGTCGGTCCGCTTCCCGCCTGGAGCATAGCCCCTGCTCCGTAAAGAACTTGTTGATCCGGATCGAGGCAGGCTCGCTCTCTTGCCCCTTCCGATAGACCGCTGCCGGCCCAGTGACCACTGGCCGGCCTGCAGCACGCTTGATCAGTTTCTTCATAGATCTGTGGCGGGGTCGAAATAAACGACCCCTTCCGTTAGATACCGGCCGACTTTCCCAATAGGCTGCTCAAAAAGGCCGCCTTCTCACCCGCCCACCCCTGGGCGCGCCAAGACGCGCCTTGCCCCGTGGCGAGGCCGCATGGAGTAAGGCCCCCGAGGAGGTACATACCAAGCTTCGCTTGAACCGCTCGCTTCGATCACCTGCGAGCGGATGGTTACCTTCCCTTCGCCTTACCGTGCGTTGAGGGGTTCGAGTGACCGAGAACGAAGTTGGGGGCCTTTTTCAGCAGCCTACCGACGTCCGGCTCGGATCCGGCCGAGGATACGATAGATCAGACGGGCCACCGCAAACTGCGGCGCGGCGAACCCCTCGATCGGCGCGATCTCGCTCACGTCCATGCCGACAATGCCCGGCCCGTCGGCCAGGGCCGTGACCAGCGTCAGCGTGTCGTACCAGCCGAGCCCGCCCGGCTCGGGCGTGCCGAGCGCCGGCACGAGCGACGCATCCAGCCCATCGCAATCGAAGGTCAGATACACGGGTCCGCGGCAGGCCGTGACCACCTCGGGAACCCAGCGGGCGGCCCGGCCTTCATAGGGACCGGAGGGGTCCAGAATCTTTGCGGCAAAAAAGGTGCTGACGGACTCGGTCATGGCGAGCAGGGCAATCTCCTCCGGCGAGATCGAACGAATCCCGACCTGCACGAGGGGGAGCCCGTCTTCCACGACCCGGGCCATGACGCTGGCGTGACTGAAGGGATTGCCCTGATAGGCCTGGCGCAAGTCGCCGTGCGCGTCGATCTGGACCACGCAGAGGTCCGGGTACCGTTTGGCATGGGCGCGGATGGCGCCCAACGCGCCGGTATGCTCGCCCGTCAGCGTCAGCGCGAAGCGGCCCTCCCCGACGTGCGGCTGCACGAAAGCTTCGATCGCCTCCACCGCCGCCCGGTCCACCTTGCCCCCCAGATCCAGCGGAACCGCGGTGGCCACGCCGCCCCACTCGCGGTAGGGCTCGCGGTCGAGCGTTTCGTCGTAGAGTTCCACCTGCCGGGAAGCTTCAATGATGGCGGAAGGCCCCCGGTCCGACCCGGGAATGTAGCTCGAGGTATGTTCGTAGGGGGCGGGCAGGACGCGGACGCCGGCTCGGTCCGGGTGACACCAGGGCTCGTCGAGGCCGAGAAAGTTCTCGTCCACTCCCAGCCACCCAGCGGGAAGCGCCATAGGCCGGCTTACCTCCGGGAACGCGTTTTCTTGGGTAGATTTTCGAGCGGAATAAACACCGCCAAGGCCACGACCGTGGTCCAGCGGTTGGCCTTGCCGATCGCCGATTGGGTGATGTTCATGGTCCTGACGATCTTGCCCCCCATCTTGAACACCTGCTCCCGTTCTTTCCAGGCCAGGTTCGAGTCGAACTCGATACCCAGGGTCGTGGCGAGCATCTGTGCCGCCAGATCTTCCGTGTACTCGCCGGTCTCTTCGTCCGTCTCTCCGTGGGCATGGTGTTCGGACAGATACCCGTAGATGCGCCGATCCGTCGGGATCGCCAGGCCGATGGAGGCGGACACCAGCCGGTTGCGTTCGTTGGTCTCCGACCGGGCCATGACGCAATGGGTGATTTCACCGGGATTGAGCAGCGATTCGCCCCGCCTGCGCGGGATGATTTTGCACTCCGGCGGGAAAATGGAGGACACGGTCACGAGGTTGCAGTAGGCGACCCCGGCGCTCCGCAGCGCCAGCTCAAACGACGAGAGCTTTTCCTTGTGGACTCCCACGCCCCGCGTCAGGAACATATGCGATGGAACCATCGTGCCTCCCTCCTGCCTCATCATCGGCACAGAGAACCAGGCTCACATCCCTGGCCTCCGTCTTCGCTTCGCAGAACGACCGAACACCGCGCCCTGGATACAGGCGCACAGGGTCGCAGTTGTACCAATTTGTCGAGGTTTCCGCAATACGGCGGGAAAGTTTTTTTCAGACTGGCGGCCAGGCCCAGGCCACGAGGCCGGACGGGACATCAGATCGGCCCGGAATTTTTCAGATTGAGCACCAGCAGTTTGAGCTCGGTCATATCCTCGATGGCGTAACGGACCCCCTCGCGGCCGAGCCCGGAGGCCTTCACGCCGCCGTACGGCATATGGTCGGCCCGGAAGGTGGGAATTTCATTGGCCAGCACGGCCCCCACGTCCAGATCGCGGTAGGCGCGAAAAATACGGTCCACGTCCCTCGTGAAAACCCCGGCCTGCAGGCCGAACTCGGAATCGTTCAACGCCTCCAGCGCATCCTCGAAACGTTTGTACCGGGAGAGGGTCACGACCGGCCCGAACACTTCCCGGCAGGACACCTTCATGTCGGGCGCCACATCGGCCAACACCGTCGCCTCCACCAGCGCGCCGTTTCGCTGACCGCCCGCCAGCAGCGTGGCGCCTTGCGCCGTGGCTTCGGCCACCCAGGCTTCCACCCGGCGGGCCGCCGCTTCGTCGATCAACGGACCGATCACGGTGGCGTCATCCGACGGGTCCCCGACCGCCAGCGCCGCCACGCGGGCGAGCAGGGCCAGCACGAACCGATCATACACCGCCTCATGCACGAGGATCCGTTGCACCGAGATGCAGGTCTGCCCGGCATAGGCAAAGCCGCCGGTCGCACAGCGCTGGGCCGCCACCTCGAGGTCCGCATCAGGCTCGATAATGACGCCGGCATTGCCCCCCAGCTCCAGCACCACTTTTTTGGTTCCGCACTTGGCCTTGAGCATCCAGCCCACGGCTGCGCTGCCGGTGAAGCTGAGCAGTTTCACGCGGGGATCCATCGCCATCTGCTCGGCCACGGCATTGTCGCAGGGCACGACGCTGAACGCCCCGGCAGGAAGCCCCGCCTCCAGGATCACCTCGCCCAACAGCAGGGACGTAAGCGGGGTTTGGGGGGCCGGCTTCACCACGATCGGGTTGCCGCAGGCCAGGGCCGGCGCCACCTTGTGCGCGACGAGATTCAGCGGGAAATTAAACGGGCAGATTCCGAGAATCGGGCCGATCGGCACGCGCCGGGTGATGCCGAGATAGGAGTCGGTACCGGGGGTCAGGTCGAGGGGGAGCACGTCGCCGGGCAGCCGCTTGGCTTCTTCGACTGCGATCGCAAAGGTCTGGATCGCGCGCGCCACCTCCCGCCGCGCATCCGCGATCGGCTTGCCGGCTTCCGCGGTGATGGTCCTGGCAAACTCCTCGCGCCGGACGGCCAGGCCTTCCGCGATCTTGTCCAGCGCGCCGGCCCGGGCATGCGACGGGAGCCGCCGCATGGAGGCAAAGGCCGCCATCGCCGCCCCAATGGCCTCGTCAGCCTCCGCCTTCCCGGCCAGACAGACCTCCGCCACCGGCCCTCCCGTATAGGGGTTCCGCACGGAAGCGGTCACGGCCAAGGAGCGCCACTGTTGGCCGATCAGGAACGGACGCGCCATCATCGCATCCTCACGGCACCCTCACGAACAGGCCAAGAAGAGCCCGTTACTGCAACCCGTTATTCAGGTGATTCGACCGCGGAGAAGTCGTTGGCCTGGACCGGAGGCAGACTCACGTCCTGTTGCGCCACCTGCGCTTTGGCAATGAGCTCTTCGGTGCCCCAATCCCGGATCGAATCCACGGTAAAGGCTTCATACGTGGAGACCCCGTGGCAGGTCGGACAGTCCGGCATCGGGACCTTGCGCCGGAAGACTTCACTCAGGCAGGACATGCAGACCAGCAAATCCGGCTCCCCTTCTCCGCACTCAACCGGCCAAAATGCTTGTTCGTGCGCCATGATTCCTTTCCCATGTGCTCCCGCGAATGACGCGGATCCTGCCGGAGAGCATAGGCTCCCCCAGCAGAGAATTCAACTCCCGACCCGACTCAACGCTTCCCTTTTGTCCCTTCCCCCAGCAAACGATCGATCTGCTCTTCGAACACGTCGAACGGGAAGGCGCCCGGGATGACCACTGGCGGGTCTTTCTCGGGCGATCCGGTCCGAAAGAGGACGAACCCCGGCGTGCCCCGGAAGCCCAGGAGCGTCCCCTCCGCCCGGTCCCGAAAGATGTCCTCCGTGTGGCGCTCCTCGCGCATACATGTGGCAAAGGCCGGCAGGTCCAGCTTGACGGCCTTGGCGTGGCGTTGCAGGTCCTCTGCGCCGAGCCGCCGATCGCCCCACAACTCATCGTGCATGGCCCAGTACCGATTCTGCTCGCCGGCGCAACGGGCCGCAAGCGCTCCGTCAAGGCCCGTCCCCTGGAACGCCCTCGGGAAGTCCCGATACGAAAACCGGACCTTGCCGGTGTCCACATACTTGGCCTGAATGCGCGGCCAGGTTTCCTGAAACCACTTTTGGCAGAATCCGCAGGTGAAGTCGGAGTATTCGATGAGGGTCACCGGAGCCTTGGCGTTGCCTCGCAACCGGCCGTCTTCACGCGACAGAAAATCCAGCCCCTCCCCGCGCACGCCCTCCCCGACCATCAGGAAGACCAACGTAAGCAGGCACAGGGCAACCGTACACCGCGGCCGCCTCGGATGCGGGCAGGGCGTTGACATTGTCGTCGGTTCTGCTTCTCTCACTGGTACCCTGTTGCCGGTGCCGTGTCACCGTCTTTTATTCTTCGTCCCGCGCGGTGGTGCGCAGCCGCTTGGCCGCCTGGCGCCTTTTCTTTTCGGCCAGCCGCCGCTCGATCGCGCCTCTCGACCGCCGCGTCGGCACCCGCTTGGCCGGCACCCGGTTCAATCGCTCCAGCCTCGCAATCAGCCGCTCCCAGGCGACCGCCCGGTTACGATGCTGCGAGCGCGACTCGCTCGCCGTCACCTGCACGCCCGAGGGCACGTGCAGCAGCCGCACGGCCGAATCCGTCACATTGCGATGCTGTCCGCCCGGTCCCCCGGCCCGACAGGTCTCCACGACCACCTCGCGCGCCAACCGCGCCGGGTCGGTACTGTACGGGGGCGGGACAGGGCGTGGTGTGGGCATCTTCATCCGGATCGAGGCCCCGTCAGGCGCGTGCCGCTTGGCTCGGCTCAGGACTTGGCCGGTTTGGACTGCAGCCGTTCCAGCAGGCCCACCATCAGGAGCGGCCAGACCACCGTCGCATCACTCAACACTTCCGCAAACCGGCCGCCTTGCTCGGGAGGCACGAACTTCCCCCAGGAAATTCCTTCCTGGTAGGTGCAGCCGCTGAGCCCCCCCCAGTAGTCCGGCTCCGGACAGATCCGGACCCCGTACTGGAAGCGCGGCGGCTTGACATCCAGGCCCAACCGGACATTGCTGATCTCCACGTAGGGGGCGACTTGCTGGGCCCAATTCCTGGGCACCCCGCCGCCGATCGTCAGGATGCCCAGCCGCTTGGCCGAGAGCATCCGGTCGGCATAACTGTTCAAATCCAGATAGGGATTGAAGGAGGGCTGCACCTGGTGCAAGGCGCGCAGCACCGCAGCATCATCCTTGGCTTGGCTGCGGGCCCGGTCCATCGCCCGCCCAATCGCCCAGGTCGCCACGTCCAGGCCCATCTCGGAATCGGTAAACGCCGGGATATAGACCGGCACATTCTTGACATAGGCGCTCTTGAGGATGCCGGTTCCCTCATGCTTCTCGACCAGGGTCTTGCCCAGCTCGCGGGTCAGCATCTCGGACGACAGCAGTTGATCGGGAGAAATCCGCTTGAGCGTCCGCGAAACGACCTGCTCGACATAATTCAGGTTGGATTCCATCTCCAGTGTGTCGTAGACGCGGTTATAGCCTTTCTGAAACAGGTCCTGATCGGTCATGGCCGGATCGTGCCGGTAATGGGTCTTCCCGACCGACTCGCTGAGCCCATGCGCGATCAGCGCGCCGGTCGAGACCACGGCCTGCACCATCCCGTGATCAATCATGCCGCTGATGATCTTCCCCATCTTGGCGATGGTCATCGCGCCAGACAGGGTCATCACCACGTGGCAGTCCGGGTCTTCGATCATGGCCCAGAGCACCTCGAACGCCTCGCCGAGGCGGCGCCCGCCGAACGCGGTCTTCCGCATCGCGACCAACAGGTCCGAAAACGATCGGATGCGTTCGGGGTCGAGCGACTCCAGCGCTTCGAGTCCGTCTTGGGCCCCGTCGTGAAACTCCCGCGGTTGCATCACCAGAATCTCCTCACTCCCCCACGCGGACGTGCCGTGGAAACCGCGCGCATCGCGCAAAAGGACTCACACCTTATCCCAACACCTCAAAAAAACTCAAGTCCGTACATTGCTCTTTTCCGTCCACACTCCCTGAGGTTGTGAGGAACAGGGGGTACAGCCTGTGTGCGGGGAGGCAGAACGGTCAGCGTGAGGCGCCCAGGACATCACGGATTTTTCTCAGCAACTCGTCGGGCGAAAAAGGTTTCAAAAGAAAGGGAGTCCCTTCGTCCAGGTTCAGTCGATCCATGAGCAACCCCTGATCATAGGCGGAGATGTAGAGCACGCGGATCTGAGGACGGATGCTCTGCGCGTATGCGGCGAGCGCCGGGCCGTTCATGCCCGGCATGAGGACATCCGTGACCAGCAGGTGGATCGGGTCCGGATACTGCGCGCAGATGTCACGAGCCTGCATGGCGTCGCACGCGACCAGAACCGAGTAGCCTTCGCCGGTCAGTGCCGTGGAGAGGAGCGATCGGATCTCCGGCACATCGTCGACGACGAGCACGGCGCTAGTCGCTGTAGAAGTCGGCATGGTTATTGGCCTTCCCTCACAAGAGATCGATGGGGATACACGGCGTTCGTGCGCCTGCTCGGTGTACCCGGTGAATGAACGTGGCCTGAAGCGACATGACCGTCACCGCCGCCACGAACAGGGCGTCCGCCGGTGACGGCATCGGCTCAGCCATCTGCATCGCCGGCCGCGGAACAAGACAGTCCGCCTGTCCGCACGTTGAGCTGACATTCTACTGTTTAAAACGGTATTTTTCGAGCGATTCGTGTCAACCGCACCCGCCCCCTCCCGCTGCGCGTCAATTCGACGTCTCGACGTCGCGACACCGCGTGAACCGGCACATGCGCACAGTCGCCGCTGCGCTTGACAATAATCGCGAACCTGCGATGATGCCCCCGCCACACCGGTGAGTGCCGATGAGCCTTTCTGGAATCCAAGGGGTGCGCGAGCTACTGGATGCGCAGCATCCCGAGTAGGCGCCACTGAGACTCTCTCGCAAGCCAGCTCAGACTGCAAGCAACCGGCGGCGGCAAGAAAATGTTCCGACCGCCCCAGCCCTACGTCTTCCTATCGGAACGATCAGAGAGCTTCCCGGCCCGCTGGGTGCGACTTTTTGCAATACAGCAAAGAACCTACCCCGAAGCGCACCATACAGAGCATCGGACATCCCGTATTGCCAGAAAACCGGGAGAGCTGAGATCACCGGAGTCCTGAAATCACTTGCGACAGCCGCCGCCATGGCCTATGGTTGGCTCAAGACAAGAAAGAAGGCCTCCCTTGGAAGACTCCTCGGCCACCCACGTCGTGAACACGGCGAGATTGACAAGCGAGAATTTAAATTCAAAATCGATGGAATATTCGAGGCGTTGCTCCGCCGCCCTTTGAATTTGAGGGCGCCGATACACGCAAGCGAGGGATGGAATCCAAACCTACTGAAGGCAAAGTAACTATCCGCCGCGATTTGATCGAACGCGGCGGTTCACACGAAGATTGGAGAAGAAGCAAAATATCTACGGTTTTCTCCGCCGCGCAAATCATGAGCGCGTCGGTACACGCAAGCGAGGGCGAGGGATGGTGGTCCCAACGGGATTCGAACCCGTGTTTGAGCCTTGAGAGGGCTCCGTCCTAGGCCAGGCTAGACGATGGGACCAGCCGGTCTTCAGCAGAAGGGGAAACTATGGCAGACGGCCCGGAACCATACCACAGGGTTCCTATGATTGCAACGCGCAGCGGGGACACGGGGAAAAGCCTGCAGCCGCCGGCCCTGGGCCTGCTCCTCCTGGCCCTGGCGCTGCTGTTCGGCTGTGAGACCGATCGCGATCGCCTGATGCGGGACAAGTACCCATCTTATCCCGACCCGATCAAGCGGGCCATCGACGAGAGCTATCTCGTCGCCGGCATGGACCAGGAGCAGGTATACTTAACCCTGGGCCAGGCGATGTGCAAAAAACAGGTGCAGCGGAAGGGCAAACAGGTCGAGGTTTGGCTCTATCCACCCGGCGGGCGAGAGCCCTGTCTCACGGCCAAACACCGGGTCTATTTCGAGCAAGGCCGCCTGACGGAGTGGGAAGTCAAACAAGAGATCAAGTAAAGATTTCGTGAGAAGGGTGGCCCGGATTGGCGTGAGAAGAAAAGGTGGCTGGGGGACTAGGATTCGAACCTAGGTAGTCAGATCCAGAGTCTGACGTCCTACCACTAGACGATCCCCCAACCGTATCGGCAGCCTAATATAAGGCCCGCGGGAGAGTCAAGCGCCGCCGCGCTTGACCCGCTCAATCCCCTTCCGCAGCCGGGCCAGCGTCCGGTCGCGCCCCAGCAGTTCGATCACTTCGAAGAGGCCGGGGCTGGCGGTCCGTCCGGTCACGGCCAGCCGTACCGGCTGCGCCAGTTGCCCCATCTTCAACCCGTCCTCCTCGATGACCTGCTTGAAGGCCTCTTCCAGGGGCGCATGCGCAAAGTCCGCCATGGCGGCAAACCGCTCCGTCAGCTTCTCGAGCGCTGGCGCGATAGCCGGCGTCAGCAGTTTGGTCGCCGCATCTGCGTCCATCTCGATCTGCTCCTGCAGATAGGGCACGGCGGCCTGCGCCATCTCCACCAACGTGCGCGCCCGCTCCTGAAACAGCGTGACCAGCCGCGCCAGCCAGCTGGCCGGGGCCTTGCGGGCCGCGTCACCGACGCCGACTTGCTCCAGGAACGGGAGCAGCAGCGAGGCAATCCTCGCCGGCTCGCTCTGTTTGATGTACTGGGCGTTCATCCAGAGCAGTTTGTCCGGATTGAAGACCGCCGCGGACTTCTGCACATGATCAAAGGAGAAGTTATCGATCATCTCCTGCAACGAGAAAATTTCCTGGTCCCCGTGGGACCATCCGAGGCGCACCAAATAGTTGATCAGCGCTTCCGGCAGATAACCCATCTCTTTGTAGGCCAGGACCGACGTAGCGCCATGCCGTTTGGACAGCTTCGCCTTGTCCGCCCCCATGATCATGGAGAGGTGCCCGAAGCGCGGGATCGGATAGCCCAACGCCTGGAAGATCGGGATCTGGCGCGGGGTATTGTTCAAATGGTCGTCGCCCCGGATCACGTGGGTCACGCCCATCAAGGCGTCGTCCACCACGACGGAGAAATTGTAGGTCGGGTACCCGTTGGACCGCAGGATGATCAGATCGTCCAAAACGTTGTTGTCGAAGACCACCCGCCCCTTGATCAGGTCCTCGACCACCGTCTGGCCTTCTTGCGGAGCCTTGAACCGCAAGGCCGCATCGCCGGTCGGTGTGGTGATGCCACGGGCGCGGCAGCGGCCGTCATATTTCGGCGTGAGTCCCTTGGCCTGGGCTTCCTTGCGGCGCGCCTCCAGTTCGTCGGCGCCGCACACGCACCAGTACGCTTCGCCTTGATCGAGCAGAGACATGGCCCGCTCCCGGTACAGGTCCATCCGATCGGTCTGCCTATAGGGCCCCTCATCCCAGTTCAAACCCACCCACTGCATGCCGTCCAGAATGATCTGGATCGCTTCGTCGGTGGAACGGTCCTGATCGGTGTCCTCGATCCGCAGGATGAACGTGCCCTGCTCGTGGCGCGCCCAGAGCCAGTTGAAGAGGGCGGTCCGGACCCCGCCGATATGGAGGTAGCCGGTTGGACTGGGCGCAAACCGAACTTTGACGTGACTCACGGTATTGGCTCGCTGAATATCGGAAATAAGAGAAGAAGAGGCCGGTCAATGACCTTCTTTGACGAGGTTCTTGTTCACGGCCGGAATCTGCACGACCAGATCCATGGTCCCGTTCGGCACGCACTGGCAGGCTAGGCGAGAGTTCAAGGTGATTTCCGGCGCCTCCTCCAACTGGTCGAACTCGTCATCCGTGCCTTCATTGCAGGACTGCAGCCCCTCTTTCACGATGACATGGCAGGTTGAGCAGGCGCAAACCCCGCCGCAGGCATGTTCCAGGTCAATGCCCGCCCCCAGGGCGATGTCCAGCAAGCTGCCGGGCAATCCCGTTTCCCCGTAGGGCACCTTCGCCGGGTCGACCAGCACCTTCGTGGTCTTGTCCGTCGCCACGAAGGTCACGGTATAGGACTTTGTCGGCCGTTCGTATTCGGCTTTTTCGATGTAGGGATTGGTTCCGCCCATAAGGCCTCTAGACACTTCCGAGGTTTAATCGCCACACACTGTACCACAAGAACATTGCACTCTGCATCTGATATTTGACCACCACAACTTAATGAAATAATTCGATTAATTATCAATTGACAGTGGATGAACGGCGATGATAGAATGTGTGCGACCCATTTGATCGGAGATTAATTTGGTCCCCGATCTTCCGAGTCGGAGGCTATTTTGTTGAAGCTCTCGAAGAAGGCAGACTACGGGCTCATGGCCCTGCAATACATCGCCTCGGTGCAATACGGTGATGTGGCCCGCGCGCGGATCGTGAACACGAAGGAAATTGCGGAAGAGTACCACATCCCCGTCGAACTGCTGGCCAAGGTCCTTCAGACCCTCGCCAAGCAGGGCATCGTCGAAAGCCAAAACGGCCCCAAGGGCGGCTATCTGCTCGCCCGCCGCGCAGGGAGCATCACGATCGCCCAGGTTCTGGAGGCCATTGAAGGCCCCCTCGGCATTGCCGACTGCTATCACGACAAGGACACGTCGTCCTGCTTGCAACGGGAACATTGCAACATCAGAACCCCCCTCCTGAAAGTGCAAAGCAGCATTTACCAGCTGCTGAACAATATGACCGTCGAAGATATGATGGGCGGGACCCCCCTGATCACGGTCCAGTCGATCACCACCGCCGAAGGAGTTGAGCGATGAAGTTCCCGATTTTCCTCGATAACCATTCCACGACCCCGATGGACCCGCGGGTCCTGGAGACCATGTCGCCCTACTTCTGCGAGAAGTTCGGCAACGCCGCCAGCCGGAACCATCCCTTCGGATGGGAAGCCGAAGAGGCGGTCGAGGCTGCGCGCCAGCAGATCGCCAAACTGATCCACGCCGACGCCAAGGAACTGGTCTTCACCAGCGGCGCCACGGAATCCGACAACCTGGCGATCAAGGGCGTGCTGGAAATGTACAAGGAAAAGGGCGATCACATCATCACCAGCGCGACCGAGCACCGCGCCGTCCTGGACACGGCCAAGAGCCTGGAGTCGAAGAAGGGCATCAAGGTCACCTATCTGCCCGTGGACAAGTACGGAATGGTCAATCCGGAGGACGTGCGGAACGCCATCACCGACAAAACCATCCTGATCTCCATCATGATGGCCAACAACGAAATCGGGACCATCAATCCGATCAAGGAGATCGGCAAGATCTCCAAGGAAAAGGGCGTCCTGTTCCATTGCGACGCCACCCAGGGGGTGGGGAAAATCCCCGTGAACGTGCAGGAGATGGGCATCGATCTGATGGCCTTTTCCGCCCACAAGATTTACGGACCCAAAGGCGTCGGCGCCCTCTACGTTCGCAAAAAGGCGCCGCGCGTGCGGCTAGCCCCGATCATCGACGGAGGGGGTCATGAGCGGGGGATGAGATCCGGCACCCTGCCCGTCCCCCTGATCGTCGGCTTCGGGAAGGCCTGCGAACTCTGCGAGCAGGAGATGCCGACCGAATCGGTGAAACTGGCGGCCCTCCGGGATCGGCTCCAAGACGGCATCATGAAGCACCTGGACGAAGCCTATCTCAACGGTCACCCGACCCAGCGGTTGCCGCACAACCTCAATATTTCCTTCGCTTACGTCGAGGGCGAATCGCTGCTGATGGGCGTCAAGGAGATCGCCCTCTCCTCCGGATCCGCCTGCACCTCCGCGACCCTGGAGCCCTCCTATGTGCTCCGGGCCTTGGGCGTGGGGTCCGACCTGGCCCATTCCTCGATCCGGTTCGGGCTGGGGCGCTTTAACACGGTGGAAGAGGTTGACTATACGGCGAAACGGATTATCGAGATTGTGACCAAGCTGCGGGAGATGTCGCCCCTGTACGAAATGGCCAAAGAAGGGATCGACTTGAAGTCGGTCCAGTGGAGCGGTCACTAATTCGCAACGATAGAGACCGACGCAGAGGAGGATTGCACCATGGCATATAGTGAGAAAGTGGTCGATCATTTCAACAATCCCCGCAACATGGGATCGTTCAAGAAAGACGAGGACGGCGTGGGCACCGGCATCGTCGGCGCGCCTGAGTGCGGCGACGTCATGAAGCTGCAGATCAAGGTCCAGAACGATACGATCGTGGACGCCAAGTTCAAGACCTTCGGCTGCGGCTCCGCCATTGCCAGCTCGAGCCTGGCCACCGAGTGGCTCAAGGGCAAGACGGTCGAGCAGGCGCAGCAGATCAAGAACACGGACATCGTCCAGGAGCTGAATCTGCCGCCGGTCAAGATCCACTGCTCGGTGCTGGCCGAGGACGCGATCAAGGCGGCGTTGAACGACTACAAGAAGAAGGCGGAAGAAACCAAGTAACATCCGGGCACACCAAGGAGTCAGCGATGGAATCGACAGACACGACGACCTCCGGTCCGGTCATCACCCTGAGCGAGGCGGCCGTCAAGGAAGTCAAGCGACTGCTCAACGTCCAAGGAATCACGGAAGGCGGCCTGCGCGTGGGGGTCAAAGGCGGCGGCTGTTCGGGTTTGAGCTATACCGTCAACTTCGACGACAAGATCGGCCAGTACGACAGCGTCTATGAGATCGAAGGGATCAAGGTGATTGTGGACGCCAAGAGCGCCATTTACCTGCAGGGCACCCAGCTGGATTTCCACAAGGACTTGATCGGGGGATCGTTCAAGTTCGTCAACCCGAACGCCAACAAGACTTGCGGCTGCGGCGAATCCTTCTCGGCCTAGCAGGATGTTGAAAAAAGCCGTCGGCTTTGTGCTCGCTTCGCTCGGAGCCTCAACGTACGGAATAGAGTACGCCTCGGCCCCTCGCTCGCTGCGGCCGCGCCGAACGGCCTTTTTGACCATCCTGAACTGACCACGAAAAATCGAACAGCATAGCGGCGACGAATTCGAGCCAAACTTTTCTTTACACACGACCAGGTAAGCTGATGGAACAGAAACCAGCGGCGCCGCCCAAACGCACCGAACTCCACATGGCCCGGAGCATGTGCTGGCATTGCCAGTCTGAGATCACCGGGGAGTATTTCTGCGAGCAATGCGTCAAGGTCCAGCCCCTCTCGAAGGAGTTGGATTACTTCACCTGCCTCGGCGTGCCACGCCTGTTGAACATCGACTTGGCAGCCTTGGAGGCCAAGTTCTATGCGCTCAGCCGGAGCTTCCACCCCGACTTCTACCACAACAAGACCGACTCCGAGCAGGCCATCAGCCTGGGCAATTCCGCCCTGTTGAATACCGCCTACCGGACCCTGAAAGATCCGGTCCAGCGGGCGGAATATCTGCTAAAGCTGGAAGCCGGGTCGGCCAAAGACATCCGCACCTCGCCCCCGGCTGATTTGTTCGAGGAAATCCTGGCCTTGCAGGAAGACCTGGAAGAGTACCGCCAGGCGTCACCCGACCAGGATCCGGCCGCCCTGGCTCCGTTGAAGGCCAAGTTGGCCTCGGACCGGGACCAACTCGAGCAACGGCAGCGCGGGATGGAAGCCAAGCTGGCCGAGCTCTTCAACGCCTGGGACCGCCTCCAAACCAGGGCCGGCTTCGCGCCCGTGGACGACCAGCTCAGGAAAGAGCGCGAGGCAATCCTGAAAGACCTCCGGGAACTGCTGTCGAACCGGACCTACCTCCGCAACATCATCACAGACCTCGTGGCCGCCATGGCCTGACCACATTCGCCACGGCAGAAGGTATCAACACAGACATGGCACGGATTCTCGGCATCGATCTCGGCACTACCAACTCGCTGATCGCCTATATGGACGGCCAGACGCCGCGCGTCATCGCCGGCAAGCAGGGCCGGGCTATGGTCCCCTCGGTGGTCGCAATGACGGACAACGGGCTGATCGTCGGCGATCCGGCCAAGGAACATCTTGTCCGCAACCCTGAGCGGACGATCTATTCCGTCAAGCGTTTCATGGGCAAAAGTCTGGCGGATGTGTCGGAAGAACTGAAGTACTTCCCCTACAAGCTGCACGAGCAGGGCGGCGTCATCCGCATCCAGGTCGGCGGGAAGACCTACTCGCCACCCCAAATCTCGGCCATGATCCTGAAAGAGCTCAAGCTCCGGGCCGAGGCTCATCTGGGGGAAGACGTCCGGAGCGTGGTGATCACCGTCCCCGCCTATTTCAACGACAGCCAGCGGCAGGCGACCAAGGACGCCGGCATGATCGCGGGGCTGGAGGTGCTGCGGATCATCAACGAACCGACCGCCGCCTCGCTGGCCTACGGACTCCAGCGGAAAACCCAGGGCACCATCGCCGTCTATGATCTGGGCGGCGGCACCTTCGACATTTCGATTCTGAAGCTTAAGCAAGGGATCTTCGAGGTCCTGGCCACGAACGGCAATACACACCTGGGCGGAGACGATTTCGACCGGACGATCCTGGACCGGCTGCTGCATGAGATCCGCGCCGAGTCCGGGCTGGACCTGGGCCAGTACCCGGACCAGATGCAAGCGCTCCGGCTGGAAGCCGAACAGGTCAAGATCCGCCTCTCCGACGAACTCAAGACTCAGGCCACCATCGAGCTGCCGGACGGCAAGGGAGTCTTCCGGCGCGAGATCACGCGCGATCAGTTGGAGGCCCTCGTCGGCGACTTGGTCGAACGGACCCTGGGCCCCTGCCGCCTGGCCCTCAAGGATGCCGCCTTGCAGCCCTCGCAGATCGATGAAGTGGTGCTGGTCGGCGGCTCCACCCGCATGCCCTTGGTACGGCAGCGCGTGCAGGAACTGTTCGGCAGGGTCCCGCACTGCGAGTTGAACCCGGATGAGGTCGTGGCCCTCGGCGCGGCGGTCCAGGCGGACATCCTGAGCGGCGGCACCCAGGACATGCTGCTGCTGGACGTGACCCCGCTCTCGCTCGGCATCGAGACCATGGGAGGCGTGATGAGTCCGCTCATCCGCCGGAACACCACCATCCCCACCAGCGCGAAGGAAATGTTTACGACCTATGTGGACGGGCAGACCTCCGTGGACATCCACATCCTGCAAGGAGAGCGGGAGCTGGCCAAGGACAACCGCAGCCTCGCCCGCTTCCAACTCAAGCTCCCGCCCCTTCCGGCCGGAGTGCCGCGCGTGGAAGTCCAGTTCCTGACCGACGCCAACGGCATCCTGAACGTCACGGCGAAGGACGTGCGCACCAACCAGACCCAGTCCATCGAGGTCAAGCCCTCGCACGGGCTCACGGACGAAGAAGTGGAGCGGATGATCGGTGAATCGTTCAAGTTCGCCGCGGAGGACCTCAAGGCCCGCCAGTTGATCGAAACGCGGACGGAAGCCGAGGCCATTCGGAAGGCGACGGAGAAGGCCCTGGGGTTGGGAGGCCGTTTGATCGGACCGGAGGAAACCGAGGACATCCGGGCCTCGCTGGCCTCCCTCACCGCCGCAACAGCCGGCGAGGACCATCGGGCGATCCGGGCTTGCATCGCCGACGTGGAAAAGGCCACGCACCACCTGGCCGAAGTGTTGATGGACACCTCGTTGAAGGAAGCGCTGCAGAACAAGAAGCTGGATGAGCTGTCCTAGCTGAATGCTGAGAGCTGACGGCTTTCAGCCATCAGCCGTCAGTATGTGAGGAGAATCCATGGACTTGAAATGGCAGGACGCGGAAGAGATCGCCATCAGGCTGGTGGAAGAGCATCCGGAAACGGACCCGCTCACCGTCCGGTTCACAGACATGCAC
>Ga0233425_10000430_pt1 | contig 110425 bp, 82 predicted proteins | sample Watercolumn_Towu_2_FD_181712 | JGI IMG/M metagenome (GOLD analysis project Ga0233425, IMG submission 181712) | Freshwater microbial communities from Lake Towuti, South Sulawesi, Indonesia - Watercolumn_Towuti2014_140_MG | ecosystem: Environmental > Aquatic > Freshwater > Lake | place... | reverse complement strand
CTCCGGCCCAACGTCGCCCTGACGAGTTCCAGCGTTCTCTCCAACAGCGGGACCGCCAACTCCGGGCGACCCGCCTCCTGGTGTCCCAGACCCAGGTTGTTCATGCTGGAAATCGTATCGGAGTGTGCCGCGTCAAGCAGCCGCTCCCGGGTCCGCAAGCTCTTTTCAAAAAGAGTTATCGCTGCGTCGGGAAAACCCAACGCCAGCAGCGTCTCTCCCAGACGGTTCTGCAGGTCGGCGACCATTAAGGGATCGCCCAGGGAATCGCCTTCCAGTTGGCCCGCGGCAACGACCAGCCGTTCGGCCAGGACCGCTTCCACCGGCCGTTGATCTTGTTTGATGTCGCGAATGTCCAGATCGGTGAAAATCCCGGCAAGCAGCTCGTAACCTCTTTCGACCTGTCGCAGGCGTTCCTGGGCCATGGCGTTCGCGGATCGTTCGTTCGTGGCGGAGACAATCGCCGCCGCACGTTGCTTGCGCGCCTCGACGAGGCCCCAAATCGTTCCTGCCATTCCCAGGAGCAGCGCCGCCAGCACGGTCGTGGCCGCGAGCACCTGCACTCGATGCCGCTTGATGAACTTTCGTAACAAGTAACTGGAGCTCGGCGGACGCGCTTCGACCGCCTCGTCATTCAGGAATCTATCAATATCGCGTGCCAGCCCGTTCGCGGTTCCATACCGTCGACCGCGTTCCTTTTCGAGCGCTTTCATGACAATCCAATCCAGGTCGCCCGCCAGCGATTTGCGCAGTTGGCCCGGATCGATCCGGCGCTGGGCCGCGACGCTGGGAAGACTGGCGCTGCCGCTCAGTCGTGTGCTCGGCCTGGGCGGATCAACCTCCTTGATCAGCCGCATCATTTCTTGGAATCCGGCCTCTCTCAATTGCTGCCGCTCCAGCGGAGTGGTACCGGTCAGCAGTTCGTAGAGGATCACCCCCAAGGAATAGATATCGGTCCGCGTATCGACGTCGAGGTTGTTTTGTTCCGCCTGCTCCGGGCTCATGTACAACGGCGTTCCGACCATCATCCCCAGCGCCGTCTGCAGCGTCTGATCGATGAGCGACTGATGTGTGGCTTTGGCGAGTCCAAAGTCGATGACTTTCGGCACCGGTTCTCCATCGTACAGGCAAACCAGAATGTTGGACGGTTTCAGGTCGCGGTGGATGATCCCCTTCTGGTGCGCATGTTGCACGGCCTGACAAATCGGGACGAACAGCTGAAGTCGCTCCCGCAGCGACAGCCGCGCCTGGTCGCAGTACTCCGTGAACGGCACACCTTTGACGAACTCCATCACGAAGTACGGCCGGCCCTGTTCGGTCATGCCCCCATCAAAGACCTTGGCGATATTCGGATGGTCCATTAAGGCCAGAGCCTGACGCTCCGCTTCGAACCGATTGAGGACCTGAACGCTGTCCATGCCGGCCTTGACGAGCTTGATCGCCACACGCCGCCGAACTGGTTCCTTCTGCTCGGCCATCCAGACCGTGCCCATGCCGCCTTCGCCGATCGCTTCCAAAAGCTTGTAGCGTCCGGCGAGCACCATGCCGGGACGCATCACTACCGTCGAATCGCTGACTTTCTGGCGGCTGCTGTCGGAACGATCGGCCGAGAATCCCTGCGTGGCGCCGTGGGCGCCGAGCAGGTCTTCAACGCGTTGCCTTAACGGGCCGTCGCCGGCGCATTCGCGATCGAGCAGCTCCTGGCGGGCGATCGAGTCGGATAATTCCAGGGCGGCAAGAAACAATGCCTGGGCGCGTTGCGGGTCAAAGCTCATCGAAGATCAACCCTCCTGCTCATTCCGTGCGACGGCGCGAGCCGATCTGGCGCGAAAAAATCGAAAAATGTCAAGATTCCAACGCCAACCGCAGCCAGGCCCGGGCATACGCCCATTTCTGACGGATTTCGTGGACCGAACGGCCCAGCGCGGATGCGATCTCCTCCCGGCCTAGTCCGGCAAAATATTTGAGCTTCACGACCTCCGCCGCCAGGGAGTCCTCGTCCGCCAGTCGCGCCAAAGCGTCATCCAAAGCCAGCAGTTGGCGATCCGAATCGTCCGCCACCGGATCCGGCAACTCCACGCGAATCATCCCGCCGCCATGCTTGTGACGTGCCTTGCGACGCGCTTGTTCCACCAGGATCCGCCGCATCGCCTCGGCCGCCGCCGCAAAGAAGTGGCCGCGACCGTTCCAGTGCCGAGTCGACGCGTCACCAACCAACCGCATATAAGCGTCATGCACCAACGCAGTCGCCTGCAACGTCTGTCCCGGCTTTTCGTGCACAAGCTTCGCGGCCGCCAGCTTCCGCAATTCGTCGTACACCAGCGGCAACAGTGCTTCCGACGAGGACAAATCGCCAGACTCCATTTGCGACAAGATGCGAGTAATCTCGGACATACGAAACCTGGTCGGCGGATGTCCTAATCCGGAAGCTTGAATTTCAGAATTCGCTGGTTGCCCGAGTCACACAGATAGAGAAACCCCCATCGGTCGAACGCCATGCCGTGGGGGTGCACGAGCGGCATGAGCGTATCCTGGTCCCGACCTGTCCCCTGAATGGCAAACAGGAACTTGCCGGAAAGATCGTAACACTGGACTCGGTCATTCAGGCTGCTGACGAACACTCGATCATGACGGTCGATCACGATGCCGATCGGCCCGAATGTGTGGGGCAAATTTCCGAACTTGTAGTTGCCGAATCCACCGGGCTGATCACCCTTTGACCCCCATTGCGACAGCCAGGTCCCATCCTTGCTGAACTGCTGGACTCTGCCCTGCACTCCCTCGGTGGTGTAATAACGTTCCTGACTGTCCTTGGCCAGGAAGTGAGGTCCACCGAAGCGGGAGCCTTGACCGGCAACACCGTCGAACTGGCCCCGCTCCAGTCCATAACCGCCCCATTCGGAAACAGTTCGCCCCAACGTGGTATGCTTCACGATACGGTGGTTGCATTGATCGCAGATCAGTAGATTTCCGTCACTCGCCAGCAGCATGCCGCCAGGCTGATTGAATTCTTCCCGGCCGGTTCCCTTTTTACCCCACGTGCGCACCAACTCGCCCGACTCCCGGTAAACCTCAATCTTGTGTTGAACCATGAAGCTCAAATAAAGCAGGTCGTCGGCGTCGATCAGAATTCCGCCTACGATTGTACTCTTGCGGTCCGGCGTATCACGCGGTAGGGGAAACTCCGAGATGAACTTGCCATCGGTCGAGAATCTCTGTACCCGGGCGTTGTTCAGATCGGTGACGAAAACCTCGTTCTTCGAATTCACCGCAATACCGATCGGTGAATGAAACTCGCCGGGTTGATCTCCCGACGACCCCCAGGTCAAGACAAGTTCCGCGGTCGGCGTGTCAGCCAGGACGACCGCGGGCGCGACGGCAAATACCGTAAGCGACAGCAGGATGGAAACGGCACCGCGCGAGAAGTTGCCAACATCATCGCCGTTGAGCGTCGGTGACTGTTGCGTCGAATTCCGAGACATGAGAAGCCCTCCCGCATTGTACCGCAAAGTCGCTGCGAATCCGATTTACATCAGCTGATCATGACTGCTTTGAGACGATTCGTCGAGCAGCAGGCCGCTGAGGGCCTTTTCGATCATTTCTTTTCGTGCCAGACCGCTGCGCCACTCCCCAGGGATACCCCGTTCTCCCCAAAATGCCCCAGCGAACTGGCCGCAGACGGCACCCGTTGAATCCGCGTCGTCACCCAGATTGACGGCCCGCAATACCGCCTCGCGAAAATCACGCGCATCATGAAAGGCCCACAGCGCCGCCTCAAGGCTGTGAACGACGTAGCCCGAACCGCGGATTGCCGGCGGCTGCTTGCGTCGAAAACTCCCCTGCGCTACTTCGTCAATCTCTTCGTGGAAGGGTGCGATTTCACGAAGTGCTGCCAGCGGTTGCCACTCGGAGTGAAGCAGTTCGTCGCGGGAAATTCCCTGCATCAGCCCACACAGGATCAGTGTCATGTATCGACATGCGGACAAGCATTGTGGACTGGCATGCGTCGTGAGACTCGACTCGGCAGCCAGATGGCTGAGCCTCTCAATGCGATCAGGGAAATGGTCGACAAAACGAATCGGAACAGGAGCCAGACGCATAATCGACCCATTGCCGCTGGCCAGGGGCGACGGGTCTCCCGCCGATCGAGCGTCGCCATGCTGCTCGTAACGATACAACGCTCCGCCGACCGTCGCGCCGCAGTCGAAACAGCGGCCGATTACCGAATACGCCCCTTTGCGCCACCAGGCGACATACTTTCGCAATTGATCGTCCAGATCCCATCCCGCGGTGGCGATGCTGACACGCCCGCCTCTCACGCCATCCCCTCATGATTGCCGCTGGCCTGACCGGTGTGTATCCTGGCAGTGCGGTAAATTTCCAGGAATTGACTATCCGGAGCGGGATCATGACGGCATGCAGAAACTACCTTCTCGTTGCGATCATTGCTGCGTTGTGGGCGAACGACAGCGATCGATTGGCTTATGGCGAGCGTCCCAGCGACTGGACGTCGTGGCGAGGACAGCGCGCGTCGGGCAACACGGACGACGGCAGCTACCCGGACAAGTTCGGCGCCACCAACAATCAATGGCGCGCGGAACTCCCCGGCAAGGGATGTTCGACGCCGATCGTACTCGACGAACGTATCTACGTCACGGCATCCGCCGGCGGAAACGATGCCTTGCTTTGCTTCGATTTCCAGGGTTCCGAAAAATGGCGGACCGTGTTCGATAAGGAAGACCCCGGCAAACACCGTAACGGCTCGGGCAGCAACGCCTCACCGGTAACGGACGGCAAGGCGGTGTTCGTCTACTACAAGAGCGGAACGCTCGCCGCGGTGGAACTCGACGGCAAGACACGCTGGAAAACCGATCTTGTCGAACGGTTCGGCCGCGATACGCTGTTTTGGGATCATGGCACATCACCGGTACTCACCGAACGGCACGTGATCATGGCCCGCATGCATGGCGGCGAATCGTGGCTGGCCGCATTCGACAAAGAGTCCGGCGAGATCGCCTGGAAAGTGCCGCGCAACTACAAGACCCCCACCGAGTGCGATCATGGGTACTCGACGCCGCTGGTGATCGAACATCAAGGCCAGACCGCGATCCTGGTCTGGGGCGCTGAACACCTGACGATTCACGATGCCCGCGATGGCCAGGTCGTCTGGTCTTGCGGCAACTTCAACCCCGACGCGAATAAGCTCTGGCCCGCGATAGCGACCCCCGTCATCGTCGGCGATACCGCTGTGATTGCCTACGGACGCAACGACCGCGGCATTCCCCGACTGCACGGGATCCGACTGGGCGGTACCGGCGACGTTACTCCAACCAACCATGCCTGGCTGCGCGACGACGTCGGCACCTTCGTTCCCTCGCCCGCCGTCTACAAAGGCAACGTGATTCTGGTTCGCGACCGCGGTGAGGTCGAGTGTATCGATCCGGCCAGCGGTAAGACCGTCTGGCACAATGCCTTTCCCAAGCATCGCACCAGCTTTTATGCCTCGCCGCTGATCGCCGGAGGAAAACTCTACGCACCGCGCGAAGATGGCACCGTGTTTGTGGCCAGCATTGCCGGCGACAAATTTGAACTGTTGGCGGAAAATGACATGCAGGAACCGGTCATCGGATCTCCCGTACCGGCCGGTAACCGCCTACTGATCCGCGGTGAAAAGCACCTGTTCTGTATCGCGGCCGAGAGCGGCAACGCCCGCGGCAACTGACCTGTTGGGCGTGGCCGACTTGCCAACCTGACCTCGACGATCTCGCGCCCGACCCGACGCTTGTGAAAGGTGGGTCTTCAGCAGAATTTGTGGGCGATTTCGAGGATGACGGGGTACGTTTTCAAGGCATGGCAGGGCAAAAGGAATGCCGCTTCCATGGGGGGACCCGACGGGCATGGGAGAAACTCATCGCTTACACTGCATTTTGCCTGGTGAAACGGAGTCGGGCTCTGCTGGCGAGCAACCCGGAAAGGGATAGCCAGGCCAGGGCGGGAAGAATGTCCCGCTGGCCCCGGCGGATCGCTCCGTCGGGGTCGCTTTTTGGCCATCAAATTGCAAACCATTCTTTTTGCCCTGAAATGCCTCAAAAACGCCTATCAGACCCTTCCAGAACGCCTCCCGTACTCCGAGGCCCACCAAGATCGATCCTGTGCCGTCCCCTATTCGGAAATCGTCAGCGCCGCCACCGTCGGCAGCACAAAGACCTTGCCGTCTCCCATGCGACCGGTACGGGCCACTTCGACAATCTTCCGCACGATCTCTTCCACGCGTTCGTCGTCCACCCACATCGCGATTTCGACCTTGGGCAGAAAAATCTGTGAATACTCGCTATCGCCGTATTGATCCAGGTAACTCTTCTGCCGGCCGAACCCTTTGACTTCCCGTACGCTGAGCGCCTCCAGCGGCGACAACTTCAGGCCCTCAATGACCTTCTCCGCCAGATACGGTTTCACGACCGCGATGATCTCTCGCATAACAGCTCGACCAGCCTCTGAATGTGGTCGAGTTGCTCCGCAACTCGACGCCGAGTTGCGGAGCGACTCGGCCAAATTGCGACTGGGCCACACTACGAATTTGTTGCCGGACAGTTCCTAACTGAAGAAGTTCTCGCCGAACAGGTTGACTTCCGGGCCGCTCTCCACCTCGATGTCGCCATTGACTTGAGTCATGCAGGCCAACCGCATCGTTGCCTCGTTGCCGAGATACATCAGGCAACATGGCACCGGGTCAGGGAACGGCAATTTGAATTTCATCTTTTCGCGAACGGTCATCGCGTTGGTGTTTTCCATTCCCTTGACGATGTTGACCCGGCAGGTGCCGCACATGCCCAGCCCGTGGCAATTGACGAACTTGTTCAGCGTTTCGCCGAAGCCGTTCACGCCGCAATTCAGATTGATCCCGGCCTTGGCCGCCTCGGCCCGCAGCCATGCCCCCTGAGGGACCTCGATTTCCTTCTTCTCTTTGACGAATTTGACGATCGGCATGGTTCAGGCACCTTGGTGAATTCGGCAAATACGGGCCCCGGTAAAGTGAAAAATCTACCGCACTTTCGGGCAACCGATAAGGGGGTGGCAGCTTCCTCAGGCGTTCGACGGGCCAGCCACTGGCCCCAGGCAGCCGGACCAGCGTTTAGCGGGCCGCGGGGAAAATCACGTCGTCCTGCAGATGTTTCCGTTGCCGCTTCATGACATCCAGGAATTTATCGAGATTCACCGGTTTGGTCACATAATCGTCGACGTGCAGCGCATGGCATTTTTCGCGATCAGCGGCCGCGTCCGACGACGTCATCACAATCACCGGAATCGTCGCCAGTTCCGGAGCCGCCTTCAACTCCCGCAAGACATCGAAGCCGTCCTTTTTCGGCAACAGCAAGTCCAGCAAAATGATGTCAGGGCGTGGTGCACGGGCAAAAACTCCGCTGCGCTTGACGAACTGCAACGCCTCCTCACCATCCATCACCAGCGTCAGGCGATGCTGCGTCAGCCCCTTCCGCAATGCGCCAATCGTCAGTCGAGCGTCCGTCAGGCTGTCCTCGATCAACAAAATCTCCAGCGGACGCCCTACAGCGGCGATGCTCATGTCAGCCTCGATTTCGAATACTCCGCCAGTATGCGCGACGGGCTTATTCGCTTCCGCCCAGGTCGTCGTCGTATGCCTGCTGGATCAGTTCGTTCTCGCGGGACTCGTGCTGCTGAAAACGGTGGTGAAATCGCATGAACGCGCCCGCCAGCACCACAATCCAACTGGGCAACTGACCACGATACTGGTGCCGCTCCGCCTGCTCCGCAATCTGCGAGATCTCCAAATATAGTTCCCGATGCTGCGCTCGCAATGACTCGGCTACCCGACCAAGCTGAGGTGCTACGAAGACCGGATCGTCAAAGTAACCGTACGCTTCCTCCAATGCGAAGTGCAGAGCCAACTGATCGCGCAGCTCCGCCAACTTCGTGACAAACAAGGAACCGTCCATCGTAAACGGTACCGGACGCGATAAGATCTGTCTTACTTCCAACAATCGCTGGAACAACTCCTGGTTGACTTCTTTGATCTCCTGCAGAAACGCCGCGTTCACCGTGACCGTGGATGTGGATGTGGTCGTCGTCGTCGCCATGACAATGTCTCCCGTTTCCTTTCCGCCAGTGATCACGCATGAGCGTGATCGGATGCTCAACTTGCCTTCCAAGCTATGCCAGCCCGGACAGAGTGTCAAACGGAATGGGCTACGGGGAACGGGGAATCGGGAACGGGGAATCGGGGAACGGGCTAAGGGGAACTGTCGATGGAGAAGTCGATCGGCAATATCCACCCGGTGCAATTATCGGTTCTTGAATAGATTAAATGTCAAATGTGCCTGACCCTGATGGTGGGCCTCATGGAAGCCAATGATCTGCAGGACTTCCAGTAATGTCAATCCGCGCTCTTTGAACGCCTCGGGAATCGTCCCCAGTTGATCCTCACGCAAGCCCAGCAGCGTGTCGCGCAGGTGTTCCCGCGAATCGGCCAGAATCTGGCGGATTTCCGTGGGATTCGGAATCTGATCGTCGGGAGTACTCCCCCCTCGGAAGCGCGGCCAAAGTTCCTTGAACGAGCCCGGTTTGGTCGGACAGAGTCGCTCCGTAGCGAAAATCTCTTCGGTAATCCCCACATGCATCAACTGCCAACCAATATGAGCCCGCCCCGGCCCGGGCCGCCAACCCAAAGCGGTCGCCGCATCCGACTCCTTCTCGATCCGCTCCAGAAGCCCCAACGTCCGAACCCGCTGGAAGTCGAAATGCCGAATCAAAGTACTGATCGTGCTCATCGGTGCAACGCTCATTCGTTAATGATGGCCGTTTTGCCCTCTCGATGCGGATCGCGACTTCGACCTCTGCCGCCGTCGATCCCCTGCTGATCCGCCGGACGCTACCGTTCGGGGAGCGGTCTGACGCCCGGAGGCTCGACTCGCCGCTCCGCTCGCCGCTCGGCGCGCCGCTCGACTTGCCGCTTTTCGCACCGCGGTTTGCCTTGTCGTGACACCAATCACGCTCGAATCCTCGACGGGTACCAAGGCATCCAGTTGCAGCATGCGGAAGTACAATTTGCTGCCGTCATCACATTCCAGAACGTCCAGCGTCGTACCCTGATAGTTGATGACCTTCTGCCGAATCGCTTCACGCCCCATAGCAGCGGCAATCATCCGAGCGTCCGTCAAGTACGTCGACTGGAACGGCGATTTCCTTTGCCCCGTCCCGGTGGCGGCAATTCCGCGAATACAGCAACGCGCTCGCGAGCGATAGAACTCGTCGCGGGCCGGATCCCCAATCTCCTCGGCAGTGATTCCTGCCAGATAATACAATCGAGGACTCAGCGGATACCGCTCCACAAGCTCGTCGGCCTCTTCCAGAACCCGCTCAAATTGACGCAACTGGAAAAGCACTTCCAATGCCTGAAAATCAAACACATCCACCGGGACGGAACTGCCCAGTCGAGCAACGGCCACTCGACGAGCCGCTAAATAGGTTCGCTTGGAAGGTCGGCTGAAGAACTGCTCAATTGCGTTCGGCATGCGGCTTGATCATCACGCCCTGACATTGCACCGTGGCTTACGCTGCCCTTAGGTTAACCAAGTTTCGATTACTTACAAGTCTCTTTGTTCCACAGCGCGATAAATAAACACGTTCATGCTACGACCATCGCCGCGCTTGTGACATCGATTTCTTGATGATGACACGGACTCCAGATCGCAGTACTTGAGTACCGAATTCCGCCTACGAAATTCTCGGCGACGCGGTGCTCGTACGCCTATTCGAACGATCCATGGTGATCCGAGATTGAATCGCGAGTCGATGGGTGAGTCGCAACGCTGTCGGCGATATTCTTGCGCGTAGATTGCGTGGTGGGCGCCGCGCGTCTGATCCTGCGGCCCACCCTGCGGTCCCACCCTGCGGTCCAACGGTTTTTTCGCCCCGAAGGGCCCCGAAGGGGCACTCTGTTCCTCAACCAAAGCCGAGCGCAGCGGCGCAGCCGCGAAGCGCCGCCCTGGGTAAGGGGCGATCAGGATTTGCCAGCCATGGAAGGGCGACACGTCCGGGACCGACGTTGGACGATCGATCGATAATCAGCGAGGTGTGGAAACGGCACACAATCGGACGATATTAGCGAATCGGACGGTCGCGGCAATTCGTTCAGGTTTCCGAGCCGCATCGGGTAGCCTCCAGGTTACCCAGCTTGCCGAACCATCGCCTTTCTGCCGCCGTAAAGCATATCTGCCGACGCCATTTCGCTTGACGAGATAGCCCTCCCCAGAGAATAATTGTCGCATTCTATGAAACGTTGGGACCGAACTGTCGCCGGGATCGTAGCTGCTGTGCTGGCGTTGAATGCAGCGCTGGTGCCGTTGGCGCATGGACCGGGTTGCCACTTGGCGGGCGGTTCGGCAGCGGGCTGCCCCGCCGATATCGGTTCAGGCCAAGGGCGCCACGACTGCCGACACCATCGGCACTCCGTCGGCGCCGACGGAAGTCGGGATGCAGCGGCCCACGGCTCTTTTGCTGCGACCCGCAGCGCCGCCGCCGGCCCAATCATCCACGGTGAACCACACCGCGATGCGGGAATTGCCCACAGTCACCTCTGCCTGGCATGCCAGTATCTGTCCGAGTTCCATGCGTCCATCGCTTCGCCGGTCGACGCCCTGGCATCCGATGTTGTATCTGCCTCGATCGCATCCCCACCCCGAATCGGCTCGATTCGGACCTTCGCTTCTTTTTCCGCTCGAGCGCCTCCCAGCATTTTGGCTTAGTTGTCGCCAATTGTCGCTGACGCCTGGACCTTCAGTTCCAGCGCCAGTTTCTTACCGCTCGTACGCCGCATTGGGAAATCGCGGAATTTGACTTTGGGAGTTGGAACGATGAATCGTCGTCGGTTTACAGGTTTTACGCTCGTTGAATTACTGGTCGTCATCGCCATTATCGGCATCTTGACCGCGCTGTTGCTGCCGGCCGTCCAGGCCGCGCGCGAGGCGGCTCGACGCACATCTTGCGTCAACAATCTCAAGCAGATCGGGTTGGCTCTGCACCATTACCATGACGTCCAACAGTCGCTGCCACCAGGCTGGATGGCACGGGACGCCGCCAGCAACCTGCCGCATGTGGAAGGCCAACCGGGTTGGGGTTGGGCCTCCCGGATTCTGCCGCAGATGGAACAAGGCAAGTTGCGGGACAATTTGATCTTCGACACTCTGCCGATCACCAACCCGCGCAATGACGCGGCCCGCGTATACGTTTTGCCGAATTTTCGCTGCCTTTCGGATGTCGGCAGGCCAACTTTCACGCTGCCGTTGGAATCCAATCCCACCCAGGGATTGACTGAACTGGCCACCAGCAATTACGTCGGTGTTTTCGGCACCATGGAACTCGAGGATATTCTCGGCGCACCGGTCGGAGTGGTCGGACGCGGCGATGGGACATTCTGGCACCACGAAGGATGTCGATTTGCCGACATCTTGGATGGACTCAGCAATACGTTGATCGTCGGTGAACGATCGGCGCGGTACGGATATTCCACCTGGACCGGCAGTGTGCCGGGTGGCGAAGAATTTCTGCAAAGGGTGCTGGGAATTACCGATCATTCGCCCAATCATCCCGGCTCGCACCTGGATGACTTCACCAGCGAACATCCGGCGGGAGTCAATTTCCTCCTGGGGGACGGCTCGGTACGGCTGTTTACAACGTCGATCGATATTGACGTTTACCGATCGTTGGCGACGCGCGCCGGCGGCGAGTCAATCCCGACCGACAATTGATCGTGCAGCCGGATTGCGGGCCTGCGGAGCCGAGGTGAGAACAATGGACATCTGCCGGCAGGTTGGCGTGGTCGGACTCGGTCTGATGGGAACAGCAATCGCCCAGCGACTGCTGCAGGCGGACTACGAAGTCGTCGCCTGGAATCGAACGCCCGAGAAAATCGGGCCGCTACGGGAATTGGGAGCGAAGTGGAGTGACAATCCATTTCGCGAATGTTCCCGGGTCATCGTCAGCCTCTACAACAGCGATGTGGTGACCGAGGTCTTATCGCAGTTCGAAAAAGCGATGCGACCGGGCCAACTGATCATCGATACGACCACGGGTGCGCCCGGTGATGCCGAAGCGATGGCCAGGCGCTGCAGTGAAAAGAAGGTCTCATACCTGGAAGCGCCGGTGTCGGGTTCGAGCGCACAACTGCGGCGCGGGGAAGCCACGGTGATCGTCGGTGGAGACCCGACCGCCTATCAAGGCTGCGCGGACTTGTGGCCCGTCTTGGGCGCCAAGGTATTTCACGTGGGCGGAAGCGGAGCCGCGTCGCGGATGAAACTCGTCACGAACCTGGTGCTGGGATTGAATCGCGCCGCGCTCGCCGAAGGACTGGTGTTCGCGGAAACCATCGGAGTGGACGGCGAACAGGCGTTGCAGATTCTGAAACAAAGCGCGGCCTATGCAACCGTAATGGACACCAAAGGCGACAAGATGCTGCAACGGGATTTCACGCCCCAAGCAAAATTGTCGCAGCATCGCAAAGACCTGCGGCTGATCCTGAACGCGGCGGAAGAAAAACAGGCCAAGCTGAGTCTGGCCGAGGTCCACGATACGTTGCTGGAGACGGCCGAAGCGGCGGGACTGGGCGAACTCGATAATAGCGCTATCATCGAGGCAATCAGACTGCGCGCGCGATGTGCAACGTGATCTTTGTTCGCCACGCGATTTCCTGGATCGCCTGGATCAGTCGATCGAACAAGCGTAGACTGATCGCTGTATGAAATGGTCCTGGAACGATAAACCACGGCACACAGCATCGACCGGCGCCGAGGAAGAACTCTTGAGGAAATAGTGAGCACTCCTATTCCACTCTCGCTCGACCTGAGCGCCGTCGTTACCGGGAAACTGCATTGTGTCGTCGCCTTTGATTGGTGCCAGGAGATCGACTTGGATCAAGCGGCCAGGCTTGTGCCAGGGGAGTCGACCGACTTGCCGCGCCGCCGTCGAACGCCGTCCACAATTGCGTATCGCTCACCACCGCTGCGATTCAATCTAGCGCCCGTGCGGCTCAACTTGCCTCACCTCAACGATTGCCAGGCGGATGTCGAAGCCATCGTCTTCGACTTTGGCGCCATGAACATCGCGCTCCGTATTCCGTTTTCGCTTCCGATGCAGGCGATGCCCTCTCTTGCAGCTTCACTCGCGGAGCCAGAGTGGCTGGTCAAGTTGGCCAGGTCGTGCGGCGAGCCACTCTTCCAAAAACTCCAACCGGCCTTGAAAGACCCGCAGTGGAGTAAACTGGTCGAGGAGTATTTCATATTTCAATTCGATCCGGTCGAGCCGCTTGAACCCACCGCTGATCTGGTGCAAAGCGGGCCCGATTGGATGGCAGCTCTGTTACTGTTAGACGATGGACCGCTGTCCAGGGAAGAGGTCGAGGAGGCGCTACGACATCGCATTTCCTACCGACCTTCCGATATCATCTTCGTCGAATGGGCCGCGGCGATTGTCATCGACCGCGATTGCGACGAAATCCTGCATACAATTGAATTCGCAAATCTCCAACTGCTTGAATTTCGTTACATCGACCAGAAGGTGGGAAGCGCGCTGCTCGAATCGCAGCGCCTGATCGAGTCGGCGGCCCGCTCCCGGCTGCCGTTATGGCGCAACAACGGGCGCGCGCTGCGCGTCTTGAATGAAATGCGCGTCGATACGCTCGGAACCTTCGAACGCGCCAGCGACGCGCTACAGCTCGTGGGAGATCAGTACCTGTCCCGGGTTTTCCGAATGCTCGCCAGCCGATTTCACCTGAATCAATGGGCGGAAAACATCCGCCATTCCTTGGATGTCACCGAAGGAGTTCATCAAACACTTTCCAGCCAGGTTGCCACCTATCGCCTGGAACTGCTGGAGATCATCGTCGTCGTGTTGATCCTGACGGAAATCATCCTGGCCTTTGTAAAGGGTTGAGCGGATGCCCCGATGGGCGGAATTCAGCCCGTCGGCGATCGCGTTATTCCCGCGATCTGCGGTATATTGTCTCGAATGCCAACGGACCCTGCAGGCCGAGCAGACCCCCGAGGCAGCCCCTATAAACGGCCGCCGACGGCGGTCCATCCCGATCACTCTGTTGTTGATGGAGTAAACACCGATGCGCTTCACGCTTGCCTCCGTCGTACTACTGATTGTTATTCCGTGGAATATAGCTCTTGCCGCGGAGCCGCCCAAACTGCCGGTCGTGGGACAGGTGGAACGGCAGCCGCTGGTCGCACAGGTCCAGCGATTGGTCGACGCGCTGGAGTTCCTCGGCACGCCGTTGAGCAAATCGGATCGAGATGCCTTACACACGGCGTTCTCGGACACCAATGACAAAGAAACTGTCGCCGGTATACAGAGAGTGCTCGACCCGCTCTGCCTGTTGGCGGTCGAACTCAAATCCGAGAAAGAACTGGCGGTCCAAATCGGTCCAATGAAAAAGCAGCTCGTCGAACAGGGATGGAGCCAGTTTCTGGTGAAGGTTCATAACGCGGCCGAATTGAAGGGCGTCATTCGCGCAGCCAGCCCGAACGCGCAACGTCTCGCCGGTTCCCCGGCATCGGAAGTCGAGAACCGTTGGCTCGACTTGCAGATGTTCGACCAGCAGCCGCTGCTGCCGCATCTGAGCGGGTTGGAGTTGGAATATCGGCTCGTTCAGCTTTACAGCCGCGACACCGGACGTCGCGAGGCGGCATTGTCGATGGAGTACGTGGTCCGCGCCGGAACGCCTGCGGTTCGCGATACGCCTCGGCGTCCCGAAGAGGTGACGCGAAGTCAACCTGTGAACATCCCGTTCGATTGCGTTGCCTCGCATGAAGTGACCTTTCGCGTGGTCGACGAGAACGGCAAACCTGCAACAGCCGCGTTCCTGATTCGCGATCCGCAGGGACGCGTCTATCCATCGCAGGCCAAGCGGTTGGCTCCCGACTTCGCCTTTCACCCGCAAATTTATCGCGCGGATGGCGAAACCGTAAAATTGCCCGCCGGAAAATACTCGATCGATTGCATGCGCGGGCCGGAATCGATACCGGAATCGAAACCGCTGACCGTCGCCGGCCAACCCACAGAATTCTCCTATCAGGTCCGCCGCTGGGTCGACCCGACGCAGCTGGGATGGTACTCCGGCGACCATCATATTCACGCGGCCGGTTGCGCCCACTATTCCAATCCGACTGAAGGTGTGCATGCCGACGACATGATGCGGCATTGTCTGGGCGAAGATCTCAAGGTCGGCTGTAATCTGACCTGGGGACCATGTTTTGACTACCAGCTGCAGTTCTTCACCGGCAAAGACGACAAGGTCTCGCAATTTCCCTATTTGCTGCGATATGACATCGAAGTCTCGGGATTTGGCTCCCACAATTCGGGACATCTTTGTCTGCTGCGGCTTACGGAACGTAATTACCCCGGGGGTGATTCGAACAAGCACTGGCCAACCCTGGGATTGAACACGCTCAAATGGGCCAAGCGTCAAGGAGCGATTACGGGTCCGGCGCATTCCGCGTCCGGCTTGGCACCGTCGGCCGAGCGAATCGAGGGGCCCGACGGCCCTGACAATTTGCCAAGCTATGCGATTCCCCAATACAACGGCATCGGCGCAAACGAATACATCGTCGACATCACTCATGATGTGCCTGGAAAGGACGGCGCGCCGGTTCCCGCCATCGACTTTATCTCGACCATGGACACGAATCGGCAACAAGAATTCAATATGTGGTATCACACGCTCAATTGCGGATTCCGCGTCCGCGCCAGCGGGGAGACCGACTTCCCCTGCATTTCCGGCCAACGGGTCGGCATGGGTCGAGTCTATGTGAAAGTGAACGACGTTTTGAACTACGAGGATTGGTGTGAAGGAATTCGCGAGGGACGCAGTTACGTCAGTGATGGGACGAGCCACTTGATGGAATTTGCGGTTCACCCGCAGGGGAAGGCGAACGAGTTGGTCCCGGTTGGCTCGCGAGGAAGCGAATTGAAGCTCGAAAAGCCTTCCACGATACATCTTTCAGCGAAGGTCGCCGCGCGCTCCAGCAGCCCAAAGGCGCCGATCGAAGTCATCGTCAATGGTTACCCGGTAGCAAAACTGGAAATTGACGCGGACGGTTCAACGCAAGACCTGTCGTTGGATGTGAAGATCGATCGCAGCAGCTGGGTCGCATTGCGTCATTTTCCATCCGCGCATACAAATCCGGTCTTCGTGCTCGTCGGCGACAAGCCGATACGAGCCTCGCGACGCAGCGCGGAATGGTGCCTGCGCGGCGTCGATCAATGTTGGGCGCAGAAACAACAGTTCTACGCCGCCGCGGAAAAAGACGAAGCAGCGGCAGCCTACGAACACGCTCGCCGCACCTATCGCAAAATCCTCAGCGAAAGCGACGTCGACTAATTTCAAAAGTAGGGTGGGTCGAGGTACACCGAGGCCCACCAATGCTCACGGATTGGCCATTGCGAAAAGCTGAAACATTCTGGTGGGTCGAGGTACTCCGAGGCCCACCAATGCCCACGGATTGGCCATTGCGAAAAGCTGAAACATTCTGGTGGGTCGAGGTACTCCGAGGCCCACCAATGCCTACGGATTGGCCATTGCGGAAAGCTGAACATTCTGGTGGGTCGAGGTATTCCGAGGCCCACCAATGCCTACGGATTGGCCATTGCGGAAAGCTGAACATTCTGGTGGGTCGAGGTATTCCGAGGCCCACCAATGCCACGGATTGTCCATTGCGGAAAGCTGAACATTCTGGTGGGCCTCGGAATACCTCGACCCACCCTACAATTCGCGAACGAGGGCCCCGTGGCTCCCTTTTTTTCGCGGCAAGCAAACGGGTTGCGTGGCGTAGAATTTGCGGAGAAAATGTGAACGCGAATCGAAGTGAATCCAAGTTCGAACGTCTTTTGACTCTTCTCTTCGGCCTCGGTGGTGATAGCCAAACATGCATGCGACTAAGTTCTTGTTGAGTCTGGTTTGGGCCGTGGCCGCGGGACTGCCGGCGAGCGCCGGCGACGCATTGCCGGCGACGCGCGTGCCGTGGCGCTCGTCTCGCGTTACCGGATCACCCGACCCTCCTCCCCCGTTCGTCGCGCGTCGCGCTTTTGCTGGAGTGAATCTCAAGGAGCCCGTGTTCATTGTCTGGTCACCGGACTTGAACCGGTTCTTCGTCGGCGAGAAGCGCGGAGTCGTCTCGTCGTTCGTCAACCGGCCCGACGCACAGCCGGAAGTGGCATTCGACTTCACCAACCAGCTCGATAAGTCCAGCTGGCCTCGGCAAGCCGGTGGCATCGACGCGCTGTACGCCATCGCGTTCCATCCAAAATTCGCGGAGAACCGCACTTGTTACGTCTGCTACACCTTGGCGGACGAGGACCGCAAGGTGCCCAATTTGGCGGACGGTTCTCGGATCTCGCGCTTTCAAGTACTGGACTCGAATCCCCCGCGGCTCGATCCCGATAGCGAAGAAGTCGTGCTGACCTGGGAACAGGGCGGTCACAACGGGTGCGAGCTGAAATTCGGGCCCGATGGCTATCTTTACATTTCGACCGGTGATGCTCGACCGCCCAATCCGCCCGATGAACTTCACACCGGACAAGACATCACCGATTTGCTGTCGTCGGTCTTGAGGATCGACGTCGATCGGCGCGAACCTGGCAAGCATTATTCCATACCGCCCGATAACCCTTTTGTCGGACTGACCATCGGCGAGAAAACGGCGCGCCCCGAAGTCTGGGCCTACGGTTTTCGTAACCCCTGGCGGATGAGCTTTGACCGCGTGACCGGCCAACTCTGGTTGGCGGACGTCGGTTGGGAACTCTGGGAGATGGTTCACAAGGTCGAACGCGGCGGCAATTACGGTTGGAGCGTCGTCGAGGGTCGACAGCTCATTCACGCCAACGATCCGCCAGGCCCGACGCCCATCCAGACGCCACTGCTGGAACTGCCTCATACGATCGCCGCAAGCATCACCGGCGGTTATGTCTATCGCGGCAAGCGGTTTCCGGAACTCGTCGGCGCCTACCTGTTCGGCGACTGGGAGTTCCGCCGCCTATGGGCCGCGCAGTTTGAAAGCGAGCGTCTGGTGTCGCTGACCGAACTCACGCGGCCGACGGTGCGTGTCGTGTCGTTTGGCGAGGACTCCGAGGGAGAGCTGCTCTTCCTGGACTTCGACACCGGGTTCGTCCATACCCTCGAGCGCAACGATGGGCGAGGTCGCAACGAGGACTTTCCGATCAAGCTTTCGGACACGGGGTTATTCGCGGTCGAAACCGAACCGCGGCGCGTCTCGGAGACGCCCGCCGCTGGCGTTGTACCTTTTGAAATTAACGCGGCTCAGTGGCAGGACGGCGCCCAGGCCCAACGATGGTTGGCTTTGCCCGGAACGTCGAGCATCACCGTTTACAGCGGCGAAGGCAAACCGATGCCGAGCCAAGTCTACTGGCACAACTTCCGCCTGCATTTCCCCAAAGACGCCGTGCTCGTCAAAACCCTTTCGCTCGAAACGACCCCCGGCGATCCGGCATCGCGGCGAAAGATCGAGACACAGTTGTTGCACTTCGACGGCGCGGATTGGCGAGCTTACTCGTACGCGTGGCGCGACGATCAGACCGACGCCGACCTGGTACCCGCCGCCGGCGACGAAAAAACCATCGTCCTTCGCGACGAAACTCAGCCTTCGCGACAGCGGCCCTACGTGTGGCAATTCCAGGACCGCACGCAATGCCTGCAATGCCACAGTCAGTGGCCGCAGTACGCTATTGCTTTCAACCTGGCTCAGCTGAATCGCGAGGTCCCGTCGGACTCTGGCGGGCATATCAATCAGCTCGTGCAATTCGGCCGAACGGGGCACCTGGTTCGCCGAGCGCTCGACGACAGTGTGCAGCCGCCCTATGACGCCCGATCGGCGGCGGCCGAGGACCGTTTGCCCGACCCGTTGGATACCGCCGCCGCGCCGCTCACCGCTCGCGCACGTTCTTATCTGCACGCCAATTGCTCGCACTGCCACCGCTTCAATGGCGGCGGAATCGTCGGGCTCGATTTGTTATTCAAGAAGACGCTCGCCGAGGCGCGCGTGCTTGAAATCCCCATTCGTGGCGATTTCGGGTTGCCCGAAGCGCGAATCGTTGTACCCGGGCACCCTGAACGGAGCACGTTGTACTTCCGCATGGCGAAGTTCGGTCGGGATCGCATGCCCCATGTCGGCTCCGAACGACCCGACGAGGCGGGGCTGCAACTGATCGCCGACTGGATCACCGCACTCGACGGAGATTCTCGACGCGTCGATGAGCCGCAAGCCTCGTCCAGCATCGAGCAGCAACTGACGCAATCGCTGCTCGCCCAGCGCTGGGCTCGACAGCTGGGGCGTGGCGAATTATCCACGGACGAGCGGACGATGCTGATTCGCGCCGCCGTGTCGCTCGAACCGGGCGCCCTGCGCGACTTGTTCGAGGGCTACCTTCCCGTGGATGGTCACGAGCCGAAATTGGGACCGCGGCCCAGACCCGCGTCGATCAGTTCGCTGACCGGCGACCCAGAGCGCGGCAAGAAGCTGTTCTGGGACAAGTCGTCAAATTGCGCGACGTGCCACAAGATCGGCAACGAAGGCGTCAGTTTGGGACCGGAACTGACACGTATCGGGCAGAAGCGAACGCGTGACGAACTGCTCGACAGCCTGCTGAACTCCTCGCGGACCGTCGACCCGGCCTTCGCCGCCTACTTGCTGGTCACCAAAGATGGCCGCTCGATTTCCGGACTGCTGGTACGCCGTACGCCGACCGAGGTCGTCTTGCGCGACGCCAAGAACAGAGAAGTGGTCATCCCCAGCGACGAACTCGAGCGGCTCACCGTTTCGCGCGTGTCGCTGATGCCGGACGGATTGCTGGCCGGCTTCACCGCGCAGCAGGCGGCCGACCTCGTGGCATACCTCGTCAGCCTGCGCGAGTAGCATACCGCGACAGGCCTGGGCTAACCGGGGCGTTACCGGACGAATCTCGCAACGCGACCGCCGGGACCGACCGCCCAGCCGTTACCTGTGGGGTCAAATCCGACACTGTTGTAATTCTGCTGGTCGATTGCTTTCCAAGTCGTACTGCCGTCCAGCGAATAGTCCGACCCGGACGTTCCGACGACGATCCAGCGATCTCGCGCCCACGCCACGCAAGAACGAAACGGGAACGGCTTTTCGATGCGCGTCCAGGTTTTTCCCCCATCGGTCGTACAGGCCGCGTTGGCCCCGAATTCGTTCGGTTTGCGATAGTCGCCGCCGACGATCAGGCCACGATTCCGATCACGAAATGCAAGGGAAAAAATACCGCCCGACTCCCTGTCCGAAATCATCGGCGTCTCGACAACCGTCCAGTTCTGACCGCGATCGCCAGAACGAAAGACCCTCGAAGACACTGCGCCTCCTGTACAGAAAAGGACGTCATTTTCACCTTGGGTGACCAGGCATGTGCCGCTGGCAGCGAAGGCGCTCTCTTTTGCAAGGGCCGGTGGCATGTTTCTCGCCTCCAGCCGTCTCCAGTTTGCTCCCCCGTCCTCGGTGATCACCAGTCGGAATTGCCCTTGAACCGGGTCGCTCAACGCAACGCCATTGCGGTCGTCCCAAAAGGCGATGGCATCAAAGAATGCTTCCGGGTCGGGATTCTTGAATTGCAGAATCCAGCTACGGCCGGCATCCGCCGTCTTGTAGATTCTCGAATTGCCGCCCGGGCCGATACTCAACAAATATGCCGTCGACTCGCCAAACGCTTCGACATCGCGAAAATCAAGCTCGTCGGCCCCCGGTACCGCTCCCTCATTCCAGGTCTTCCCGCCGTCGGTCGTCTGAGCGTATGTCCCTTGTTTGCCGCTGATCCAAGCAATCTTCTCGCTGACGACAGACAGACCTCGCAAGTCGGCCTGCGACCGGATCGTCTGCAACTGCCATTCGCCAGCGGCCATTGAGCCAGGCCGCACGAACATCAAGACAACGAGCAGGTAAAGTCTCATGATATTGATCCGACGTTCAAGCCATACCTTAGCGCATTTTTGACATGGCGACAGTCGCCACGTAACGTGCGCGATCCTACCTTGTCGCAACAAATTGCACCATGCGCCATCCGATCGCGGTGCACAAAGGCACATTTTAGTGGCGACCTTCGACGCTGAAGGCGGTGGGAGGGAGCACCGAGGCATACCCTCGGCGAGCAGTGGCGACGGCGCACCTGCGGAGATTCCGATCCTTCCCCCTCGGTGTGCTCTGTGTGCTCTGTGGCTGACCATCATTCCGCCGACGAACTAAGGACGATTGGATTCCGTTTCTCAAGCGAACGATGCAGAAGGTCGAGGGTCGGGATGAAGGTGACCGACTGCATCGACTGTGACGGTACTTCCGGTCACGAAGAGGATCCCCCGGTCGGCATTGAAGAGAGCACCGCCAGCGGCCGGGGCGATGAGGAGGACCGAGCGGTCCTCCAGCAGCTCAAAGCGTGGGCGGAATCCGACGCGACGGCGGGCCGCCCGGGCCTCGACGAGCCAACAGGAACACCGCAGAGGGCCAGAATCGATTGGAATTACAAAGGTCGTCTCCATCGTTGTGCAGCAGCCACGCATATCGTTTTCGAGACCTCTTCGAATCAACACCCCCGGTCCGGGCACTCAGGACAGGGGTGATTTTTCCGAGTCAGCGTGAAGAGCAGGTGTCACTCGTGCTCGCCTATTCACGTGGTGTCAATCGTCGTTAATGATCGTCGCGGTTGCGGTGCTATCGAAGAAGTATGCCCCGGAGGGATTGGACAGTTGCACGGTAAAAGTTTCATTGGCTTCCCGCTTGCGGTCGCCGACAACGAAGATCGAGATCGTCTTGCGCGTTTCACCGGGGAGGAATGTCACGCTGCCGCTGGCTGCTTGGTAATCACTTGGCGCCGCAGCCGTGCCGTTGACCGTCCGGTATTGCACAGTGATCTGCTCACTGCTGACTCCCGATAGCGTCACCACCAAATCGAGCCGACTGGTCCCCTTGTTACCTTCGACAATCGATCCGTCGAAAATCGACAAGCCCGGGGGGACAGTGGGGGGATCGGATGAGCCGATGTCCATCAACTGTCCCCAAGAGTAGATGCTGCCCGAATACGGTGATCGGAAATCGTCAATCACTTCGTCCTCAACCCACAGCAGCCGCGGCGTGAAGTCCGGAAAGCCCGGCACGTAGTTTTCGATGCTTTGCCAGTCCCAGGCGTAGGATGACAATGAGACGCCATCTGTCGGATCAAGTGGCTGAAGATGCACGTAACAGGAGAAGTACGACCCACTATCCTCGGGGTACAGCGGATCGTAGATGCCCTCATTAATGAAGCCGACCGTGGCGCCGTTGATCAATCCGCCGTGTGCGAGTTGGCTGCTCACGGCCGCGTTGAGTGTGGCTGCGTCCGGCCCGAAGAATTCGAGCGTGAATGAAGTCGGATGAACTCGGGTGAAGAACCGCTCATCGTAGCCGATACCGGTCTCCGCATCGCCCCACTCGTCGTAGAGGTAATCGTGTTCATACGTGACGCCGTACATGGTCAGCGTCCAGGTGTGATCCATGCGGCGGGCAAAGACGCCAGCCAAATCTGGACTCAGAATGCCATTTGCCGACAGCATCTGAAATGTGCCACTGATGGAGACGCTGTCGGAGGATTGACTGTGGGCCATCGAAGGCGAGAGCACGACGGCGGCCAAAAGGGATACCATTCGCAGAACAGAGCCAAGGAGCTTGAATCGAGAAAACTGTGACATGGGAATTCTCCGGTTCGTGTTTGTGGGTGCAATCAGGTGACCGGCATCCAATGCGACATCACGCGGTCAATCGCGCACGAAATCCGCGAAAATCTTCTCGCCGATTTCTGGCGATCGGACATTGAGCGGCCCCGGCCGCTGTCGCATGTAGCATTTGGACCTTGAGTTCATTTGGCGTAAGTACCCGGCCCATCGGAGTGGAACTTCGCGGTGAGTTACCATCCGTTCGACATGGGCGATTTATCTTCGCCTGGCGCGGGGGCGCGTTCTCCGCGCGGGACGAACTCCGGGTCCCGGAACCCTTGAATCCGTTTGTACAAATCCAATCGCTCCCGGCCCTCCTGACCGTTGGTCCTTTCGAAGTCCGGGTCGTCGAGTGCCTTCTGCTGGAACTCAATCGCCTTGGCGAAGTCACCGGCCTCGGCGTAAGCGGCGGCCAGGGTGCTGATGCAATCGGCCACCATCCATTCGGTCAGCTTGCACGCCGTCGCTGCGTGATTCACCGCCGTGCTGCCGTCGCGCACCCGATCGGGTCCGGTCGCCAGCAGCCAAGCCAAGTTGTTGTGGGGCTGGGAAAGGTTCGGGTTGATCTCGATTGCCCTTCGGAACGCTGCGATAGCCCCGTCCAACTCCCCCTTGGACTTCAGTGCGACCCCCAGGCCATTTTGGGCCCCGGCGTCCAGCGGGGCGATCCGAGTCGCTTCCAAGAAACTTGCCGCGGCGCCGCTCAGTTCCCCCGTTTTTAGCAGGGTGTCCCCCAGGTTAAAGTAGGCGTCGACGAAATCCGGCTTGATCTCGGTCGCTTGACGGTATGCCTTGATGGCCCCGGTCCAGTCCGCCTTCCCAAGCCGGGCGTTCCCCAGGTTGTAGTGGGCCATCGGGTTCCCTGGGTCGAGTCGGACGGCCTCCTCAAAGTGGATGATCGCCCGGCCGTGATCCTTCTTCACGTCACAGAGGACCACCCCCAGGAGGAGGTGGGTATCGGTCCGCTCCCAATTGATGCTGAGTGCCCGCTGGTACGCGGCGATTGCCCCATCCAGATCTCGCTTCTCCAACAGCGCGTCGGCCAGATTGTGGTGGGGGTTGATGAGCTTCTCGTCAACTTCGATGGCCCTTTTGAAGGTGTCGATGGCCGGGTCGAGCTCCCCTTTCTTCCGCAAGATGTGTCCCACGTTGTTGAGCGCGCGGGCGTCTTGCGGGTCGAGCAGTTTTACCTTTTCGAAGGCGTCAATGGCCGCGTCCAGGTCCCCTCGTATCGGGTCGCTTCGTTCCATCAGAGAAACCCCCAGGTCGTACCAGTAGTTGAAGTTATTCGGTTCGGCATTGGCCGCCTTCCGGTACGCCTCGATCGCCCCGTCCGAGTCCCCCAGTTCGCTCAAGACGGTCGCGACCCGGGATTGAGTCTCGGCGTCATTCGGGTCAATCTGGATTGCCTCGCGGAGGGCGTCGCGGGCGCCGGCTGGGTCCCCCCGCATCGCCCGAATGAAGCCAATCTCGCAGAAGGCGGGGGTGTATCTCGGATTGATTTTAATGACCTGCTGGAACTGGACTACGGCCCCATCCCAGTCCCGCTTGTCCCGCAGAACGATCCCTAGGTTGAAATGACCGAGGAAGAATTTCGGGTCGAGGCCGATGGCCTCCTTGAAACGGGCGATCGCTGCGTCGAACTCGCCCCGATCGTGTAGCGCGACCCCCAGGTTGATGCGAGCCGGCACGCACTCCGGGTAGGCGGCCACCGCGGCCTGGAACCAGCGCAGCCGCTCGCCCACGTTCTCCGGACGGCCCATCGGGTACGAGTTGCCCATTTCCATGAGGAGGTGCAAATCCCCAGACCGGGTCGACAAGGCGGACTCCAGAATCAACCGCCGCCGGTCCGCCGGGACTGGCTTGAGCATGCCGAGGACGGTCGCGAATCGTGGCGGCTGCACCAGCGACTCGGTGCGGCCTGCCAGTTCGGTCAACTTATTGACATTCCGGGCGGCCAAGGCGTGACGAATTTCTAACCGGTACGGGTCTGGATCGGCCTCCTGGACCACCGCCCGCACCCAGTCCGACGGAAAACTGCCTAACCAATGGTCCAAAGCGGTCAATATGCGGTCCCGGACGAGTGACCGGTTCAGCCTGCCGACGGCCTTCGTGGGCTCGTCCTCGTCCGGCATCACTCCGTAGGCGGTCAGCGCAGTCCGCCATCGCGCAGCCAAGGTTTCGGGATGTTGGGTATTTTGGGTCCAAGTCCAGTGGATTGAGTCGATGGCGTCCAGTTCGCGTAGCAAAGCCAGGTCGGCCTGGCAGCGGGCCATCCGGTCGGCCAGCTTCTCGGCCCCGCCGTCGGCCGCCCGCAGATCGGCCGCCCTCAGCGCGATGGCAGCACGGTCCGTCCGGTCGGCCTGCAACGCCTCCTCGCACTGATCGAGCAGGGTCGCCACTGCCTCCGCATTCCGGCCGCGCTGGTTCGCGCGGTCCCGCGCCATCCAGCCAAGACTTCCTGCGAGGACGAGTGACATCGCACCCAGCAGCAGTGCCGTTTCCAAGGTCCTCTTGTTCCGCCGCGCGAACTTCCGTAGCCGGTACACAACCGACGGCGGGCACGCCAACACCGGCTCGTCCGCCAGATAGCGCTGCACGTCCATCGCGAAGCCGCTGGCCGTCTCGTAGCGCCGGTTGCGGTCCTTCTCCAGCGCCTTCATGACGATCCAGTCCAGCTCGCCGCGCACCAGCCTCGTGAGCTTCGCCGGTTCGGTGTGTCTCCGCGCGGAAATGGACGGCAGGGAATCCTTCGAATCGGAAAGCCGCGTGCTCGGCCTAGGTGGTTCTTCCTCGCGAATGATCCGCAGCATCTCGTCCCATGCCGCCGAACGCAGACGCCGCTTGTCGATCGGCGTACTGCCCGTGAGAAGTTCATAAAGCAGCACGCCCAGCGAATAAATGTCGCTGCGCGTGTCCACGTCCAGCTGGTTAACGCGAGCCTGTTCCGGACTCATGTATTCCAGGGTGCCGACGACTTGGCCGAGACCCGTGAACATGGTCTTTTCCGTCAGCGGCTGGCTGACCGCTTTGGCCACGCCGAAGTCGATCACCTTGGCGACCGGCCGACCATCGTACTCGGCCACCAACACGTTCGACGGTTTGACGTCGCGGTGGATGATCCCCTTCTGATGCGCGTGCTGGATCGCCTGGCAGACCGGCAGGAACAACTCCAACCGCTGCCGCGGCGTCAGATGCTGCTCGTCGCAATACTCAGTGATCGGCTGACCCTTGACCAGTTCCATCACGAAATAGGGCCGACCCGTGCCGGTCGTCCCGGCATCCAGTACTTTCGCGATGTGCGGATGATCCATCAGCGAGAGCGCCTGGCGTTCGGCCTCGAACCGGGCGATCACCTGCCGTGTGTCCATTCCCGGTTTGATGATTTTGAGAGCCACTTTGCGGCGGACCGGCTCGACTTGCTCCGCCATGTAGACGACACCCATTCCCCCCTGGCCGACTTCCTGGAGCAGCTTGTAGGGCCCAATCTGGGCGCCGGAGGTTTCGAGTGGCGGCTGGTCGACCGTGTTCATCAGTTGGCCGGCAGGCTCGTCCATGAAGCTGACCGCTGCCTCGTGGGACGCGATCAATCGCTCGACGCGCTGCCGCAAACCGGGATGATTCTCGCACTCCTGGTCGAGAAATCGCGCGCGATCGGCGGGCTCACGTTCCAACGCAGCAATGAAAATGGTCTGCTCATTCATCCCCGAAAACCCTCGTAGCAACGGACCGACGTTATGCACAATGCGACGCGTCGCGGGCAATCGCGCATATTCTTTCGGAATTTTCCCGAGCCACGAATGCCGGTCAACCGGAGTTTCCGTCGGCAATTTCCGTCGCCAGCCAGGCCCGAGCGTACGTCCAAATTTGGTTGGCCTTCCGGGGGGAAATCCCCATGTGTTGGGCGGTTTCCGGGATCGTAAAGCCGGCGAAATATCGCATTTTTACGAGTTGCGCCGCCTCGGGGTTGTTCAATTCCAGCCGCGCGAGCGCGTCGTGGATCGCCAACAATTCATCGGCAGGGATGGGTGAAGCAATGCCGTCAGCCACAAACTCCCTCCGGTCGAGGTGCCCTCCGTACTTTTCGCGTCCCTTTCGGCGGGCTGATTCAACCAGGATCCGCCGCATCGCCTCTGCGGCGGCGGCAAAGAAGTGCCCCCTTGAATCCCAATGCTGAGCTTGGTCAACGTCCACAAGTCGGATGTAGACGTCATGCACCAGCGCCGTGGCCTGGAGTGTCTGCCCCGGCCTTTCCTGGGCCAGCTTGGCCGCCGCCAGTTTTCGCAGTTCCTCGTAGACCAGCGGCAGCAGCTTCTCCGCCGCAGACGGATCGCCGGATTCAATCTGCGACAGGATGTGGGTAACGTCGGACATGAGTGCCGATTGTACTCGCTCGATGCACTAACTATTTGGCTCGGTGCGCCGACTTGTGGCCAACCAAACGCCCACGAGTGGAAGGTATGCCAATCGCTACGGCCACTGTTTTTGGGCAGCTGGTTGAATTGCGTCTCCGATTCAAATGGCAATCGATGTTACCAAACAATGTTGGTTTGCGACCGACATCTGGCAACATCGGTCCAAAAGACCAAAAGTCTAGTCCTGTTCCCCAAACGGTACAAGAAGGACTCTGATCGCGGAAGAGAAGTGGCAACAAGCCTTTGCGAACGCGTCCGACGAATAGGTCCAAGAATTTATGAACTTGAGAGTATTCGGACAGCGTCGGCAATCAATTCGAGGTAAGTCTTTGCCCGGTAAAGTACACCCAGGAGGGCTCGAACCTCCAACCTTCGGTTCCGTAAGTCGGTATCTCGATCCCCCAGGACACTTTCGCGATCGTTCGGAACTTGTGTGGAGAACACAGCTAGCGACGCTCGATGGGCAACCCTTCGAACCGCTCACTCGTCCAGAATGTACAACGAATTCGAATGGTTACCAATCGATTCCGTGCCGGAATCCGTGCCACGTTCGCGATGCGTTCCCAGTTGAAGACCCAGTCAAAGCAATTCGGAAAACGTCCGTAGAGTTCCTACCGTTTGCGGTAGTGATTGCTGCTCAAGGGCGTCCAAAAGCTCGTCGACCGACTTCGGTGGATTCTTCAAGTTCTGCCTTTGGCGCTTCACGGCAGCGCACACAACGTTCGGAGCCAAGTCCACTAGGTGCATGATGAACTCGTCCGGGTGCTGGGCTTCGATGCCGAACTTCCCGAGCACATCGGCGGGAAAGTCTTTGAGGTTGTACGTTACGATCACGTCGGAGCCTGAACGGATGGCAGCGGCCAAGACGTGGCGGTCATCGGGATCGGGCAGAGTCAGCGCTGGAATCAACTCCTCGTAGTTTGTCACGAGGCAGTCCCGGACGTGGGAGTTCATTAAGTTACGCGTCCGTTCAAGCTGCTCCGGTGTCAAGTCGGGCCGGTCCTTGAGCACGCTCCGAATCCACTCATCGTGGATGTCGTTGGTCCATTTCGCCTGGAACACAGATCCGCGAGAGTGAGATGCATTAACAGGTCGCGCAGCGGGGCCGGGTAGAGGACGCAGGCGTCGTACACGGCGGTGAAACTGCTCACATCAGTAACCCATTTTCAGGTCCTGAGCCTGGGCTGCCAATTCTTCCAGAGTCTTCAGGCGGTTTTCATCCATCCGCCGTTTGTACGCCATCAGGTCCTGAAACAGAATCCGACGATGCGTTCCCACCTTGCGAAAGGGGATTGTCCCTAGTTCGAGCTGCTCGACCAGAAAAGGGCGGGAGACGTTCAAAATGTCTGCCGCTTGCTGTGTTGTGAGCTCAGCATGTACCGGTATCAGCGTGACGGCGTTTCCTTTCCCCATTTCAGTGAGGATGTCGGAGAGCAGTTTGAACGCTGACAGCGGGATTGCGATCGCCTCTTCCGGCCCGCCATCAGGTTCCATGCGGAAACTCAGGCTCTTTCGCTTGCGTTTTCCGCTGAGAATTTTCGCCAATTGTCGGCTCGACGTTTGCGCGAGCTCGGCATCCGCTTCAGTCGGCGTTATGGTTTCCGGGAAATCAATCAGAGTGGCAGCCATATTTCGGACTCCTTGCGTCTCTAGAGAGTCTATCGTCTAAACGAAGCAAAAGCAACAAACGAAACAAACGAATTCGCTCGGTCAATTATTGTGCCTCCTGCTGCCGGCTGGCTTTATACGACGCAACTATCTGCCATTAATGCCTTTATGGCGACGTGTTGTATTGGCAGATCCGCCGAGCCTGGCGCGCGGCCGGTTCGCCCATCTGTTGGGCCATGACGTCAAGTTGCCGGTCCATATCGTCCGCCGCACGGAACGCTCGAGCCACCTGATAGCTCACACGAAAGGCTTGCGCTGTGCGCGTGCGCGGATCGCGTCGAACGCTTCGTTGAGAGGCTGGTGTTCGTCGCCGGCCTGCCAGTCATCGACCGCAAGCTGGATGGCCGCCGCGTCGCGATCGAACTCCTAAAGGACCTGTAAAGCGTCACGCAGCAGTTCGTCCTCATTCGTATATCGCCCCGTGGCCATCTGACTGGCGATGAGCTGCTGAACGTCAGTGGGAAAAGGATAGGACATGGGAAACTGTCTCGCTGCAACGTAGGGAAACGAAACCGTATAGCTGATTTTACAATCCTGGCGAATACCCCGCCACCTTCTGCGTGAACTCGGCGGAATCGCCTTCCGCCGCCTTGAGCCATTGTCCCCGGGCTGCTTCCAGATCAGCCCGAATCATCCGTACGACATTGGTTTCATGGGGCATGCGGAATACGAAGGGTGCATTTTCACGAGCGGTTTGCTGGGCCGCCAAGTCTCGGGCCAGTTGCGAATTGATGTACTGTCTCGCGTCCTTGCGGTTCTTCGTCGTGCTTTCCGGCAAGGTACCGGGAGGACTGGAAAGGAAAACGAACAAGATGATGCAGCGCGATCTGCAGCGGGCACGCGAGGCGTGGAAGTCCGATTTCCTGAAGTACGAAAACAGCGATGGCTTGTACGCCGAATTTCACTCGAATCGCCACTTGTTCATCACGAGCCTGGAAAGAGTAGGGATTACTCCCAAAATGGCGCAGACGTTGGCTCGGCACAGCGACGTGCGTCTGACGCTGGGGATTTATACGCACGTTGGTATCAACGACCAGGCGGCGGCAATCGAGTCGCTGCCAGCCCCACCGGTGGCGTTGGCGAGTGTCGCGGTGGACGAATGGGCAAGCGCTACGGGGACCGATGGCCACACACCAGGCTCGAAAAAGGTGCCAACAGTGGTGCCAAGAGGTGCCAAAAATGGTGCCATTCGGCTCGCACCGAAGAGTCGCACCGACTTGCACCGGAGAGGCCTCCGAAGGGTCGCGGAACGAGCACCACCGGGATCGCCCGAAGTCTCGAACGGGTGTCACGATACGCACCGCTTCGCACCATTCCGCATCGCCTTGCACCGACGCGGAGGGCGGAAAAAGAGAAGTACACCCAAGTGGGCTCGAACCACTAACCTTCGGTTCCGTAGACCGATGCTCTATCCAATTGAGCTATGGGTGCGGGAAACGGATGACTGTCTGCACAAATTCTGCCGCAACCGAGGGTCATTGCGAATCGTTGGGGACGACGGCCATGACGGGTCGCTGCGGTGGGCGGCGCCTGGCGTGGGCGGCCGCGGGAATCGTGGCGTCATTCTGACGATTCGACGCGGGAGGTGTCAAGCCGTTGTGGGGCGACCGTGGGGCGACGATCGGCCGTCGGCCAGCCAGCGGAACTGATTCGGACAGCGCGCTTTCCAGGCAAAGACCTGTTTCGGCTCGATCAGCCCCGCGGCATTGCGGGATTGGTGGGCCTCGGAATACCTCGACCCACCCTACACCCCCTACACCAACCTACACCAACCGTACATTTACTCGACGCCGAGTCGCGGAGCGACTCGGCCACCTATGGCAGGCCGTTATTCGCGGTCACGGTTTGGCATACTGCACGTGGAAGCCTTTGGCTTTCAAGCGGATGCGGTAGAGGCTCGTGTCGATCGTCACATACAGTGTATTGATCTCGTCGCCAATCCCGAACTCCACGTTACTTGGCATACCGACGGCGGGATGGTCGTCGTCGGTGACCTGGTTCTGGGGTCCGGTGGGAATAAACGCGACTTCTTTGCCGGACGGGTTGAGCACCTGGACGCCGGGCCGTTTCAGGCTTCGCGTCGTCAGGTAGATATTACCGGCGGCGTCGACGCACATGCCGTCGCAGCCGGCCTGATCGCCGTAATCGAGCAACGTTTTGCGCGCGCCATTGACTTTGCCGTCGGCTCCCAGCGGGAACGCGTAGATCGCCATCGGGCCATGCTTGGGCGGCGGCGCGGTCGGATCGATCTTGTCCGTTCCGTTATCGTGGTCGGCCACATAGAGCGTCTTGCCATCGGGGCTCAGCGCGATGCCGTTCGGTTTCGAAACCTCATGCGTGATCTCGATGACCGATCCATCTTTCTCAATCCGGTAGACTGCCCGATGTTCCAACTCCCGCGGTTCATCACCCAGATACCTGGGGTCGGTGAAATAGACGCGACCCTGGCGGTCGAGGCAGCAGTCGTTCGGCGCGTTGAATTTCTTGCCTTTGTAGCGGTCGGCGAGCGTGGTGCGCTGTCCCGTTTTTACGTTCCATTTCGAAACCCTTCGCCCACCCTGGTCGGACCCTTCGCAGGCGATCAAGTCGCCCTGGCTGTCGAAGATCAGCCCATTGGCTTTGCCGCTGTCGATGGTAAAGGCGGCGGTATGTCCGGAGACCGGATCAAACCGCATGATGTAGCCTTTGTCGTCACCGACGGGAATATCGGTGTAGTAGATGCTTCCGTCCGGCGCCACAGCCGGACCTTCCGCCAGCCCGCCCTTGATCGGCGCTTGGCGCGTGAACAGAAGCTCCAATCGCGCGTCCGCCGCCACAATCGTATCGCCCTGGGGGCGCCCCGCGTCGAACGCATTCAGGCCACTGGATACCCCGGCGAAGAACATGATCCCGATCGCAACTTTACTCGACCATCGGCCACAATCTTGATTTAATCGATGCATGCCTGACCCCTCGTAACGATTCTCGAATCGATTCTGGAATTTCTCTGGCGCCGGTGATGCCGGTGCGGCGCCGGATACGGCTTCAAAACCGCCGTACCGTAGAGCACGAGGATAGGGCAACCAGTTCAGATTGCAAGCGTTGTGGTGAAAATCTTGATCGCGGTCCGCGCATGCGGCACAATGGGCCTGGAGTGCGGGGAGACATGGCCCCAGGTCGGCCTGGGGTGCCCCAGGGCCTGGGATAACGTGGCGACAGCTGGGAGACCTTGATTTGGAAGCGCGGCCTGTATTGATGATCGCTCGTCGGGCTGGCTCGAAGCAGCAGGTATTTGCCGCCGAGCCGACGTTGGCGGACCGTCGGCGCCACGCCAATTTGGTCTCCTTGTTTTTTGTCGTGGGCGTCGTGCAGACCGCGCCGGCGGTCAGGGAGCTGCTGCTGCGACATTTCGCGGCGCCGGGGACGCTCGATTCGCCGTTGTGGCTGCAAGGGGTGTTGCTGATCGCCATCCTGGAATTCGCCGTTGCGCTCAGCCTGATGCGGGTTGTCGACTATGCCGCCTTGTGGGTGCTTTCGATGTTGGCGCTGGCGATCGCCATGTCCCACGCTTACCTGCTGGCACTGATCCTGTTCGCTCGGCAGGGCACGCAACTGGCGGCGCTTGACTTGTCCGACGCGGCCCGCGGGGCCACCCTGCCCTGGATCAGTCTGTTGCTGCTCTCGGCGCATGCCGTCGTCGCCTGGGTGCTGGGCCGGGCCGCGACGCGCCAGCAGTCCGAATCCAACCGCCGATTGCGCGGTTCGTAGCGGTCGTACGCTTTCCAGGACAGATGCCGGCGTAACGGTGTGCAGAACCGGACCTCCCACTGAACCTGGAGGTGTTGCCACGCCGAGTTCTGAGGTAATCTCTGTTGAGATTGACCCGCCATGGATTCGCTCACTCCTCACACCACGCTCCCTGACCCGCTCCTGGCCGGCGCGGCGCTTCCCGGTTCGCCAATTGATGAGCCCCAACTCCCTGACTACTGGCAGGAATCGGCACGGCCCCTGGTAAGTCTGGCGTTCATTGCGCCGATGCTGGCAGCCTACGAACTGGGAATGGTCGTGCTCGGTCCGTCCGCGGTGCGTAACGGCGCCGAAGTCTGGTTGCGTCAGTTCTTGGACTGGATCGGACTTGGCCAGTATTTCTTATTGCCGCTGCTGACCTGCGGACTGCTTCTGGCCTGGCATCATCTGTTGCGGGCCCGTTGGTCGTTCCGACCGTCCGTGCTTTGCGGAATGACGCTCGAATCGGCCACACTGGCACTCGGTCTGCTGGCATTTGCCCAGCTGCAAGGCGCGATCTACGACCGGTTGGGCAGCGAGCTATTGAGCGCGGCTAACGGCGCGTCGGGGGAAATGGAACTGGCCGGCATGCTGGGATACCTTGGTGCCGGACTGTACGAGGAATTACTGTTCCGTTTGACGATGCTGCCGCTGGCGACCATGTTCCTGCGCGGGTTGGGCATCCGCCCGCGAATGGCGCTGGTGCTGGCAGTGCTCGCAGTCAGCCTCTGTTTTTCATTGGCTCATTATCGCTGGGACCTGGATCTGTTCGGTTGGCAGCTGCATACAAGCGGCTACGCCTTCGATTGGTTCAGCTTTTCCTTTCGCTGCGCCGCGGGCACGATATTCTCCGTGCTGTTTGTCTGCCGCGGATTTGGCATCGCCGTTGGTGCGCATGCCCTGTACGACGTCTTCGCGGTGCTGATTTGAGCTCCGTTCAAGACCGATCGAGGAGCCAATGCAGGAACTCGCTATGTCGTCGAACGTCTGCTAGCTTCCAAGGAGGTCGCGCGGAACCTGACGCTCAATGAATGCTGATCAATCGTCGCGACACGATATAGACGCAGAAAGGTCGCGTGCGCTTGCAGGTGTGGTATCCGTACGCAGCCGACCAGAAGTCGCACGATCTTCATGCGTGGGAAAAATTACAGGCGCATCGATCATCGCCGCACCTGGTTTGAGATGCCGGTAACGGACTTTGTCAAGCCCCATTTTTTAGTTCGTTGACCGATTTGAAAAGTGGCTTTGTTCGCTGCGCGTCCCACGCTTATAATGCGACTCGTACGACGAACGCATCTCACGAACCTATCGATCTCTCAAAAGGAATTTCACCGTGCTAACTGTCCGACCGAAAGTCGCCGAGTTGGCATTTCAAGTATATGGACGGTCGCTGCACCCCGAGCTGTTCGACATTTACCGCTCCCGCACCGTGGAACGTGGCGGCTACCAGGCGCGTTTCGACATTACCAGCGCCGGGCATGTGGTGACGTTCCGCTTCCAAGGGTTGACGCTTACCGAGGTTGCGGCTTCGGCTCAGCATCCCCTGCCGCAGAAGCGGCGGATCATCTCCTATAAGCTGCGTGGCCAGTGCGACGATCGAGTTGACTGCCGCGGCGGACTGCGTTACCAGTTCAACTTCCAGCTGGAACCGGTGACGCCCGAGGTATTCTGGACATTCCAGGAGGAGTTGGCGATCGACGGGCTGCGGAACGGGATCCTGCACCGTTTCGATTCCAGCGGCCGGATCGCCTTGGGAGCGCTCAGCTTTATCAATGTCGAGACCCGCAATCGCAGCTTGTTAATCCAGGCATTTCATACCTTCCCGGACGACTACGCGATCGTCAAAACGCAGTCGATTTTTGAAGTTCCCAAGTCGTAGCGCGGCAGAGCGGCAATGCGCCCGAGTCGCATGTGGCCGAGTCGCATGTGGCCAAGTCGCATGTGGCCGAGTCGCATGTGGCCGAGTCGCATGTGGCCGAGTCGCATGTGGCCGAGTCGCATGTGGCCGAGTCGCTCCGCGACTCGGCGTCGAGTTGCGGAGCAACTCGACCACAGGTTCGTGTCGCCGATACGCAAAACGAGCGGGGCGGTGGCAGTTCAGCGCATCCGCATCCAGCGGTTACGTTGGTTCATATAGTCGATCAGCGAATCGCCCAGGTTGCGGGACGTGTCGAGCGGGATCCACTCGCAGCGGTTTCGCTGGGCGATGCCGGCCAGCCGTTCGTTATGGGCGCGCAGCGCTTTCAAATAGGCGACCCGCAGATCTTCGGGCTGCACCAGATACTCGTCACTCACCTCCAGCCCCATGAACTTCACCGCGCCGTCGAACTGAAACGCCAGTTCGTCGTGGTGCAGTACCTGGAACAGCACCACCTCGTGCCGCTGGTAGCGGAGGCGTTGCAGCGCGTCCTCGAGCCCGTCCAGGCTGCCGAAGAAATCGCTGATGACGAACACGATCTCGCGCCGGCCGATCCGGCCCGACAATTCGATCAGGCAATCGGCAATCCGCGTCTTGCTGACCGGTTCGATCTGATCCAGATGCTGCGTCATGCGGAGGATCTGACCCATGGAATTACTGGGAGTGATGAATCCGCGCAGTTTTTCGTCGAACGTCGCCAGCGACGCCTTGTCGCTTTGGCGGACCACGGAATAGCCCAGCGTGGTTGCGGTGCGGGCCCCGTAGAGCATCTTTTGTTGGGGGCCTTTGCCGTAACGCATTGAGGCGCTGACATCCAGCACGAAATGGCAGACGAAGTTTGTTTCGAGTTCGTACTGCTTGACGAAATACTTTTCGCGCGTGTAATAGACGCGCCAGTCAATATGTTTCGGGTCGTCGCCCGGCACGTATTCACGATGCCCGGCGAATTCGACGGCGAAACCGGCAAGCGGCGATTTGTGAGCGCCTGCCAGGTTGCCAATCACCAGGCCCTGCGGCTCGAAGTGCCGGTCGGCGACCTGGCCGAGCGTTTCGGGATCGAGATAACGGGACAGGATGGAGTCGGCCATGGGATCTTCTTATGCCGCCGGGCGTTCGTACTTGCGATCGGCTGGAATCGCCTGCATCAGCAGCTCGATTAACTTCTCGCTATTGACGTTGTTGGCCTGCGCGGCGTAGTTGCCGGCGATCCTGTGCCGCAACGCGGGCTTGGCGATCGCCTGCACATCCGCGACCGTCGCATGATAGCGTCCGTAAAGGATTGCTCGGGCCTTGGCGGCCGTCACCAGGGTCAGCACGCCGCGCGGCCCCGCACCCCAGTTCACCCACTGATTCACAAAGTCGGGCGCCTCGGGCGTCCCCGGACGCGAAGCCCTGACCAGCGCCCAGGCATATCCCAGCACCTGATCGCTGACCGGGACGCGCGTCACCAGACGCTGGATTTCGATAATCTCTTCGCCGGTCATGCACGGTTCGATTTCGCCGAGTTGCCCGGTGGTCACACGTCGAGCAACGTCCCATTCCTCCGCCCCGCTGGGGTAGTCGACCTTGACATAGAGCAGGAATCGGTCGAGCTGCGCTTCCGGCAGCGGATAGGTACCTTCCTGCTCCAGCGGATTCTGCGTCGCCAGCACGAAGAACGGGGAGGGCAGCGGGTGCATCGTTCCTCCCGCGCTGACTTGCCGCTCCTGCATTGCCTCCAGCATTGCCGCCTGGGTCTTGGGCGGCGTGCGATTGATTTCATCGGCCAGCAGCAGGTTCGCGAACAACGGACCCGGCAGGAATCGGTAGCGTCGTTCGCGCGTCTGCAGATCTTCCTGGATGACCTCGGTTCCGGTGACGTCGCTGGGCATCAGATCGGGAGTGAACTGGATGCGCTTGAAGGTCAGATGCAGGGAGCGGGCGAGCGAGCTTACGAGCAGCGTCTTGGCGAGCCCCGGCACGCCCTCCAGCAGCGCGTGCCCGCGTGCGAACATGGCGATCAGAACCTGCTCGATCACGTCGTTCTGTCCTACGATGACTTTGGATAGTTCATCGCGCAACCGGTTATACGACTGTTCGCAGCGCTGCACGGCCGCTACGTCGTCTTTTTCATTGCTGGTCATCCGGAATTCTCCTCAATCGATGCTTTCAAAATAGCGTTTCAATCGTTCCTCATAACCGCGTGGCGCTTTGCCGCGCGAACGGGCCTGGATCGCATTGCGCAGGGAGGCCGGCAACTTGGCGAACCAGGGTTCCTTGTCGAAGTTTCGTTGAACTCCCTCCTTGCCGGCGTTGGATTCGTCGTCGCCGCGACTATCGCCTTTGGGCGTCGGGTTGAGTTGCGGCGATTGATCCTCCGCCTTTTCGTTCTGTTGCTCGCTTCCACCTTTCGACGCGGTGCCGGCGCTGGTGTTTCCAGTCGACTGGCCTTCGGAGGAAGGCTGGTTGTTGGGCGACGCTTGCTGCGCCGAATCGGGAGTTCCCGGCTGCGCGGCGCGCTGGCTGCGGCTGCGGTTTGCGGCCGCCTGGCCCAACGCCATCTCCGCTCGACGCCGCGCATTCTCCCCTGCGATCTGGTCGGCAGTCACTTCCGGCGCGTTGGGCACCAGTCCGGTGCCGAGTTCCCGGGACTGGGGATCGGCCGATCCATAGGGGTTGGAGGCGTCGGCGGAGTTTTGTTCCGCGGCGCTTGACCTGTCGGCGCTTTCCGACGGGGCGCCGTCGGGACTGTTGTCGGTCGGCGCCCGATCGGTCGGTGCCAGAGGCATCGGCGAGGGCTGCGCGAGCGGCATCGGCTGTGCGGAGGGCGATGATTCACCTTCGGAGCCAGGCGGCAGCGGGATCGACTCCGCGCCGAGCTGTGACGCCGTTTCCAGTCCTTCTCGAATCGGCTGGTTGGCGACCTCTTTTTGTCCTGACACTTCGGCCGCGCCTTGGCCGGTCGCGCGCTGCGCTTCCGCAAACCGCTGGGCATTCTCCTGGAGTTTCCTGGCGGCGGCGAGTTGTTTTTCCTTGTTCGGTTGGTGCGGGTCGCTGGGTTTGCCGGCAGCCGCGCGCTGGGCATCGGCTGCGGCGTCCGACTGTGCGGCGTTCAGTTCCTGGGCGGCGGCCTGGAGCTGATCGCGCGCCTGCTGTTGCTCTTGCGCCAGTCGGGCCAGCGCTTCGGCGATATCGCGATCCCGCCGCAATTGGCTTTCGCGGGCGGCGAGACTTGCTTCGGCTCGTTCTTCCGCACGAGTCACCTCGGCCTGCGCATCTCCCGCCGAGCGGCCATCCGCCGGGCTGGCGATCGGTTTTGCGGAGTTCGACGTTGCGGGCGTCGCGGCCGGGTCGGTCGGCGGCGAATTACGTTGGGCGCCTTGTTGGGCGGCCCGTTCGGCTTGCCGCAGCGCCGCAGTCGCGCCGGCATCAACCTGGCTGATGGTGGGAGTCAGACTGGCGAGTTGTCGAGCCTGTTCGGCTAATTGTCGGCTTTGTTCGGCAGCCAGTTGTGCGGCGGCCTGGGCGAGTTGTGCGGCAGCTTCACCCAGGGCCTGGGCGGTCTGCTCCTGCGGGCCTTGAGCATTCTCGGGCTGCGACGATTGCAGTGCGGCGTTGGCCTGTCCCGCTCGTTCCGCGGCCAGGTCCAACGCAGCTTGTGCTTCGGGGACGGTGTTGCGCGTCAGTTGGCTCGCCTCGGCAACGCGGTCGCCGACGCGCTGTTGGGCGGACGCATCGGGCGAGCGATCGGGCGCCTTTGCCGATTCGGCCGCGGCCTGCTGTTCCGCTTTTCGTTGTGCGGTGGCAGCGGCGGCCTGCGACTCCTGGCGTGCGGCCTCGCTGCGGGCCGGGCTACCGTTGAGTGTCTCTTTAGCGGCCTGGGCTGCGGCTTTCGCAGCCTGCCGCAACGAATCGCCCAGTTCGTCGTTGCGGTCGGCGGCGATATTCGACAGCGCCTCGGCGACCTTCTGCTGCTCGCTGGCGGCCTGCACCGCCGTGTCCGCTTTGCCTTGTTGGAAGTCGCGCAGCGCGCGATCGGCGGCCTGTTGCTGGTCCATCGCCCGCTGGATCGCTCGCGCCGTCTGGCGGGCCTCCGCCGCCGCGGATCGTCCCGTGGCGCGCAGCTGTTCGATACGAGCCTGCTCGACCTTGTCGCGCGCCGCGGCGATCCGAGCCGCCATTTCGGCCTGGCTCGCCGGCCTCGTCGACATCACTTCCTCCACCGCTTCCCGCGCCTGGGTAACCTGCGCCAGCTGTTCACCGGCGAGTCGCGCCAGTTCGGCGGCAGCATCGCCTGACGCCTGTCGCAAAGCAGCGGCGGCATCGGCGAGCTGCTCGGCTGCCTTGCCGGCCTGGGGCGCCGAACGGGCAAGTGCCTCCCGCGACGCCTGGGCAGCCGCCGAATCGTTATTCGTGTCTGCCGCCTGCTGCTGTCGGCCCGCCTGCGCCAGGTCCTGACCGACGCGCTCCAATAACTCTTTCGTGCCTGCGAGCATTTTCGCAACTTCAGGTGTCGTGACCGAGACTCCTTCGCCGATCTTCGCCGCCACGGTCGCAACATCACTGTTGTCGCCGAGCACTTCCTGCAATTGCGATTGCGCCAGTCCCTCCTCGGCTCCCTGCGCCGCCTGCGCCGCGACATCCCGTTCCGCCGCGGCAGCCCGTTCCAGCGCCTCGGCACCTCGAGCCAGTTCACCCACCTTCACCGCCAGTTGGCGGCGCTGCGTGTCAGCAAGTTGCGACGCCACTTCGGCCATCGCCTGCCGGATCGAATCTTCCGCCTTTTCCCCCGCCGCCGCGCGCGACGGCGGTGCGGCCTGCGAATCCTCGATCGCCTGCCTGGCGGCGGCGACGCTCTCCTTGGCATCTTCGATCCGCGACTCGATGACCGCCGGCAGGTCGTTCATTGCATCGGTCCTGGCAAGTTGTTCGGCAACCTGCTGTTCCAGTTGCCGGGCGGCCGCCAGCGCAGCTGGCTGTTCGGCCGCGACTGCCGCCTTCTGCTCGGGAGTCGTCGCGGCATCAGCCGCCTGCGCCGCCTGTGCCGCCTTCTCCGCCTGACTCGTTGCCTGTTCCTGCGTCTGCAGCGCCGCGCCCAGGTCCTGGTGTAATTGCTGCAGTTGCGCAACTTCGGCCGATAGTTGATCGGCGCTCTTGTTCGTCTGGTCATTCAAGGCCGCGCGGCGCAGTTGTTCCTCGATCTGCGCCAGGCTACCCAGCACCTTGCCTTGCTCCTGCAATGCCTGTGGCTTATCGTGTTCGAACAGCTCGTTCGACGCTGCGATCGCGGACTCTTTCGCTTGTTCCGCTAATGGTTCCGCCGTCGGGTACTTGGCCAGCGCAGCGGCCAGGTCGCCCAGCTCGCGGTGTACCTCTTCCTGCCGCGCGACAAGTTCCTGGGCCGTCGAATCCTTGAGTTCGGTGCGCCTCGTCTGGTCGCGCAATTCCTCCTGCTTCTTCATCATCGCCTGGACCAGTTTGATGGCCGCCTCGCGGTCGGAACTCAACAGCCCGCGCGCCTCTTCCAGTTTCTCGAGCAGAGCCCGCAGTCCCTTGATCACCGCCATTTCGCTCTGGAGTGCCGTGTCAAATCGGCTCTTTTCGAGTTCCCGCAGTACGGTCTCGAGTTCCTCGTCCACTCGACCTACTTTCAAAATCCGCAGTCCGTCCGAAGCGCCGGCGGCCACGGCGCCGCTCCAATGCGTCAGATCGTGCAGCGTGTCCAAGAGCGTTATGTACAATGCTCCGACGTCGCGCTGGTCACCCAACGTCAAGACCAGCCTCGACTCGCGTTGCTCCTTGGCCTGCTCAGGCAACTGCCGGGTCGTCGAGTAAACCTTGCTCTCCATCGCGATCAACTGCTGGACCTGGGCGGTCACTTTGGCGATCTGCAATCGCCGGTACAACTTTTGTCGCTCGGCCATCAGCTGCACCACGACTTCCCGCGTCTTGTCGCGGGCCGCATTGAAGCTCACCAGGCGCTCTTCGCGGCTACCTTGCTGGGCGCGCACCAGCAATTCCACTACGTCCTGCATCTGGTCGTTCAGCAGGTTATCGACGTGAGCGCGCATGCCCTGGATGTCGCCGAACACCGGTTGTTTGTCCAATCCGTTCTCGCGCAATTGCCGCAACTGCACGTCGAGCACACCAGTAACGAGTTCCCTGGCCAGCAATCGGGCCTTGTCGTGCAACTGCTGTTTGGATCGTAACGCGTCGGGTTCGGCAGCCACGGCCGTCAGCGATCCCGCCAGTCCGATCCCCGTCGCAATGGCCAGAAAAGCGGAAACTCTGAAACCGGATGCGCGCAAACAGGTCATGGTGTCTCTCCTATACCAAGTTCGCGTTGAATGATTTCGGACAGTTGTTTTTCCGACTTCTGGTCGGCTTCCAGGATCGCGGCGTAGACTCCGTTCTCGTCCGAGACTTCCAGCACCAACGGATCGCTGACGGTCGACGCACCGGGCGACGAGCCGCGAAAGTCCTTCACTTCCAAGGTTATCCTGACGCGATCGCCCTTCGCCAGATTGAATTCGGAAAGATCGATGGTTTGACTGCCCGCAATCGGCAAGTCATCGCCACGAACGATACCACGATCAGGGTTCAACAATTCGATTATCTTGGTCGGCGGCTCCTCGTCAGGCTGTCCGTTTCCGGCTTTCGGCTCGCCGCCATCGCCTGCGTCATCCGTCGCGGACTCGGCGGCCGGCCTCGGCAAGGGCATGGAGGACGCCGATTCGACCTGAATCAGCAGGCGGAGGCTGGCGATTCCAAAGTCGTCACTGGCTCGATATTCAATCTTGGGCTTGGCGCGGGGCAGGACGACGCGATGGACGACTTCCTGGGAGCCCGAAGGGGGTCGATCGGTCCTGAGTCGCAGGAACCCTTGCAGCGGACGCTCCAACGTCATGTTATCGACGTCCCGGACCTGGACCTCGAAGCGCAGTTCTTCCTGGATGTTACGGAACGGAGAGTCGGGATCGGTGAGGCGCCAGAGATTGCGGGATTCGCCTTGTGGCAGCAGCGGGAAACGCAGCGGTTCCGGTTGTCGGCGCACGATCACCCAGGCTTCTTCGAGCCGTTTATCGTTGAGCGCTGCAAGCGAAAAATCGACGCGCGACCCTTCCAATACTGCGAACTGCCGGGCGGCGGGACTGCCGGACGCTTCCATTCCCCGCGCGTACTCGGGAGGCGTGACATCCAATCGCAATTCGACGGCGGGCAGCGGGATCATCTCCACGGCGGCCGAATCGGTCCAGGCGTCGCCAAGATAGATTTTGTAATGGAAGGCGTCGACGAGCCGCGGCATTTCACCACTGTAAATGGCCGATGCCGCATGCGGACCGGGCCATTCCGAGATTGCATCGGCCAACCGGTCCCGGCATTCTTCGACGGCGTCGCGCGACAATCCGGCTTGCCGCACAAAGTCGGCGACACCGGGTGCGTCGAGTTGGATCGCGCCGCTGATTTCCACGCGCCAGGCGTCGCGCAGGATCGCCTCGGTATCGTCGATCAATTCCGTCAATCGGCGTTCCGCCTGCCGCAGGCGGGACAGCCGCTGTTCCAGCGTCAGGCGTGTCAATTCCAGGCTGCGGCCACGGACCAGACCGCTGGAGATTCGCAGGACGCCCGACTCGGGCAGCGCACCGTCGCAGAGCAGATCGAAACGCAGCGCCTGCCCTTGCGGCGCCTTGTACGCATGCGGCGCCATACCGTCCAATCGGGCATCCAGGACCTGGGTTCGATTGATCAACACCCGCTGCACACGCGTTGCGGTTGGATAGTGCCGTGCGGCGAGCAGCAGGCGCTGCAGAAACGTCGCGACATGCGTGGGGTAGGCTATCGTGACGGACAGCGCGGCGGCGAGCGTGACGCCGAGCAGGATGGCGCGACGGGAAAGTGCTTCCTTGGACAGTCCTTGAAATACATCCAGTCCGGTGCCCAGTTCCGCGACGTAGTCGATCACGGCTGTCTCCAGCTGCACCGACCCCCAGCGGGATGCCTGGGGGCTTTCGAACTGCAGCGCCGCGACCAGATCGCTGTCGATCTGATGTTCGCGTTCCACCAGCAGCGCCATATCGGTCTCGTCCTCGTGGACTCTCATCAGTGGCAGCGTAAACCGTCGGTAGGCGGCGACAACGACGGCGGCGGCTGCTGCGATAACGACCAACCGCTGCAGACGACTCAATTGAAACAGCAGATCCAACGCGAACAGCAAGCCGAGCGCCCAGGACACCGCCAACGCCAGGCTGGCATACCCCGCGCCCCGTCGAATCCATCGCCGGGTCTCGCGGAGCGAATGCAGTTGTTGTCTCAGGGGCGCAATGCGGCTCATGACAGACGGATCCACTTTCGGGCGAACCATTCGCCCAGCATGAGAATCATGATCACGGCAAACCACAGCGGCGTAGTCCAAAGGGCGTGGTTGCGGGTTTTGGTTTCGATGCGCGGTTCGGCCCGCAGATCGTCAAGGAAATTCTCCACATTCGTGAGGTCGTAGGCCCGGCCCTGCGTTCGGCCGGCCAGTTCCCGCTGCAGGACCTCGTCCCGTACCGCGCGGCTACGTTCCGCCGAGACGCTGGTCACGTCGAATCGGCGTTCCTCAAATCGTTCCGTCACCGGATCCTGGACTCGGATGGCATACTCGCCGGGAACGAACACGGGAAACCGCGCTTCGAATTGGCCCTTGCGCAGCAGCGGGACTGCCAGTTCGCGCACCTGGGTGGATCCGCCCGGACCTGGCACAAGCAGTTCCGCGCGCAGTGTGCGGTTCGCCAGACTTTCCTCGGTCAGCGGCTCGTAGTTCTCGTCGTAAGCTTCGACGCTGAAGGTCACCAGTTCCTCGGCGCGGTATTGCTGCCGATCGAGTCGCGGAACAAACCGCTTACTGTCACCCAGCGCGTGGCTCATTCCCAACCGATAGATCAACTGCGACCAGAACTGCCGATAATACTTCTCTCCGAACTTTTTGCGCAGTCGCCAGGTTTCGTTGAATCCCAGATAGACCACTTCCCCTTTCCCATAACGGCCGATCGCAACCAGGGGTTGCGGCGTTTCACCATCCGCGCATTTATCAAACGGGTGCACCGCCAGCGCGGTCGCCTTTTTGTTCAGGGCCGCGACCGGCTGGTACCAGGGCAGTGGCCCGACGTTTTTCCAGGCCTTTTCGTTTTCGGCAGGATTTTCGTCCAGCCGCATGAAAGCCTGCTGCATCGCTTCGGTAGTCAATCTCAATTCAAACTCGCGCTCGTCGCGCAGGCGGGCATTCGGGTCGAGCGTTACCGGCAGCATCTCGGCCAGGGGCGTGCCGAGCAGTTCGCGCGGACCGAATCGCGGCCCGGCGATCACCACCAGTCCGCCGCCCAACTCGCCGACGAACTCGCGCACCATTTCCGTGAAGCGCGGACTCAGCGCCGACTGCGGCATATCGTCCAGGAACAGCACATCGCTGGCGAAAAACTCGCTACGCTTGGGTGTCAGCGACGGCAGGAACAGCACGTTGGATTCGCGTACTCGGGGATCGGAGGAACTGAGAAACGTGCGGAAACCTTGCAGTCCCACCAGCTTGTCGCGGTGGAATACTTCCTTGATGAACCGCCATTCCCAACTGGGTTCGTAGGCGACGTACATCAGCCGCAGGTAGTCGTCGATGATATTGACTTCCCGCGCGGCCCGGTTGTTGTCGCTCACGACTTCTCCGTCCAGCGGCTCGACGCTGGCGACAAATTCGAACCGCCCGGCCTCCTGGGGCGTGAACGGGAATTCGACGGCGGTGAACTCGGTCGCCGGCAAGTTGATCAAACGTTGCCCGACCAACGATTCGGCTGTCGCCGTTTCTCCGCTCATTCGCCGGGCCAGCAGCGACACGTTGACAGCTCGGCCCTCCAGACCGGACTGCTTCAGCTTCACGACGATGTTCGCACGTTCGGCCTTCTTCATTTTTGGATCGGTCTGCAGGTCGACGGCCAGATCAACCGCGCGCGTGGCCCCGATCCCGACGGTGTAGAGCGGCGCGCCGACTTTTGCCGCGGGGGAATTGGCGCTGCTGCCCAGCGGTGGTGTTCCGGAGTTGTGCGCGAAGTCGCTGAACAACACGACGGCGGCCAGGTTGCCGGAGCCCAATTGCTGGGGGATGTCTTCGAGCAATGTTCCCAGCGCCGTTACCTGCCCCTCGGCGGTCAGTTGTCCGGCAATCGCTGCCGGATCGATCCGGCCCGCGTTCCCATCGCTCTCAATTGCGCCGCCCGACGATCGGCGGGTCGTCATGTCGTTGACGTCATCGCCGATCGACAACCGCCGCAGGCGGCTGGAGGCAGCGCCGTCAAAAATGAACGGTTGCACCTGCACCGCACGCTCAGCTTGCAGTCGTCGCAGCCAGTTCCGCTCGTCACCGCGACCTAAGAACGCTTTCAGAAAATCCAGTCGGCTCGCAAGCCGAGCCGGATCGCGTTGGGGATCGCGCGCGGCATCCGGTTCGGTGACACCAGCAGCGCGATCGGCGGCGAGCCCGCCGACCGCGTCGGACAACGCTCGCCGCTGGTCGTCCGACCATTCGTCCTCGATCAGCATGCTTTCCGTGCCGTCAAAAATGACATAGACCAGCGGATTGCGAATATTGGTCACGGTCAGCCGCAGGACCGGGTCGGCCAGGGTAATCAGCAGCAGCGCCAACAGCAGTCCGCGGCAGCCAGCCAGCGCGCCGCGGGCGGCAAGTGATCCTTTCGGCTGCCAGCGAAGGTAAAACGCGACAGCCAGTCCGATACATGCCAGAGCGCCGAGCCAGACCCAGAAGGGACCGACGTCTTCGCTGGCCCAGGGCGCGGCGAACGACGGGTCGATCTGGTCGATCGACGTCACGCTCTCCAGCCCGAACAACCAGCCGATGAATTTCATGCGGTCACCGTCGCGATCTCGCGGTTGCGCCACTGCGACCAGCCCAGGGTAACGATTTCACCCAGCAGACAGAGGAAGACCAGCAACACCAGGTACCACCAGAAATTCTGTCCCCGAACCTGTGCTCCGGCCAGACTGATCTCGTCGTTCGGACCGATCCAGCTGATGACACCCAGTTCGGCCAGTTCGTCACGGCGCCGCGCGTTCAGTCGCGACAAATCCGACTCATCCGCCGATCCGTTGACGGCCAGTGCCAATTCCCAGCTCCCGGCGTCGCGCGGGCTGGAGCCGCTGGAACCGACGACGGCGCCCGCCGTCGAGTCCGGCCGAGTCGACGCGCGGTCCGCGCCGTCGTCCGCGTTGCCGGAGCGCTGCGAGGGCGGGTCGGCGCTGGGTCGCGTTCCGGTAAACCGATAGACTCCTCGCAGAAACGGATGCGACAACGTCAATCCGCGCTGCTGGGTTCCGATAAATCCCAACTCCTGGGCCTCCGACTGCGACTCCTTGCCGGGTCGTCGCAAATCGATCGTGGTGCGACGATCTTCGCCGGTCCAGGGGATCTGAATCCGCTCCTGGGTTGGAAAATTACGCCGCGCCAAAGTGGACTCGATCATGCTGCGCAGGATCCGATCGAACATGAACATGGTGTCGGTTTTGGGCAGCGTGTTCCAACTCGACAACAGGCTGCTGGCGACAAAGAGCACGCGGCCGTCGCCGACCTGTCGTTCGACGAGGTAGGGTGAGTTGACGCGTGTGAAACGGGCCAAGGTGCGTGGAATCCACTGCTCGACGATCGCCATGCGACGTTCCTTGCCGCCTGTCGCCTCGTCACTCAGCGACGCCAGGCTGGCCGGTTCGCGAGCCTGGCCCCAGGCCAGCCAACGCGGCAGGATGTTCTCGAGCTCCTGTCCGACAAAACGACCCGGCGCTCCGGCGTCCGATCCGAGCACGGCGCCGGACTGCCGCGCGACGGCCAACGCAATGCGATCGGCCTGATCCGCCAGTCGGCGATCTTCGTTCCGGCGAACGGTCTCGACGACTTGATCGGAGACATCGACATCGACAGCCTGGAAGAAGAACGGCTGTTCGTACAATTCCCGTAGTTCATCGGGGGAAGTATCGGCGAGCTGAAAGTAATCGTCGGCGGCCATGCTGTCGTAGGAGATAAAGAACGGCTGTGCCCGTTCGCCGGCCACTTCCGGCAAGGCGCCGATCAGTTCTGTTTGCAGGGGTGCGGGCAGAATCCCTTCGCCATCGCGCCAACCGTCGGCATTCCAAGCCAGGGGATCGAAGGCGGCGCCGGCGGCGATCAAGAGCTGTCCTCCCTGTTCCAGATATTCGCGAAGCAATGGAACAGTAGCTCCGGGGCGTTCGATCCCGGCGATGACGACCAACCGCGCGTCGGAAAGCAACTCCCGCGTCAGCTCGTGGATCTTCACATGCCGCACGGTCACCAATTGGGAGGCCGCGGCGTTCTTCGAGGTCGCCGGAGAGAGCAACTTGCGCAAATGGCGAGTTTCTCCCAGGCGTTGCCGCAGCGGGTCTTCTTCCTCGACGGAGAATTGATCGACGAAGACCACAGGCAAGGCGGCCACCACCGGCGCCATCAGGAACCGCTCGTCGTCTTCCGCGAGACGATCCGGTGAGAGTACCGCGCGAACCGGCACGAATTCCGCCTGACCGGGCTCGGGGCGAATTCCCGTGAACTGGTACTCGAAGGCGACTTGCCGGGCGCCTTCAGCCGGATCAAGTGTAAGCGAGCGCGTGCCGACGATCATCTCGTCGACGCGCAGCGTCAGCTGCACATCGCGGCGAATTTCGCGGCCCCGATACTGTACTTCAACAATGAACGTCGCCGGGGTCTCGGTGTCGGCCAGGCCGTCCTGCAACCGGAGATCGGATATCCAGCTGTTCTCCCATTCGGCGGGGCTCAGGTCGACGACCTGCAACGACGGCAGACCGGCCAATGCGCCGCCGCCGGCCACGTCGCTCCAATTTCCATGCTGTTGGTCGCCAAAGAACACCACCCGCTTGGCCAGTTCGGGGAATACTTCGCAGGCGCGCCGCGATTCGTTCAAGGCACGCTGCATGCTGGCCGTGCGATCGACGATATCGATGCGCTGCAATGCCTCCAGTGCCGCGTCCTTGCTGTCGAACGGATCGCTGCCGATCAGCAGACTAGAACCGCAAGCGGGGATCAACGAAATCCGGCTGCCACGCGGCAGCCGCTCGACAAACTCCTTGGCACGCCGTATCGCCCGATCCAGGAGTCTCTCGTTGTCAAGCTGATACGCCATGCTGAGGCTGTTATCGATCACGAGCACGGCGTGGAGCGGTTGCGAGCCATCGAACTTTTCATTGCGACTGGCCAGATGGGGTCGAGCCAGCGCCAGACCGAACAGCAGCACCGCCAGCGTGCGCAGGATCAGCAGCAACAGGTCGCGTAAATGCAGGATCCGCCGATTGCGGCGGACCGCTTCCCGCAGGAAGTCCATCGCGCCCCATTCAACGACACGGAATCGCCGGCGATTCAACAGATGAATCACCAGCGGGATCGCCGCACAGCAGAGCCCGGCCGCCGCGAATTGCCATGCCGAGAGTGAGGGCCAAAGCATTGACTGCGACTCCGCTCACCTGGTTCCGAACTTGTTCTTGAGACTCTCGATCCGGCCCTCCTGCAGGATGGGCAGGTAACGATTGGGAATCGCCAGGATAAAGCAGGCCACGGAAGTGCCGTAGAGTTGTCCAGGTTTGCCGGACACGCGGCCACCGCCGCCGGCGCCATGGTCCATCCAGGATCCATGTTCGGCGATGTTGGCCGCGTCGAATTTCTGGGATGCCACAAGGTAGTCGCGCAGCCGCGGGTAATTGTCGCGCCAATGCGAGCCGCCGACCTGGTACAACGCCTGACCGACGTAGTACAGCGAGTACGCGTCGAACGGCATGGTGCCGTTGCGATTTGCTTTGCCGTCGCCCGATTTCAGTTCCGGGAACTTCTTGATCGCTTCACCGATGATGATCATGTTCTTTTCGATTCGCCAGTCGTCGTACTGCCCAAATTCCTGCAGACAGACCACTCCAGCGGCCGCCATCGCAATCGTTCCGCCGCTGCCCCCTTTGCCGTACGTGAATTGACCAGGAATCCGTTGTTGCTCTTCTTCCGGCGCGGCTCGGTTTCCGCCATGCGGCGAATAATGCTCGCGCACACTGCGGATCGCCTGATCGATCACCTCCGGCGGCACCTCCAGCCCGCTGTCCACCGCGCTACGCAGCGCCTTGGCCTGCATCACCACCAGACTCAGGTCGTGCCCGGCCGGCTGACGATGCGCTCGATAGTCCCAGCCGCCGTCCTCGCATTGTGTATTGGCGATCACCTTCAACGCGCGGTCGAGCACCGAATTCAACTTGCGATCCTGGCCACTGGTCATTCCATAGGCTTGCCCGAGCACAAACGCCGCCAGGCCATGGTTGTACATGTCACGCTGCGCATCGGAGTGGTTCAGCACACCGTCCGCACGCGCCTTGCTGGTCATGTAGTCGATCGCACGCTTGACCGTGTTCCCGTACTTCCCGCGACCCGGCGAATGGCCCGCCGCCATGAACGCCAGCGCGCCCATCCCGACCAACCCCAGGTCGTTCGAATCCCAGTTTCCGTTCGGGCCCTGGTTTTTTGCCAGCCAGTCCAAGCCCCGTTGCAGGGCCGCCTCGCTTTCCGGCGTGATTTCGTCAAACAACCCGGACGAAGGTACCGACGAAGGTCCCGAGGTTGGCGCCGGTGGGTCGGCATTGACGACCGGAAAGACGGCAGCAGCCAGTTCACGACTGGACGATGTTGGCTGCCCGACAGCCGGGAAGAACGACCTCGATACCGGTTCCGCGGCGGCAGCTTGCGCGCAACCCATGACAACAGCGGCGGTCGCAGCTATCCAAGGCAATCCGAAGCAGGTTCGAGCCATCGAGAGGTGGGAGCTTTCGGCCAGGGGTAGGAGCAAACAACACCTTATAGAACGAATGATCGTTGCTGTCGATAAGTTACGCACGATCCAACGGATTTTTTTCGCGATCGGCGGGACCGCCAAGGGGTGGGGAGCGATTCCGAACCCAGGCCGCCGATGCTCAGGTTCACAATAAGCTAGGCTCTTTTGGCTGCGTATCGTGGGGCCGAACACCCGAAATGACGCCCGGAATCGGCCCGTTTGCGATGGCGGCGTCGAACCGCTGCCTGCCGACCCCAACGGCCAATTGTTGTCCTGATTCCGAACTACCACGTCCCGTAGAGTCCTCCCCCATGAACCACGCCTCTACCGCTCGGACGGCGACGCCCCGCAGACTCGACCCGCAAGCTGGTCCACCCTGTGTCTCGGTGATCCTGCCTTTGTACAACGAGGCGGCGGTACTGCGGCGCCTGTTGCAGGCCGTGAGTGGGGCGCTGGAACAGACCGAATGCCGTTACGAAATTATCTTTGTCAACGACGGGTCGACCGATGACAGCCCCGCGATTCTGGACGCCATGGCCGCACAGAATGGCCAGGTCCGGGTGGTCCACTTCTCGCGCAATTTCGGCCATCCGGCAGCCGTTCAGGCCGGACTCGACCTGGCCCGCGGAGACGCGGTCGTCGTGATGGACTCGGACATGCAGGACGATCCCCGTTGCCTGGTCGACTTCGTGCACAAGTGGCGCGAGGGTTACGACGTCGTTTACGCCGTGCGAACGAACCGAAAAGAGAATCTGCTGAAGCGGGCCCTGTTTCACGGATTCTATCGGCTGCTGAACACGATCAGCGAGATTCCGCTGCCGAACGACGCTGGGAACTTCGGGCTGCTCGACCGACGCGTCGCCCAGGAGATCTCGCGACTGCCGGAACGCGATCGGTATTTCCCGGGGCTGCGACAATGGGTCGGATTTCCGCAAGTGGGAATTGCCGTCGAGCGTGGTGCGCGACACGACGATCGTCCGCGTGTTTCGCTGTTGGGACTGGTTCGACTGGCTCGTACCGCATTTTTTTCATTTTCCTCCGCACCGCTCACGTTGTTCCACATGGTAGCCGCCGCCGCGGCCCTGCTGTGCATAGCGCTCGTCGGCTGGACGGCCGTCGGCGCCGCGACAGGCCAGCCGGTTGGGACCACCATCGTCGTTATCGAAATCGCCGCGTTCCTCACCGCGTTGAACGCGCTCGGCTTCGGTATTCTTGGCGAGTATATCGGCCGAATTTTCGGACAGGTGCGCGGCAGGCCGAACTATATCGTCGCCAGTGCACGCAATTTTCCGAGACCGACGGGCGTCGCGACACCATCGGACGCGGTCGGTGCCGCAACGGCATCCGACGGCCCGATACATTCGACGCCGCACGCGTCGCCCACGATGCCGGCTTATGCCGTCGAACCGCCGATCGACTGCGGCCTATCGACAAATCGCGACGTGTCACCCGCCCAGGAGTTCAAGTCGCAACTCAAGGACTCACCGCCGCGATCCGAAATTCCGCGCGACGGTCGCGTCGACCAGGCCACTATTCAATTCACATCCAGCCAAACAGGGTTTCCGGTGATCGTCGATCTGCAATGGCCCTCGGTACTTGACCCGACAGGTACTGCACCTTGATTTGAAGCGCTACATGACCGATCCAACTCATCGGCCAGATTCTCAAACAACTCCATTGCGGCTCTCGCCCTCGGACGAGAACAGCCGCGCAGGTTGTGCTCCTGCTTCCGCAGTCAAGTCACTCGGATGGTGGGCGCTGATCCTGTCGGCCTGCGCTGTCTCCGGTTACCTGCGGTTGTTTACAACCTTCGCACCGTACGATGACGAAGGTTATGTGATGTTGACCTTGCGGCGGTTTCTGCAGGGGCACGCAATGTACGACACGACTTATTCTCAGTACGGCCCCGCCTACTATGTCCTGGTAGCCCCCTGGCACTGGCTGCTGAAGATTCCCGTGACTCATGATGTTACGCGTTTCAAAACGCTGCTGATCTGGCTGACGGCGGCGTCGGCCGGCGGAATGGCGGCGGGCAACTTCACCGGTTCCCGCGCCTGGGCAAGAATTGCCGCTGTTTTCAGCTTCCTGCATCTGGAGCGACTGGCGCTGGAGCCGGGGCATCCTCAGGAAACGTGTCTCCTGGCGCTGGCAGCGGTGCTGTATCTGGCCAGCACGCTCAGCCGGCAAGGTACCGCCTCGTGTGCCGCCTTGCCATCAGCGAGTTGCACCGGTTGGATCTGTTTTGGCATCGGATTGGCCACCGCCACCGCGGGGTTGACGAAAGCAAACATGGGACTTTTCATCGCGGTAAGTCTGCTGCTCGGGCTGTCGCGGCTGTTGAAACCTGGCAAAGTCCGCCTGTTGATCACCGTCGGCGCATCGACCGCCGCGATTCTACTGCCCTGGGCAATTGCCAGGACGCACAGTGTCGAGTGGCGTGGCAGTTTTCTGCCCTCGATTATTCTGTCGGCAACGATCGCCATGTTGACGGTGCCCGCTGCGGCGGTCTTGCGCCCCAATGCCCGGCTCGCCGTTGTCTGGTTTCTCGGCGGTATGGCGACGGCGGCCGGCTGTTATGTTGCGGCGATTTGCCTGCACGGCACTTCCGCTTGGGGCATGGCGTATGGCGTGGCATTGCAACACCTTCAGTTTGTGAACGTGTTCTATGAGCATCCGCCGCTGTTCAGCGGATCGATCATCGCGGCGCTACTCGCGCTGATCGCAGCCTTGGTGCTGCATCATCAATCGGCGAAGCGCCCCGGCCCGGGACTCGAATCGGCGGCGACCGAGCCGAACCGGCTGCCGCAACCGCAGTTGCGTCGTGTGCTCGGCCTGGCTGCGCTGATGCTGCTCGCCGGAGTCGTGGTTCGGCATGCCTACGAAATCGCTCTGCCGATTCCGCATGGGGCGACTGATCGCGGCCTGGCCGCGATCCTGGTGAGCTTCTTCACGCCGTTCTGCTGGCTGATCCTCCGAAAGGCCCACGGAACCCACGATCAGGTCACGGAACGCGGCACGGATCCCGGACGCTGGCTACTGGTTCCGCTGGCGATTCTGCACCCGCTCGCAGTCTACCCGGTGCCCGGTACGCAGACCGCGATCGGTTCGTGGCCAACGCTGCTTTGCTTGATCGTACTTTGCGCCGACCTGCTGCGCGACGTATCGCTCTGGCAGTCCCGATCGGATCGGATTTTAGCCACCCGGATCAAGCCGGTGCTGGCGGTTGGACTGGCTCTGGTTCTGATGGCGCGGATCGCTTGTCAGAGTGCCACCTACGCACGTCTTGAGCCGCTCCAACTCCCCGGCGCGACTCGTCTGCGCCTCGACGCGGACTTTGTCGCCAAGCAGCACTGGCTGCGCCGCCAGATCCACGAGCACGGAACAACGTTTCTGGGCCTGCCGAGCGGCTACAACAGTCTGTACCTCTGGGCGGAATGCGCGCCGCCCTCCGGTTTCAACACCACGATGTGGCCCGACCTGCTGAGTTCGAATGAACAGCAGAAAGTGATTGACGCGGTCGCGGCACGTGATGATCTTTGCGTCATCTATGAAACGAGCGAGCCACCTCCGGTCCGAAAGGACGCTCCTCTGGAAGCCTACCTGCGATCGCATTTCGAGCCGGCGGCCACCCTCGGCACGGTTCAAGTCTGGCGGCGCACAACGCCATAGTGCCGTAGCGCCGTGGGATGGGTTGAGAGTTGCCGTTGCGCGCAACGAACCTGTACTCCCCTCGCCACCGGTAAATACCTGGGAGTTCTGGTGGGCCTCGGAGTACCTCGACCCACCCTACAGACTCCCGAACCGGAATGGAATCGAGCTGGCTTGCAATTCACGAGGCGATGGTGGATAGTCTTCGGTTGCATTCTGTAGTCCACGATTGTGCCTGGCTGGAGTCCTCCGAGACATCAATCCGGAGTTGGTGCCGATGACCATCGCGATGAAATGCCGAGCCAAGAATGTCCGCGGACAGCTCTGGTCGATGGAATGGGATCCCGACTTTGTCATCGTGCGTGACGCCGCCGGGACCGTGGTCTGGCAGGCGCCGCCCCAAGACGCCGTACAGAGTTTCCGCATGCCGAGTTTCTCCGACAGCATCAAGTACTTCGGCATCCAGATCGGATCGGAACTGCACGAGTTCGAGTTGGCGCGTGAGGATCTGCAACGCATGAAGGATTTCCTCGACGGAGCGATCGCGACGAGTGGACCGGACGCGGTGCGATCGATCCGCAAAAAGGCGATCCGCGACCTGGTGATCGGCGCGCTGCTGACTTTGATCGGAGCGGCGACATCGGCGATGCTGCTGGCGAAGGTCGTTGAGTTGAAAGGTCGCGGCCCGGGCAGATTGACCTTTGGCTGCCTGATATTCGGCGTGATCATGTTGTCCAAGGGCATCTATGGACTTCGCCAACACCGCCGTGTGGAAGCGTTGGCGGCACAATTCGAGGCCGCGTCGATGACGGCCGACGAGCGATAACAGCGCCGCAGTCTGTAGGGTGGGTCGAGGTACTCCGAGGCCCACCAGAACTCCCGCCGGGGCCCGTCCGCGGAACGAATGAAAACTCGCGAACTCAGCCGATCAGTTCCCGAACGACTTCGCCGTGGACATCGGTCAATCTCATATCGCGGCCGGAGTAGCGATAGGTGAGTCGCGTGTGATCGACGCCCAGCAGGTGCAGCATGGTCGCGTGCAGATCGTGAATCGTGGTACGGTTTTCGACGGCGCGGTAGCCGAATTCGTCAGTGGCGCCGTAGGAGATTCCCGGCCGGATTCCGCCACCGGCCATCCAGATCGTGAATCCAAACGGATTGTGATCGCGCCCGTCCGATCCTTGCGCGAACGGAGTGCGTCCGAATTCGCCGGCCCAAACGACCAGAGTGCGCTTCAGCATATCCCGCTGCTTGAGATCCTGGATCAATGCCGCCATCGGCTGGTCGACGGTGCGGCAGTTCTTCTCATGACCGTCTCGCAGGGAAGCATGCTGGTCCCAGCGGTCGCCGTTGCCGGCCGGGCATGTCAATTCCACGAAGCGCACACCGCGTTCCACGAGTCGTCGAGCAAGCAGGCATTGGTTGGCGAAGATACGCGTCTGCGGATACTCGGCATCGCAGCCGTAGGCGGAGCGCGTCGCCGCCGACTCTTTTTCCAGGCTCATCAGTTCCGGTACGGTGGCCTGCATGCGATAAGCCAGCTCGTAGTTCGCAATCGCGCTTTCCACGGCGTCGACGGAGCCTTGTTGAGCGGCAAAGCGCTCATCGAGCCGGCGGATCATCGCCAGCTTGTTGCGTTGCAGTCCCGGGTGGGGTTCGGTCGGCTGCGCGTTGGCGACACCGGGGCGGTCCGGCTTGAAGATGCTGCCCTGGTAGGCGGCCGGCAGGAACCCGCTGTTGAAATTATCGAGTCCGCCGGGCGGGATCAGTCCCCCGTTGATAACCACGAATCCGGGAAGATCCTGGCACTCGCTGCCCAAACCGTAGGTGAACCAGGACCCGATGCTCGGTCGACCTTGCAGGCCGGACCCTGTATGCAGGAAGTAATTGGCGTTGGTATGTTCCGAAAAGGTGCTGGTCATCGACTTGATGAACGAAAGCTCGTCAATGACGGTCGACAGGTGGGGAAACAATTGACTGACCCAATGCCCCGATTGTCCATACTGCTGAAACTTCCAAGGCGAGGGCAGCATGCCGCCGATGTTCGCGAACTGCGTCGGCTCGACGCGCCCGATGACTTCGTGCGGACTCTTGCCGCTAAACTTCTCCAGCGCCGGTTTAAAATCAAATGTATCGACCTGCGAGGGTCCTCCATCCATATAGAGGAATATGATCTGGTCGGCGGCCGGCGGATGGTGCGGGGTCTGCAGGATACCGCCGGATCCGGCGGCCGTGCCGGCGCAGCGGGCGTCGCGTGACGCGAGCGCCGCGAATGCCACGCTGGCAAACCCCAGCCCGCAATTTCGCAGCATCTCGCGGCGCGACAACGGTGCCGCTTGATAGCGACCGCAATGCGTTGTGGCGCGGCGCGGGGAAGGAACCAGATCAGGGGACAAACAAGAACTCCTTCGTATTAAACAGCACATGGGCGAAGTCGGACCATACACGAACGTCATGGCTCGCCGCCTCCACCGAGATGCCTAAGTCCGCGGCTTGGTGCGTGAGAAACTCCAGGGAAGACCGCAGTTCGTCCGTTGCCGGCTCGCGGCACAAAGCGGCCAGGTACATGTTCCGGATATGGTCGTCGGCGCTGCCTCCCTTCGCCAATTCCGACTTCGCCCATTCATTGGCCTGCTGCACGACAAACGGATCGTTCAACAGGATCAGCGCCTGGGCCGGCACATTGGAAACCGTTCGGCGACCGATCGTCGAGAACGGGATCGGGCTGTCGAAAGCCAGCATCATCGGTGGCAGGAAATTCCGGCGCACTTTGACGTAGAGGCTTCGTCGTCCAGCACCGTCCAGCGGTCCGGAACTGCCCGGCTTGCCTCGACCGTCCATGAACGGCGTCAAATGCACTTCCACCGGCGATCCGAGCATCCTTCGATCGATGCGACCGGAGACGGCCAGAATCAAATCTCGAATCGGCTCCGCCTGCAATCGCCGAACCGGAATGTGGTGCCACGTTTCATTGCCGGGATCGTCCGCCGCCGCGGATGGTTCCGGCCGACTGTCCATGCGGTAAGTCTCGGAATGGGCGAGCATGCGGAGCGTGCGTTTCACTGACCAGTCATGCCGGTCACGAAATTGCGAAGCCAGCCAATCGAGCAATTCGGGATGCGTCGGCCGTTGCCCCAAGGCGCCGAAATTGTCGACGGTCGGTACGATTCCGCGGCCGAACAGATGATGCCAGATTCGATTGACCATGACGCGCGCCGGGTACGGGTTGTTTGCCGCTAGAAACTGATCGGCAAGTTGAAGTCGCCCGCTCCCGGTTCCGTAGCCGTCATGGTGCGCTCCACCCATTGCCTCCAGGATGCGGCGTGGCACCGCATCCCCCGGCGTCCGCGTGGAACCACGAACCAGGAGTTGTTCGTCAACGCCGTTGCCCTCGTACATGGCCATGGCGAGTCGCGACGTGAATTGAATCTGTCGCGCCAGGGACTGCTCCTGGTCGGTGAACGCCTGCAACAGCATTCGCCATTCCAGCAGGGACGATTCGGTGCCGGCGAAGAACAGCGTCTGGTGATCGAGCATCCAATTGGCCCATTCGGCCGCGGACAAAGGCAACGCGGAGCGCGTGCTCGCCGCTTCCCGCATCGCGGACAGCGTTTTGGCCATTACTTCCTTGATCGCGGCAGGCTGTTCGGTTGGACCGGACCGGTTGGCGAGTGCGTCGGCCAGCCACGCGTTGCGCGGCGCCGGCGGCGGCGGTTCTTCCGCCGATTCGATGGCACGTGCAATCTGAAATTCGCCTTCGTTCTTGGGAACAAATTCGACGTGGACCCGGTGTCCGCTGTACGGCGTCAAGTCGTGGCGAATCCATTTCCACTGGTCGGGCGGCGCGTCCCATTCCAGCAATACTCGGCCGTGCAACGGACCGGCAATCACAAGATGCGAGTCCACAACCGCGTAGGCGCGCCCGGCACCCCGGACCAGATAATACAGGCTCCCGGAATCCAGCGTAACGGACAGCGTTCGTATACTGCGCCCGGCACGCTGCCATCCGCCCAATGCGCCAGGATCAGCCTCATTGTCGGGGCTGGCCGCCGGGTTGTGAAACAACGGATCCCGACGCGCTGCCGAACGTTCGATCCATCGCAGCCGGGACTCCTGATTGACCGTAACGACCAGAAAATCGCCGGGCATTGCCGGGCGCGCGCCGTATGCGACCCCATCGACGTACCAGCTGGAATAGGCCGGATCGGAAAAATCCAGCAAGGTTTTTGTGGGAGGCGATTTCGCACTGGACAGCGGTCGCGTCTTTTCCCATTGTTCGAGCAATCGGCCGGAGTCCTGTTGCCGGCCTAACGCCAGTTGGGCCAGGGTGTGCAGCGGACTGGTCGGCTGGTCGGCGGCCGCCACGAGATTCACCGTCCAGCCCGCCAGTAGGGACGGCGCGAGCCGTCGTTCGTCCGCGACGCGACGGATTTCGTCGCGAAGCGCATCCGGCATCGCATCGAAGGCGACGGTAACATTGACCAGGCGGGGCGCAAGCATCACCGCAGCGGACAGGTACACGTCGAGCCGTTCGACCGTTGCCTCCGCACCGTCGGCAAACCGGGTCAGGAAATCGGCGCGCGCCCGCGCGCGCAATTCCCACAGTTGTTCGGCAACCCGCCGGTTATGGTCCGCGCTCTCGAACGGAATCTGCCGGTAACTGGCCGAAAGCAGGAATCCGGTCAGCGCGTAATAGTCCTGCTGGCTGATCGCATCGAACTTGTGGTCGTGGCACCGAGCGCATCCCACGGTTAAACCGAGAAAAGTCTTCGACATCACGTCCAGCCGATTGTCCAACCGGTCCGCTTCATCCTGGCGGATGTCAACCGGCGAGTGGACTTCCTCGCCCAGGAACCAGAAGCCGGTGCCGAGGATCGACTCGTTCGTCCCGTGAACCGAATGAAGGCGGGGTTGCTCCATCAAGTCACCCGCCAGATGCTCCCGGACAAACTGATCGTAGGCGACATCGCTGTTGAACGCGCGAATCAAGTAGTCTCGGTATTGCCAGGCGTTGGGGATCGCTGGCTCGAACTCGTGTCCGCGTGTTTCCGCATACCGCACCAGGTCCATCCAGTGTCGTGCCCAACGTTCGCCGAACGCCGACGATGCCAGCAACCGGTCGAGCGAACGATCGAGCGGTTCGTCGGCGTTTCCCAGCGCGGAACATTCCTCACGGAACGTCGCCAAATCCTCGGGCTCGGGCGGCAGTCCAATCAGGTCGAGCGTCATCCGGCGGAGAAGCCGAGCGGGTTCGGCATGCCGCGCGGGGCGAATGCCTTTCGCCTCGAGTCCGGTCATGATCCATCGATCGATGGCCGATCGGGTCCAGGCCGAATCGACGACCGCGGGCACGGCAGGTCGCACGACCTCCGACCACGACCAGTGTTCCTGCATCCGCTTTCGCAGCGCGAATGGACTCGCCTTGGCATCGTCAACCGGTTGGTCCGGATTCCCGTTGGGCGGCCAGGGCAATCCCATTTCGACCCAGCGGGTAAGCACCTGAATCTCCTCCGCCGACATTTTCGACTTCGGCGGCATCTGATACAGGTTGCCGTAATTAATGGCGTCGATCAGCAGGCTCTTCGACGGCATTCCGGCGATGGCGGCCGGTCCGGTATCGCCTCCGGCGATAATTGCGCTGCGCGAATCGAGGCGCAGTCCGCCTTTCGCCTTTTCGCTGCTGCCGGCATGGCATTCAAAACAGCGTTCGACCAGCAGGGGTCGGACCTTCTTTTCGAAATACTCCAGTGAAGCGTCGTCGAAATTAACCGCTGCCGCGCCATTTTCCGGGGACTCGTTCGCCGGCTTATCTTCGGCTCGACCGGCGAGCAGCCAGGCCGGGACCACGACGGCGATCGCGGCCGCCCAACCAGACCAGAGCTTGATAGGGAACGATTGTCTCATCGGATCATTATGAACTCATGGTGATTCAGCAATACGTGCAACAGGTTCTCGCGCGCCCGCTGTTGAGCATCCTCGGCGGGCTTGACCGGCGTTTCCGTCGCGCTGGCAAAGCGAGTCAATTTCGCTGCATCGCCCAAACGGAGCGTTTGTTCATGCAGGAATTGCGCACATTCGGACTCTTCGGCCAGCGAGGGAGTTCGTCCCAGGATCTGCCGAAAACCAGCACGGATGAACTCCTCGTCCTGTTCGACCAGCGGTCCGCACTGCCGCCGCAAATTGTCCGCCAGCAACCGGGCTTGCGCCAAGGTCAGGGAACTGTTGGCCTGCGCCAGCGCCTGCTGCGGGGCGACGCTCTCCGAGCGACGGTAGCAGTCGACGACATTCGCGCTGTCGAACAGCGCGAGAAAAGTCACTTTCTTCTCTTTGGACGTACGGAAGTAGATACTTCGCCGCGGCAACGTCAGTGCCTGGTTGGGATCAATGTCAGGTCCCGATTCGGCAAACCAAAGTTGTTCCGCGGTGGCGAGCGTGCTGTCCCGGACGAGTTCCGCTTCCATACGGCGCGCGTTCATTCGCCAGAGGTACCTGTTATCCGGATCACGACTTGCCTGGTCGCGATCGTTTCCGCCGGCGGTCGAAGCCATCCGATACGTGGAACTGCCGACGATGCGGCGATGGACTGATTTCATTTTCCAGTCATTGCCGGTCAATTGCACGGCGAGCCAATCCAGCAGTTGCGGGTGAAGCGACGGCTTGCCGTTCATGCCGAAGTCGAAGACGGTCGGCACCAGCGGCGCGCCAAAATGTCGCAGCCAGATCTGGTTGACCGCGACGCGCGCGGTAAGTGGATTGCCTGGTTGGGTAATCCACTCCGCTAAGGCCCGCCGGCGCCCGGACGACGTGGCGGGATAGACCGGTCCAAATCGCGTGTAGTTTTCGTCGATCTTATCGAGCGCTTCCCGGGCAGCGATCTGGGCCTTTGCCGCCTGGTCGAGTGCCGCCACAGAGTCGGCCAACTCTTTTTTCGATTTCTCGTCAGCGGGAGCCGCCACCTGGCGTGCGCGCAGCAGTCTGAGTTGGGCTTGGGCGACCGCCGACTCGGCCTGGGCGATCGCCTGTTCCCGCTCAGCGCGCGTCGCGGCGATCGAAAGCTCCCGATCGATCTTGGGAGGACCGCACGTTACCGCGTAGTTGATTCGATCGGCGGCGATGCGGGCCTGCGTTGCCGCCAGGGAGAGCTCCGCGGCGTCCAGATTCAATCGAGCCGCTTCGCAGGCCAGTTCCGCGGCGCGCAGGGACTTTGCCAACCCGGCTTCATCGAGCGTCGTCGGCGCGCCGCCGACCGACTCGAACAAAGCATGCTCCGGCGGCAGTTCGGAAAGCTGGAACGACATGAATTCCGTTACCGCATCGTAGGTCCAGAGCATGATCTTGCCCTGCGCCGGTCGCGACGGCAGCCGATAGGCGATCCGCAATTGGCCGTTCAGCCGCACATTCAGCAATTGATCGCGGACCGCAAGTTCGAGTTCGTAAACCGGATTCGATTCGGAGGAATGCGGGTCGACAGCCAAGGGACTGACAGCGCTGCCGTCCGGATACTGGTCCTGGCCGCCCCGCCGAAGCAGGACCTGGACTTTCGGTCCCCCCGCATACAGGCTGGCGTAGACTCCGTTCCAATCGGCGTCGCCGGCAACATCAAACGCCACACCAGTCGATTTCCACAGATTGCCGCCCGTGGGGCGATAACGGAGTTTCAACAGAAAATCCCGGGGGGGTACGATCTGGCAGGTCAGCCCGCAGACTTCCGGTTTCGGCTCGGTCTGTACGACTCGACCATCCCTGGCGACCCAGTGGCCTTTCCCGGCGTGCCACCGCGCCATTTGCAACTCGGAAAAATCATCGCTCACGATCGAACGCGGCGCGGTGGGCGCGGTGTTGTCTGCGCCGTGCGGCGCATTCAGCGCCGCGAGTCCTTCCCGTTGGCGTCGCAGTTCGGCTTCGGCCGATTGCAGTCCGGCTGCCGCCGAATCGACTCCGATCGCGGCGTTCCGCAGCGTTACCTCCTGCGCGGAGGGCTGGGATCCGGGATAATAGATGCGCGGCCCGAATTCAATTTCGCGTCCATGTAACTCCGCAGCGCCGAACAGCCGAGGCAGAATTGCGGTTACGGGATGATCCTTGTCAGGCTGTTGTTCGTCGCCCCGCAAGAACGGTACCGTCACGGCGCTCAAGTTGGCGTCATAAACGCGCGCCAGGCCATCCTTGTTCACGTCAGGCTGCCCCGCGATCGTGTCGGTGCGAACGTCGTGTGGCTCGAAGATCGCACGCAGCTGGTAATATTCCGGCTGCGTGATCGGATCGTACATGTGGTCATGGCAGCGGGCGCAATTGAACGTCATTCCAAGAAATGCCTTGCCGGTATGCTCGATCGTCGCATCGAGCCAGACATTGCGGTTGAACCGATACCAGTTCCGAGCCAGGAACCCCGTGGCCCGCAGCACATCCTGGTCGTCGGGCGCGATCTCGTCGCCGGCGAGCATCTCCATGATCATCCGGTCGTAGCCCTTGTCGGCATTCAGGGATTCGATAATCCAGTCGCGCCAGCGCCAGATATGCGGCTGGCTTTCGCGCACCTCGGCGGCATAACCGTCCCAGTCGCTGTAACGCCAGACGTCCATCCAGTGCCGCCCCCAGCGCTCGCCATAGCGGCGCGATGCCAGCAGCCGATCGACGACTCGATCGAAAGCATCTTGTCGGTCGTCATCCAGGAATTCGGCGAGTTCCGTGGCGGAGGGCGGAAAGCCGACGAGATCCAGATAAATCCGCCGCAGCAGGATATTGGCGGGAGCTTCGGCGACCGGCCGCAATCCCTGGCGAACATGTTCCGCGGAGACAAACGCATCCAATGGCCCGCGTGCCCAGCCGACTTCCGACGCAGCGCCGCTCGTCGGCCAGCTCACCGCCTGCGGCGGTTCGAACGCCCAATGCCGCGCCACCCCATCAACGCCATCCAATGCGGGCCCTTCGGCGATCCAGCGGCGCAACAGCGCGATCTGTGGAGCACTCAAAGCCGGTCCTTCGGGCGGCATGCGCAAGTCACTCTCGCCCTCGACAAGACGAATCAGCCGACTCGAAGATGGGTTGCCCGATTCGAGAATCGGCCCGCTGTCGCCGCCTTTGCGAATCCCGTCCGCGGTATCGAGACGCAGATTGCTCTCCTGCTTCACCGAACTATGGCATTTGTAGCAATGGCTCACCAGCAGCGGGCGGATCTCGCGATGGAAATCGACCTTGGCCTCCTCACCCCGCGCCCCGCCATCATGGAACAGCGGGAAGATATGGAACAGCAGGACGGGCGCCGCCAGGCTGGCCGCGAACAACAGCCTTCGAACGAAGGAGACGCGTTGCGAGGCGGGCATGAACATGGCGGGAAAGGCTCCTGGGTAGCCTTGATCGTAACGCGCCGTCAACCTGGCGGCAATGTTGACGGCATCGATCGCCGCTCTCTAGGATGGGACGCAGGCGGATGCCATTCCGCCCGCCGACGGTGCTGTATTGGGAGTGAGTCATGAGCAGGGATTCAACGCGTCGCCAATTTCTGCAATCCGCCGCGATTGCAACCTCCGCTTCCGGACTGGCGCCGATCACGTCACTCGTTCCGCGCCAGGCACACGCGGCCCGTTCTGAGTTGCTCCGGGTGGGGTTGGTCGGTTGCGGTGGTCGCGGAACCGGCGCCGCGTCCCAGGCGCTGCGAGCCGACCCGCAAGTGCAGCTCACCGCCATGGCCGATGTCTTTGCGGATCGGCTGCAGCTGAGTCTGGCCAGTCTGTCGCAACTCGAAGATGTCGCTTCCAAAATCGCCGTGCCCCCCGAGCGGCAGTTCGTCGGATTCGACGCCTGCGAGCGGTTGTTGGCGACCGATGTCGATGTGGTGCTGCTGGCGACGCCGCCTCATTTCCGGCCGCAGCATCTGGCGGCGAGTATCGCGGCCGGAAAGCACGTCTTCGCTGAAAAGCCGGTCGCCGTCGACGCCCCGGGAGTCCGATCGGTGCTCGCCAGCTGCCAGCAAGCAAAAGAGCGCGGCTTGTCGGTCGTGTCGGGACTTTGCCTGCGTTACGGTGTCGGGTTTCGCGAAGCAATCCGCCGCATCCACGACGGAGCGATCGGCGAAGTGATCGCGATGATGGCGAACGACTACCGAGGCCCGTTATGGGTGAAACCTCGACAGCCCGAATGGACCGATATGCACTGGCAGATGCGCAACTGGTACTACTTCACCTGGCTGTCGGGTGACTTCAACGTCGAACAGCATGTGCATTTCCTGGATGTCTGCGCCTGGGTGATGCAGGACGCGTATCCGAATTCGGCGGTGGGAATGGGCGGGCGACAAGTCCGCGTCGGCGAGGAGTTCGGCAACATCTTTGACCATCACAGCGTGACTTACGAGTACTCCCAGGGGGTCCGCCTGTTCAGCAACTGCCGGCAGATGGCGGACTGCGCTAACGACATGTCGGCGATCATCCTGGGTACCAAGGGCCAAGCGATCCTCACCGACGCGCGGAAATCGATGGGGCTGAAGACGCGCGACGGACGCTGGATCTACGAATACCGCGGCAACGATGACGTTTATCAGACGGAACATGACGAACTGTTCGCCAGCATCCGCAATGGCCGGCCGATCAATAACGGCGAGTACATGGCCAAAAGCACGCTGCTGGGAATCCAAGGCCGAATGGCGACCTACACCGGCGAACGGATTGGATGGGAGCAGGCGGCCCAATCGCAAGAGTTGCTCGGACCCAGGGAATACGCCTGGGGACCGATCGCGGCGCCCGCGGTCGCCCAGCCGGGAATCACAAAATTCGTGTAAGAACCTTGGCCGTACCCTCCGGACACTCGAGTATGGTTCCATCGGCATGGTGGCCGCGACGGACGTATCCCAGTCCGAGCGGCGCCGCGAGTTGCGGTGACCAGGTGGTCGACGTGATCCGCGCCACACGTTTGCCCTGCATTGTCAGCTCGAACGGAGCCGGCGGCAGCCCGTCGCCGTGAAATTGAAACATCCGCAACATCCAGTTCACATGTCCCATCGCATCAATCCGGGCGATCGTCTCCTGCCCGAGATAGCACCCCTTCTTGAAGCTGATCGCTCGATCGTCGATCCCGATTTCCTGGGGCAGGTTTTCGGGAGTGATGTCGCGGCCGAGCCAGGGCGTACCCGATTCAATTCGGCGGCATTCCACGGCTCCCGCGCTGCACGCGCGAATTCCGGAGCTGCGCAAATGGTCGAACCAGGTTGAGGCCTGCCCAAGTTCAACGGCAATCAGGTAGCAGTCCGGCAGCAGCCAATGCAGTCTTGCAACCCATAGCGGCTGGCCGCGCCATTGCAGCCAACGACTGGACGGCTGCGCTTCCGGCAACGGGCCGCCCTGCAGTTGCTCGCTCAGCCATTCCCTCGCCGTCGGACCGGCGAGCATGATCCGCCGGACGCGAGGCGCGTCGTCCAGAAACTGCACGTCGGATCGCAGAACATAACGGTCGAGATGGTTGACAAGCGTTGGCCCTTGTTCGGGTGTCGTTTCCAACACAATCCGATCGGTTTCGCAAAACAGATTGACGAATCCGACCACCTTTCCCTGGCCATTGGGGATAAACGCCTCGCAGCCCTGCCCCGGTTCCAGCCGCAGAACGTCGTTCGTGCAATAGGCCTGCAAGAACTTCGCTCGGTCCGCACCCTGGACCAGATAGCGCGTGAACTGGTCCCAGCCGCAGTAGCCGACAGCGTCGCGCAGCGCCAGGTAGTCGGGCTCGACGTCATCCGGCCAGCGGACGGACGAATCAGGATTCATGGGCAGGCTCCTTGAGACGGCGGAAACGATCCTTGACGGTCCGCCTAACCTTCGATGCTGACGCCGGCGAACTGAGCGTTCCCCAGAACCACGCACGATTCGTAATGGCGACAGAGTCGCTCGATTTCGTGGGCCGTCGAAACCGGCGCGACGCCCAGTTCTTCAACTTGGACATCCTCCAGCGAACTCATCAAGTAAACATGGACATGTTCACGGGCATCCGCCAGGCGCAGCGCCGACAGACCATCGCCGGAAAAGTCCCTGCGAATGCGTTTGGGCAGGACGTCGTCGCCCGTCCAGGACGTCAATCGCCTCAACGCGGGACCTGGCCGCGTGGCCAGCGACGTGCAGAGCACGACGGCGCCGTTTTCGGTGACGCATGCGAGCGCTACGTCCAAGGCTCGAGCAAATCCTTCCCAGGTCTGTTGAGCGGCGTTGCCACCCACCGAAGCGACGACGATCCCGGCTCGCTTCGGCAACGGAAAACGCCACGCCCTGGCGCAGAGTCGCTGACCATGCTCATCCATCGTGCGCAGATCACCGGCGAGTACCGCCAACAGCGAATCACCCGCGCCTGGTATCACCTGTACGCTCATCAACGAACCCAGCAACCAGGCGACCTCGCGCGACTCCGAACGGCAACGCCGCGCATGGGCTTCGTGGTCGTCGGTGTCGCTGCGACAGTAGCGTTGCAGGGTCGCGCGATCGGAGAACAAAGGGAACAGACTGGTCGCGGCTCCGTAGTACGCCAGGGTCCGCTGCAGCCGCGTTACCCCGATCGGAACCAGCACATCGGCGTCGACCAATGCTCGATGCACATGAATCGGGTGGCCTTCCTTCGAAGCCGCGAGATAGGCATGATTACGAGCGTCATCTGGATCGTGCAGCAGCACCTTCACCGCAAAACGGACATCGTCCGAGAATCCGGACAACAACGGGCCGGCGAATCCGTCGCTGCCGTCCGTGACGATCGTGACATCCTCGGGACGCGTGTCGCCTTGGAAGAGCGAGCGTAATACTCCGCTCACCATCTTCGCCGCCTGCGGCACCGTCTGATCCAGCGCCAATACCACCCGATCGCCGGTTACCGTCGCCTGGCTGAGCGGCGGAAAATCGAACGGATCCGCCAGTGCCTGAGCCACCGCCCGCTCCGGATCCGCTAATTCCACGCCATGCGGCGCCGAACAGTTGAATACCTCGATCGAATCTGGCAATTCGAGGTACAAATCGGAATCGGAACCGTAACCTAGTCGTATCACCGGCGCAACCCCCTGTCTCGCGGTCTTTGTAGTTCCCGATCCGCACCATCGTCAACCCGATCGAAATTGAAATCGGCGGCGTCCGGAATCAAGGTGGCCTCAAGGAAGCAAGAGTCGATCGATCGCGTCGATGGCCGGAGCGCTGATCGATGCAGTCAATTCCGCTCCTCGCAATTCCCTTTCCAATGCACGCAGTCCGGCGGTACACTGGCATATTCCAAGAGAGCAATCCAGGGGCGCGATCAGGGAGGAATACGATGCTGCGGAACTGGCGGGAATCGCGACCGACGTCGCCCTCGATATGCGCGGGACGGCGGATTCCTTCAAGGATCGGGGGGCGGTTGATCGGGCTGCGCTTGGCGGGCCTGCTGGCGATCATCGTGGGCAACGGTTGCCCGTCGCAGCCGCGGCAAGCTCAGCCGGTGTCGACGAACCAATCCCAGGTGCGGTCGCCGATCACCGCGGAGGAACTCTGGAATCAAACGCGATCGGCGTACCGATCCGCCGCGGCTTATCGCGATCAAGCCACCATCCGCCTGACCTATCTGGAAGGAAAGGAACCGCGCGAAAGTACTGCGCCGCTATCGGTGCAGTTTGCGGCACCGAACAAAATCCGATTTCAGACCTACCGCGCCGACGGCGCCAGCGACGGCCGGCAACTGCGGATCATGGTTCACGACGAAAACACGGGCGACATCGACCGGCAGATCATCGTCCGGCCCGTCAATCAACAGCTCAGCGCCGCGGACCTCACGGGCGACCCGCTGCTTTATGCGCAAGCAACCAACGCGATCGTCACCGGCCCCTGGGGTAAATACGCTCCGCAGTTTGATTGGCTGCTGGGGGAGCGGCATTTTCTGGTCGACGACGGCTCGGGGAAGTCCGCCGAACCTCAACTGCGATTGCTGGACTCTGAGTCGGTGGAGGGGCATCGCTGCCAGAAACTCGAAGCGGCAACGCGCCATGGGAAGTTCCTGTTCTGGATCGACGAAACCATGCGGGTGATTCGCCGCATGCAGTATCCCGATGAGTCGCTGGTAAAGGAGATGCTGAATTCGGCCGACATCAAGAACGTGCAGCTGGTGGCCGACTTCCACGGTGCGGAATTGCTCGACAAGTTGAGCGACGATTCGTTTGAGTTTCCGATTCCCGAAGGGGCACGGCAAGTCCAGTTTTTTGTAGCGCCGCCGCAGCCGCTGCCATCACAGCTGTTCGGCCAGCAAGCTGGCCCGTTTTCGTTGCATGGACCTGGCGGGGGACGGTTGACGCGCGACGATCTGGCGGGAAAATGCGCCGTGTTGCTCTGGTTCAACGACCATCCCGCCTGCGCTGCGACCGTGCAGCAATTCGATCGAGTCCGCGTGGCCATGGAGGACGACGAGCGCTTTCGGTTTCATGTCGTCTGCACTGAACCGTCCACGATGAGCAACCATGCCTTGGAAGATCGGATGCGGCGCTGGAATGTGAAGGCGCCGCTGTTACGCGACCTGGATGCCCACGGCCTGGAACTGTTTCAGATCGTCGGTACGCCAACCCTTGTCGTGCTCGACGCGGAAGGACGCGTGCAGATTTTTGAAATGGGCGCCAATCCGCGCCTCGAGGAACAACTGCCGGCCGTGCTGCGCCGGCTGGGAAACGGCGAGGATCTGGCGGCCGAATTGTTGCGCGAAGCCGAACGGGAACGGCAGGAGTACGAACGGCGACTGACGCTCGCCGCGAGCGGCGGAGCGCCGGCTGTGATCGATATTCCGGCTGTGGAAATCAAGCCACGCAGTGAACCGCGGCAGCTGCGCCTGGAAATCGCCTGGTCGCTGCGGGAGCTTCAATCGCCCGGAAATATCACGGTCTTCGACGAGGCAGGCGAAACCCGATTCCTGATCCTGGCGGACCAAGGTCGTCAGCTGGTGGAGGCGAACGCGTCCGGAGAAATCGTGCGCCGCTTGCCGCTGCCTTCGGACGATCAAAACGCCAGACCGTTCAGTTTTGTCCGCACCGCCCGGGCCGAATCCGGCGGTCGCGTCTTTGCACTGGCCGGACTGTTTGGTCGTCGAATGTTCGTCCTGGACGAACAGGGCGCGACACGATGGAGCTATCCTCCCGATGACGAAGAACATCCGGGCATTCGCGATCTGCTCGTCGGGGACCTGGATGCGGATGGCAATCTGGAGTTCTACGTTGCATTCTGGGGAACGCAAGGCATCCACGCGCTGGGACCGGACGGGCAGCGCAGTTGGTCCGATCGAACCCTGCTTTCCGTGCTGTCGCTGGCGGCCAGCTCCCCCAACGCGATCGGCTGGCGAAAATTGCTGGCGGCGGGAGAATCGGGCAGACTGCTGCGCGTCAACCAATTCGGAAACGCCGACCGACTGATCGATGTGCCCAGCTGGGGTATCCATCAGTTATTTGACGCGCGATTCGCAGCCAACGAACAGGCCGCAGAACCGGCACTGCAACATGCGCAGCAGCAGGCAACGGAACGGGCTGGCGGGCAGGTCGCCTACGGCGGCATATCGTATGTGAGCGAAACCCAGCGGACGTTCGTGGCACTGAACGAACAGTTTCAGGAGCAGTGGAACTATCCATTGCCACTCGGCCAGCCGCGGAATCCGATTGAGTTTGTGACGTCGGGTCGACTGCTGAGCAGCGGCGGCGAGTGGGTGATTGCCGCCGCGGATGGCTCGGTGCACCTGATCGCGGCCAACGGCGATTTTTCCGACTACTTTTGCGTCGGCGAAGAATTGACCGGAATCGCGGCGGCACGGGTCGGCGATCGTGGCCTGTTGCTGATCGCGACGCCCAGCGCGGTCACCGCGCTGGCGATAAGTCCAGTTGAAAACGCCCGCTAAGGCGTTGCTGCAGCATCTTGGGATCCCGATGGCGAAACGCTCAGCGCATCCGTCGTTGCCAATCCGACCAATTGAACCATCACCGCTTTCAGCCAACGCTGTGAAGTATGTTTTCAGCGAATTGGGAAACGCATCGCGCTATTTACCCCGAAGGGGTTTTTCCGCCGCGCAGCCCGGGGTTGCCGGTACTCCGGCTACCCCCGGTTACCGGCCCTCGCGCGACGGCGGTCGAGCGGATCGGTCCATCGACACTCATGGGCCCGCCGAGACCGCAAACGATGGAACCCTAACACATGGGAACTTCACCGCGCCGCATGGACTGGTGGTGCCACCGGCTGTCCGCTGGTGGGCCGTCCCGGTAAATCAACACTGGCTCGGAGTACCTCACCCGTGGACAGAGAGGGGTGAGGGAACGGAGCAAGCATAGCGCGCCGTTACCGGTTCTTGTGCGCATCGTCGAGCGCGGATTCGCAATGGTCGACCCCGCCGCGGTAACCCCAGGGCGCCGCGCTGTCGCGAAAATGCCGGCAACGTTGCACCGCGTCTCGCCCGGCCCCCTCATCCCCGACCCTTCTCCCCCGGAAATACCGGTGGAGAAGGGAGAATCGTTTCCTACGAGCAGCGTTGACCCTCGGAATCCAAGACCGCCAAAACTTACGACACAGGGCTACACGATTGTCAGTTGAGCAGCACAACGTCAAACTTCACCTCATGCTTGCGAGCCATCGTCCAACCTCCCTGAAGAAACAAATGGAAGGGCGGAAGGATAGGGAAGAGTTTCACACACGCTTGCCGAAAGGACACCGTTCATGTCGATGCCATCCCTAACTTTGCTATTGCGTTGTTCCTCATTACTGGCCGTCCTGTTATCGGTATCGGCCGCACGGGAATTAGTCGCGGCAGGTCCCGCACTGACGTTGCTCTGGCCCGATGGTGCACCCGGGGCGGTGGGAACGGACGAAAACGACAAGCCGGGCGTGCGCATCTACTTGCCACCCAAAGAGAAAGCAACCGGAGCCGCAGTAGTCATTTGCCCAGGTGGCGGATACGGCATCCTGGCCACGGACCACGAAGGACACCAGATCGCGCGCTGGTTCAACAGTCAGGGCGTGGCTGGTTTTGTGTTGCAGTACCGGCACGCGCCAAAATACCGGCATCCGACTCCCTTGGCGGACGCTCAACGCGCGATTCGGCTGGTGCGTGCTGAAAGCGAGAAGTTCGGTATTTCGCCGCGTCGCATCGGAATCATGGGCTTCTCCGCCGGCGGCCATCTGGCGTCCACCGCCGCCACCCATTTTGACGCCGGGAATACCGCGGCGAACGATCCGATCGAACGAGTAAGTTGCCGACCCGATTTCGCGATCCTCTGTTATCCCGTCATCAGCATGACCGAGAGCTTCGGGCATACCGGGTCAAAACGAAACCTGCTCGGTGACAATCCGGAGGCCGGACTCGTCGAGTCCCTCTCCAATGAGAAACAGGTGACCAAAGACACTCCGCCGACTTTCCTGTTTCACACCGGGGACGACTCGGGTGTGCCCGTGGAAAACAGCCTGGCATTCTACGCCGCACTGCGTCGCGCGGGCGTACCTGCCGAACTGCACGTCTACCAGGTCGGCCCGCACGGTGTCGGCCTGGCCTTCGCCGATCCCGAGTTATACGGCTGGAAGGACCGCTTGGCCGCCTGGATTCGCACCAACGGCTGGTTGGCGGAGTCCTCGCGATTGGCCGTCACGGGAACCGTGACCCTCGAAGGAAAGCCGTTGCGCTGGGGGATGATCGCGCTGGTACCCGAGCAGCCGACTCTGCCGCTGGCCTGGGCGATGATCTCCAATGGCAAATACTCAATCCCCGCCAACCGTGGCCCAGGCCAGGGCGTACACCGTGTGGAGGTATTTCATCTGGGCAGCGTGGAGCCAAGGCCAACCCTGGAGGATGTGGTCAAGTTTGAGCATCCGACCGCAGTTACACTGCGCGGCGAGTCCCAAGTCGTCGACTTGAGCTTGTCGAACAAGTGAAGCCTGTTGCTGGGGCATCTTGCCCCAGTCGCCCGAAATTCACTGTTGCTGGGGCATCCTGCCCCAGTCGCCTGAAATTCACTGTTGCTGGGGCATCTTGCCCCAGTCGCCTGAAATTCACTGTTGCTGGGGCATCTTGCCCCAGTCGCGAGCAATACACTATGACTGGGGCAAGATGCCGCAGCCACCGCCGACGCGCGCCGACCAGGTCCAATGCCGATCGCTGGTCATCTGCACAGTCTCGCTCGGAAAACCCAGCTTCGCGACGAGCGCGCGGACTTCCGCCAAGGTGAGCGCGGCATGCAGCGATTCGCGAAACATGCGCCGGGCATGCTCCGATTCGTTGGCCGCGTAGGTTTCGACGAGCTGATCAAGTTCGGCGTCGGAATCGGGCCGGCAGAGGTCGCGGATGAAGAGCAGTCCGCCGGGCCGCGTGACACGAACCGCTTCCTGGAGCAGTTGGCGAGGTTCCGGGATGTGATGCACGATGCTGTTGGAGATCAGCGTGTCGAACATGCCATCCCGAAACGGCATTTTCTTGGCATCGACATGTGCCAGCTGGATGCGATGCGTCAACATCGCGATCTCCAGGCGGTACCGCGCCAGCTCCAACATCTCGATCGAGAGGTCCGCGGCAATCACGCGGCATTCCGAGTGGCGTCGGCAGAGTTCAATCGGTATTAGAGCCGTTCCGGTGCCCAGGTCCAGGATATCGCCCGGCTCCGGCGCCGCGGCAAGTAAATCGTCAACGAACCGCGCGTTGACCTGGGAATGATCCATCTGGTCGTAGGCGACCGCCTCCTCGGGACTGTCCATCACTTCCGGCTCGAGGATCCGTTCAAGTGCCATGCGTGCCCTCTCCGTGGTGCGCAGGCTCGACCAGGGCGTCGTGGCTGCGCTTCCACCACGTCCCCCAACAGGCGATCAGCAGACCGGCCGACACGTAACCGGAAACGTATTGCCAGACCAGTCCCTGCAAGTGCGTTGGCAGCATCCAGGGCAGCAGCAACGGGCCTTGCTGCAGCGGAGAATGGATCACTCCGCAGAACGCGCAGAGTGCCGCCACGCATAACCAGACCGCCGCACGATGCAATTGCCGATCGATGATGGCGGCCAGCGCCGAGGCCCACAAAAGGCTGGTGACGATGAAGCCGTTGTTCAGCATCAGGATCGTCTGCAGGTCCGATCGTTGCGGCTCTTTTAATTCGGCAATATCACCGCCGCCCAGCAGTCGGCTTGCGGAGATCCAGGCCAATGCACCCAGCGCCGGCACGCAGGCGATGGCGACCGCGCAATAGTGGCGTCGCGGCGTCGCGGCAAAACTCTGGGCCGTGATTTCGAGTCCCACGAAAACCAGGATCGGCAGCACGGTCGCTTTGGGAATCGCCCAGTAAAAATAACCGAACAGCCCCAGCACGCCGGCGAGACCGACGAAGAGTGCTGTGGCGAGCGTATAGGCGGCCCGACCACCCATCGCTTTGTACGCCGGATGACCGATATAGGGAGTGGTCTGGATCACGCCGCCGAAGAGCGCCGCCACGAGCGTCGCCAGCGCCTCGACGGCGATCACTTCCCGGGTGTCGAATTCGTCGCCGGCGGCAGCGGCGCTCTCCGTGCAGTCGATTCCACCCACGACCGTTCCCAGCGCTAACGGAATCACCACCGGAAGGTACCCCACCGCGTCGCGCATTTCGCCAATCCAGGTGGCCGGAAAGACGCTGAGCCAAACCGTCGGAAAAACGCCCAGCCGTGGATCGATCGTCGGCTCGGCATGAATCCAGCCCATTCCCAGCATCAGGTAATAGATCGCCGACGCGATCAGCAAAGTTCCGAGTGTGCCGGGCATGCCCCAAGGCATGCGGACGCGTCCCACAAGTGCCGTCAATATCAGCGACAGTGCGACCAGTCCCACCACCGGATAGTGAAACATCTCCAGCATCGGCAGAAAACTGATCAGCACCAGCGCAATGGCCGCCAGAGAGCCGAGCAAACCGGCTCGTGGGATCAGGCGTCGGATCTGGTTGGAACCGAGCGCGCAGACCATCTTGAACAGACCGCTGAAAAACAATGAACAGATGCCGATCCGCCAGGCGTATAAAGCGGAGTCCTCGACACTGAACTGCAACTGCTCCAGGCCGTGCCGGTAAGCTGGGCCAAGTACAAAAAAAACCATGCCCAGGGTACTGGGGGTATCCAGGCCGAGCGGCATGGCGGTGATGTCGGTCCGCCCGGTCCGCCGGGCCAACCGCAACGCAATCGCGAAAAACAGCAAGTCACCTACCAGAACGCCGATGGCAGTGCCCGGCACCATCGCCTGGAAGGCAAATTGTGTAGGAAATTCAAAAACCGACGAAAGCAACCCGACCGTCAACAGCAGGTCGGCAACGTTGTCTAACATCAAGCCAAAAAAGGCATTTACGTCGCCGGTGGCGGCCCAGGAGTAGCGTTGTTTCGGCACTTTGGTTCGGTTGGCACGGCCTTTGCGGAATAGTCGTGTCGTTACTGTAAACCGCCCGATTCGGGGTGTCAAACCGCAGTCAGCGATTCGCCTGCGGCCCAGCGAGACAGCCATGGATGGTTTGGTCGCGTCCTGGTTTCTTGTTACGATGGCCGCTCGGATTGCAGGTTTTCGGTTTTTCCGAGCCAGGTGGTTGTTCCTGCCGAACCATTCTCCTGACCATCCGTAGACGATTATGTGCCTAACCTTGGAAATGACCGTAAACAACGACGACTCCTCCGGCACGCCGCAAACGGACGAAGCCTTGCTCGTCCGTTATCGCGAGACCGATGACCGGCACCTGTTTGAGGAGTTGGTGCGTCGATATGAACGAGAAATCTTCAGCTACTTGCGGCGGTATCTCGGGGATGCCGAACTGGCGGAAGATGTGTTTCAGGCCACCTTTTTGCAGGTGCACCTGAAACGGGATCAATTCGAGGACGGAAGGAAATTCCGACCTTGGCTGTACACCGTCGCCACCAACCAGGCGATTGATGCACAGCGACGTAATCGCCGTCACCGGATGACGAGCCTCGACCAGCCCAAGGGGCAGGGCGAGGAATTAGGAAAGATGGTCGACCTGCTGGTCGGAGCCGATCCGGACCCGCTGGCGAACATCAACGGAATGGAACGCAAGGAGTGGGTGCGCCGCACGGTCGATCAGTTGCCGGAAATGCTGAAGTCGGTCGTGGTGCTGGTTTACTATCAAGGGATGAAATATCGGGACGCAGCGGATGTCTTGGACATCCCGGTCGGAACGGTCAAAAGCCGTCTGCATACGGCAATTTTGAAACTCTCGGAAATCTGGAAACAGCGTAACGAAGAGCCATGAAAGATTCGATGCGGGAAGAATTGCTTGGTTATCTGTCGAACGCGTTGGACGCGGAGGAAAGGGAGCGCTTGGAGGCATCGCTCCAAGAGGACCATCAACTGAGATCGGAGTTGATCTATTGGGAGGATCAGCTGCGGCTGCTGAGTCTGGACAAGCCGTCGTTTGATCCGCCCGCCGGTCTTGCCGAGCGGACTTGTGCTTTCGTGTTCGCGCGCGTCGACGCGTTTGCGCGCGCCGACGTGTTCCCGCGCGCCGACAGGGCGCCCGCCACGGACGCCGACGTTGAAACAAGTTCCTTCCCATGGGGCGCCGCCGCGTCGGTCGCTACCGACTCGGCGCTGGCGAACTCGCCGCTGGCAAGCGGGTCCGTGCCGTTGGCGCGGCTTTCTGATTCGCGCAACGAATTTGGTTCAGGCAGGCGTTTCCGGCTGGTCGACCTGGTGGTGTTCGCCGCCCTGCTTGCGGGTGGAGCCGTCATGTTGATGCCGGCGGTGTTAAGTTCCCGCGACCGCGCCCAGCTCGCCGATTGCCGCCGTAATCTGCTCGAAATTGGTATGGCGATGCAATCGTACAGCGATCTCTACGACGGCCACTTTCCCTGGCTGCCGACCGAAGGACCACGTGCCGTGGCCGGCACCGCGCCGACAACGCTGGTCCACGAAGGAATGCTCGATCCGCAGCGCCTGATCTGCGCCGGCGCGCAGAAGCCGGAAACGACCGGTCGCTGGCTGGGTGTCCCTGAATGGGAGGAAGTCGATACCAGTGACGAAGATTCACTGCCCAAAGTCTGGGCCCGGATGTCTCCGAATTACGGCACGTACCTTGGCGTGCTTGTCAACGGCGTGTACGCCGGCCAGCGGAATCTACATCGTGCCACATTCGCGATCGCGGCCGATTCCCCCAGCCGAACATCGAAGGACCGCGTCAGCACTAATCATGGTCGCCGCGGGCAGAATGTGCTGTTCGAGGATGGGCATGTGGAGGTTCTTTCCGGCTGCCGGATCGGCGACGACGACATCTTCTTGAACGAAGACAAGCGCCCTGCCGCGGGTCTTCATCTGTCCGACAGCGTGATCGGCACTGGCGACACTTCACCGATGGCCGGATCGCTGCGTTGATCGGCGGTTGCCGCCGGCGTGGCCACGCGCCGCGAGCCGCCCATGGACAAAATGCCCGCGATGCTCAGGACCACTCCTGCAGCCAGCGTCATCGAGGGTGATTCGTCGAAGATGAGTACGCCGCTGATCGCCGCCAGCGTCGCCTGCGTCGCTCCTAACGCGTTGACATAAAGCACCGGCGTCGACTGCAACGCCTTGGTCAAAGCAAAGAACGCCACCGTGTTGCACAAACCGGCGGCGATCATCTGCAGAAAATCGCCCGGCTCGGTCTGCAACATTCCCTGCCAGCCTATCCGCAACGGGCTCAGCGCTCCCAGCGAAATCGTGCCTGCCACGCATACCAGAAACAGCGTCGAGGAAACCGGGACGGTCTGCGTTACGCCACGACGAATCACGACACCCAGCGACGCGTAGGCCAGGCCCGACAGGCATACTCCCAGCAGACCGCCCCCCAATTGCCAGGCGCTAAGAGAATCAGTGGTCAACTGCCGGATGACCGCGCGCGACGCCTCTTCGGCTCCCAGGGACAACACACAGGTCGCGGCAAACAGCAGCAACACACCGACGATCATCCTTCGCGTGAGCGATTCGTTGAGAAATACGCGAGCAAGAATGGCACTGCCGCCGATCTGCGTCACCAGGCAGAGCGGCACCGATAGCGCCAGTCCCACGACACCCAGCGACCATTGGAAAATCACGTTGCCGAACAACTGCCCCGCCAATGCCGCCAGTATCAGCGCCAGCAGCACGCGCTTTTCGGGAAACACGGGCAGACCTCGCCAATGACGCAAAAAGAGAAACGGCAAGGTCAGCAACACGGTCGGAACCGATTTGACCGCCGACACCCAGACTGGATCACAATGGGCGACCGCGCGTAGAAATCCGTTGGCGGCGGAATAGCCGATGGCTGCGACCAGACCACAAGCGGTGCCCCATGCCAAAGAGCCCCGGAACGGGAACGGTCGTGCGGACTCATTTGCAAAGGCGCTCAAAGGAACTCGATGAAATGCGGCGGGATTCGGAAGGTGTGGGTTGTCGCGTCGGCATGGCACTCGGCAGATCTCTTGATAGTAATCGCCCGTTCCCCCCGCGCCGAGGAGACAGCCGGCGAAGGGGAGCGGAGCCGTGGTGGGGGCTTCCAGCGCATCCAACCCCCGCCGAGTTTTGGCACCACCTCCAGCCTCCGCCACCTCCAGCCTCAGGTAATCAAGGAGTTTGGTGGGCTTCGGAGGACCTCGACCCACCCTCGACCCACCCGACACCGGACGTTGACTTCAGGGGATGGTTCCGCCAGAATCGCCTGCCAATCGAGGAATGCGCATGCAGTTGAAAATCCATAGCTACGACTTGCCGCTGCGACATGTTTTCACCATCTCGCGGGAGTCAATCTCCGTTCAACCGTCGCTGATCGTGGAATTGGAACAAGACGGATTGCGGGGTTTCGGCGAGGCAACCACGAACCGATATTACGGCGCGACACTTCCGCGGATGAGCGAGGCCCTGGAACGTGTGCGGGATCGACTGGCCACCTGGTCGCTTGACGATCCGACGCGCCTCTGGGATGAATTGGCTCCAGAATTCCGCTCCCAGCCGTTCGCACTCTGTGCCCTCGATCAAGCGGCCCACGATCTTTGGGGAAAGCTGCGACGTCAACCGGTCTACGCGCTGTGGGGACTCAGCATCGATCGTATCCCCGTCACCAATTACACGATCGGGATCGACTCGATCGACGTAATGATCGCCAAGATGAACGAGTTTCCGGATTGGCCGGTCTATAAGATCAAATTGGGGACCGATCGGGATCTGGAGATCATTCGCGCTTTGCGCGCCAATACCAGCGCCATCTTTCGCGTCGACGCCAACTGCGGATGGACCGCGGACCAGACCATCGCCAACGCTCGCGAACTTGCCCAGCTGGGCGTGGAGTTCATCGAGCAACCCCTGCCTGCCGACCAGTGGGAAGCCATGAAACGCGTGCGAACGGAATCCGCTCTGCCGATCATTGCCGACGAAAGTTGCATCGACGTTCAGGACGTGGACCGTTGCGCCGGTTTCTTCCACGGCATCAACATCAAGCTTGTCAAATGTGGCGGTCTCACGCCGGCCCGCCGAATGATCGCGCGCGCACGCCAGCTCGGTCTGAAGGTAATGGTGGGATGCATGACCGAGTCGACGGTCGGAATTTCAGCCATCGCACAGCTCCTGCCGTTGCTCGACTATGTCGACATGGACGGGGCACTACTGCTGGCTCACGATATTGCCCGGGGTGTCACGATCGAGCAAGGTCGCTGCCACTACCCTGCTGAATACGGTTGCGGTGTTCAGTTGCTGGGCGAGTGACGCGAACTCCGTTCGCCGCCTCGGCCTGGGCGCGTCAGCATCGCCAGCTGTCCGACGACGACCAGCGCGGCCCCGACCGTTGCCAATGCCATGTCCTTCTGTGCGTCCCAAAGGTCGCCCTGCTGCCCGTTATACGATTCGGCAGTCTCCGGCGAAAAAGCGATCGCCACACCCCATTCGACGATCTCATAAAGAGCACTGAGGGCAATCACACCAATCCACCCCTGCATCAGGACCCAGAGTCGCTCGGATTTCGCCGGCGTCACGCCTGGACGTTGTTGGAACCAGGTTGTCAGCCGGCAGATCACGGGCATCGCCAGCGCGCCAAACATCAAGTGCACGAATCGATCGTAGTGATTGCGCCGCCAACCAAACCATTCGGACGGCGATCCACCCAGCAGCAAGCGGAACCAGTCATCGTAGGGCACGTAGGAATAAAGCCAGCGCGCGCCGATCAGGTGCAGCGCCCAGAAACCGAGCAAACTGGCAAAGACAGAAACTGGCAGGTCATAACGGCGGACGATCAGCGCAAGCCCGGCAAGCCCTGAGAATGTCGGCAGATGCTGCAGCACCAATTCCCGAGGATAGGGTGCACCGACAAATGAACTCAACGTCACTGCCGCAGCCACCAAGATCCATACCAGCTGCTGCCTCATGGCAAGGCGGCCCTCAGCTCACCGGCGTAAAAATGCGGCTCATTACCTGCCGCCGGAATTCAAAAATTCGCTGCAAATCACGTCGTACCAGCAGCGGATGCATGACGAATCCGAGCAGCATCGCATAATGTACGTCGTCACGCACCCAGGTTCCCTGCGGCGTCGCTTCAAAAGTATGCAAGTGGTGCCAATACCGGTAGGGACCCTTTAACTGCTCATCCACGAACCGGAACGGCGGTTCCCAACTGCTGATCCGGCTGCGCCAACGGATCGGAATTCCATGCAGCCGCAAGCGATAGTCGATCAAGGTTCCCGACTGCATCGCGATCGGCCGAGCGGTCTGCACCGAGAACTTCAGCCAGGGGGGCGTGATTGTCTCCAGCTGGCAAGCGTCAGCAAAGAACTCGAATACGGCGGCTTGAGGCTCGGCGACCAGCAACTCGGTCGTCAAACGGAAGCCACCTGGATCGGTGTCGGAGCGGGTGATCGTTACCGTCATGAAATTGCCCCGTGGAATCCCATTGCCGATCCGGCTGTCATCCCGAAGCGCCGGAGGAAGCTGTTGGGCCTGGGGAACCCGCTGAATTGGCCGCATGGCCTGGCGGCGCGGCGTGTGCCGGTCGTCCGGAAGGGCAACAATCGACCGGGCAGAGATCATGGTTCGGGCCACGATTGCCCAGTGCCAGTCTTTCGCCGCCACCGACCCGCTCCAGAACCAATTCGCGAATCATCTGAATGAACCGCGGATGGGTCCCGACCGTAGCCGCTCGCACCATATTCAGGCCCCGTTCATGGCAAAGATCCCGGGCTTCGGTATCGAGGTCGAACAGCACCTCCATATGATCCGAAATGAAGCCGATCGGCACAATGACAGTGTCACCGACCGACCCTTGTTCGCTTAACGCGCGCAGAAAATCGCAGACGTCGGGCTCCAGCCAAGGCTGCGAAGCCGGACCGCTGCGGCTCTGGTACACCAGATCCCAGTTCAAGCCAGGAAAGGAATCGGCCACGAGTCGGCACGACTCGCGCAATTGCGGTTCGTAGTCGCAGCCTGCGGCCATTGCCTGCGGAATACTGTGGGCCGTGAACAACACACGGCATGCTGACCTCCGCTGCGGCGGAATCTGTTCGAGAGCCTCGACAAGCCGTTCCCGCATCGGTTCGATGTACCCAGGGTGATTATAGAACACGCGCAGCTTATCGATCCGCGGCACTCCCTCCCCCACGGCCGCTTGAGCCCGCAGAATATCCTCCCGGTATTGCCGACAGCCGGAATACGAACTGAATGCGGAGGTCATGAATGCCAGCGCACGGCGGATTCCGTCATCCCTCATCTGCCGCAATGTGTCAGGCAGTAAGGGATGCCAGTTGCGATTGCCCCAGTACACCGGCAATTTCGGCCCGTGCCGATCCAGTTGTTCGCGCAGGGCGGCAATCAATGCGCGACATTGCTGATTGATCGGGCTCACACCGCCGAAATGCTGATAATGTCCGGCGACTTCCAACATCCGCTCGCGCGGCACATTCTTGCCACGCAGCACATTCTCCAGGAACGGAAGCACCTCATCCGGTCCCTCCGGTCCGCCGAACGAGACGACAAGGATGGCATCGAACGGTGGAGCCGCGTCGTCGGAAGCGTGTTCGGAGTTGCTCGACATCAGGGGACGATCTCGCAATCGGGGCCGTAACTCAGAATTCCACGCGCTCTATCATATACGGGCCTCTCGCCGCCTGGGGGTCACCAGGCGGATTCCCTGGTGAAAATACCGTTTCCATTCCGACGGTGGCCGCAGCCATCGCGGTCCTGGTTGCCGTGCGACGGCGGGGCCACGACGCTAAGCCAGAGCCGCGCCGAAAATTTCGTCGTGTTCCAATTCGGCCGCCAGCACCTGCAGTTTGGAGATCGCACGCTGCTCCAACTGTCGCACACGCTCCTTGGAAACGCCCAGCCGGTTGGCAAGATCCTGGAAGCTGCGAACTTTGCGATGCGATCCCAGTGCATAACGACTGCGGATCACCAGGCGTTCACGGCGGTCTAGTTTGCTCAGCATCGCCGCGGTGAGCTGCCGTAGATTGCTCCAGACTTGATCGGTCAGGGCTGACGACTTTCCGTCGACTTCCTGTGTCGAGGCCCACGACTCCGCCTCGATGCTGCTCGTCAGTTCCTCTTCCCGCAATTCGACAACGCTGCGGTAGGCGCTGCGGGCAATCGCCCTGTAGGCATAGGTACTGAACCGGAAGCCGCGGTCGTAGTCGAATTTTTCAACCGCTTGCATCAAGGTCATGATACCGTCGCTGAGCATCTCGTCGAACGATTGCCTTGGCGTTACAAATTTCTTCACGATCGACATCACCAGCCGCATGTTCGCCTGGATGATCCGGTCCCGCAACAAGCGGGCAGAATCGAGTAACTGTTCCGCCTGTGCCATCAGCTCCGGATCGATCGCCGCCAGGTCCAATCGGGAACGCAAGCGGTCCGCATGGAACTTGGCGAAATTCATCTCGCGGAATAACATCATCTCCTGCTGCGGATTCAGCAGTTCCGTTTCGCACAGCCGTCGCAGGTGGGGCGGCAGTTCCAATGGCGCCGAACCAGCCCCCTCCTTCCCGTGCGTCGACAGTCCAGCCGTTATTTCGCCGTCGGGGCCATCGACCCGCACTGCAAAATCCGGGTTGGGAATAAAGTCGATTTCCGCCTGGAGCAGTCGCACCGCCCGCTGCCGAAGGGAATCGGTCGGCTGAGTCCCGCTGACGGGCGTGGTTATTTGCGGCATCACTTCCCTGACTGAACCTTGTTTCGTGGGCATGGAGAGACTCCCTCGGCAAGAACCTCGTTAACTCAATTCGTCCAAAACGTTCAACCAGTTCTACCGCATGCACCACAGGTACGCAACCACAAAATCGTCCAAAACGTTCAATTAGTTGACGGATAGTCGTAACGCCATACGCACCAATATCTTACAATCTTCTACTTTTCAAATTCCGCAGTGCTTCTATAGTGATTAACACGAAGATCGACGCCAAATTCACCAAAAACGTTCACGAAGGCAGGGTTCCGAAATGGGCGAGTTACTGACGCCGAAGCAAGTAGCGAGAGCCCTGGAGGTCAGCGAATCCTCGGTGAAAAGGTGGTGCGACAAGGGCGTGATCCCCACCCAGTACACCGCCGGCGGACATCGTCGGATTGCCCTTTCGGCGATGATGCAATTTGTACGCGAGGGCGGCCACACCTTGGTACATCCTGAGGCGCTCGGTTTGCCGGCCACCAGCGGCCAGTCGGTGCGGGTCGTCGAACGGGCCCAGGAGCAGTTAGTCGAGTCGCTTCTGGCAGGTGACGAAGGTCGGAGCCGGCAGATCGCGATCGACCTGTTTCTGGCCGAACACAGCATCAGCGTGATCTGCGACGATGTCTTCGCGGCGGCCTTTCAGACGATCGGCAAGCGCTGGGCATGCGGAGAGGCCGAGGTCTACCAGGAGCGGCGCGGGTGCGAGATCACCTTACGCGTTCTGCATGAGTTGCGGTTGATTCTGCCGAATCCGCCGGTGGAAGCTCCGCTGGCGATCGGCGCCGCGGCGTCGGGGGATAACTACAGCCTCGGCACCACCATGGCCGAGCTCGTGCTGCGAGACGGTGGATGGAATGCGGTTTCGCTGGGTAACAACCTGCCCTTCGAAACGCTTGCGGTCGCGATTCGAACGCAGCGGCCTCGGCTGTTCTGGATGAGTTGTTCCCACATTTCGGACGAATCGTCGTTTTTCGAGGGTTATCAGCGCCTGCACGAGGAATTCGGTTGCGACGTCGCATTCGCGGTGGGCGGATATGCGCTGACGGAACCGATACGTCGAAAGATGAAATTCTCCGCGTTCTGCGACAACATGCGTCATTTCGAGGGCTTCGCGCAGACGCTGAAGAACACGATGGAAAAAACGCGTGCTTGAGCCTCCATTCGGCGGCTTGTCAAAGCGCGACCGCGACCTAGTGTAAAAGCAGACGCCGTTTTCGAAGTCGGCTTGCCCCACGCGAGCCGGCGTTTCTGCCCGCAAAAACTATTGGCTCCAGGGAATTACCCCGACATGAACTGTTTACCGTTAACCACGAAATTTGTCTTGTTGACTGGGGCTGTTCTGCTCGTCGCCGCTCCGATCCCTGCTGCGGACGATGCGACCTGGACACAGTGGCGTGGCCCGTCACGCGACGGCCGGATCAGTGGGCCGACCTGGCCAGGCACGCTGGAGCAGGAACAGCTCGCCCTGGAATGGTCGGCGCCGCTCGGGCCGAGCTACTCGGGCCCGATCGTGTCAAGCGACCGGATCTTCGTGACGGAAACGAAGGACAAGAAATTTGAATTGGTACGGGCATTCGATCGTTCGAACGGTAAGCAGATCTGGGAAACCCAATGGGAAGGTTCGATGTCGGTGCCGTTTTTTGCCGCCTCGAACGGTTCCTGGATTCGCGCGACGCCCGCTCTGGAAGGCGAACGGCTCTACGTCGGCGGCATGCGTGATATGTTGGTTTGCCTCGACGCGGGCAGTGGCAAGACTGTCTGGAAAGTCGATTTTGTGGCGACCATGAATTCCGCTCCGCCGACCTTCGGCTTCGTGTCTTCCCCGCTGGTGCACGGCGATAGTGTTTACGTTCAAGCTGGCGGCGGAGTGGTCAGACTCGACAAACTCACCGGCAAGATCCTCTGGAAATCTCTCGACGACGGCGGCGGCATGGACGGCAGCGCCTTCTCTTCTCCTGTCATCGCCACGATCGCCGGCCAGGAGCAACTGGTTGTGCAGTCGAGAACCCGTCTGGCAGGCGTGTCTTTGCAGGACGGCAGCGTCTACTGGTCGCAGGAGATTCCCGCTTTCCGCGGTATGAACATTCTTACGCCGACCGTGATCGGCGATTCGATTTTCACCAGCAGCTACGGCGGTAAGTCGGCCTTGCTGGGCATCGTTCGCAATGGCTCGGGATGGCAGGTGAGTGAAGTCTGGACGCACAAGTCGCAGGGATACATGTCTTCGCCCGTGGTGGTTGGGGAGCAGATTTACCTGCACCTGCGAAACCAGCGGTGTGTCTGCCTCGACGCCGCAACCGGCAAGGAACGCTGGACGACGACTCCGTTCGGCAAGTACTGGAGTCTGATTGCCAATGGCGACAAGCTGCTGGCGCTGGACCAGAATGGCGAATTACTGCTGATCCAGGCGTCGCCGGACGCGTTCAAGTTAATAGCGCGTCGTAAGGTTGCCGAGGATTCCTGGGCACACCTGGCGATCGCGGGCGATCAGCTTGTTGTGCGTGACCTCGACGCGGTCAAGACGTTTCGCTGGCACCCGTGAGCCAAGACGAACCTGCGGTTCGTTTGGTCGCGAATAACGTCGACCGTCGACGATCAACAGCAAGGGCGGGTGAGAGTCCCGCCTAATCGCCTAAGAAAGCCTGCAGCTTTTTCTTTACGCGCCGCGTGAGCTGCCAGACGTTGGCAGGCGAATAATCTGCCTCGCCGTTGTCCGCGGCAAATCCGATCAAGACATCTTTGTAGAACGTCAATTCCGCGCGCGTCAGCGTTGACAGAAATTCCTCGTCGGATTCGATGTTGTATTCAAAGTCGGTGACGTAATCGACATTTTTCGACGAGACGCGCTCTCGGTTGCGGCGGCGCTGCTCCGACCTGAAGAACATCTTGGTTTCATTCTTGGCCAGCAGGGACAAGAAGGTTGAGAACCGACAACCTCGATTTACATCGAAGCGACTCAGCAAAGCGAAATCATCCTTGATCAATGCATACCAGACGCGGGCGGCGATCTCTTCCACCAGGTGGGAATCCGCATCGTGTCGGCCCAGGATCGCCCGAATCGCGGCCAGCAGCCGGTTGTGAAAGCGGGCATACAACGCCGACCAGGCTGCGGGGTCAGCCGTCAGCGCGGCGCTCACCAGCAGCTGGTCTCCCTCAAGTCGATCGGGCGTCTTGTAAATTTCGGACGACGACATCAGAGCTCAGTCGATCATTCCCATCGGCGTCCAGGAGACCATCCTATTCCCGTTCTTGCCACGATGGTTGGTGGGGCGAGTCGAATCCAGACTCCGTGCGCTTGGGTTACATGCTCATAAAGAAATGAACACCCCGATTTCGACTCCAGGCACGGCCTGAATATAACCGGGGGCCGATCGGGACGCAACGCAATTGTGGTCGAAGTTGAAAAAAGTTGGAAAAATACCGTCGACCGCGTGTCAGTTTTGCGACCTGTCGGTTTTGCAGCGAATTAGCGAAGGCGGATCGCATCGACTATTCCGGTTTTTCCTCGGGAATATTGGTATTTTTTGAGTCGGCGAGGGATCGTTGCCGGTGCTGTCGAAGCGCCCGCAATGTCACTGCGGTTGCCAGCACGAAGACGGTTGTCCAAGGCCCGGCAAGCAACAGCGTTTGCGGCTGGACCGGCTCGACCGTGGCAACCAGGGACCAGCCGGCATGCAGTACCGCCCAACCGCAAGCGATCGACTGAAGCACCCATTTCTCGTTTAGAAACACCGCGAAAATCGCCAGACCCGTTGTGGCGGAGGCGGCGGGCAACGCGGCCTGCGCGAACGTCAAACTGCTGCCGACCGCGATGGCGACAAGGACCGTTATCGAACCGAGCAGGTAGCTGGCGGCTGCAGTGCGTGCCGCAGACTGTCGAACAAGAAACAGCAGGCTGAGCGTCAAAAGGCTGATTTCGGCAGCCAGGACGATGCGCCAGATTGGCGGCCGTGGCACAAGGCTGCTGTAGGTTGGCACCGCCAGCCAAGCCGTCAGTGTGGCGACGGCGACTAACGCAATCCCTAGGGCGACGAGTCGCGTCCGCCGCCATCGGCCTGACGTCGGCTTCGGGGTCGGATGGATTGTGCCATCGCGCGGCCCATAGAGCAGCGGGCTCACGGCGGCGGCAGCGAGTGCCAATTCTGCGAACCAATGCCAATGCCGTCGGGTTCGATCACGACGCACATCCCAAGGTGGGTGAGCATACGTTCCGGCAAGCATCGCCGCCGCCAGCGCGATTGCACCACAATGAGGCCGCGTGAATCGAATCCTGTAGGTCGCAGTGGCGGCCAGCAACGCAGTAACGGCTGGCAGAACTACGGCGAACGCTACGGTCGAAACCATCAGCGATTAACCCTGGCCGGGCGCTTTTCCGGCGTCCGCTCCGGGAGCCGGATTGCTGGGCGCGCCAGGAGTCGCACCTGCTGGAGCACCAGATGCACCCGGGCCAGCTCCGGAACCACTCGGGCCAGCGGGACCACCTGGGCCGGCGGGACCACCTGGGCCGCCAGGACCACCTGGGCCGAACCCGCCGCGTCCACCTCCGGGAGGTCCGCCAGCACCGCCAGGCGCACCACCCCCGCCAAAGCCTCCTCGCCCGCCTGCGCCGGCGGGCGCATCGGCGCTTACGGGAAGCGTCTTCTGTCCAACGGCAACTTTAATCTCAACGATGTTGTGTACGCGTTCCGCCAACTTATCCATTCCGAAATGCGTCCGGTCGATGGAAAACTCGGCGTTCAGCAGCAGTCCTTTTTCGTCCATCGACACCGTCGCCGGAAAGGAGATTTCTTTGGTGGTGGCGAGCAACGTCAGGTTGCCGACGATCGTCAATTTGTCGGGCTCGCTGCCCGGCTCGATTTTCGTGCTGGCGAATGCAGCTTTTGGATATTGTCGAGCGTCGAAAAAATCGGGACTCGTGAGGTGCGTAGTCAGCTGTGGGATCGTCGTCCAGAGCGATTCGGTGTCGATGTCCGCGTTAATTGCCGCAATCGAGTTGGAAGCTTCGTCAATCGTAATTTCGCCGGTGAATTTGGCGAAGCCACCGGTCCGTGGCATGGTGTCGTTGGGTCCGTGGAGCCCAACGAATCCGATGGAACTGTTGTCCGGGTTGAGCGGCGCTTTGCCGCCGGAAATCGCGACGGGAACGGGATCGGCCTTCGGCGGCGGCTCACCGGCTGCAGGACCGTTCGGACCGCCGCCGCGCATGCCGCCGCCCATCATGCCCGCCATACCGCCCATGCCGCCCATACCGCCGCCACCCATGCCCCCCATACCGCCGCCCATCATGCCACCCATGCCGCCACCGCCGCCACCCATCTCGCCGGCCATGGAGCTGGATCGTTCGGAATTCACGTCGGGCGGCACTTCCTTGGAAGTTTCTACACAGCCGAGCATCGGCAGAGCGCAACAAGCGAAAACCAGCGCGATGTTAGAGAGGCGCATAGGACAACCCTCGAGTTGATACTGCATTGGCGAAAGTGAAGGACTCGTTTCTAATGAAGCCTGTTCTATCCGACGCAATTTCCCGCGGCAAGAAGGTCAACAGCGGTTTGACCGGCCGTGCTATCTTAGGGAGATCTCTTCGGGACGAATTATTCCCACAAATTACGACTGGCATTCAACCATGAAAACGCTTCGAGTCTGGCCCGCGGTGGTTTTCCTCATTTTCCTCGTGGTTCTAAAGATCGTTCCTGCCCTCGGCAGGGAACTTTCTTTTCCAATGTTCATCCTGACTTTTTCCGCGCCCTTGGTCTGCGCCCTGGGGATAGCAATCTGGTGGCTTTTCGCCAGCCGGGCGACCTGGACCCAGCGTCTGCTGGGGGGCGGCATAACCATCGCTGCCTGTGTCGCATCCCTGCTGATCGCAGACCCGACGATTCGCAGTCTGGCGTTTCCGATGTTCGTGCTTCCAACCGGCGTCGGACTTTTCGCACTGACGGCGGTCATGTTGACCTGGTGGGCGCAACGCTCGACAAATGCGGATTCGCCGCTGCGAACGAGCACCGCCATACCGGCCTGGTCGGCGGTAATCGTGGGCTCGCTAGGATTCCTGGCCTGGTCGGCGGCACGCTCGGACGGTATCGATGGCTCGTTCAAGACCGAATTACGCTGGCGCTGGACTCCAACCGCCGAAGCTCGATACCTCGAACGACTCAAGACGCGACCGGCGTCAGCGAAGACGGGCTCCGATGCGGACGGCGATGCGACGAACGAAACAAGCGGGGACGGGGCGAGTGAGTCGCTGGGGAAGATTCTCTGGCCACGATTCCGCGGTGCTAACGGAGACAGCGTCGTCGGCAATGTCGTGCTGGACAGTGCCTGGAAAGAGTCACCCCCTCGGGAATTGTGGCGTGTTCCGATCGGCCCCGGTTGGTCGTCATTCGTGATGGCTGGCAATCGGCTGTTCACCCAGGAGCAGCGCGACGATCACGAAGTGACGCTGTGCCTGGACGCAAGATCCGGGGCCGAGCTATGGGCGCACGCGACGCAGGGTGCGGAGCGATTCTGGGAGCCGATCGCCGGCACCGGTCCACGCGCGACACCGACGCTCCATGAGGATATGCTGATTGTTCTGGGTGCAACCGGCATCCTGGAGCGGCTCGACCCGCGCAACGGCAAATCGGCCTGGTCGCGCGATCTGCGTAAGGACGCACAACGCGATCCACCGACTTGGGGATTTTCGTCGTCGCCGCTGATTGTCGGTTCCACCGTCGTCGTGCATGCCGGGGGTGCCGACGGCAAGGGAATTCTCGCCTACGACGTCGGCAACGGGGAGCCGCGATGGCAGGCCCGAGCCGGCGATCACAGCTACAGTTCGCCGCATCGAGCGCTAATCGATGATCAGGAACTGATCCTGATGTTGACCAATACCGGCCTGACTGCGGTCGAGCCGGAATCGGGTGAAATCGCCTGGGAGCATTCCTGGGAGTATCAAGGCTATCGCGTCGTGCAGCCGCTGGTCGTGGACGGCAGCAGCATTCTGCTGGGAACCGGCATGGACACCGGCACGATGCGGATCGACGTGTCCCGCAAGAACAGCGACGGCGGTTTCTACGAATGCTGGCTTTCAACGGCCATGCGGCCGGACTTCAATGACTACGTGGCTCATCGCGGCCACTTGTATGGCTTCGACCGCAATATGTTCGCCAGTGTTGATCTGGAAACCGGCAAACGCAACTGGAAGGGAGGCCGTTACGGCAACGGGCAGGCACTGCTTCTGCCCGACGCCGATCAGATTCTGGTGCTGTCCGAAACGGGAGAACTCGTGCTGCTGGAAGCGAATCCGAAGCGACTCACCGAATTGGCTCGACAGAAGATCCTGAGCGGCAAAACCTGGAATCACCCCGTGTTGATTGGCGACAGGCTTTACGCGCGGAACGGCGAGGAAGCGGTCGCCTACTCCCTGTCACTCGCGAAGTAACGCGACGTTGGTCAAGGTCGGAGTGGAACAACCTCGTCCATCCGGCTCGCCAGGCTGCGGGTCACCTCCGGCCATTGCTGTTGTCGCGCCGCAAACACGGCGTCACGCACCGTTTCCGCGAGAGACGTGGTAAATGGGATGGGGGCGTTGAGCGGCGGAGGATCAGGCACCAGGCTCTTTGCGATGAGCCCGATCAACTCCGGCACGCCCTGACCGTGCAAAGCACTGACCGGCAGTTCCTGAAGCAGTTCGGCGACCGTGTCGTCCTCGAGCAAATCGCATTTGTTCGCGACATGAATCATGCGCTGCGTCGGGAACTCGACGCGCGGTACGCCTTTCGTCCGCTCGCGCGCGTCGCTGACGAGAATCACCAGATCGGCGGACTCGACTGCTTGTCGGGCCAGCTCGATTCCCGCCAGCTCAATCGCTTGCCGCGTAGAACGGATGCCCGCCGTATCGCAGATCACGACCGGCCAACCGTCGATCAGGCTATTTTCCTCGAGCAAATCGCGGGTCGTGCCGGCCTCGTCGTGCACGAGTGCGCGCGGGAATCCCAGGAGCGCGTTGAGCAGCGTACTTTTGCCCGCGTTCGGCGGACCGGCAATGACGACGCGCCACGGTTCGGTCAGGTGCCTTCCGAATTCGCTGCATCGGTCCAGCCGTTCCAGTCGCCGGACCACTTCCACCCCCCGCTGCTGCAACGCCGCTTCGCAGATCGCCGTCAATTCCGTTCGCAGGGCACCATGAAACTGCTCGAGCAAATAGGCGGCGGTTCGCAACGAAGCGGCCTGCGAGAGGCACCGCAAGGCTTGCTGCGCAATGGGATCCAGTTCCGGGTCAAGACTGAGTGCGAACCGATCCGATTCCCGCTGGCAGCCTGTCGATTCCAATCCGCGCAGGATCCGTTCGGCGGCCCAGCTCCCTCCGTGACAATGGACTTCCACCCGTTCCGGTCCAAGAAAGCGCACGACGAGTTCTTCCCCGCACGGATCATCGGGCGAGTTCCAGGTACCGTAGGCGACGCGATCGGACGAGAATTCCGCGTCGGGCATGGTGGCGCGGGAGGCCGATTTTCGGGCCGGCTGGAAGAATCGCAGCACGCGTTGCGAGGCGGCGTGACCGACGACCGCCACGGTCGCGATCGCACCCCGGCCCGCAGGAGTCAACAAGGCAATCCGGCAGCCTGGCGAACCCCCGTTCATGGAACAGCCTCGCCGACTGCACCGGCCGGTCCGCCAGGCAGGGCCGCGGCGATCCGCGCGATGCCTCGCAGACACATTTCGGAAACGAATTGAGCCTGAGGTCCCAGTACGGTGACAAGTCCCAGTGCGTCACCTCCTGATACGAAGATTACCGGTTCATCCGCCAGTTCGGCGGCGACGCGCGCCACGAGTTCTTTGGCCGCGCCGGCGAAGCCCCAGAACAGGCCGCTGCGGATCGCCGATTCGGTATCTTTGCCGATCGGGCTGGGCGGCAGGTCGCGCGACGAAACACCAACCTCGGGCAGCAGATCGGTCTGAATCGCCAGAGCTTTGCCGGCGAGGCGATAACCGGGGAAGATCGACCCGCCCAGGAATGCACCCTGCTGCGAAACGGCATGAACCTTGAGTGCCGTTCCGGCATCGACAACGATCGCCGGCCGAAGGGCGGGCCGCAACTGATTCGCAGCCACGGACGTCGCCAGCCGATCCAGGCCAACCCGCTCGGGGGCTCGCACTTCCATGCGCAGCGGCACGTCGCGATATGTCAGCAGTCGGTAGGCGTCGTCGGGTCGGTGGCTCTGGATCCAAATACTCAGAGCGCGTTCCCGCTCGCGATGCACGCTCGACACCAGCCACTGCGCAGGAAAGTCGGGAAGCGTGCGTTGAAACTCACTCCACGCTTCCTGCCGGAAGTCGAGTGTTGCGGCGTCATTCGTGAAGGCCGGAGGTTTGGCTGCCAGCCGGGGCCAACAGCCCTCGTACCGAAATTCCCAGACGCGCTCGGGGGCGTCGAGGCCTGGTCCGCCGCCGGACGGAAACCGGCCGATCTTCAAGGCGCTGTTCCCGATATCGACGGCAAGCAGGCAGTTCATGACCGATCCCGTTCGCCGTCGCGTTGATCGAGTGCGCGGACAATTGCCGTGGTCAACTGGTTCAGTCCCTGGCCGGTGACCGCGGAAATCGCAAACACTTCTTTCCCCGCCTCCTGCGCGATCCGTTCCCGCACTTCCTCGGCACCCGGCAGTTCGGATTTGCTGACCACCAGCAGTTCGGGACGCTCACCCAGCCCCGGGTTGTACTGGATCAGTTCGCGACGAATCGTCTGATAATTCTGGACCGGATCGGTGCCGTCGAAAGGAATCGGTTCGACCAGATGCACCAGGATGCCGGCCCGTTCAATGTGCCGCAGAAATTCGTGGCCGAGTCCGATTCCGGTGTGCGCGCCTTCGATCAGTCCAGGGATATCGGCGATGACGAATGAACGCTCAAAGCTGAACTGCACGCGGCCCAGGTTCGGGTATTTGGTGGTGAAGGGATAGTCGGCGATTTCGGGGCGGGCGCGAGTGAGTCGGCTGAGCAGCGTACTTTTTCCGGCGTTGGGTTTGCCGACCAGCCCCACATCGGCGATGACTTTCAGTTCCAGCAGCAGTCGGCGTCTCTCGCCGGGTTCCCCGGGTGTGAATTCCCGGGGCGCTCGATTGGTCGACGTCTTGAAATGCGTATTACCTTTGCCGCCTTTTCCGCCCCGCGCCGCTACAAATTGTTCCCCTTGGTACTTCAGGTCTTTCACGACGAAATTTCGTTCGGCGTCGATCACGACCGTTCCGGGCGGTACTTGAATCACGATGTCGTCGGCACTGCGTCCCGAGCAGTTCGCTCCGTGGCCACGTTCCCCCGATTCGGCGCGCCAGGTCTTGCGATGGGCGAGTGCCGCCAGGCTGTTCGCGCCTTCGTGGACCTCCATGATCACACTGCCCCCGCTGCCACCGTCGCCGCCATCCGGTCCGCCATGCGGTACATATTTCTCGCGCCGGAAGCTGACGCAGCCGTCGCCCCCGCTCCCGGCTTCGACCTCGATCTGCACGCGATCCAGAAACATGGCAATGCCGCCCCGCACCATCAACAAAAAAGGGACGTCCCCGACGGGCGTCCCTGGAGTTCCTGCTGGAGATTCTGCCGGCCACGATTGCATGTTCAGGCCGCAACCGTCCGCGAACGGATCAGTTGACCTCGGCGGCCGTCGAGCTGACGACGTTGACGCGACGCCCCCCCTGGTCAAACTTGACTTCGCCGTCAACCAAGGCGTACAAGGTGTAATCGCGGCCCTGGCCGACGTTCTTGCCCGGAAAAAAACGGGTACCAACCTGCCGCACAAGGATATTGCCGGCAATCACCTGCTGCCCGCCGTAACGCTTCACGCCCCGACGCTGCGCATTCGAGTCGCGACCGTTTCGCGACGAGCCTTGACCTTTCTTATGAGCCATATCTACACCCCTTGCTTGCCACCGCGTACGGAGAATACCCCCTGGCGCAAGGTGTGAATCTAGCGATAAACCCAGACGTGATCAAGGGGTTCTTGGATGCCGTAATGTGCGTAGATTTCGGCCTGTTCCAACGGATCGCTCTCCAGGCGGATCCCGTAATGCACTTCCTCCTCGTGTTCCGCAATGGAATCACCCGCTCGCCAGAAATTCAGCTGCAGCGTCTTCATGGCGAAAGCTCGTCCCGATGCCGGCGGCTGCCCTTTTTCGTATCCGTCGGGCGCCGGCAGATCGGCCATGCGATAGGCGTTCGTCAATCCCTGCACGTAGATGCGGAAAAAGTCGATCCGAGGATCGACATCTTCCCAAACGACGTAGCCCCACACCGACCGATCGACGTTTTCGTCGCTGGCCGGAATCGCGACCTTCGTGATTTCCACCGTGCTGTACAGCTTCACCCGCTTGCCGGTCTGCGGATCCCGGGATTCCCGTTCCTCAATCGCTTTGGCGGCGATCGGCAACGCTCGGTCCAGGTATTCCTTTTCCACATATTGGTCGTCAATAAACGCTTTGCCTGCGAAGACAAAGTGGGGCGCAAACCGCAGCTCGGGCGCTGCGCCGGGTTGGACCTCGTAAGTGACGTTGCCGAAATCGTCCGTCTTTGCCACCGGCGTCAGTTGCGAACCCAGATTCTTTACGCGATACACCATGTACCAGAGGTACTTGCGCTGCATGCGACCGGTCGTCTGGGGAATGTCGACGTAAATGCGACGGACCGGTTTGAACGCGAATTCCAAGGTCCAGATCGGTCGACGCAGCGTCACCGCTTTGCCGCGATCCAGCAAGGTCTCTTTCTTCGCTGTATAGTTGGGCTTCCAATCCAGATTCGCGTAGTCCGTGAGAATCTCCACCAACGGGATCGGTCCCGTCGACGCCTCTTCCTCCAGACTGTCCGGCTTGATGACGGTCAGGACGCCCGGCGCGAAATAGCGCATTTCCTCCTGCTGTCCAAAAGCAGTCGACCCCACCAGGCCTAGAATTGACAGCAGTACTGTCAGCAGTACTGTCCCGCGGAGAATCATGTGTTACTTTCCCATCAAAATGACCGCGTAGCTCGAAACTTGTTTCGAGCATTCATCCCGACTCAAACGAATGCTTAGTATAGTTACCCGTTTTCTCGCAAATCAAGGATCGCCATACGATTTCGCAATTGTCCGGCCGGACCGACGACGCGACCAGGCACTCGCACGTCGATCGTTGCGATCCGCCGGCAACCGCTCATACCGCATCGCGTGCTGCCGGTTGTAACGGTAGCGCCGGACGGGAGCCGAGGTATTTCAGACCCAATCCCACCAGGATGAAGGCGGCACCAGCCATCGTCCACCAGGCGGGCCAGATACCCCAGGCAACGAGCACCCAAACCGGCATCAGCAGCGGTTCCAGCAGGCCGATGCCGGACGCTTCGTGGCCGGGCAGCGAGCGCAGGCCGCGCGCGAACAGCACGTACGGCAGGCCCATCTGGAACATACCGAACCCGGCCAGCAGCAACCATTGGGTGCCGCTTGACGGCCAGGCATTCCCCTGCACGGCCAGGGGGCCGAGGAGCACGGCCGTGGTCAGGTGGTTTAGTCCGACGAGCCAGGCGCTGTCGAAAGCGCGGAGCTGGCGCAGTGAAAGTACCACGCCGGCGTAAAACAACCCGGAGGCCACACCATACAGGACGGCCCGCACGCCGCCGCCCTGTCCGACGGTCGACTGTTCGGCCCGCCATTCGAAGAACAGGATCAACGTGATGCCGACGAAGCAGCAGGCGACGAGGGTCCAATCGCGCCAGTGGGCCGACTCGTGGAATACCCACACGCCGGCGAGCAGTACCCAGATCGGCGCGGTACTCTGCATCCAGATCGCGTTTGCCGGCGAACCTTCGACGAGCGCTGTGACGTAGGTGTAGTTCATCGCGGCGAAGGTGAGCACCGCCGGCAGCAGTTTCCAGGACCAGCGGGGTTGTCGCACCATCGGCAGCAGGATCAGGCAGGCAAAGGCCGCGCGCCAGAACGCCAGCCCGGCCGGCGGCCAGCCGCTGAAAAACGGCGCTCGCGCAAAGAAACCGCTGGAACTCCACAGCAGCGCTGCGGCGACCACGAGCCATCGGCCGCGAGCCGGAGTGACTTGGTCTGCCATCGTCGCCTTCGCGAAACGAGTTTGCGGAACGGGTAAGCGTTACTGAATTACGGTGTCGGCCTCAATCGATGCGATAGATATGGGTTGTGGTGCGGAGGATCAAGCTGTGGCCCAGCACGGCCGGCGAGGCCATGAATCCGGCGTCCAACTTGTTCTGTGCGACGAGCGTGAATTTGCGACGGGCCTCGATTACGGGAGCGGTACCATCCTCGCTGAAAAAATAGACCTTCCCCGCAGCGTGGATCGGCGAGGCGGTAAAGACGCCGCCCACACGTTCCTGCCATACCGTGTCGCCGTTCCGGGCGTCGACGCACGACAGGACTCCGTTGTCGGTACCAGTGAACAGCAGGTCGTCGACCAGGATCGGCGAACTGTACCGCGGCGCACCCTTGGTGAGTTTCCAGGCCACGTGGCTTGCGGTGACGTCCCCTTGCCCGTCGGGGCGAACCGCGAAGAACTTGAATCCGCCATCCGCGGTTCCGACGTAGAACAGGTCGTGTCCGAACACCGGCCTCCCCGAAGCGTTCATTCCACCGCTGCGGACGCGCCAGATTTCCTTGCCGGTCTCCGGCTCGTAGGCAATCGTGGCTCCCGCCGAGGGACTCACCAGCAGCGGCCGGCCATTTACGCGAAAAACGCCGGGGGTGGCATATGCCTTTTTCACATCGCCGTCATCGCTGTCGTAGGCGATCTGCCGATCCTGTCGCCAGACGGTGGCACCGGTCGATTTGTCGAGCGCCACCGTGTACTGCAAATCAAAACCGTCGAACGTCAGAATCAGCAAACTGCCCTCGACAATCGGCGACGAACCGGGGCCGCGGTGGTGATTACAGGGAAGATCCTGGCGCGTCCAGAGGATCTTGCCGTTCGCGGTATCAATCGCCGCGGTTCCATGCGCTCCGAAATGCGCATAGATGCGGCCCTCTTCGATCACCGGTGTGCTGGAGGCATAACTGTTCTTGGCGATGCAGAATTGGGGCTCGGCAATGTCGAATACTTTCAGGTCATGCACCCGTTTTCCGGTCGCCGGATCCAGGCATTGCGCGAACAGTTGTTTACCGTCTTCCGTGGCGTTGGTGAGCCAGATCTGGTCCTGCCAGACGACGGGCGACGACCATGCTTTTCCGCCGTTCTCGACTTTCCATCGCACGTTTTCCGTTTCGCTCCAGCGCGTCGGCAGGGTCGTTCCCAGACTGTGGCCGTTGCCGTGCGGCCCGCGAAATTGATTCCAAAACTCGTCCGCCCGCAGCGGCTGATCGAGCCATAGGAAAAGCGACAGAGCGGCGGCGACCCGACAGCGGACCCCGGCAAAGTTGCAACGACGTTTCGACATGGAAAAACCCTGACACAACGCGGAAGTGAAACCGAGCGCGGAAAACAGTGGCAGCCACGATAGCGACAACGGGACTGGCCGGGATTATAACGGCAATGCGGCGCGGATTGCGAGCGACTCTCGAGGGAAAGACACCATGATTACTCGACGCGTTTTTTCTCTGGCGACTCTGTTCGGCGTGGCGGTCGGCCGCTGCGGCGCCGCCCAGGAAACGCCCTTGCCGGAAGGCTCAGGTCTGGTCACGGTGGACGTGCGGGATCAATCCCTGGACTTGTTCACCTACAAACCACCCGGGTACCGCGGCGGGCCGCTGATCATGGTCTTCCATGGCGTACTGCGCAACGCGGACGAGTACCGCGACCATGCCCGGGGAATGGGCGACCGACACCAGGCGTTAATCGTGGCGCCTCGATTCCCGGATTCCGATTTTCCCTTGGAAAAGTACCAACTGGGTGGCTTGCGCGTGAACGGCGCGGTTCGCCCGCGGAACGAATGGACTTGGCAACTGATCGCTCCGATTGCGGAAGCGATCCGCCGCCGCGAGTCGCGGCCGGAAATGCCGCTTTACCTGATCGGCCATTCGGGAGGCGGGCAGTTCCTGGTGCGCCTGGCGGGCTTTGTATCGACCGGCGCCAAACGGATCGTGGCAGCCAATGCGGGAACGCTGCTGTTTCCGTCGCGGGACCATGCGTTTCCCTACGGGTTTGGCGAACTCCCGGATGAACTCGCCAGCGACGAGATGATCCGCCGATACCTGGCCCAACCGCTGACATTGTATCTTGGCTCGAACGATGTCGAACGGGACGAATACCTGGATGTGAAGGCGGCGGCGGACCGCCAGGGGATGACGCGCTTCGAGCGCGGGCGCAATGCGTTTGCGCTGGGCATGCGGTTGGCGGAGGAGCGCGGTTGGGAATTCGGCTGGCGGCTGGTGATCGCTGAAGGGGTCGAGCACGACCACGAGAAGATGTTTGATCACCCACAGTGCGGGAAAGCCCTGTTCGGCCCGCCCTAGCGGTCATTCCCTCACCGATCTGTTCGCGTTAAGATGCGGCGAACGATGTCCGGAGTTCCAGGGAGTTCCACAACCATGCCCGAGGCTGGCGAGTTTTCGCGTGTCGAATCGGCGCTGTCGCAAGGTGGGGTCCGGCAATCCCTGGAAGTTCTGGCCGATTCCCTGTTGACGCAAGGCCGCTTCCACGAACTGTACCGCGCACGGAAGATGCAGGTGCGAGATCGGCTTGGCCTGACGCTGCTGGATGACGACCCGCGCGAAGTGCTGTCGGACGACCAAAGGCTGAAGCTGGAAGAGGAATTGACGCTGGTGTGTCGCGAAATTGGCGGCCTGCTGATGCGGGCCGGCAAGACGTACGACGGCTGGATGTTCCTGCGAGCCGCCGGTGCGAAGGAATTGGCGCGGCAGATTCTGGATGAAACACCTACCACCGAAGATAACCGCGAGGAGATGATCGAGGTTGCCTTGCGCGAGGGGCTGGATGTGCCGCGCGGTTTCGCGCTGGTTCTGGATAGTTTTGGTTGCTGTAATGCCATCACGACTTTTGACGCCGAGATTAGCCGTCACAGTCCCGCGGACCGTCAGGCTGCGGCCGCGATCCTGGTCAGGGCGCTGCACCGCGACCTGCTGGCCAGCGTGACCCGCGATATCGCCCGTCAGGAAGGCCAGACGCCCCAGGACAATCGGCTGGGGGCACTGGTTGCCGAGCGTCCCTGGCTGTTCGGAGAAATGTCGTACCATATCGACACGACGCACCTGGCCTCGGTCGTGCGTTTCGCACGGCAGCTGCGCGATCCCGAACTGCTGCGAGCGGCCTTCGATCTCACCGAATACGGGCGGCGGCTGCACAAACAGTTCCAGTATCCCGGCGACGAACCGTTCGGCGAAATGTATCCGGCCAGCGCACTGTTTTTCCGAGCCTTGTTGGGGGAGGGCGTCGACGAGGCGCTGAGTTATTTCCGCAACAAGGCCGAGTCGCTCGATTCGCAGCAGATCGGATCGGCGCCTGCCGAGGTGTACATCGATCTGCTGTCTCGTACCGGCAGGCCGCGCGAGGCGCTGCTTGAGGCCCTGCGACTGCTGGGGAACGAAAATCAATTATTGGGGATTGCACCCTCGTTTCTCGACCTGGCGCGCCAGGCCAGCGACTTTCAGCCCATCGTCGACTTCTGTCGCGAGCGCGGCGACCTGCTCGGCTTCGCCACCGCACTGGTCGTCTCTCGCTGCGACGGTCGAATCCCTCCGCCATAACGTTTGAGGTTCAACCATGCATTCGATGCGGCGAATCGGTACGCTTCTGGGGATAACCATGTTGATCGGGACAGCGACCTCCGGCAATCGCGATCTGCCGGCGGCCGACGGCACGCCGGCGGCAATCCAGTTCATTCGCGAACATGAGACACGGATCCGGCCTGTGGAAATTGAGGTCAGTCGGGCCTGGTGGAACGCCAACACCACGGGGAAGGACGACGATTTCGCGGCCAAAGAGAAAGCGGAAAACAAGCTCAACGGGCTGCTTTCCAACGCCGCCCACTTCGGGCAGCTCAAGCAGATCCGCGCCATGGAGATCGCCGATCCGATCGTGGCGCGGCAGATCCAGATCCTTTACCTGCAGTACCTGGAAAAACAGGTCGACCCGGCATTGCTGCAGCGGATGACCGCCACCGCGAACCGTATCGAAAAAGCGTTCAATGTGTTTCGCGCCAAACTGGATGACAAAAGCCTTACCGACGGCGAAGTGCGGCAGGTCCTGCAGAAGTCAACCGACACCGCCGAGCGGCGTCAGGTCTGGGAAGCCAGCAAGCGAGTCGGAGCGGAAATCGAACCGGAGTTGCGCGACCTGGTTCGGCTGCGCAACGAAGCGGCGAGCAGTCTCGGTTTTGAGAATTTCCACGCACTGCAATTGCATCTGACCGAATTGAACCAGGCGCAGGTGCTGAAACTGTTCGACGAACTCGACGCCCTGACGCGCGAACCGTTTTCCCGCGCCAAGGCCGAAATCGACCGCCGCCTTGCGAAGCAGTACGGAATCGAAGTGAGCGACTTGCGACCGTGGCATTACCACGACCCGTTTTTCCAGGAGCCGCAGAACGTCTACGACGCCAATCTCAATGGACCGTTCGCGAATGCCGATATCCAGCGAATTTGCCGCGAGTTTTATAGCGGCATCGGGCTGCCGATCGACGACGTGCTGATGCGCAGCGACCTGTACGAAAAGCCCGGAAAGAGCCCGCACGCATTCTGCACCGATATCGATCGCGAAGGTGACGTGCGCGTGCTGGCGAATATCCGGCCCACCGAATACTGGATGGGCACGATGCTGCACGAACTTGGACACGCCGTCTACAGCAGTAAGAATATTCCGGCGGAAGTGCCGTACGTCCTGCGATCCGAAGCGCATATCCTGGCCACCGAGGGCGTGGCGATGATGTTTGAACGGTTTTCCAAGAGCGCGGACTGGCTGACGGCCTTCGGCGTGGAAGTCGCCGACAAGCAACAATACTCCGCCGCCGGTGCTCGCATGCGGGCCGATCGATTGCTGATCTTCTCCCGCTGGTGCCAGGTCATGTTCCGCTTCGAAATGGAACTCTACCGCAACCCGGGCCAGGATCTGAACCGGCTCTGGTGGGACCTGGTCGAAAAATACCAGCAGCTGCACCGTCCCGTAGGCCGCAACGCCCCCGACTACGCCAGCAAGGTCCATATCGTGTCGGCCCCGGTCTACTACCACAACTACATGCTGGGAGAATTGTTCGCTTGCCAGCTGCACGCCACAATTGTCCGAGACGTGCTGAAGGAAACCGACGCCGCGAACGCCATCTACGCCCGGGACCCGCGCGTCGGTGAATTCATGAAGGCCAAGGTCTTCTCGCAAGGCCGCATCCGCAGCTGGAATGACTTGACCCGCTTCGCGACCGGGGAAGAGTTGAACCCGCGCGCGTTCGCCGCCGAATTCGCCCCGGCAAAAAAATAACGGTCTGCCAGGTTTCCCGTGGCAGACCGTTTGTCGTCAGAGCCTTTAGGGCAAGTCCAGCTTAGCGGACCAAGCTGGCGCTGGCATGAACGACCCGACGTTGGGTAGGCAGGAAAGCCGAAGGATCGACAACCGGAGCCGGCGGAGCGATCGAATCGTTTCCTTGCTTCGCTTCCGCAGGAGCTCCACCATTGCAGCCGCAGGTCGGAGCTGCACATGTCGGAGCAGCAGCGCAACCCTTGGTGCAGCCGTTCGAGCAACCCGAAGTGCACTTCGGCTTGCAGCAGCTGTTGCAGGAGAACAAGCGGTCGAGCAGGCAAGGACGGCAGCGGTCTTTGCAGCAGCTCTGCTTGCAGGCCTTTTCGCAGCCGCAGCTGGGAGCAGCAGCGCCGCAGGTCGGAGCAGCGCCGCAGGTCGGAGCCGCACAGCCGCTGTTGCACTTGTTGCAGCCGTTGTGGCAGCAACGAGTCTTGCGGCAGCAGTTGCTCTTGCAGCACTTGTTGCAGCCGTTGTCAGCACCGCAGCTAGGAGCGGCGGCGCCACAAGTGGGAGCAGCAGCGTTGCAACCGCACGTCGGCGCGGCCGCTACGCAGCTCGGCTTCTGCGCGCAACCGGCTGGCTTTGTGCAGCAACCGGCTGGCTTCTCGCAGCAGCTTTTCGCGGCGCAACCACTGTTGCAGCCGCATCCGTTAATCCCCAGCATCCGGTCCAGAAGATCGAACGCGAAGGTCTGGGTACACAGGCCGAGGCCGAGTACCAACGCACCAACTAAAATTTTGAACTTCATCGAGCCACGTCTCCTTAACGTTGGACCTGTCCTACGATCGAGTTTTTCCTTCGGGGTATCCCTGAGGTACCACCGACGACGTTTGACATGCCAGTTGGCTGCTCTCACGTCTTCGCTGGGAAACCGTGGGAGGATTCGCTCTTCGTAGGTCCAGTTGCGGGTTGGATGGGTCTTTACCCGCAGTTCACGGTGTGTACGCGTCAGAACCGGTCGAGCCATTCCTTGGCCCGATAAAAGTCCGCTCCGGCTGCTCTGTCGCTTTTGGTTGTGTGCCCGTGTCGAGCACGAATTCGAGTCAAACGACACCTACCGTATCGTCCGGATATTCCAGGCCCCTTGAGTCGACGGAAACAATTTTCCGCGTGCGGTTTACGACAACTGCGCCCGCGAGATTTCCGCTTCCGAAAGGTAGCGAGACCTTGCCGGTCGTACCACGGTCCAGGCAACGGAAACCGGTGGAACATCCTCGGCAGTCCCGCACGCTTTCCCGTAGTGCAGGGTCCGCCGACGTGGTAGACTCTACGCAACCTGCCTGGTATCCACGCGAAGTCGCTCTATGCCTCCCTCCCTCCGCCCGGGATTCGAAATCGTTGACTTCGCACAGCTCGATCCGCAACCATGCCCCTGCGGATTCGCTCGCCGCGCATTCCAGGCAAACCTGGACTTTCCCGGCACCGTACACCTTACTGAAATTACCCACGACGCCAAAACGCACTACCACCGCCGGCTCACCGAAACGTATTACATCCTCGAATGCGACCCGGACGCCCGACTGCAACTGGATGACCAGCTGGTGCCGATCGTGCCCGGGATGGCCATATTAATCCGTCCTGGCACGCGGCATCGCGCGATCGGACGGATGAAAATCCTGAACATCGTATTTCCCAAATTCGATCCATCGGACGAGTGGTTCGATTGATTCCAGCCACTTGTCGGACGCTGACCCGCTTGCTTTCCGTCGACCTGGGCTCCTATTCTTAAGGACGTAATTAACCGCCACCTTGCGACCTACGGGACGTTCCATGCTACGCTCGCTACTTGTTTTTTCCTGTTTTCTACTCGTCGGAACCACCATCGCGGTCGGCGCCGAACGGTCCGATCCTCGGGACTGGACTTACTGGCGAGGTCCAGAACAAAACGGCATTTCCCGCGAAACCGGGATCGCCGACAAATGGGATCCTCGAGGGGGCCCCGGCAGTAACCTGGCCTGGGTTCGACGCGACCTGGGTACCCGTAGCACGCCGGTGGTGATGAACGGTCGGTTGTACACGATTGTCCGTGACCTGCCCGGAACCGCCAACGAAGGCGAAGCGGTCGTCTGCATCAACGCGGAAACCGGCGAAGATGTCTGGCGTCATCGCTTTAATGTCTGGTTGTCCGAGGTCCCCGACACCCGCGTTGGCTGGTCGTCGGTGATCGCCGACCCCGAAACCGGTTACGTCTACGCCTTGGGAGTTTGCGGCTATTTCTGCTGCCTTGACGGCGCCACGGGTAAACCGATCTGGTCGATTCCGATGCACGAACGGTTTGGATTGCTGAGCACGTACGGCGGTCGTACGAATTTCCCGGTCATCTGCGAGGATCTGGTGCTGCTCGGTTCGGTGATCATAGGTTGGGGTGACATGGCTCGACCGGCCCACCGCGTTTTGGGGATGAATAAGCGGACCGGTGATGTCGTCTGGTTCGTCAGCACCCGGCTGCTGCCCGAAGACACGATCTACTGCGCACCGGTGGTTACCGTGTTGAATGGGCAGAAGGCTCTGGTGTTCGGTTCGGGCGACGGCTCGATCTGGGCCCTGCAACCACGAACCGGCCAGACGATTTGGGAATATCAGTTTTCCCGACGCGGCATCAATACTCCACCGGTCGTCGCTGGTGATCATGTTTTCGTCGGGCATAGCGAAGAAAACGTCAAGGGGCTGAAGGTCGGGGCGGTCGCGCGGATCGACGGCTCGATGAACGGACTGGTGACGGAGAAGGCGCAAATCTGGAAAGTCGAGGAAATCGGCGTCGGTAAGTGCGCTCCACTGCTCTGGGACAAGCGCCTGTACACCTTCGACGATGCCGGGAAGCTGCGAATCCTCGACGCGGAAACAGGCGATCCTATCGGGACGGGGCGTCCCTATACGACCGGCACGATGAACCGTTCTTCGCCGTTGTACGTGGACGGAAAGATCGTCTATACCGAAGCCAATGGACGCTGGTATTTTTATCAGCCGACGGAAAAGGGGGTCAAAGAGCTGAGCAAGGGTCGCTTGCCTTCCGGCGAGGAAATCAATGCCTCGCCGATCTGTTCCCACGGGCGACTTTATATTACATCGTCGCACGGACTGTACTGCATCCATGATCCCGCCAAATCGCCCGGTGCCGATCCGCTTCCTCCGCCACCGGAAGAGAAAATGGACGGCGACGCGACTCCCGCGCACCTGCAGGTTGTGCCGTGTGAGATCCTGATGGCCACCGGGGAGACGCAACAATTGAAGGTACGATTGTTCAACGCCCGCGGTCAGCTGATTAAGGAAAGCCCCGCCAGTTTTCAGCTCGAAGGGGACGGAAAGATCAGCGCCGAGGGCCTGTTCACAGCTCCCACCGACGGCAAACACACCGCCACGATTGTCACCGCGAAAGTGGGTGAACTGACCGGCCGGGCACGGATTCGAATCGTGCCGCCGCTGCCGTGGAAATTCGAATTCGAGGGTCTGAACGATGCGCCGTTGCCCTGGGTGGGCGCTCGCTACCGCCACGTGATCCGCTCCGTCGACGGCAACAATCTGATGGCCAAAATCACAACCATCCCCAAAGGCACCAAGAGCCGCAGCTGGTTCGGACCATCATCGCTGCACGACTACACAGTGCAGGCCGAACTGTACGGCAATATCATGAATAAGAAAATTCCCGACATGGGCGTGATCGCTCAAGGGTACACATTGGAACTTCAGGGTGAACAACAGAAGCTCTACATGAGCAGCTGGATTTCGCACGACTTCCGCACTCACCAGGAAGTCGATTTCAAATGGGAACCGAACACCTGGTATGTCATGAAGCTGCAGGTGGCGAATCAGAACGGCAATGCACTGGTCCGCGGCAAAGTCTGGAAAAAAGGTGAGACGGAACCAAAAGACTGGCGGATCGAAATGGTCGACGAAACTCCGAACACCCAAGGCAGTCCAGGACTGTTCGGCAATTCCACGAACGCCGAACTATTTATCGACAACGTGACAGTAACACCCAACTAGCTGGCGGCGGCGGCAAATGGCCGACGCAAATTCGGCGTCCGCTGGCGGCAATCCGATAGGGACGAGACTGAATTCCAAAGGGGAGTAACAAGCAACATGAGTGTATCGCGACAAACGATATCGTGGTTCGCTTCGGCATTGCCGCTGGCGTTGACCTGCAGCGTGGCATCGATGGCGTTGGCTCAGGGAAAATCGCCCGCCACAACCAAGCCCGCGGCAATAGCAGCGGAAGCGGCGCGACCGTTCCCCTTGATCGACAAGAAGGCCAACGCGCCGATCAAGCCCGGCGATTGGGCCCAATGGGGTGGCACTTCCTACCGCAACAATGTGCCGATCACCGACGCCGTGATTCCGGTCGAGTTTGATCCAGGCAAATTCGATCGCAAGACGGGCGCCTGGCTGCCCGCCACTTCCAAGAACATCAAGTGGGTGGCGCAGCTTGGCAGCCAGACCTACGGCAACCCGGTCATCTCGGGCGGCAAGATTTTCGTCGGCACTAACAACACCTTCGGGTACCTGAAACGCTACCCGGCCGACGTCGATCTGGGCGTATTGCTCTGCCTGGATGAAGCCAACGGCAAGTTCCTCTGGCAGGACTCCAGCGAAAAACTGCCTACGGGCCGCGTGAACGACTGGCCGCTGATGGGGATCTGCTGCGCGCCGCTGGTCGAAGGCAATCGGCTCTGGTATGTGACCAGTCGGGGCGAGGTCAAATGCCTGGATACGGAAGGCTTCCACGACAACGAAGACGACGGTCCTGTGAAGAATCTGCCGGCGAAACTGTTTGAGCTGATGCGTAACGAGGATCCAAAGCTTGATCAAGTCGCCGGGATTCTGGCCGGACTGAAGACGGGGAAACTACCCGAGCAATTGGTCAAGCGATTCGCTGCGGCCGGTTGTGACGTCTCCGCCGGCGTCGCGGTCAAGACCGACGACGAGGGAAAAAAATGGTCGTTCACCGCGAAAATGGACGGCGTCGACCGGCAGTTCTTCATGACGCAGACGGGACCCCGTTTTGCCGCTTTCCGGGTTCTGGGGGCGGCGGACAAGGATGAGGCGGACGTCGTCTGGTCGTATAACATGATGACCGAAGCCGGAGTTTTCCAGCACAACATGTGCAGTTGCTCCGTGACCAGCATGGGGGACATCCTGTTTGTCGTGACTTCCAACGGCGTCGATGACTCGCATAAGATCATTCCGGCGCCCGACGCGCCCAGCTTCATGGCGATGGACAAGCACACCGGCAAGGTCTACTGGACCGATAAATCGCCGGGCATGAACATCCATCATGGCCAATGGACTTCCCCGACCGTCGCCGTCTTAGGTAGCGTTCCGCAGGCGATTTTTGGCGGTGGCGATGGCTGGATCTATAGTTTTCGCGCCGACAAGGGCAAGGACGGTTCCCCCGAACTGCTCTGGAAGGCCGACTTGAATCCTAAGGAAGCGAAGTTGATTCTGGGCGGCACGGGAACCCGCAATGACGTGATCGGAACCCCGGTGGTCTATGATGGACTGGTCTATGTCGCCGTCGGGCAGGACCCCGAGCATGGCGAAGGGCCTGGCCATCTCTGGTGCATCGATCCCAACAAGCGCGGCGACGTCAGCCTGCAGCTGGCCGTGGATGCCAAGACGCGCAAAGTGATCCCGCACAAACGGGTCCAAGCGGTTGTTCCTCAGGAAGGCGATGTGGCGATCGACAATCCGAATTCGGCAATCGTCTGGCACTATGACAAGGCCGATCGCAACGAAAACGGGACGCTGGACTTCGACGAGGAAATGCACCGCAGCTGCGGTTCGGTGGCAATCAAGGATGACCTGCTCTTCATCGCCGACTTCAGCGGTATTTTCCACTGTATCGACGCCAAGTCCGGCAAAGTCCATTGGACCTACGATATGCTCTCGGCCATGTGGGGATCGCCGCTGATCGTCAATGATCGTGTCTATATCGGCGACGAAGACGGCGACGTCTGCGTGTTCGCCTTTTCGGCGGATCCGGAAATAGCGATGCCGAAGCGCGAAGATGAGAACGGCGAGGTCAAGAACCTGCCGCTGGCGACGATCAGTATGTTCAACTCGGTCTACAGTACGCCCGTGGTTGCTAACGGTGTACTGTATATCGAGAACAAAGATCGGTTGTTCGCGATTCAACAAGGCGCCCAGCCGCCGGGCAACGGTAAGTGATCGGTGATGGATCGGGACGCACACCACCCAGAAACCACCGCGACCCGGACCCGAGTGATCGATGCCGGCAATTGCGATCTCGACCACGGAAACCTCTGCCGTGTGCTGGCGGAGCATTTCCAGGTCGACGTGCAACGGGCGCACAGCCAGGATCAGGCGCTGTTGCTCTTGCGCGAGCAGGGCGCGGACCTGCTGGTCGTCAACCGCGTCTTCGACGCCGATGGCAGCGACGCCATGCAGCTGATCCAAACCATCAAGGCCGATCCGAGGCTGTCGGCTGTACCGGTCATGATGGTGACGAACTACCCTGAACACCAGCAGCGGGCGGTCGCCGCCGGCGCGGTCCCCGGCTACGGCAAGCGAGAACTCGGCTCCAAGGAAATGCTCGCTCGACTGCGGCCTTTTCTGGAAAAACAGCCGCAATGATCGCGGTGCTCGAACCGCCAGGCGAAGAAATTCCAGCTTGCCCCGCGACCCGACCGATGGGTAAGCTGGGGGGAAGTAACTTCCAAAGCGAGGTCCTGTTATGCTCTCGATCCTTGGTCAGAGGCATCGTTTCTGCGATCAGCTTTCACGGCGCAGCATGCTTCGGATCGGCGCCCTCGGATTGGGTGCCGGCGCTTTGACGTTGCCGGATATCTTGCGGGCGGAAGCCCAAGGCCGCTCGTCGTCCCCACACAAGGCGGTAATCCATATCTTTTTGGGAGGTGGCCCCCCGCATCAGGACATGTGGGAAATAAAAACCGAGGCGCCGCGCGAGATCCGCGGCGAGTTCCAACCGATCGCGACCTCGGTGCCAGGAATTCAGATCGGGGAAGTCTTTACCGGCATCGCGGCGCGGATGGACAAGTGCGCCGTGATCCGATCGGTCGTGGGCGGCGTCGATCGGCATGAACCGTACCAGGTGCATTCCGGCTGGACGCGCGAAAGCCTGGCCCCGTTGGGGGGACGTCCCAGCCTGGGTGCCGCAGTCACTCGATTGCAAGGCCCCGTCGATCGATCCGTGCCGCCCTTTGTTGGCTTGGCCAACGTCGGCGTCTGGCGCGACCCGGGCCACCCCGGCTTCCTCGGCCCGAATTTCGCGCCCTTCCGGCCCGATGGGCCCGGAATGGAAAACATGAAGCTGAACGGTATCACCCTGGAACGCCTGAACGATCGCAAAGGACTGCGCACAAGTTTTGACGACTTTCGGCGGGTCGTCGACCTGCAGGGCAATGCTGGCGCCTGGGACCAGTTCACCGAACGAGCGATCGACGTGCTGACCTCCAGCCGGCTACTCGATGCACTCGACCTTTCCAAAGAAGATCCGCAGCTCGTCGCCCGTTATGGCGACGGCAAACCGTACAAGTACCAGTACGACGGCGCACCGACGGTCAACGATCATCTGCTGATTGCCCGGCGACTGGTCGAAGCCGGTGTACGCGTTGTCACGCTCACCTACGGACGATGGGACAGCCATGGTCAGAATTTCGACCTGGTACGCGATCACGGTTCGAAACTCGACCAGGGCGTCAGTGCCCTGATCGACGACCTTTCCGAGCGCGGAATGCTGAACGACGTGACCGTGATCGCCTGGGGAGAATTCGGCCGCACACCACGCATCAACAAAGACGCCGGACGCGACCACTGGCCCCAAGTGAGTTGCGCGCTGCTGGCCGGCGGCGGCATGCGTACCGGACAGGCGATCGGGGCCACCAACCGCTTGGGCGAATACGCCAACGACAGACCCGTCCACATCCAGGAAGTGCTGGCAACCCTCTACCATAACCTGGGAATCGATTCCAGTTCGATCACCATTCGGGATTCAACAGGTCGACCGCAGTACCTGGTCGAGCGTCCCGCGATCCACGAATTGGTCTAGTGGGGGAACGGGTTACGGGGAACGGGGAACCCTCGGCTCCCCTCGCCCCACTCCGTTTCCCATTCCCCGTAACCACGTCAGCGGCGGTCCCAGAGATTGTCCCAGGCATTGCGGACCGAATTGCCTACCGCCTCATTCATCAGTTCTTCCTTGTCGGACTTGATCAGGGCTTCGGCGAGCGGCACGTGTTGCCTCCAGTCGGCGACGCCGAATTGGCGGACATCGACGAAGGTGTCGCGGAAGGTCAAAGCGGTCTTGGGAATCAGATAGGTTCCTTTGTCGGCTTTCACGATATGAAAGCACATCGAACCGTACAGACAGGCGGCCCCGGCAAGGAAGCCAAGAACGAAATTGCGCATAGGAGTCCTCTCCGGTTGTTAGCGGACGGGGATAGCCGGACCTTGACCGCGGGGACTTTAGCCGGAGCAGAATTATCGGACAAGGCGGTTTTTCCCTGGAAATACCCAGGTGCCGACTCGGAGATATTTGTCGGGCTTGCCGCGTCCAAGCTCGTAGGACAGTTCTGGCGTGCCCGCCGACCGCCTAGGCTACGGCTTTCGCGGCGGGTGCGCTCAAAAACGTCGATCGCACGCCGTTTTTCACTCGTTTTTATCGATCGGGGAGGCAGTGGAGCGACGAAAGCGCTATAATGGTCGAGCGGTCGAACCAATGCGGGTCGAGTCGGCATTTGTAGTCGAAGCGGCTCACGGAACAATCGGGAGCATCAGCAATGGACGAAATTCGCAAACAGGTCGTCAGCGCGCGGCGTCGGCTGGTGCTGCAGCAGTACTTGAAAATTGCGCCGTGGGTCTTCTTCGTTGCCTTCCTGATCGCTGCGGCCGGTTTGGCCGTGCCGAAGCTGCGCCCGATCGGATTTCTCGACAACGCTGAATCGATGCGCGTCTGGTCTTGGAGTTGGATTGCAGGCGCGACCGGCCTTGCCCTGTTGGTCTCGTCGCTTTGGACCTGGATTGTCCGTCACAACGCGCTGGATGCCGCGATCGAAATTGATCGCAGGTTCGGACTGAAAGAACGCGTTTCCAGCAGTCTGGCACTGAGCGCCGCCGATCGAGAATCGGCCGTCGGCCGCGCGCTACTGGATGATGCCGCGCGGCGCGTGGCGCAGATCCGGGTCGCCGAGCAATTCCGGCTGGCGCCGCGCTGGCACGCTGTCGCGCCGCTGCTCCCGGCCCTGGTGATCGGGTTGTTGTTCATGGTCGAGAACGCCACATCCAGCCAGAAACAATCGCAGGCCAACGAATCCCGCAAGGATGGTGAGACCAAAGTCGTGAAGAAGTCCACCGACGAGCTGCGGAAAAAGCTCGAGGAACAGAAACAGAAGCTCGACGAGAAAGGCCTGGAAGAAGCCAAAGAACTGTTCGCCAAGATGCAGAAAGCGCTCGATAAACAGCTCGGCGAAAAAGAACATATGGATCGCAAAGAGGCGCTGGTCAAACTTAATGATCTGTCCAAGGAACTGGAACGGCGCCGGGAAGAATTGGGTGGAACCGACAAGTTGAAGCAGCAGATGCAGCAAATGAAGAACTTTGAAAAGGGACCCGCCGATCGCATGGCCGATTCGTTCCGCAAAGGCGATTTCAAGAACGCAATCAAAGAGGCCAAACAGCTGCAGGAGAAACTGGCCAAAGGGGAGCTCACTCCCGAACAGCAGAAACAGCTTGCCAAACAGATGCAGCAGATGGAGAACAAACTGAATCAGCTGAAGGCGGCCCACGAACAGGCCAAACAGGATTTGCGCGAACAGATCAAGAAGAAAGAGGACGAGGGCGATTTGGCGGAAGCGAGCAAACTGCAGCGACAGCTCGACAAGCTCGAAAAAATGGACCAGCAGATGGATCAACTGGAAAAGCTGGCTCAAAAGTGCCAGCAGGCTTCCCAGGCGTCGGAAAAGGGACAACAGACCCAGGCGGCTGAAAAAATGGCCCAGATGGTCAGCGACCTCGAGGAACTCGAAAAGCAGCTCGAGGAACTGGAAGCGATCGAACAGATGATGGACCAGTTGGCCGACGCCAAGGATACGATGACCTGTGACAACTGCAATGGCGAAGGGTGTGCAAAATGTCAGGGCAAGGGCTCCAGTCGCAAAAACGGCCAGCCTGGTCGAGGTCTGGGAGACGGCCGCGGACAAGGCGATCGTCCTGAGGAACGGACCGATACGGGAACCTACGATTCCCGAGTCGTGGGTAAGCCTCGTGCCGGTGAAGCGGTAAAGGCCGGATTCGCCGATGGTGCGAATATCGCCGGCAAGTCGAAACAAGAGATCCAAGAACAAGTCAACGTCAATTCCAAGTCCGAAGCGGATGCCCTGCCGAACCAACCGTTGCCCAAGGCTCAACGAGACTACGTCAAGCAGTATTTTGAGAGCTATCAAAACCGCGAAAAATCGCCCTAGCGCTGCACGCCGCGTGTCGCCCCAAGCCAATGAAGCCACCGTGGCCAGCGTCGGACAGAATGAGCCACGGATGAACACGGATCAGCACGGAAAAAATCCGTAATAGCCGATAGTCATTCCGGGACATCCGTGACTACCCATCCGCGTGCATCTGTTTATCTGTGGCAAATAGCCCCGTTGGACGCCGCGTGTCGCCCCAAGCCAATGAAGCCACCGTGGCCAGCGTCGAACAGAATGGGCCACGGATGAACACGGATCAACACGGAAAAAATCCGTAATAGCCGATGGACATCCGTGACTACCCATCCGCGTGCATCCGTGTTCATCTGTGGCAAATAGCCCCGTTGGACGCCGCGTGCCACCCCAAGCCAATGAAGCCGCCGTGGCCAGCGTCGGACAGA